>Ga0163153_10005023_pt1 | contig 15993 bp, 11 predicted proteins | sample OliLakLV19MP6IB1_FD_148629 | JGI IMG/M metagenome (GOLD analysis project Ga0163153, IMG submission 148629) | Freshwater microbial mat bacterial communities from Lake Vanda, McMurdo Dry Valleys, Antarctica - Oligotrophic Lake LV.19.MP6.IB-1 | ecosystem: Environmental > Aquatic > Freshwater >... | reverse complement strand
ATCATGCATTTTAGTAAAAAAACCAAACAAAAGTGTTCCCCTAAGCGGAGCGAGGGGACAGGGGATAAGCTCCACAAGCAAGAGCTTGGATCATTCATTTTAGTAAAAAGACCAAACAAAAGTGTTCCCCTAAGCGGTGTTCCCCTAAGCTGAACTGCAGAGCTGCGTAGCGAGGGGTCAGCGCACGAAGTAAGCGGGGGGATAAAGAACAACGATTCAATTCAATTTTTATTTATAACAGCCCAAATCATTACAATAAGTACCCAATCCACAGTTCAAGTGTCCTCGATTCGAGTTTCTCCGACCTCGATAAAATCATAAAGCTCGTTAGGTATAAGTTCGAGGTCGGAGACGCTCCTTTAGATTTGTAATTGAATAATTTTATTCATATTACAATTATTACTAATGTATTTCTTTTTTGCTGCTTTTTTCTTTGTTAACAATCGGTATAATTGTTGAAATCTATAAAAATAGCGGAGGTGACGAACAGCGGGTTGCGCTTAACTGCTGACCGAAGAATAATGATTTGAGCAATGTTTGAGGCAGTTGGATATTGGTTACCGCGGTGAGAAACGTAATTCACTGGGATTAGATAAAACTAAACCTAATAGATTTTAATGCAGGCTGAAATGCAAAAGAGGTAGTAAATTACAGTTGTAAAAGCAAGAGCATGGATCATTCATTTTAGTAAAAAGACCAAACAAAAGTGTTCCCCTAAGCGGAGCGAGGGGACAGGGTATAAGCTTCACAAGCAAGAGCATTGATCATTCATTTTAGTAAAAAACCAAACAAAAGTGTTCCCCTAAACGGAGCGAGGGGACAGGGGATAAGCTCCACAAGCAAGAGCATGGATCATTCATTTTAGTAAAAAAACCAAACAAAAGTGTTCCCCTAAGCGGAGCGAGGGGACAGGGGATAAGTTTCACAAGCAAGAGCATGGATCATTTATTTTAGTAAAAAAACCAAACAAAAGTGTTCTCCTAAGCGGAGCTGAAGAGCTGCGTAGCCAGGGGACAGCGCATGAAGTAAGCGGAGGGGAATACAGCACAGCGAATCAATTTAATTTTTATCTATAACAGCCCAAATCATTACAACAAGTACCCATAAACTCAACCTATGCCTTCGTATAATTTATCCTTCCGGAACGGAGTCCTGCAATCCTATTCTGATGTATATACCCCAGAAGCATTAGAGTTGCTGGCCTCACTGTCCTCTTTCAACAAAGAAATTAAGGAAGTCATGGCCAACCGGATTTTAAAACGAAAACACCGGCAGGAAAACAATTTAAAAATCCAATTTCCCAATCCGGGTAATTTCATTCCTCGAACGCAGATCAAAGTCATCGATGCCCGGAATGGAAAATTTGAAGGTGCTGCAATACCAAATGACCTGCAACGGCAATGGATACAGGGCACAGGGCCCGCATGCAAACCTCGTGTAGCGTTGGAAAACAGCTTACGGAATGTTGCTTATGCCCTGTTATCCGGAGCAGATGGATGGATGTTTGATGGAGAGGACGCCCTGGGCCAGATCGATTCCATGTCACTGGATAACCAGCGTAATCTTAAATTGGCCATTCACCGGGATTCGGTTTTCCTTAAAGTTGCTGAACAAGTTGCCACGGAAATGAACCGTTGGGGACAGGACTTTTTTGGACATGCGATAGTTGCGGATTGGAAAAACCAACTTGATTTTACCACTAAAATATTCCGGGCGCGAGGCCTTCACCTGGATGACCGCCACATCCATGACGCAGATGGTATCTCTATGGCAGCTTCTATAGTTGACCTTACCCTGTATGTAGTCAATAATTATAAAGCGCTGATGGGTTCTGGTTCCTCTATCGTTTTATACCTTCCTAAAATCCAGACAGCAGAAGAAGCTGCCTTGTGGAATGATATGATGAATGCCCTTGAAATTGACCTTTCATTGCCTGGTGGCTCAATAAAAGTTTATGTTCTGGTCGAACAACTGGAAGCAACCTATCAATTGATGGAGATCAGGGCGGTGCTGGGCAAACATTTTGTAGGCTTCAATACCGGAAGATGGGATTATATCAATAGTGTCGCAGATGCTATGTCCTGGGATCAGGGTTTTATCAATCCCAACATCGAAGCCATTACTATGACGTATGGATATATGCGCCATTATGAAGACCGGGTCAGACGAGCTGTCAACACACCCGATCTCAATAGCAACTATGCCCTTTGGCAAGGGGGTATGGAACCCAATATCCCCGTGGGGTCCAAAGCAGGGGTGTCTGCCGGGATGACCAGGGCGATAGCTGGAGCGGAACGCGAACAAAAAGATGGCGCCAGCGGAAAATGGGTCGCTCACTGGAAAATGGTTCATATCATCAGGCCGGTGTGGGAAAAACATGGCGCTTTAAACCAGATGGGCCGAAGATTTCCAGCCCTGACTTATTTTCAGGAGGACGCAGACCATTTGATTGCCCTCGAGCCGGGAGCCAGGACCATACGCGGGGCCAGGAACCTGCTTAGTGTAGCAATTCAATATGGGAATGCATTTTTGCAAGGCATGCAGGCAGCGGCTTTAAAACCAGCTGATTTTTTTGGCAACGAGGATATTTTATACCTCATGGAAGACATGGCTACCGGCGAGATCAGGTTGAGTATATTATGGGAATGGGTGCATAAAGGGGCCGAGATTACTGAAGAGGATCCGGCCACTCAGATTAAAGTAGGTGATATTTTTAATCCGGACTTGTTTAAATTACTCTTGGTTGAAGAGTATGACAAATTATTACAGGCAGATCATAAGGATGTCCACCAGGACTCCAAAATCACCACCTTGCCAATATCCCGGGAAATAGCTGAAATATATGTCCTCGATGAAATAAAATTCCCCTGGTTTATTGACCTGCTCAATATCAACCTCAACCAGCCAGATCTCGATAAGGCAAAAGCGAGGATTAAGCTGTATCTTGATAAATTCAGGGCGGAAGATAGGCGGATCACGGAAAACCTGGATTTTTAAGGCACAGTGGACGTTAATAAATTGTTTATAATTTTGACAATACGTTTGTCTGGAATTGCCGGCTATAACTAAAGCAGGTTGAGTTTTTCGATAAAAGCAGACTATAAATTAAATGAGTTTCGTTTGGTTTATTGAGAAGAAATATTAATTTAACATAGTTTAATGATTTTATGTGCTGGATTCGTCATTAATTTGCCAACCTATTAACACCACCTAGCTATGATGAAAAATTTACTTAATTTATTGTTATTCTTGCTTTTATCCTTCGTATTTACCACGTGTAAAAAGGATGATATGGTTGAAAACACCCCGGCACAGTACGACGCTGAGTTGGTCTATGACTGGTTTAGGCTGGAATGTACTATTGTCAAAGAAACGGGTGGGTTTTTTCCTCCCCAGGCAGCCCGGGCATTTGGTTATACCGGTGTAGCGTTATATGAAAGTCTGGCTCAAGGGTGGCCCAATCCTATTTCCTTATCGGGGCAAATCCAGGGTTTAGAGGCCAATAAAATTCCTAAGATTGACGCTAAAATCCAATACCATTGGGGTATCGTTGCCAATGCTGCTTTGGCAGAGATCATCAGGAGCCTTTTTGAAAAGAGGATTAGTGCTGAGAACCTGAAGAAGGTCAATACCCTGGAGAATCAAAATTATCTGAGTCTGGCATCTTCAGCAGGTATTGAAGCAGCCGGCTTTTCCTCCAATTACGGAAAGGCGGTGGCTAAAGCCGTTTTTGAATACTCCAAAACCGATGCGGGTCACGAACAATATATTGATCCTTTTCAACTTCCCTATACCTGGCCTGTGAATGATGGAGGTTGGCTACCCACCAGTGCCACCCTGAATCCACTGGCTCCTCTCTGGTTAAAGTGCCGTCCTTTTTTAGCAAGCAACATTACTGAAGCCCAACCCAAAGCCCATGTCGCCTATTCCAAGGATTCAAGTTCAGAATTCTACCAGGAAGCCAGACACGTTTATCAAATCGTCACCAAGTCGACTGCAGAACAAAAGGAAATCGCGCATTTTTGGGCAGATGATCCTTTTAATACTTGTACGCCCACAGGACATACCTTTAATATTTTGACCCAATTGTTGGAAGAAAATCATTTGGACCTCGGGACGAGTGCCATCGGTTATGCTAAAATGGGTATCGCAGAAAATGATGCCTTTATAGCCTGTTGGAAGACCAAATACGATTATTTTCTCATCCGGCCAGTCACCTATATCAAACAAAATATTGATCCAAATTTTACCACCGTTATCGGTACCCCTCCGTTTCCGGCCTATACCTCAGGCCATGCTACTGAAATTGCAGCGGGATCCAGGATATTTACAGACCTGTTTACTGACGGTGATGGCAATTATCCATTCACTGACCGCACCCAGATTCAATTTGGTTTTTCCGTCCGCAATTTTGACAATTTTAATGAAATGGCTGAGGAATGCGCCAATTCGAGGTTGTACGGAGGAATCCATTACGAAATGGACAACCTCAACGGGTTAAAAATGGGCCGCTCGATCGGTGACAATGTGAATAAACGCATTAATTGGCCCCAATAAAACCATTTTGTTTGTTTTTTCGAAGCTTTTTTTTAAGCCGGTTGTATACTGTAATATTTTGTGTAGGGATAATTATTTTAATGCCATCCCTTTACAGTTGCGGCCAAAAAAGAAATGAGCTACGACTAGGGGAGGACAGCAGATTATTGGCTGATTTATACTGCGAAGCGAAATCACTGCGGATTCGGCGATTTGAACTGGCTGACCAGATACGTTTTGCGGAGGATAGTGCACAGGAAGGCAAAGGTGACCTCGGGTCGACCCCCCGCCTGGATTCATTAAACCAAATGATAAGTCCTTTAGCCGATCTGACTAAAATTCTGGCAGACAGCATTAATGCTTTGCAACAAAGATTTTATCAACAGGATTATTATACCAAAGAAAAGAGAAAACTATTAGACCAGGCTTTTCTAAAAAGGATTGAAGAAATTTGTCCGGACTGAATTATTGTTCAATATAATCACACCAGAGAAAAACATTCCTCATTTTTCCGTTTTGGCTTAACCGTTAATTATCTCCCCGCCATTGACATGTATAAATTGTCCGGTGATATAGCTGGAATCCTGACTGGCGAGAAATACGAAGGCAGAGGCTATCTCTATGGGCTGTCCCGGCCTTTTCATCGGGGTGTCTGTTCCAAACGTAGCAACTTTTTCGGGGCCAAAACTGGAAGGAATCAAAGGCGTCCACACCGGTCCGGGAGCCACCCCGTTTACGCGTATACCTTTATCCACCAGGTTGGATGACAAACTCCGGGTGAAAGAAACAATAGCCCCTTTGGTAGCGCTGTAATCAATCAATCCACCACTGCCCCGGTATGCGGTCACTGAACTGGTATTGATTATCGTGGATCCTTTTTTCATATGGGGCAAAACGGCTTTCGACATCCAGAACATAGCAAAAATGTTGACCGAAAAAGTTTCTATTAACTGGCGTGAAGTGATTTTTAACAGATCATCCACCGGATATTGTACAGCAGCATTATTGACCAGCACATCTATATGTTTAAATGTTTTGGTGATTTTATTTACCGCGCGGATACAATTTAGTTCCTTGCTGATATCGGCCGGTAAGAGGATACACTGTTTGTGGTATTCTTTTTCAATAATGGATGCTGTCCGTTGTGCATCTTTTTCTTCTTTTTTCAAATATAATATGGCAATATCAGCGCCTTCTTTGGCAAAAGCAATGGCGACAGCCCTTCCTATGCCGCTATCGCCCCCGGTAATGATGCATTTTTTACCCAATAATTTATTGTTGCCGGGAGTTGAATCCATAAATACAGGCGGAGGATCCATTTTGCTCTCCAGACCCGGCCTGTTTTGTGTTTGTTTTTTGAATATTGGTTTCTTGGGATTGATCTTTTGCATAGTTTATTTTTTGGGGGGCACCTTAGCCCCCGCCTGTTTTGCTTCGCTGATCCCAATGGCTATGGCTTGTTTCCGGCTTTTCACTTTCCCCCCTCGGCCGTCTTTCCCGGATTTCAGGGTACCCTCTTTAAATTCATGCATTACTTTTTCGATTTTCTTTTCGGCTTTTTCTGAATACCTGGGCATTGTAAGATAATTTAAGTGATAAAAAATGATGAAAAAGACTGGCAGAGAGGAAGCGAGTTATCTTCTGGGTGTGCAGACAACTATAGTATTAACGATAAAGACACCGACTCATGTTATATGCCGGAAATTATTTTTTTAAAATAATTTAATTTGACCTGGAATCTTTATTTGTCCAGCATGACTACCTGACCTGTCCGGACCGATTCATCACAGGCAAAGGCTATTCTCAGGCTGTTGACGGCGTCCTGCATATGGTCCGTCAGGTCTGTATTTTCTAAAATGGACTTAAGGAAATACCGCTGTTCCCGATTGCACAATTCCTGGTGATCCGGTTCATCAGCCAGGTCGATCCATGTATCGGGGTGGATAAATTCATCCTTTTCATTCAAATCAGCCAGGTGATAGCGTAGGGATTCGGCTTTGGAGTGAGACTCAATGGACGCTGATTTACCCGTTGCGCTTGCCTCTTTGGCAGCAATGGATACACAACCCTTTGGTCCGATTACGTCTTTCACAAAAAATGCCGTTTCACTGATCATCGGCCCCCAACCAGCTTCATACCAACCCACGGATCCATCCTCGAAACGGATTTGCAATTGACCATAATTGTAATTGCCGGCTGGAATTTCTTCAGTAAGTCGTGCGCCTATTGCATAGACCTGTACCGGTTTGCTCCTCGTCATCTGGCACATTACATCGATATAATGCACCCCGCAATCTACAATCGGGCTCAGACTTTTCATCAGGTTGCGGTGCACCGTCCACATATAACCATGGCTTTGTTGATTCAGGTTCATGCGCATGACCAGTGGTTTACCCAACTGGTGTGCTAGTTCTACAAATTTTTCCCAGGAGGGGTGATGTCGTAATATATAACCGACCACCAATTTTTTTTTGCCCTCTACTGCAGTCTTCATCACCCGTATAGCCCCGTCCACCGTATCGGCCAGGGGTTTTTCAATGAAAACATGGCAACCCTGGTGCAGGGCTTTGATAGCAAAACGTTCATGGGTGTCGGGATAGGTGGATATGCATACCGCATCAGGTTGTGTTTGGTGCAGTGCGGTGTCGAAATCACTGAACAAGGCATAACCTCCACCCAGGTCTGCATTTAATTTTTCTTTGCTGTTTCCGGTCGAGACCAGGCCGCAGATTTCAAAACCTTCGATGTGCTGATAGGCTTTGGCGTGGGAGGCTCCCATGTTGCCGCAGCCTACAACGAGGACACGGAGGGGCAGTTTATTATTAGGCATGATTTGAATTAATTATTTTTTGTTGATTCCAAAAGTAAACAAAAAATCAGGGTAAAGATCAGAAGCACTTCTTTGCCAGTTGAGGCGGGTGAAACCCCCTCTGTTTTGGAGGGGTGAAACCCCGGGAGTTAAACTCCGACTGGAAAGAATATAAATAGGTATCACCTCGATTTAGTCGGAGTGCAACTCCTCCGAAACGAAGATAAACACTGTTATAGAGCCTCTTCAGGTAAAACAAATTTCCATTTGGTCTGGCAGACAATATGCAGATTGTTCGATCTGTAAGAAAAATTGTAAGGGCCGATGTGTGCAGGATCCAGGTTCAGATTGTGTTTGTATGTACCATTCCGAGCCTAATCTTCGTACAGCTGATGAAGCCAGGCTCCTTAATATTATTTTACTCTCGCCAGAAATTGCAGAAGAATCGGTAGCCTTGGATCGGGCTAGTAAGTCGATCTCGGCGCAAAAACAGGGAATAAAATCCAATTAAACGCAGGAAATAATTTTCAAGCGGCTCAATTAAGTCTTCGCTGAGGAGGAGTTCAACTCCGACCGTAAAATATTAAAAATACAATGTATAAAATTGTGTCGGGTATAACCCCCGGGGTTTCACCCCTCCTGAACGTCGGGTGGGTTAATGAATTTATTGAGTTTTCTTGTCTAAAACATTTCAAGTCTGTTCAAATACCTTCGTTGAGGAGGAGTTAAACTCCGACTTGAAAATATCAATGTACAATCAATATAATTGTGTCGGGGTATAACCCTCCTGAACGTCGGGTGGGATAATAAATTTATTGAGTTTTCTTGTCTGAAAACATTTCAAGTCTGTTCAAGTACCTTCGCTGAGGAGGAGTTAAACTCCGACTGGAAAATATCAATGTACAATCAATATAATTGTGTCGGGGTACAACCCCCGGGGTTTCACCCCTCCTAAACGTCGGTGGGTTAATAAATTTATTGAGTTTTGTTGTCTGAAAACCTTTCGGTGGGCTAGCTCAATTTATCAAAGCCCATGAAAAGTACAAGCAGTGAGTTTAAAAGACGAATTTAATACTCGGTAAAACCTTCCAGATCTGGGCAGTTCGCCGATCAAGACCTGGAAGTTTTATTAGTACAAGGTCTCGCTCTGCTATTCAAATTAACCATTGACTAAACGACATTGCATTCTAACCTATCGACTTCCCTCCAAAGCAAAAGCCATATACACATCAGCAGAAGCCGTCCCATTGCGATTGCCTCCTCCGGCAGCAATGATCACATACTGCTTACCCTTTACCTGATAAACCGAAGGAGTCGCATACCCTCCGGCAGATAATTTATAACTCCATAGTTCAGCCCCATTGCGGACGTTAAATGCTCGGAACATTTCATCCGCCGTAGCTCCAATAAAAACAAGTCCTCCGGCTGTGGAAACACAACCTCCAAAATTCTGAGTGCCGGTATTTGGAAAGCCTCTGTCTTTTAATTTAGGATAATATCCCAGGGGTACCTGCCATTTTAATTGCCCTGTTTTCATATCGACTGCATTTAAGGTACCCCAGGGAGGTGCTGATGCAGGAAATCCCTCCTGGTCCGTAAATATTTTATAACTCTTCAGCACATATTTTTCGAGAGGTAATTTATGATTCATTTGCACCCGTTCAGTTTTTCCGGTCGCACTGGAATCGGGTTCATTCATCAGATAAGTTACCATGGCATTCAGATCAGGGGATGAAAATTGGGTGTGTGCTGGCATCAACCCCTTGCCCTGGGTAATTATTTTCGATAGTCCCTCTTTGGAATACCTTTTAGATAATCCCATCAGGCTGGGCACAGCCTCGGTAGCCCCTTTGCGATCAGCCCCGTGACAATTGGAACAATTTAAAGCGTATACAATCTGGCCCCGGCTGGCGCCCTCATGTTGCAAATCATCACCGGCTTCCGATGGCACCTTTTCCAGTTGATAAATCATGGGAAAATCATTGCAATTGGCAAATGCGGTTTGGCTTTGCGGGTCAAACGAAATTCCGCCCCACAACATACCACCCCGGGTACCAGGCCTTCCAATGGTACCATTCAGGCTGGGGGGATCATACATACCCTGAGCGCGATATTGTCGCGTCTGTTGTTTTAAATAATTTCTTGCACTATCTGATAAAGTGGTCAGATCGGTGGTGTCCCATCCCTGTCCAGTCAACAGGATACCCTGGTTATAGGGTTGGGTGGCAAATGCCTGTTCACCGGGGATATCGGATGGGGGCACCGGTTTTTCCACGGACGGCAGCAGTGCCTCACCGGTGTTTCGATCCAATACGATGAGTTCACCCATTTTTGTAGGTTGCAGCAGGACTTCGCGATCTTTACCCTGCCAATGGATATCGGCCAGGGTAGGGGCACAAGGCAGATCATAATCCCAGATATCGTGATGGACCGCCTGATAATGCCATTTTCGAATTCCGGTAGCAGCATCCAAAGCGATGATACAATTTCCGAAAAGGTTAGCCCCGACACGGTTGGCCCCATAAAAATCATAAGTGGGAGACCCCGTAGATACATAAACAATACCCTTTTTTTCATCGAGACTCATGCCTCCCCAGTCGTTGGTTCCTCCATAGTTTTCACCTTCGATCCAGGCCCAGGTCTCATAACCGTACTCTCCTTTTTGAGGTATGGTATGAAATATCCAAAGGAGGTTTCCTGTCGCAGCTTCATAAGCGCGGATATGCCCAGGTGAAGCGTTGTATCCTTCGCCGGTAGCTGAGCCGATGATCAATATATTTTTAAACAGTATGCCGGGAGTGGTCACTGTAACAGAGAGTTTTGCCGTATCCTGACCCAGTCCTGCGCGCAGGTCTATCTTGCCCTGGTCGCCAAATGATTCAATCAGGGACCCGGTACGGGCATTTACGGCATACATATATTTACCGGCAGGAAAAAATATATACTCCAGTCCCTTATCTTTCCAATAGGTCACCCCGCGATTAATACCGGAGGCCACTTCTTTTCCGGTAGGTTTATACCTCCACAATTCTTTCCCATGGGTGGCGTCTAAAGCTATTAAATGGAGGGTAGGTGAAGTGAGGTAGACGGTGTTGCCGACGATGATGGGATTGCATTCGATGGTGGTGCGCTGACCGCTGTCTCCGGTGTGGAAGGTCCAGGCAGGGGTCAATAGGTGGACGTTGGAGGTATCGATTTGTGAAAGTGATGAATATTGGAGGGCATCGGGGGATCCGCGATAGGTATCCCAAACCTCATACCGGTTATTACCACAGGAACAAAGGAGTACTAAACCGGCAATTTTAAAAAGGGAATAATTGAAATCAGGGCATGGATGGACGTTAACAAACATAATTACCAAATCACAAGATTCAAGAAAATGAGGAATTCAGGCCTTTAATTTAATATGTTTCAGGCACAGATACAGTATATCAGGAAGATATCCCCCTATTACCTTTCATTTCAATTGAAATTTTATTTGATAATCACTGCTATTGTTTTAACCCTTAAATGTGAATCTTGACCGTTTGTTGCAAAACATCAATAAATGTTTCTTTTCTTCTCCGGGCTACCTGGATTTTGGTGCCGTCTTGCATGATAGCTAAACCACCATCTTCTTTCAGAATTTTTTTTACAAAACCGGTATTGACAATGTGCGATTGATGAAGTCTGAAAAAATATGGATGCGGAAGCATTTCTTCAAATTCTTTTAGGTTTCTGGCAGCCAGATGGCGTTCCCCATTGACCAGGTAGACAAAGGAATAATTGCCACAGCTTTCCAGTCGGCAAATTTCTTTGGTTTTAGCAAATACTGGTCCTTCACTGGTAGGCAGTGTGATCCGGTCAAAAATTTGTTCGGCGTTTGTTCTGACTAGATTTGAAAACAATTTCTCCTGATCGTATAGGTTCAATTTTTGTTGGGCTTTTTCAATAGCTACTGCCAATTCATCCGGATGAATTGGTTTTAGTAAATAATCAATGGCATTGTATCGAAAAGCTTTGACAGCAAATTCATCGAACGCAGTGGTAAAAATCACCCGGATATTCATTTTGGGAATTCGGTCCAACAGGTCAAATCCAGTGCCATCCAACAGCTGAACATCGAGAAACAGGATGTCAGCATGTATCCTTTTTATCCAGTTTTGGGCTTCCGCTACACTGGCTGCCTCTGCTACAATTTCCGCTGACGGGTGATTTTGGAGAATCAAATTGCGCAGAGTGGCCCGGACGCCGGCTTCATCCTCAACAATCATTATCCTTAAATTCATGATAAAACCAAGTGTAGTTGCCAGAGCAAAAGTCGTATTATATTCAGTTTAATTTCCTTAAACCACAATTTTGACTGAAATTCAGGGACTTTTTCAGATCAACTATGTATACGAGAATAATACACCGGCTCGGGTTGTACCTGCTTATCCTTACCGCAACCATACCTGGGTTTTCCCAGTCTTTAAATTTTAAAGTCAGTTATTATTCAGTCGCAGATGGGCTCTCCAGCCGAGAAGTTTATGATGTGATCCAGGACAACAGAGGGTTTATTTGGTTGTCCCTGAAGAATACCTTAAACCGATTTGATAGTTATACCTTTTCGGATCTGTCCAACCTAAGAATAACGGATTCGGGTTTGGTTTCAAAAATTTTATCAAAAGGCGATTTATCCGTTTTGGAAAATTCAGGGCAAAATCAATTTCTTATTAAATATATTAATGAACCCTCTGTTTTTGATTTAATTCACACGGATAAATTAAGTGTAAACTCATTTGATTTAAGTCCACTGTTTGCGGGCTCAAAACTGCTAGGTTTTGCTGCAATTCCAAATGCTGGAATGATCGCAGTGATAGCTGTAAAAAACAGGGATTTGGTCATGTACCATTTTAATCCGGCGGATAATACGATCATCCAAAAAAGCAAATATACTTTAGATGTCCATTTTAGGGCAGATAGTCTTAAAAATGTACAAATTTCAGTTTCGTCATCGGGGTTGACCTATCTTTCAGCTGCGGCGCTTCCTTTGATTTGTTTTGATCCTAAAGAGAAAAAAGCAAAAGAATTGGCAATTCCCATTTCCAAAATGGGATTTTCGTTGATAAAAGCGAATGGCGATAATGGATTATATCTGGTTGATAACGTTCAAAGACGTTTGTTGAAGTATGAGTTGTCTGATAAATCCCGAGTACACATTCCAACTCCATTAAAAGGAAAAATTGATCAGTTGTGGATTGACCTGGATGGAAATGTAATCATGGGCAGTGTAATAAACCGTTATTTTAATGAGCTTATTCTTTTGCCCGGAAATGGTGATATACCTATTCCTCTGAATTTAATTTTGCAAAAGGAAAATAAAATTTCCCAAATCCGGGGGGATCATTTTTTGGAACAAATCCTGGTCCCGACGTTCAGCGGTTTCTATATTTTTTCAAATGAAAAAAAACGATTTAAAGCCATATTAAATCAGCCACTGGAAGAGGGTGAATGGGGTCACGTGATACGAAGTATGGTAGAAGACGGGCAAGGCAATTTATATATTAATGAGGAAGCTAATAGCCTGTTTAAACTGAATTTATCCAATGATTCTATCACTAAAATTTTTAAAACCAGTGCGTTTACTTTACCCATTACCGGATGCTTAAAAATGGTAGATCGAAAACTCTGGGGGATTAGCGCTAAAACTAAATCTCAGGACCGTCTCTATAGCTTCAATACGGTAACAGAAAAATTTAAATTTTGGGATTTAGCTTTTGCAAACTTTGGAGTTAAGGATTTTGTCGTCCTGGATTCGACGATATTATTATTTTTTGGCCGTGATTTTATCGTAGATACGTTCGCAGTCTGGGCGTTTGATATACAGCGAGGGCAGTGGCAACCTTTCCCCCTGAGTCCAGTCTGGAAGGATATAAAAGTACAGATCCTATTGTACGATGAAAAAGGCACCGTATGGATAGGGTCTGTTAATGGGCTGTATTCCGTTTCTATTAAGGATCAAACGATTGAAAAAGTTGAATTTGGGATTACCCCATCTGCAGTGCTAGATTTTGAAATCAATGCGCTTGTTTTTCATCCGGAGACCAATAACCTTTTAATCGGTTCCGAGTATGGTATTTGGGTGTTTGATCCCGTGAACAGAAAATACATTCATCGTTATACTAAAGAAGCGAACGGGCTTAGTAATAATTTTATTGAAGGGCTATTACCTGTAAGGGATGATAAACTTTTTGCTACCACACTCTTTGGCCTTAGCCTGTTGGACCTTAAAAGTGGCCAGGCAAAAAATTATTTTGAAAATGATGGCTTGGCGCACAATGAATTTAACCGATTTTCTATACACCAGGGAAGCAACTCCAAATACTATTTTGGCGGATTAAATGGATTGAGTGCGGTAGCATCCGCAGATTTAGACCAAATGAATTCAAAACAAGTGGTCATTTCCAGATTTTTTAGAAACGATTTTAAGACCGGAAATGAAAGAAGTCAATCGGCAAATCTGGAAAGTATTAAATCATTTATTATAGAGCCGGGAGACCATTATTTCGGATTTGATTTGATGTATCCTGATTTTACAGAGCCTAGGCTAAATCAATTTCAATATTGGCTCGAAGGTTATGATAAAGATTGGCAGCCACCCACCACGTCCAACAGGATCCGGTACGGTAGATTAGCGGAAGGCGATTATATGCTTCATCTGAGGGCCTTTCCAAATCTACGCAATGAATCTTCAATTGCTATTCGGGTTAAAGTACATTTTTACCAGTCCCCCTGGTTTGTGCCGGGCCTAATCTTTGCTTTTTTGGTGTTACTCCTCGCATCGGTGTTCTATTATAAAATAAATAAGCGAAATAAAGACCTGGCAAAACAACAGAACGACCAAAAATTTAAAGACCTGGAATTGGCGGCTTTAAGGGCGCAAATGAATCCCCATTTTATTTTTAATTGCCTGAGTAGTATTCAGCAATTTATTTCCGTGAATGATGCCGCCACAGCAAGCCGGTACCTCTCGAGTTTTTCGCGCCTGGTGAGACTAGCCCTTCACAGTTCAGTAGATGGACGACACAACCTTCAGGATGAAATCGATATGATAGACCACTATCTTGGGCTGGAGCGATTGCGTTTTGGAGACAAATTTTCTTATGAAATTGATGTTGACCAGGAACTGGATAAAGACAATATATTTTTACCGCCATTATTGATTCAACCCTTTGTAGAAAATGCCTTGGTGCACGGAATTAAAAATAAAACAGCAAAAGGTAAGATCACCATTTCATTCCGGCAACAACAAAATGACCTGAAGGTTACCGTTACAGATAACGGCCCTGGGTTTTCGGTCCAGGAAAGAATACAGGATGGTTCGGGACATAAATCAGTGGGCATGACGCTGACTAAAAAACGGCTGGAAATCCTGTCTGGTAAGGACAACTTTTCAATGACGCCTGTGATCACCGAAAAAGGTCATACGGAAGGCACACAGGTGCACATTGTGATTCCTATATTATAGAATAGTTCTGCTATACAGTAATACGGTGACAAGTACGCGGTAAGCTAATCGCTTGAAGAGTTTGCCTGGACAGCATTTCACAACTTCTATGCCTCATGCTATCCAATAGAGATAGTTTTCTCCGGATAGTGTTATACAGCCTATAAAAGCAGGTTAGGGGCATTTAAAGTCTCACCCACAGGGATCATTTCACCGAATATCACGCTGTTCATACCGAATCCCATCTTTCCAGAATATTTATTCAGGACCGATACATCTTGTAACATAAAATGAATGCAAAAACAAAACATTCATTATTAATTACAGAATTTATCAACCCAAAATGTTTAGTTCTATGAAATCATTATTTTATAATGGGCTGTTTGTTCAGCATCTGGCTCAGGGAGTAAAAGTATACTTCCTTATTTTTTTATCCATTGGATTTTTATTGAGAAAAGAGGATCTAAACGCACAGACCGCTTGCCCGGATTTAATCGTAAATGAAAATTTTGAATCAGGCAGTACTTCCTTTACTTCTGGTCTGTTGCCCAGTTGTGCATGTACTGCAGGAACCTATTGTGTAAGTACTAATTTTAATCTGAAATGTGCAGGCTGGCCGAATTTTGGAGACCATACACCAACCGGTGTAAGAAATTTTTTATTAGTCGATGGAAATGCTTCTGCTGCGACCAACGTATGGACTTCAAATGTGAGTGTTACTCCCGGATCTCCATACACCTTTTCCTTTTGGGTAGCGAGTGTATATCCTTCTTCTCAGCAGGTTTTTGACCTTGGGATGATGGTGAATGGTCAGAACGTAAAGCAAATTACAGTTAGTCAGGTTTCACCGTCATGGACACAATATAGTTTCTCCGGGATATGTCCGTACGGAGTTACTAATTTACCACTCGCTATAAGACAAATTAGTGGGGGTGGTTTTAGGGATTTTGGGTTAGATGATATTTCTTTCAATTCCTGCCGTTGTGATGCGGCATTCAATTTTCAAAGCATCAACGGTTGCGGAAGTACTCACCCATTTTAGGTTGGAGCCATTACAAGTCGATGGGCAACAGCAGTGAAATATCGGCAAGTTGAAAAACCAATTCGCATCTTTCCAAACCCTAGTACCGGTATATTTAATATCGAATTGTCTCAACCAGCAACTAAGTCTATGAAAATT
>Ga0163153_10005022_pt1 | contig 16006 bp, 17 predicted proteins | sample OliLakLV19MP6IB1_FD_148629 | JGI IMG/M metagenome (GOLD analysis project Ga0163153, IMG submission 148629) | Freshwater microbial mat bacterial communities from Lake Vanda, McMurdo Dry Valleys, Antarctica - Oligotrophic Lake LV.19.MP6.IB-1 | ecosystem: Environmental > Aquatic > Freshwater >... | reverse complement strand
GCAATATTATTTTGACGCCAGGAATGGTGATTGCGATTGAGCCTATGGTGCAAAGCGGCACCTGGGAAACTGAATTGTTGCGCGATAATTGGACTGTGATCAGTAAAGATCGCAGTATCGCCGCTCATTTTGAGCATACGATTGCGATTACAAATAGTGGCCCCGAAATTTTGACATTGCCCTAAGATTGTGCTAAACTTGATAAGTTACGCAAAATGGAATGTGATTTAGGGAGTAGATCATGAAAGTTCAACCTTCAGTGAAGAAGCGCTGTGAGAAGTGCAAAATGGTCCGTCGACGCGGCGTTTTGTACGTCATTTGTAGTAACCCAAAGCACAAACAGCGCCAGGGTTAGTCATAGATTATAAGAGAGCAGGCAAAAGGGCGCGTTTGACGCAAAGGCTTAACGCGTAGTAGAGCGCATGCAAAGGGAGGGAACAAATTTCCATGGCACGTATTGCTGGTGTTGATATTCCGCGCGAGAAGCGCGTTGTTATTTCTTTGACCTATATTTATGGTATCGGGCGCCACACAAGCGACGATATTTTAAAAGGTACCGCGATCGACCCATCTACACGGGTAAGAGATCTTGACGAGAGCCAAGTGGCCAAATTACGCGAATACATCGACCATAATCTGATTGTGGAAGGTGATTTGCGTCGCGAAATCAATATGAATATTAAACGGCTAATGGAGATTGGCTGCTATCGTGGCCTGCGCCATCGCCGCAATCTGCCGGTGCGCGGCCAACGCACGCGCACGAATGCGCGTACGCGCCGTGGTGTGAAGAAAACCGTAGCCGGCAAGAAGCGTGCAGCACGCAAGTAGTGCTATCTCTTGTAAACGATACGCAAAAATTTCCAAGTTTGTACGGGTAAAAGCTTTTGCTTGTCATTTGCTAATGAATTTTAGGCTAAAGTAAAGATCTTGATTAATTTTAAGAGCTAGTGCGCAAACAAGGACGAAGGAGTAAGCATGGCGCGACCACAAAGACGACGTGATCGACGGACAACGACCAGACGTGAAAAGAAGAGTGTGCCTGTTGGACAGATACACATTCATGCTTCATTTAATAATACGATCATTACCATTACCGATATCACCGGCAACACGCTTTGCTGGGCAAGCAGTGGTAGTAGTGGCTTTAAAGGAAGCCGCAAGTCTACACCGTTTGCAGGACAGCTCGCTGCCCAAAATGCCGCTAGCACAGCGCGCAACGATTTTAACATGCGCGAAGTGGATGTGTTTGTCAAAGGACCGGGACCGGGTCGGGAAAGCTCTATTCGTTCCGTGCAAGCAGCCGGTTTGACCGTTCGCTCGATTACTGATATTACGCCAATGCCACACAATGGTTGCCGGCCGCCTAAGAAGCGCCGTGTTTAGGGTAAATTGAATTTATTTTGGTTCCCACCTAGTGTGGGTTGTTACTGACGCGCCCAAGGGATTCTTTGCGGCGCGTTCACGTCATTGCATGGCTGACTTGAGGAATTTTTCTACGCTATAGTTTCCCAGAAAAGTTTTGTCCCACATCTCCCAGTGCGAGGCCCAGAGGCGGGAACCCTGTGGGTGCCGGACAAAACTTTTCTGGATAGCATACGTAGGAAATGCCCTCTATTTTATTGTCATTGAGTAAAGTGTCTCTATTTAAAGCATTTTCTGAGAGAGCGATGAAAGACTGTTCTTTCTCTCTTAACCAACAGCAGCGTTAGGCTCTGTTTGCTTTAGTAGTGCAATTCTGGAGGAAAAATGGCACGACACATAGATGCTGTCTGCAAATTGTGCCGACGCGAAGGCCAAAAGCTATTTCTAAAAGGCGAACGTTGTTTAAGCCCGAAATGTGCGATCGAAACGCGCAATTTTATACCAGGTGATCATGGGCGTAAAGCAACCTTTCGGCGCAAGACATCGGACTTTGGCACCCAATTACGGGAAAAACAAAAAGCCCGTCGGATTTATGGCATCATGGAACGACAATTCCGTCGCTACTTTAAGGAAGCCAACCGGCGCGCGGGTATGACTGGCGCCACCTTGTTATCCATGTTGGAAAGCCGCCTGGATAATGTGGTCTATCGACTTGGCTTTGCGGACAGCCGCGCGCAAGCTCGACAATTAGTGGGACATGGACATTTTTTGGTGAATGGCACAAAAACTGACATACCCTCCTTTCAGGTGAAGATTGGCGATACTGTTACGGTACGCCCAAGTAGTCGTAGCTCTGTCTATTTTAAAGATCGGTCGCAGCTCATGCAAGGCATACGCAATGTTCCCGGCTGGCTAAACCTGAATCTGGCTGAGATGAGCGGTTCGATGATAAACAACCCTAGCCGTGAAGATATTGAAATTCCCCTCAACGAACAGTTAATCGTTGAGTATTATAGCCGCTAGGCATGATTTAAATTTTGCGACAGAGTAACAAAAGCCGGATTGACCGTTTTTGCGCTCTTTAGACTCTTATTATCTAAAGTAGCGCAATCTTTATGTAAAACGACTGCTATCCGGCTATAGGGCGTATGCTGAATATCGGAGCGGTATACTAAATTGTGGGCTTGTTTCAGATACTTTTCTGGATGATCAAGGTGGTCACGATTTGCGCTCTTTCGCCAATAGCAGGGAGGAATACCATTGCTAAACATGGTTCTGCCCAAAATTGAAACTGAGGCCAATTCACAAAATTATGGCCATTTCGTAATTAGCCCGCTAGAGAGTGGTTATGGGATTACGCTTGGTAATGCACTGCGGCGCGTTCTTTTGTCCAGCTTAACAGGCGCAGCGATCACGTCGATTCGTATCAGTGGCGTTCATCATGAATTCTCGGCGATCCCGCATGTGCGCGAGGATACGACACAGCTTATTTTGAATATTAAGCAGATTCGCTTGCGCAATCATAGTGAGGAACCAGTGCGTATTCACGTTGAAGTTTCACGTGAAGGTCCTGTAGTGGCGGGTGATTTGATTTGTCCTCCCGAAGTTGAAATTGTGAATCCAGACCAGTACATTTTGACGGCTGATTCAAATGATGTGGATCTAGATATTGAAATGGTTGTAGATACTGGGCGTGGCTACAGCCCAGCAGAAGAGCGGACACGTCTTCCCTTAGGTGAGATTCCGGTTGATGCGATCTATAGCCCGATACGCAAAGTTGCTTATCGTGTGGAACGGACGCGTATTGGTCAACAGACAGACTATGATCGACTAAATCTGGAAATTTGGAGTGACGGTACAGTTGCACCAGAGGATGCTATCCGCAAGTCGGCGGGCATTTTAGTGCAACATTTGGTATTACTAGCGGGTGCCGAAACGGTGGCTGTCGAATCTAAACCACGCGAAGAAGAAGGCATCCCCAGCCGCATCTATGATGCACCGATTGAAGAGCTTGAGCTCACCGTGCGCGCCTATAACTGCCTCAAACGGGCCGGCATCACGAAGATTGGTGAGATTTTGAAGCGCATGGAAAAAGGTGAGGAAGAGATGTTAGCCATCCGCAACTTCGGCAAGAAGTCACTTGACGAACTAGTTGACAAGTTGCGGGATAAAAGCTATCTTAATGTACCGGGTGTTGATCTAAGCGCCTTCTGGAATAGCGCCAGCAGCACCAACGAAGAGAATGAAGACGAACTAGTCGCTGAAGGCGATGATGACGAATAAAGACAGGCTCATCTGTGCAAAGTGGGAGTTGCGACCAATTCCCTTGTGCAAGAGAGTCTTCTACTCCCACTTTCGGCTGATGAGCATAAAATATAGGAGTTGAACAATGCGGCATAATATTGCTGGACGCATTTTAGGTCGAGATGGTGACCATCGCAAGGCGCTCTTTCGTAACCTGATCAAGTCCCTCTATACGCACGAACGAATTATGACCACAGAAGCAAAGGCACGCGCAATTCGTGCTGATGCGGAAAAATTAATCACAAAGGCCAAACGTGGTGTAGCGGAGGGCGGCAATCGTGTCCATGCCCAGCGCCAACTTGTCGCCTATTTGAATGACAAGACCTTGGCTAAAAAGGTTTTTGATGAGTTTGCACCCCGTTATGTCGCGCGCAATGGTGGCTATACCCGCATGATCAAGCTGGGCAAGCGCCAGGGTGATGCCGCTGACATGGTGATTTTGGAATTGGTCGACTCGGACGTATAAAGTCAGTCGGGGCTTTGTGCCCGATTTCTACCGATGCATGAAGCGTTGATCCACGTTTGTGGGCTGGTTGCTTACGACGGCACCGATTATCATGGGTTTCAGTTGCAATCCGGTGTTTCCACGATTCAAGGAGCACTCGAAGCGGCAGTAGAAATGGTTACCGGGACGCAAGCGCGAGTTATCGGTTCGGGACGCACGGATCGTGGTGTTCACGCGCGAGGACAAGTGATCGCGATGCGGGTGCCTTGGCGTCATGCAGTGCAGAGTTTGCAACGCGCGCTCAATGCGCATCTGCCGGCATCGATTGCCGTACGCCAATTTCAGCTTGCGCCATCTGGGTTTCATCCCCGATTTAGCGCAATTGACCGCATCTATCGCTACACACTCTATGATTGGAGCGGAACCGAGGATCGAGCTGCACCGCGCTATTCACCGCTAACGGATCGTTTTGCGCTCTACGTGCCACATGTGCTTGATCTTCAGGCAATGCAAACAGCCGTTGACCAATTGATTGGTGAACATGATTTTGCCACATTTGGTCAGCCGACACAGGGTGAGAGCACGGTTCGTCATTTGTATACAGCAACGTGGCAGGTCGTGACGACTACGATAGCGTCAGGGATAGCGTCAGAAGTAGTAGCAACGAACAGTTATCCAGGTCGTTGTCTGCTCTTTACGGTTTGCGCCACTGGCTTCTTACGCCAAATGGTGCGTAACTTGGTTAGCGTTTCTTTGGCCGTTGGACGAGGTGACTGGAGCGTTGAGAAGGTGAAACGCATTCTTGAAGCTTGTGATCGCAGCCAATGCGCGCCACCCGCTCCAGCGAATGGACTTGTTTTAGAATCTGTCAGCTATCCGGCTGATCTTATTTTGTGGAAAGAATAGCGTTAGAGTAATCGTTACAAGGAGTGAATTGCGTGAAGACCTTTAGTCCAAACGCCGAAGAAGCAAAAGCAGGACGTGACTGGTGGGTTGTCGATGCAACCGGGCAGACATTAGGCCGTTTGGCTTCTCGGATTGCTGCGATTCTGCGCGGCAAACATAAGCCAACCTTTACAACACACTTAGATAGTGGGGATTTTGTGATTGTCACGAACTGTGGCAAGTTCAATGTGACTGGGGATAAGATCAATTCAGTGCGCTATTACCGGCATTCGCGCTATCCTGGTGGTTTGAAAAGCCGCACCATGCGCGAACAACTGGAGCGTTTTCCGGATCGAGTGATTCATGAAGCGGTCAAGGGAATGATGCCTAAAACTCGTTTGGGCCGAGCGCAGATGAAGAAACTGCGCATTTATAGCGGTGATGAACACCCCCACATTGCTCAGCAACCCAAGCCTTTGGCGTTAGGAGAACCAAAATGAGCGAATACGTTGAAGCAATCGGTCGCCGCAAGACCGCAACGGCCCGTGTCCGCCTTTATGCCGGCACAGGTGAGATTGTTGTGAATGAACTGCCAGTGAATGTTTACTTTGGGCGCGCCCTAGATCAGATGATCTTGCGCCAGCCTTTGTCTTTAACTGGCACTGAAGGCACGTACAATATTAGTGTACATGTCAATGGTGGCGGTGATAATGGACAAGCCGCGGCCGTGCGGTTAGGGATTGCGCGCGCACTGTGCCAGTCCAATGGCAACTTTCGACCTGCCCTCAAGAGCGCCGGTTTTCTTACCCGTGACTCACGGGCCAAGGAACGCAAAAAACCCGGTCTCAAGCGTGCCCGCAAGGCCCCACAATACACCAAGCGCTAACGCGATGTTGGGTACTTATTGCGTTGTAAGCCTTACTTTCTATCCACTCTTGGGGTTGATAGAGGGTAGGGCTTTTTGTATTTATCTACAAAGTTTTATCCGATGTCTACCACAACCAAACGACTGATTCGTGTCGGTATCCTCTGTGTACCGACTATGGATGAAAATGCCATTACAACCGTTTTTCGTGCGATTCACGAAGCACATTCACCGACCCTCTTGGTGATGACAGCCAGCGCGCTCAATCAACGGAATTGGATCGAAGAGCTATTACGCACTTGGTGTGATACAGAAGAATTGGACTTGGTGCTTACCATTGGCGGCACTTTGCCCGCCCCCGGTCCAAGTGCGGACGAGATCGTGCCCGACGCGACGCGTAGCATTGTGGAGCGTGTTGTCCCTGGCCTAGCCGAGGCTATGCGTTATCATGCGCAACAGGAAAGCGCCCTGGCCTGGCTTGACCGTGGCATTGTTGGCATTCGCGGCCGTTCTCTAGTGGTCAATTTGCCGGCCAGCGCTGCCCCAGCGCTGCTTTTCATCGAAGCCATTACCGACTTATTGCCCATTGCCGTTGCTCATCTCCAGGGTGATTCAACCGCCCCTCAATTGCTCGATGAAGTAATCATTGAGCAAGAGGATGGTGGGGAAGAAGTTCCTTTAATAGCAGCAGGCACAGGCTTGCGCGCAGAAGAGTTTGCCGCCTTTCTTGCCCGAAATCAGTCGCAATAACCGCTATGATACTCCAAATGCCGTGATTCGTGCTGCGTGTTTTCTACGCAGCACGAATCACGAATCCCTACAGTTTGGGTGCCTGCTTTTGAGAAACGCTTAGGCTGCCGTGGCAACCTGCGCAGACTTTTGTTCGATGGTCTTCAGTAGCTCTTCATACGATGTAGCAAATTTCTCTACACCCTCGCGCTCAAGGTCCGTAGTCACCTCATCGAATGAGATGCCCAGATGCGCTAATTGGCTAAAGGCTTGCTTGGCTTCGGTAATGCCTTCACTAATTGTATTGGCAACCACCCCGTGATCCCAAAATGCCTGTAATGTGTTCATCGGCATTGTATTGACAGTATGGGGGCCAATTAATGCATCAACATAGATCAAATCGGGATAATTGGGATTCTTGGTGCTTGTGCTGGCCCATAAGGGTCGCTGTACATGCGCACCGGCTTGCGCCAGCTTCTGCCAACGTGGGCCGCTAAATTTGGCTTGAAATTGTGCATAAGCCAGTTTAGCGTTAGCCACGGCGATCTTGCCCAGTAAGCTCTGTGGATCGACGCCATTACTACTCGATAATTTTGCCAGTTGCCCATCGACATTGACATCAACACGGCTGACAAAAAAGCTGGCAACCGAGGCAATGTGCGCAACGGGTTGGTGCGCAGCCACGCGCTGTTCCAGCCCTTGCAAATAGGCTTCCTTTACGGCAGCATAGCGTTCCAAACCAAAAATTAGCGTCACATTGATGTTGATGCCATCGCTAATTAATTGGCGAATGGCCGCAATCCCCGGCTGCGTCGCCGGCACTTTCACCATGACATTCGGGCGATCCACCGCAGCATGGAGGCGTCGCGCTTCCTCGATGGTCGCCTCTGTATCATAAGCCAGATCGGGGGCGACTTCAATGCTGACATGCCCATCTTGTCCTTGCGCCCGTTCATAGGTAGGGGCAAGGAGATCCGCAGCGGCTCTAATATCGGCCACAGCCAGGGATTCAAAGATCGCTTTCGGCGGCAACCCCTCGGCAACGCCTTTTTCGAGGTCGGCGCGATAGGCTGTGCTTTTGGAAATCGCCTGCTGAAAGATGGTTGGATTGGAGGTGACACCTGTCACACCGGCATCGATCAACCGTTGTAACTCCCCAGAGTGTACCATGCCGCGCTCAATATAATCCAGCCAGATGCTCTGACCAATTTGATGTAATTTTTGCATTCTGTCCATTAGAAACTCCTTTTTGGGATGATAAACTATTTTATCGCGGTCTTACTCACGAAGTGTAATCATTATAACTTTTTTTGCTGATGGATAAAAAGTGTATCACACACAATTGGGCTATAAGGGCTGTCAGGTTTTTGGAAACCTGACAGCTCTGCTCCAAACTTGAGATGCACCCATCTTGATCCCGTTTGACAAAAGAACATTTTCGGGGTACTATGTTTTTTGTAGCGGACATTACCGCTATTTTGCTCATCTCGTTATAAAACATAAAGATGCAAACTATAGAAGAGCTACGTGATCTTACTGTAGTTAATAGAATTAGGGTATAAAAGTAAAGGGGAACATAATGGCCGCTCCGGTGAAAGTAACAGACAGCACTTTTGAACAACTGGTTGTGGAATCGGATAAGCTGGTTTTGGTTGATTTTTGGGCAGAATGGTGTGGCCCGTGTAAAATGATTGCACCGATACTAGACCAAATTGCCCAAGATTTGGATGGGCAACTGGTTATCGGTAAGCTAGATATTGATGAAAATCAAGACACGGCAATGGCCTTTGGTGTGATGAGCATTCCAACCTTGTTGCTCTTCAAGGGAGGCGAACCGGTCGAGCGCATTGTTGGTTATCAGCCCAAACCGCAATTGATGGCGCGCCTGCAATCCCACCTGAGTTAATAAATGATCACCGGAGGGGAATCATACCCCTTCCCGTTGGGCGGTATATGTGACTGTGTCAATCGCGTTTTAGCCAGTAGGCGATTCGAGATTTACACAGTCACACATACCGTCTTTTTTATTTCTAAGCCCAATCGACCCCTGAGCGCGCTGCCATCCCTGGCGGCAAGGGTTAGCTGACCAATCAAGTGGCTGGTTCTGGTGCAATCAACTTCACAAGAAGATAAATGCTTGCAAGAATGATTAGATCAAGCGCAATGGTGAAGATGAAGGCACTGGTAATGTTGTGGAGAGTGGGAGCGAGCCAGTTTAGTAGCAGTGTAAAAGGGGTAGCCGGTAGGCCAAAAAGTAAATAAAGCCCAACCACAAGCACAGTCATGAAAAAGAGGGGACGAAGAGGTTGTCGATCACTGGCACTTGGCATCATGGCATTAGCAATAGCGAAAAGTAGATAGGCCCAAAGAATGCCGTCTGGTGCGAGCAGCGATTGCTGAAAAACTGTAATGCTTTCCAACCAATGCTGTTCACCTAGTGCGCGCGAAAATTGCTGCGCATCAAAAATATGTTCTGCAATGAAAGCAATCAAGATCGACCCGGCTATCAACGGCGCCATTCCTACAATACTCTCCTGCCAAAGTCTGCCGCTCTTTACACTTACACTGCCCAACCCAATATGCTGGCGCTGTTTTTGTGGCCAAACCCGAAATTTACTTGGCTTTAGCCCAAGCGCATAAGCGGCGATCCAATGGGCTGCTTCATGTGTAACAACCCCTGGCAATAAGAGCAAAAAGAGCAGAATAACCGTTAAATCCCCATTGCGTGTAATAAAATGGAGAAGGTATTGGATATGGAGACTAAGTTGACGGCTGAGCCAGGCAAGGAGTAATAACGCCAAGACGAAGGCTGCAATTACCGGCATAGTTATCGTATCCTCACCGAGCTAGCGTTGCTGCGCTTCTAAATTGTAGGTCAAACTTTCAATTTCCCAACATCCATTCTGTTTTACCAAAACCCAGCGATCGCCTCCTGGCGAAATTTCAGTGCCAATATTGGTCGTTGCTGTCACAATGGCGCGCTCATCGCTGATGTCGATCTGTAGATCCTTGGGATCCGCCTGTGTCGGTGCGCCTGGGAAAACAATGCGCACATAGCGGTGGCGGATGGCATCTTTGTCAAGCCAGGTTTGATCATCATCCGGTTTGTCCGGCGTGTTTTTGGCATCCGTAATGGTGGCGCCTGCGCGCCATAGATTCATTAACGCATCAATCTTTTGCTCGACAACAAGCTCACCTTCTGCCGTGAGCACCCGACCAATCGCCTCTTGGTCAGAAGTCGTTGACTCCGTCGCCAAAGAACATGAACCGATGGGAGGAAGAGTTTTCTGTTCTGGTGCAGAGCTGCAACTCACGGTCAGCCATAGATATAGAAGGACAACCGCGAAGCAACGCTGCATTGATGCACCCTATCCTACTCCAATTACCCATTACGTTTTTCTGCACGCGTAAAAAAGTGCTGAATAAAATCTCTATGGATCGCTAACGTTTCTTGAACGCTGCCGTAACGCGGGGAGGTTAACTTAAAGAGCACAATCCCATCGGAAAGACGACGCTCTGGGTTGGGAAAGAGATAAAAATAAAAGACAATATGTTCTGTGTCAATCTGTTCACCCGGCTGGCGTTTTTTTGCCTCTAGCCATAGCCCATATAATTCACCGCCATCGGCCAAGCCCATCGACTGTGAACCAAGGTTATATTGCCAGCCATCGGCGTCATAACAAATGTCGGGGGCATGAAAAGGCTGCGAACTGCGTCCACCGATCATACTTAGCCAGATATATTGGCCGGCGCTATTCTGATAAAGACGCTGAAGATATTGCTCCGGCTCCAACAGGATCATAACCTCTTGGTTCGTCTCTGGTACATCGACGCCGCTCCAATCACCTATAGTCAGCGGAACGTTGTTCAGATCATGCGCCAGGTCAAAGTGCGCAACGGCATCTACCCTTGTTTCACGATTGCTCCGCTGCCAGAAATCCAAATCGGCGATATAGACAAGATCATTGGGCTGATCAACAGAGACTTGGCCCCACAAAGGTAGCTCGATCTGCGGCAGATAGACAAAGGGGACAGCGACCAAAAGTAACGCGAGCACAGCAACTTGCCGTACCCTACTTCTGCGCTGTGGTTGTGAAGATTCGGTCAACATAGTTTCTCTTTGCGCATAGCAGAACTTCGAATCAATTTGTTGTCGTTATTATAACGAAGGATAGAGGATCGACCAAGTATAGAAAATTGATGAACACAAACAAATCAGTCTATGCTGCCGATCAGCGCGGTTACTCCTAGATCACATCAAGACGCAAGGTGCGCGTTTGTAGCAAGCGCGTAAGGGGAAACATCAATAAGAAGACCAGCATAAAAAAGAGCAGACCCGAATAATCGTGATAAAAGACAAAGGCTGCCTGTGCGCCCAGGGTGCGGGCCACAAAAAGCAAGGATGATACCCGCAGAATATTACCCAACATGGCGAGGGGAATCGAAAGTAGCACTAAGAGAAATCGCCCCCAGAGCGGTCCACTTAGTACATAGGCGGCCAGCGTCATCAGCGCGGTCAACGCAATCAGTGAGTTGATTCCACTGCATTGTGCGCCAATCACCAATTCTGCATTGGGTAAGCTAACGGCATTGCCGACAATCGAGACATCGACACCGAGAAAACGCACAAGCCCCCCAGCGCAAACACCTGTAAAGAGCGCCAGGGGTAAGGTGATCCGCTCTACAAAGGGTAGCGGAATCATAAAAGCAAGATAGCCGATGGGAAAAAATAATTTTTGCACTAAGCTCAGGCCACCTAGCGCCCATAGTGTCCCGGCACCCATCAATAGCATGGCAAAAGCCGCCAGATAATAGGCATTCTGGTTTAGCAACCAGACAAAGCTGACCAGCGCAACCCCTAAGAGCAAGATGCCCATACTGTTGCCTACACTGTTGTCGAGCAGAGAATCCGCGCGAGCCTGTTTGTCGAGGCGAATACGTTGGATGGCCAGAAAGAGCGCAACGGGTAGGATGAGAATACCGTGGCTGTAATACTCATTACCCATCCATTCACCCCAGAGCCAACGCCAGATTGGCCAGGTCAATGCCATGAATAGCAAGGCTGCCGCCACCGGCAACACCATCGTCTTTGGTTGAAATGGGATCATGAGCAAGTTGAATGGAAGAACCTAAAGCGTCTTGGTGATGACTCATCAACCAGCACATTCGACGCATCACTGCTTGTATCAATCCAGCACAAACGTTGTGCGTCGCACTAGGTTAACACAACTGAATCAATACAAATGGGCTACACTATATATACTATACCAGCAGCATACCATTGACCCGCCAATGCGTCAAAATGTAAGTTGGCGGTAAATACAAAGAGCAGGTACTGCTCACAGGCACAAGTCGTGATTCTGACAATGGACGATAGACGACGGGACGATACCGTCTATCGTCCATCGTCTTGCAAATTCACAAAATATGCCCGTGCGAAGTATATCAAGGAAACCGCCGCCGTGCTTGCTCCAATTCAATGGCTTGGGCTGTAAAGCGATAAAGCTTCGCCGGGCGATGATCACCTTCACGGATGTTACCACTCTCTTCCAGTACATCGGTGGCGAGAATTTTGCGACGAAAATTACGTTTGTCCAGCGGCTCGTGCAGGACAATTTCGTAGACTTTTTGCAATTCAGAAAGGGTGAACTCTTTGGGCAGCAGGAGAAAGCCTAATCCCGTCCACTCCAGCTTCCAGCGCAGCCGTTGTAGCGCATAGTGCAGAATCCGATCATGGTCAAAGGCCAGTTGGGGTAGGGCATACATACTCCACCAGCGTGCATTGGCGGCATCCGAAGCGCCTTGAATTTGTAGTTTTGCTACCTGATCGGCGCTGAGCAAGGCAAAGTAGGCCACGGTGATCACACGCGTGCGCGGGTCGCGATTGGGTTCGCCAAAGGTATAGAGTTGCTCCAAATAGACCTCAGTAACGTTTGTCTCCTCGGCTAACTCGCGCAAGGCCGCGTCCTCTACATCCTCATCGATCTCGACAAAACCGCCCGGCAACGCCCACGTCTTGGCAAAAGGGGAGTGCATGCGTTCAATGAGCAACACTTTGAGATCATTGTCATGGAAGGTAAAGAGAATAATATCCACCGTCACCGACGGACGTGGATAGTCGTAACAATATTGGCTGCTTGCTTGCTTCGACGATGGTTCGCTCACAACAGATCCTTTTAGCACGTGATGTGTGATGCGTGAAACGTGTTGCGTGTACCATGTCGGCTGGTTTGCTCAAGAATCACGTTTCACGCATCACACCTTATCTAGTTTACGGGCAATCGTTTCTTTAACAATTTTAGCATCCGCCGGCAAATAGACCGGGGGATTGGCAAAACGGCTTTCCACTTCGGCGAGCTTATCTTCGTGATAGCCCACCTTAAAACTGGTAAACTTTAGGCCGTGCGCCGTGCTGATCACAACGACACGATCATGCGCCTTGATCTCACCCCGCTCGGCCAGGTTGAAGAGCGCCGCCAGCGCCACGCCGGTATGTGGACAGGTGTACATGCCCGTAAGATCAGCCATTGCGGCGGCATTGGCCAATTCGTCTTCACTGACTTGCTCGACGATACCGTTTGTCATTTGAACGGCCTGAACCGCCTTTTCGTAACTCACCGGATCACCAATCTGAATGGCCGAGGCCAGGGTTGTGTTGGCTTGCAGTACACGCTTCTCCGCAAATCCATTGCGGTAGCTTTCGTAGAAAGGGCTGGCCTTCTGCGCCTGAGCCGCTGCCAACCGGGGCATCTTGTTGATAATTCCCAAATCCAGCAAGAGCTTTAACCCTTTATAGAGGGCGCTGATATTGCCCAGATTGCCCACAGGAATCACAATCCAATCGGGCGCTTCCCAGTCAAATTGGCGCACAATTTCAATCGCGACGGTCTTTTGTCCCTCGACGCGAATGCTATTCATGGAGTTGGCCAGGTAGATGCCCTGGTCTTCTGTCACCTCTTTGACAACTCGCATACAGCCATCAAAATCGGTGTCCAGCGCCAACACATGCGCGCCATTTGCCACCGGCTGCACCAGTTGGGCCGTGCTCACTTTGCCGCTGGGCAAAAAGATAATCGCCGGAATGCCGGCGCAGGCCGCATAAGAAGCGAGGGCGGCGCTGGTGTCACCCGTGCTAGCGCAGGCCACCGCACGTACAGAACTGCCATTCGCCATCATCTGCTTTACCACGCTGACCAACACCGTCATGCCCAGGTCTTTGAAACTGCCGGTATGGCTGTTGCCGCAGAGCTTGATCCAAAGGTCGGGCAGACCAATTTGCTTGCCCAGCCGTTCCGCCCAGAAGAGATTGGTATTGCCTTCATACATGCTGATCACATTCTCGTCGCGCAGCGTGGGCATCACCCATTCGTGCATGCCCCAAACGCCACTACCATAGGGCCAATGTGTGGCGCCGACACGACTATCGATCAGCGTTTTCCATTCCTCAGCGCTCTTTTGTTGAAGTGGTTCCAACGCGTGGTACACTTCCAATAAACCGCCACAGGTAGGGCAGGTATAGATCACAGCATAAACTGAATACTCGCCAGGACACCCCCGAAAACAGCGAAAATAGGCGCAGTAGGGTAGCGTGGCCGGCAATAGATGGGTGGTTTCTAGGTGCATAAGTGGTTCCGGTTTGCAATCTATTCAAAACAGGACTTACGCACGAAGCTGATCTCACCACAGAGACCTGTCAGATTTCCAAAACCTGACAGGTCTGGTACTGCGTAAGTCCTACAAAAATTTAGCAAAAGCTACTAACATGATCTCTATTATACCTGATTCATGAAAAAGGCCAGTATAAACAGAGCTGAAATCTGATTGATTTCAGCGTTTAACCACAGAATGCACCGATGTAAGTTCATCGGTGCATTCTGTGGTTACTATTCTTGCGCCATGATCACAGATCTATGATCAGCGCATAATCATTGGCAGATAGATTGATTGTCCTATCACCGGCGGCGCTTGTGCGGCCACCGTCCACACATCGCCAATGCTCAAGGTTACCGGGATAACAATCGTCTGTTCGGCTTCACTGCCACTGGCCAGCTTGGTGATCGTCACCTGGGCGACATGGCTTTGATCTACGGCCAACCCATTCGGGTCAGCGGTCAGCGTCAGGGTGATTGGGTCGCCGGCAGCCTCGACTGAACCCTGCGCGGCGCTAAGAGTCAGCCACGGCTGGCTGCTGGTGGCTGTCCAGTCGACCTTGCCGCTGCCGGCGTTGCTAAGGCTGAGATCAGCCGTCTGCGCTGCGTTCTCACCGGCGCTGATGTGCCAGGTCACCTGGCCCGGCCCCACCGAGAGTGTCGGCCCTGGTAGATTGAGGTCGTCATCGACAACCACTGTAACCGTTGTAACCGCCGACTCACCCACGCTATTGGTCGCCATCAGGGTAATCACATTGCTACCCACTGGCAGCGCGTCCAGCGACAGGAGCGCACCTGTCCCCAAGGTTCCATCCTGGGCATTCTTCCAGAGCAATCCACTATCAGCCACCGTTCCATCCTGAGCATCAAAGGCCATCCCACTAAAGTTGACCAGTTGACCATAGTGGATATGGGTGTTATTACCGGGGGTCAAGATATACGGTTGGGGCGCTTTGTTGGCCATGACAAAAGGCGCGCTGTCAGCCGACGCGCTATTGACGCCATCATTCGCCGTCACCCGCAGGATTGCTGTACCGCTGCCACCCAACTGCGCCGTATCGATCAGAACCGTGCTGTCGGTCAGATTAAGTGTCACCGGTTGGAAGGTCACGCCATTGTCGCGGCTATAGGCCACATCAAAGGTTAACGCATCGCCATCGGGATCGCTGGCGGTCCAGTTCAAGGTGACGGTGCCGCTGACCGGGGTAGTAGCACCTTGCAGGGCGACATTGCCGATAAGCGGCGGATTGGCACTGACCGTGATGCTACCCAACACCTGACCATTGCTGCTCTGGATGATCTGAAGGGTGCGCGTACCGGCCACAAAGTTTACCACCTGGTTAAAGCCCAACCCTTCGCTCTCATCTATTTCTTCCGGCGTGAACGGATAATCGGCCAACGTCCCATTCTGGGCATCAAGCAAGCGAAGGCTGTAGGCGCCTGGTGTCAATGGCGGGACGTTGATTACGTTGTCCAGCCGACGCACGAAGGCAAAGCCCGCCGTGTTCGCTGTTGGGCTAATCACGCCGGATACCACCAAGAAATCACCGGCCATGCCTATGTTCTGCGCACTGGCCGCCACCAGGCTGGGGTTGGCGATCATGTTGTTGTACATGCCAGTGTAGGTGTAGTCGCTGAGCCACTGGCTGTTGCAATAGCTCATGACATCGTTCCAGGTGGCGCTGGGCAAAACAGCCTTGGCAATGCCAAAAGTGGGATCACCGCCATCAAAGCCTTCCATGCTGCCATCAGCGGGGCCAATCGGGG
>Ga0163153_10005018_pt1 | contig 16027 bp, 13 predicted proteins | sample OliLakLV19MP6IB1_FD_148629 | JGI IMG/M metagenome (GOLD analysis project Ga0163153, IMG submission 148629) | Freshwater microbial mat bacterial communities from Lake Vanda, McMurdo Dry Valleys, Antarctica - Oligotrophic Lake LV.19.MP6.IB-1 | ecosystem: Environmental > Aquatic > Freshwater >... | reverse complement strand
GGCTGGGCGCGCTCCGCAGGGCCGGGATTGCCCGGTTTGCTGAGGTCGGCTTTCCCGACTCCAAGGACGAGGAGTGGCGATTCACCCCGGTGGCGCCGATTGCCCGGACCCCGTTTGCCCCGGCCCGCCCGCCCGTCGTTCCGGTGGCCCGTGAGGCGCTCGACCCGTACCTGTTCGGGCACCCGGAGTGGGCTACGCTGGTGTTCGTCAACGGATGCTACGCCCCCGAGCTCTCGACCCGGCCGACGCTGCCGGGCGGTGCCGAGGTTCTGACTCTCTCCGAGGCGATTGCCACCCGGTCCGAGCTGCTCCAGGCGCACGTCGGTCGTCACGCCCTGGGCGAGACCACCCCGTTTGCCGCCTTGAATCAGGCGTTTGTCGCCGAGGGCGCGGTGGTCGTCGTGCCGGCCGGCGTCGAGCTGGCTGACCCGATCCACCTGGTCTTCGTGGCCTCGGCCGACGCCGCCGGCACCGTGACCCACCCGCGCAACCTGCTGGTGGTGGAACGCGGCGCCCGCGCCGCGGTGGTGGAGAGCTATGTGTCGCTGGGCGATGGCGCCTATTTCACCAACACCGTGACCGAAGTGTCGCTGGGCCGCGGCGCCTGGCTGGAACACGCCCGGATCCAACGCGAGTCCGAGGCGGCCTACCACATCGGTTACAGCCACGTGGACCAGGGGCAGGACAGCCACTATCGCTCCTTTACCCTGGCGATGGGCGCCCTGCTGGCCCGCCACAACCTCCACACCCGGCTCAACGCGCCACATGTCGAGACCCTGCTGTACGGGTTGGCGCTGACCCGCGGCGAGCAGCTGGCCGACAACCACACCGCCATTTTCCACGACCATCCCAACTGCAACAGCTGGGAGGTCTACAAGTCGGTGCTCGACGACAGGTCGCGCGGGGTCTTCAACGGCAAGGTGTTCGTGACGCCGGAGGCGCAGAAGACCGACGCCAAGCAGACCAACCGGAACCTGCTGCTCAGTCCCGACGCCAGGGTGGACACCAAGCCGCAGCTGGAGATCTTTGCCGACGACGTCAAGTGCACCCACGGCGCCACGGTGGGGCAGATCGACGAAATTGCCTTCTTCTACTGCCAGAGTCGGGGCATTCCCCGTAAGCGGGCCCAGACGATGCTCACCTGTGCCTTTGCCGCCGAGGTGGTGGACGAGATCGCGATTCAGCCGGTGCGGGAGTACCTGACCGCGCTGGTTACCGAGCGACTGGGCGGCGACGCCTGATGACCGCATGACCACGACCGCAGCATTCGATGTGGCCCGGATCCGGGCCGACTTCCCGATCCTCGGGCGGGCGGTGAACGGCCGCCCGCTGGTCTATCTGGACAGTGCCGCCAGCGCCCAGAAGCCGCAGGTGGTCATCGATGCCGTGTCTCGCCACTACCAGACCAGCAACGCCAATGTGCACCGTGGCGTCCATTTCCTGAGCCAGGAAGCCAGCGAAGGCTACGAGGCCGCTCGGGTTACCGCTGCGGCATTTCTCGGCGCCGCCGCGCCGGGCGAGGTGGTCTTTGCCCACGGCACCACCAGCGCGATCAACCTCATTGCCCGTGCCTACGGCGACTCGCACCTGAAGCAGGGCGACCACATCCTGGTCTCCGAGCTGGAGCACCACTCCAACATCGTACCCTGGCAGCAACTGGCCATCCGGAAGGGCGGCCGCGTCATCAAGATTCCGGTCACCGATGCCGGCGAGATTGACCTCGCCGCCTACGAGACCCTGCTCTCCGATCGGACCAGGATTGTGGCGGTAAGCCACGTCTCCAATGTCCTTGGCACGATCAGCCCGATCCAGCAGATGGCCGACCTGGCCCACGCCCGCGGCGCCGTGCTCGTGGTGGACGGGGCCCAGTCGGCGCCGCACTTGGCCGTCGACGTCCAGGCGCTGCACTGCGACTTCTTCGTCTGCTCCGGGCACAAGGTGTACGGACCCACCGGCGTGGGGCTGCTCTGGGGGCGCGGAGAACTTCTCGACTCAATGCCACCATATGAAGGTGGTGGCGGGATGATCGACCTGGTCACCTTCGAGAAAACGACCTATGCCAAGCCACCAGCCCGGTTCGAGGCCGGCACCCCACCGGTTGAGGGAGTGATTGGGCTTGCCGCAGCGCTGACCTGGCTCATGGGGCTCGACGCCACAGCACTGCAGGCGCACGAGAACGACCTGCTCGAGTACGCCAAGGGACGCCTTTCCGAACTTCCGGGCGTCTCGCTCCTTGGCCATCCGGAGCACCAGGCCAGTGTCCTGTCGTTCGTGATGGACGGAGTCCATCCCCACGACATCGGCACCATCCTGGACACCGAGGGGGTCGCTATCCGGGCCGGGCACCACTGCGCCCAGCCACTGATGCAGCGGTTCGGGGTGCCGAGCACGGCGCGGGCCTCGTTCTGCGCCTTCAACACCCGCGACGAGGTGGACGCCCTGATTGCCGGGATGGGCAAGGTGCGGGAGGTGTTTGGATGAATAGCGATCTGAGCGAGCTGTACCAGAGCGTCATCCTGGACCACAACAAGTCGCCCCGGAACTTCAAGGAGCTGCCGGACGCCACGGCGCACGCCGAGGGGCGGAACCCGCTCTGTGGCGACGCCTACACGGTGTGGCTCCGGATGGAGGGCGACCATATTGCCGAGGCCTCGTTTCAAGGCAACGGCTGCGCCATTTCCAAGGCCAGCGCCTCGCTGATGACCACCGCGGTCAAGGGCCGGACGATGGCGGAGGCGGAGGCGCTGTTTGATCAGTTCCACGAGATGCTGACCGGCGGCGCCACCGACCTGTCCGGCATGCCCAACGGCGTCAAGGCACTGACCGGCGTCAAGGCGTTTCCGATGCGGGTCAAGTGTGCGACGCTGTCGTGGCATGCCATGAGGCAGGCGTTGCACGCCGAGAAGTGAACGAGGTGGTGCTAGGTATCAGGGGGTCGCTGCGAGCAGGCCTAGCTCCAGGCTCGCGGGCCCTACTATCCACCACCTGATACCCGATACCTGCCACCCGATACCCAATACTCAGAATCCCACGCAGGGAAAGGAACACCGTAACCATGCCCTACCACCCGATGATGATCCAGCCGATGCGCGACGAAGTGACCCGGCTCGGCGTCAAGGAACTGACCACTGTCGCCGAGGTCGATGCCGTGTTCGGCGATCACCACGGCACCGCCCTGGTTTTCGTCAACTCGGTCTGCGGCTGTGCGGCGGGCATGGCCCGGCCGGCGCTGGCCAAGGCGATGCAGCATGCCGTCAAGCCGGACGTGAGCTATACCGTCTTTGCCGGCGGCGACGTCGATGCCACCGCCCGGGCCCGGAGCTACTTCAGTGACTTCCAGCCCAGCTCGCCGTGCTTCATGCTGATCAAGGATGGCGAGATGGCGCAGATGATCCACCGGCATGAGATCGAGGGTCGCAACGCCGACATGGTGGCCGGCGCCCTGATCGCCGCGTTCGACGCCCATTGCGGCGTGACGGCGTGACCCATGGAACCGGTAGGGGCGGGCCGTGGCCCGCCCCGCCCCGCGACAGGACGGTCAATGATGCATCATGAAAATCGCGGGGAGCTCCACGGCATCACGGTGGTGATGACCGGTATCTCAGGCAAGACCTACATGGGCCGGTTCCATGAGGAGACCCCGCGCGGCGTTGCCATGCGGGACCTCGGCGTCCACGACCCGGCGGTATCCGAGCACGATCTGGCCACCTGGGTGGGTCGGGCTCGGAAGTTTGGCGTGCCTGTGGAGCACCGGATGCTGCTGGTGCCCGCCGATGAGGTGGGGGTGTGCGTGCGGTTGGCCGAATGGGCGCCCGTGTAGAGACGCCCTATTAGGGCGTCTCTACGGGCGCCCGTACATCGGCGCCCCGCCGCGCGCCGTCCGGCATCCGATATCCCCCCCACCGTTCCACTCTGCACCCCCGAAACCCCGTTACCTTCCCCCCCGTACAGTCGGCGCCGAGGCGGGCGTCGACCCGCCAGCATCGACCTCACGATTGGAGCGCTGCATGACGACCCATGTCGTCCGGGTGGACCGGGTGACCAAGCGGTTTTCTGGCCATACCGCGGTCCGCAACTTCTCCCTCGATGTCCCCACCGGAGGGATGTTCGGCCTCTTGGGCCCCAACGGCGCCGGCAAGAGCACCACCATCCGGATGATCATGAACATCATCACCCCGGATGAGGGGAAGATTCACCTCTTCGGCGGCACCAAGTCGGGACGCGACCACTCCTCCCGAATTGGGTACCTCCCCGAGGAGCGCGGTCTCTACAAGAAGATGAAGGTCAAGGAGCAGTTGGCCTTCTTTGGCGAGACCAAGGGAATCCCCCACAAGGACGCCGTCCGCAAGACCGGCGAGTGGCTCGAGCGGCTGGGGCTCAGCGACTGGACCGACAAGAAGGTGGAGGACCTCTCCAAGGGGATGCAGCAGAAGGTTCAGTTCATCGGCACCCTGCTGCACGAGCCCGAACTGGTCATCCTGGATGAGCCGTTCAGCGGCCTCGATCCGGTCAACGCCCAGGTCATGAAGGATGTGGTGCTGGAGATAGCCCGCAGCGGCCGGACGGTGCTCTTCTCCACCCATATCATGGAGCAGGCCGAGAAGATGTGCGACCGGATTGCCATCATTGCCCGGGGCGAAAAGGTGGTGGATGGGACGCTGTCCGAGATCAAGCGGGAGTTCGGGCACCGCTTCGTGGCGCTGGCCTATCATCGCAATGCCGAAGCGGCAGGGCGCGTTCTCCAGGACCGGAAGCTGGTGGCCAAGGTGGACGACTACGGCAACAGCGCCGAGGTGGAGCTGGCGGCAGGGGCGGAGAGTGACGCGCTGCTGCACGCGCTGGTGGAGGCCGGGGTCGGGCTCAACCGGTTCGAGGTGGTGGAGCCGTCGCTCCAGTCAATCTTCATTGCCAAGGTAGGCGCTGACGCCGCCAAGGCCGTCGCCTCGGGAGATTCACGATGAACAAGGTCTGGGCGGTCATTCGGCGGGAATTCATTGAGCGGGTGCGCACCAAGGCGTTCCTGCTCAGCACCCTGCTCTTCCCGGTTTTCATTGGCGCCATGATGGTGCTGCCCGCGCTGCTGCTGACCAAGACCTCCGGGGTCAAGCGGGTGGCGGTGCTGGACGGCACCTCGGTCGATTTCGGCGCCCGGGTCAACAATGCCCTGCTGGCAGTCAAGCGCGGCAGCGGCGGCGACGCGAGCGCCCAGTACGAGCCGACCCTGGTGGTGACCGGCGGGGAGCGGATGGAGGCCGTCCGGGACTCCCTGATTGCCGGCATCGGGCTTGCCGGCGAGACCGGCCCCTCCCTCAACGGGGTCCTGATCCTGACCGATGAGGGGCTCGCCTCCGGGCGGCTCCAGTACTTCGGCGACAATGCCGGCAGCATTTCCGCGATGCAAGAACTGGAGGGAACCGTCCGCCCGCTGGTGACCCGTCAGCGGCTTGAGCGCGAGGGCGTCGATCCGATGGTGGTGATGCGCGCCATCGGCCCGGTCAGCCTGGCCACCCAGCGGGTGGCCGAGGGCAAACTGACCGGCCAGAGCGGCGGCGCCACCTTTGCCATTGCCTACGCCATGGGGTTCATCCTCTATATGGCGCTGCTGATCTACGGCATCCAGGTCATGACCAGCATCGTGGAAGAAAAGTCCAACCGGATCATGGAGGTGCTGGCCTCCAGCATGAGCCCGTTCCAGATGCTGCTCGGCAAGATCCTGGGCGTCGGCTCGGTGGCGTTCCTCCAATTGGGCATCTGGGCCGGAGCAGCCTACGCCGCCACCACCTATCGGGTCCAGCTCCTCGGCCTCTTCGGGGTCGATGCGGCGGCGAGCAGTGGAGTGTCCTCCATGATCCCGTCGATCCCCGGGTCGCTCCTGGTGGTCTTCCTGGCGTTCTTCGTGCTGGGATTCCTGCTCTATTCGGCGATGTTTGCCGCTGTCGGGTCGATGTGCAACACCGTCCAGGAGACCCAGCAGGCTCAGTTTCCCGTCATGTTCCTGATCATCCTGGGACTGATGACGATGTTTGCCCTGCTCAACGATCCCAACAGCCCGCTGGTCATGACGTTGAGCTACGTGCCGTTCTGGACGCCGTTCGTGATCCCGATCCGGTACTCGATGGCGCCAATCCCAATCATGGGGCTGCTGGTGTCGGCTGTCATCACCATCCTGGGAATGTTGGCCATCGTGTGGGTGGCTTCCCGAATCTACCGGGTCGGGATCCTGAGCTATGGCAAGCGGGCGAGCCTCCGTGATTTGTGGAGATGGGTGCGGACTGCGTGACGGGGAACTGTACTGCTCCGTGTGCGGCGGAGCTCCTGGCGGGGTGAGCGGGAACTGTAGGGCTCCGCAGCCAGGTAGGTTCCTATTGTGGTGGGCGGGAAAAGCTTGGCTCCGTGTCCGGGTTGGCTCCCGGTATGGTGAGTGGGAGAAGGTGGATCAGGGTGGTGATCGGTAGCGGTGGATCAAGCCGAGCAGCAGGCGCTGGGTTCGGAGGGTATGGGCGAGGAGGTTCTCGGCCATTTCCACCGGACCTAGCCTCTTTTCAATTATCAACTCCGGCAGGTCCCCTGTCTCGATCGCTGAGCCATAGGCGATATCAAGGTGCCTGCGGAATGCTCGCGGAGACCGCAACCCATACCGCTCAGCAATGTTGAGTTGCAGCGACAAGGCCGCTCGTCGTAGCTGGTCGTAGATTGGCCAACCGGAGGGTGTCGGTGATTTGAAGGAAGTGTCGAACACTTCGCCAACCACCCGGTGGGCGGACTTCCAGGCCTCTAGCGCTTTGTGCCCTGACATCCCCAAACCTGTGGGGTCGTAGCGCACCCTCGGTAACCAAAGGCACCCCAATCGGATCATTTTAGCGCCCAGATCTTACCCGCGCATGCAGTTCCCGCCCACCACGCTGGGAACTCTCCCATGCACAGAGTCCAGCTTTTCCCGCCCACCACGCTGGCAACTCACCCGTGCACAGAGCCAGGCTTTTCCCGCCCACTACGCTGGGAACCCTCCCGATCACGGAACTGTACAGTTCCCCATGAGGGATGGGCCGTCCCATCACTCCCCGACCACTCAAGTCAGCCGGCGTCGGCGGCGGTGCCGATCACCTCGGCGAGTTGCGCCAGCTCGCCGGGGTTGCCGAGCCGCTGCTCCGCTCCGAGGGTGAGCCGGTCAAGCTCGCGGCGCAAGAGGTCGGCCTGGTTGCCGTCGGTGGCAGCGGCGATCAGGCGGCGGAGGGCGCGGGCCAGGTGGAGGGTGGCGTTGATATCGGTGGCCGCATACGGGGTGAGCTGCCCCAGTGCGGCGTAGAACAGCTCTGCCCGGGTGGTGACCCGGTAGAGGACGGAGCCCTGATCCCCGGCGGGCACCTCGAGCCAGGCGCCCTGGGGCAACGTGTTCAGGCGGCTGAGCGCCGCCTCGAGCCAGTCGATGCAGCTCATCGCGGTGAAGGGATCGTTGACCCCGGGCGAGAGGGCCCGCGCCGCGATCTGGACGATCTGGTCGAACAGGTAGCGGACATCCTGGGCGTTGGTACGTCGAGTTCCCAAGGCCAGGGATCCGCGCACCGCGCCGGGGTGGTCCTCCGGCGTCGTGTCCCCCGGCCAGACGCGGGCAATCACCCGTCCCCGAGTGACGAACTCCCCGACGTGGCAGTCCACCGCGATCACCGCCCGCCATTCATCCGCCAACTCCACCAGCCGGCCGTCGTCGATGACCTGCAGGTATCCGTCCTGCTCGGTGCAGACCTCGATCGGGTCTCCGGGCGGCGGCGGTCGGTCGGCCAGGGACGTCAGCAGCGTGGCTTCCTCGCGGATCCGCTCCTCCTCCACGTGGTCGATCCGGACCAGCAGCGCAGTGCCTGCGCGGGCCACGACATTACCCACCTGGATCATCTGGGCCACGTGGTGCACCAGGTAGATGAAGGCGCCGATGCCCACGATGCCGCCGAGGAACGCCAGCAGCAGGCCCACCTGGGGTACGAACATCTGGGAGTCGGCCGCCTCGCCCGGGGCGCGGACGAAGAGCAGCAGAACCAGGCAGTAGAGGAACTGCGCGGCAAAGATGCCCAGGGCCCCCTGGATGCCGCGATCGCGGATGAAGAGCAGCAGCAGGCGGGGCCCAAACTGCGCGGACATCGAGGCGAGCGCCACGAGGGTGACCGAGAACGCCACCCCCGCCACGGTAATCAGGGAGCCGGCGGTGGTGGACAGCAGGGCGCGCGCGCCTGCGGGACCGATCCGGGGGAGCCACCCGAACGACCAGGGGCCGAAGTTCCGGTCGATCGTCATGGCGACGACCGCCGTGCCGAGGGCCACCAGCGAGAAGAGCACCGGCAGGAACCAGTAGCTCTCGCGCAGAGATTCCCACGCCTGTATCTGACGAGCGTGCATCCGTGACTCCTCCGGTTGAACTCCCCGCATCGAGGGCGCGGCGTGATTGAATAGTATCCTGCCGCCGTGCCGTGGCGCTCCACGACCCGTGGATGCTGTACGCGGCCATCCTGATTGGCTGGCAGGAAATCTGGTGTGGTGTCGGGGCAGCTGAAGCACTGAGGCGAGGTACCCCTCCGCTTTCAGGATAGTGTTGTGTGTGGTGGGCGGGAACTGTCTGGCTCCTCGGAGGGTCAAACTCGCAGCATGGTAGGCGGGAACTGCCTGATTCCTTGTTCAGCCAATCTCCTATCAAGGTGAGCGGGAATTGCGGGGACGTGCTTTTCCCGCCCACCGTTCTGGCAGCTTTCCGTCGCGAGGGGCCGTTCAGTTCCCGCTCACCATGCTGGGAGATCTCCCGTCCGCAGCGCGGTACAGTTCCCCTCTTAGATTAGGGCATGCAATACGACGTTGTCGTAATCGGCGGCGGCCATGCCGGCGCGGAGGCCTGTGCCCTGGCGGCGCGGGGTGGCGCCCGGGTGCTGCTGCTGACCCAGAACCTCGAAACCATCGGCCAGATGTCATGCAATCCCGCCATTGGCGGTATCGCCAAGGGCACGGTGGTTCGCGAGGTCGATGCGCTGGGCGGAATCATGGCGCGGGCGACCGATCGGTCTCGGATTCAGTTCCGCATGCTCAACACGTCCAAGGGCCCAGCGGTCTGGAGCCCGCGCGCCCAGTGCGATCGCGGGTTGTACCGCCGCGCGGTGCGGTCGCTGCTGGAGGAGTTCGAGCGGGTATCGTTTGCCCAAGGAACTGTCGCTCGGCTGATGGTTGCCGGTGGACGGGTGTCCGGAGTCGTGACCACCGATGGCAGGGAATACCACTGCCGAGCTGTTGTTCTGACCGCAGGGACGTTCCTGAGGGGACGCATTCATGTGGGGTTGGACGCCCCTATTCCCGCTGGACGAGCGGGCGAGGGACCGGCGGTCGATATTTCAGAGAATATTGCCGATCTGGGTCTGACCATTGATCGCTTCAAGACCGGAACTCCACCCCGGATCGACGGCCGGACGGTGAATTTTGACAATCTTGTTCGCCAGGACGGTGATCCGGGCGATTTTCGGTTCTCATTCCTTGACCAGTCAACGGAGTTGCAAGTGCAACTACCATGTTGGCTTACGTGGTCTGGACCTGAGCTGCAGGAAGTCATCACCCGACACCTGGAGCGGTCGGCCCTTTATGGGGGAGCGATCAGCGGGCGTGGCCCGCGGTACTGTCCGAGCATTGAGGACAAGATCGTCCGTTTCCCTAATGCTGTTAGACATCAGGTTTTTCTCGAGCCGGAGGGGTTGGACACCCACGAGATGTATGTCAACGGGCTGTCCACTTCACTCCCACCGGCAGTCCAGCTTGAGTATCTGCGCACCGTTCCCGGGCTCGAGTCGGTCGAGATGACCCGCCCAGGATACGCCATTGAATACGACTATTTCCCACCGACGCAGCTGGATCGTCATTTGTCCGTTAAGTCGTTGCAAGGGCTGTACTTCGCTGGCCAAATCAACGGCACAACCGGGTATGAAGAGGCGGCTGGCCAGGGGGCTCTGGCCGGGCTTAACGCCGCTCGGTTTGTGGCTGGAGAGCCGCCGGTTTCGCTTGGCAGAGACCAGGCGATGATCGGAGTCATGGCCGACGATCTGGTGAGTCGGGGGGTGGATGAGCCGTACCGGTTGTTCACCAGTAGGGCTGAGTTCCGGCTCCTCCTGCGGCAGGATAATGCCCTTAGGCGACTGGCTCCGCTGGCATTCGAGCTTGGTCTCTACACGCCGGCTGAGCGGGAGCTGGTGGAGCGTAGGCTGGCGCGGGAGGAGGCGGTGCTTGAGGGGGCCCGTGGGGTGAACATCACAGCCGACGCGGCCAGGGACTACCTCGAGGAGTCGGGAACTCCAGGGGTGGTAGAGACGACTCCGGTGCTGCAGCTCGCCAAGCGGCCGGAGGTGTCGCTGGTGCGGTTGCTGACCCTAGCTGGGGAGTCAGTGGACATCGAGGCGGCGGAGTGGGCGGAGATCGAGGTAAAGTACGCAGGATACTTAGGTCGGGAGCGCCAGATGGCCGGGAAGCTGGCAGAAATGGAGAGTTTTTCTCTGCCAGAGGACCTTCCGTATTCCGATCTCGAGGCCATCAGCTGGGAGGCTCGGGAGAAGCTGGGGAAGGTGCGGCCGGCGACTTTGGGGCAGGCGGGGAGGGTTCCCGGGGTGAACCCTTCGGACCTCCATGGGCTGGTTTTGGCCGTAATCAGGCGTCGAGAGGCCCAGAAACAGGCCTGAAGGTGGTGTTTCACGTGAAACGTGGGTGGTGTTTAGCGGAACGGCTGGTCTTTGAACCGTCGCAACGCACCGTCGCAATGTAGCGTCGCACAGATGTGCGGCGCTTTTGCGTTGGGGCTGTAGGGCTCACGCGGAGGCGCGGAGACGCGGAGGGTTCCGAGTTTCTTGCTGGACCTGGGTCGGCGGGGGTGGTTGATGTTTTTGTGAAAAGCGGGCCGGGTACACCCGGCCCCTACGCCGCGGCTCCGCGCGAACCGTGTGCTCCGATATCCGCTGGCCGGGTACACCCGGCCCCTACGCCGCGGCTCCGCGTGAACCGTGTGCTCCGATATCCGCGGGCCGGGTACACCCGGCCCCTACGCCGCGGCTCCGCGTGAACCGTGTGCTCCGATATCCGCGGGCCGGGTACACCCGGCCCCTACGCCGCGGCTCCGCGCGAACCGTGTGCTCCGATATCCGCGGGCCGGGTACACCCGGCCCCTACGCCGCGGCTCCGCGCGAACCGTGTGCTCCGATATCCGCTGGCCGGGTACACCCGGCCCCTACGCCGCGGCTCCGCGTGAACCGTGTGCTCCGATATCCGCGGGCCGGGTACACCCGGCGCCTACGCCGCGGCTCCGCGTGAACCGTGTGCTCCGATATCCGCGGGCCGGGTACACCCGGCGCCTACGCCGCGGCTCCGCCCGAACCGTGTGCTCCGATATCCGCGGGCCGGGTACACCCGGCCCCTACGCCGCGGCTCCGCCCGAACCGTGTGCTCCGATATCCGCGGGCCGGGTACACCCGGCGCCTACGCCGCGGCTCCGCGCGAACCGTGTGCTCCGATATCCGCGGGCCGGGTACACCCGGCCCCTACGCCGCGGCTCCGCGCGAACCGTGTGCTCCGATATCCGCGGGCCGGGTACACACGGCCCCCACGCCGCGGCTCCGCGTGAACCGTGTGCTCCGATATCCGCGGGCCGGGTACACCCGGCCCCTACGCCGCGGCTCCGCGTGAACCGTGTGCTCCGATATCCGCGGGCCGGGTACACACGGCCCCCACGCCGCGGCTCCGCCCGAACCGTGTGCTCCGATATCCGCGGGCCGGGTACACCCGGCCCCTACGGACCCGTTCCACGTGAAAACCAATATTTGCCATCGCCACATTCGGTGGTATATTCCCCTACCAACCGATTGAAAAAAATCGCATCATTGGCTAGCAACGCGTTGTCAATAAAGAAGTTACGCGAATGACACGAATCCTCGCCGTCGCCAACCAAAAGGGCGGCGTCGGCAAGACAACAACCGCCGTAAACCTCGCCGCCTCCCTGGCTATCGCGGAGCGGCGGACCCTGCTGGTCGATGCCGACCCGCAGGCCAATGCCACCAGCGGCATGGGCGCCTCCAAGGAAATTGGCCGGCTCTCGCTTTACGAAGCGCTGCTCGATGGCACCCCGGTATCCGAGTGCGTGCAGGTGATCGAGGAGCTGCCGTTCCTCAAGGTCCTTGGTGCCACCCAGGACCTGGTGGCAGTCGAGCTCGAATTGGTGGACCAGGAAGACCGCGAGCACGCACTCCGCCGCGTGCTGGCACCGGTGGCCGCGGACTACGACTACATCATCATCGACTGTCCCCCCTCGCTCGGCCTGATCACGCTCAACGTGCTGGCCGCCGCCGATGGCGTGCTGATCCCGATTCAGTGCGAGTACTACGCGCTCGAGGGGATCAGTCAGCTGCTCAACACCATCCGGCTGGTGCAGCAGAACTTCAATCCCGCGCTGGCGCTCGATGGGGTGCTGCTGACGATGTATGACGGGCGGGTGAACCTGTGCCGCCAGGTGGCCAAGGATGCCAAGGAATATTTTGGCGACACCCTGTTCCGCACCGCGATCCCCCGCAACGTTCGGCTGGCCGAAGCGCCGAGCTTTGGCAAGTCGATCCTGATGTACGACATCCAATCCGTGGGCGCCCGGACCTACCTGGCGGTGGCGCAGGAACTCATGAAGCGCGTCGAGGGTGACACCGGCCCGGCCCCTGCCACAGCGGTGGAGGAGAAGGCATGACCGAGAAAGTACGGTTGGGACGCGGGCTCGAGGCACTGCTCGGTCCGGTCAGCCGCGAGCAGGCCGAGGCCTCTGGCGCGCTGCGCGAACTCGCCGTCACCCAGATTCGACCCAACCCGTTCCAGCCCCGCCGCTCGTTCGACGAGACGGCGCTGGCAGAGCTCACCGCGAGCATCAAGGCCTCCGGCCTGCTCCAGCCGCTGGTGGTGCGCGCCAACGGCTCGTCGTATGAAATCATCGCCGGGGAGCGGCGGTGGCGTGCGGTGCAACGCCTGGGCTGGTCCAAAGTCTCGGTGGTGGTCAAGGAAGCCGACGACAAGGCGCTGCTGACCCTGGCGCTGATCGAGAACCTGCAACGCGACGACCTGACCCCGATCGACGAGGCCACCGCGTACCAGCGGCTGATGGACGAGTTCACCATGCCGCAGGCCGAGGTGGCGAGGCTGGTGGGGAAGGACCGCAGCACCGTCAGTAATTCGCTCCGGCTGCTCAAGTTGCCGACGGCGGTGCAGACGATGCTGGAGGAGCGGTCGCTGACCGAGGGTCATGCCCGGGCGCTGCTGGCGCTGGCCGATGCCGATGAGATTGTCCGGGTAGCCAAGGAGGCGGTGGGGCAGGGGTGGTCAGTCCGGCAGACCGAGGCACGGGTCCGTGGCGAGACACTGGAAACCGGTCTCCGCAACCGGATCCGCAAGGCCAAGCCAGCGGCGCGGACCGCTGCCGCGGAGATTCGCCGGGTGGAAGATGCCCTGCGCCAGCGGCTCGGCACCGACGTGCGGGTCACGGCGCGCCGCAAGGGGCGCGGCGCGATCACGGTGAGCTACTACTCCAACGACGACCTTTCGCGCCTGCTGGAACTCGTGCTCGGGGCGCCGTTCGACGGATGAAGCCCCGGCGCAGCGTCTCCGTGCTGCTTCAGGCCGACGGCGCGCTGAAATCCCAGCGGTTCCGCCTGCCGCTCTGGGGGCTGCGCACCGGACTCGCGCTGCTGGTCGTGGCGGCGGTGCTGCTGCTGCTGGGGCTGGCATTCTACGGTCCGGTGGCGCGCCAGGCGGCCCGGGTGCCGGGGTTGGAGCGCGAACTGGAGCGGCTCCGGCAGGACAATGCCAGGATCCGGGAGCTGGCCGCAGCGCTCGACAGTCTGGAGCAGCAGTATGGCCAGGTGCGGCAGATGGTCGGGGCCGACCTGATCCCAGACCCCTTGGCACTGCGAAGTTCGATCCCCTTGGCCGCCCCGATCTATGCCCACATTCCCGGAGCGCCGGTCCCGGTCCCGGGGCCGACGCTGCCTGGGCTGTGGCCACTCGACGAGCGCGGGTACCTGACGCGCGGACAGGCGGGGCCTGAGCGGATCGAGGAGACCCACCTGGGAGTCGACATTGCGGTCCCGGTGGGTACCCTGGTGCGGGCCAGCGGCGGTGGCCGGGTGGTGCAGGCCGGAGAGGACGATGAATACGGCCGGTTCGTGCTGATCAGTCACCCGGACGGCTATGAAACGATGTATGGCCACCTCTCCCGGATCGTGGTCGGAGAGGGTGATCGGGTCAACGAAGGAGAAGTGATTGGCCGGTCGGGCAATACCGGCCGCTCCAGCGCACCGCACCTGCACTTCGAAATTCGCCAGAACGGGACCGCCGTGGACCCGATCACGATGCTCAAGGAGATTCCCTGATGGCCCTCTTTTCCTCCACCACCAATGGCGCCGGCAAGGATCACCGCCGCGCTGAGCAGCATGGGCTGTCGATCGTTGCGTCGGACCTGGTGGTCTCGGGCGATCTGGAGAGCGGCGGGGTGATCAAGGTGGAGGGTCGGGTGGCCGGGATGGTCCGGGCTGGACAGCAGGTGCTGGTGGCCCAAGGTGCCGTGATTGACGGAGACCTTCACACCCGCGAGGCGGTCGTGGGAGGGACGGTGCACGGTTCGATCCTGGCCAGCGAGCGGGTGGAGGTGCAGCCCCACGCGGTGGTGGAGGGAGACATCACCACCCGCAACCTCCTGATCCAGGAGGGTGGGCGGGTCAACGGGGTGGTCACGATGCGGGCGGATACGGCGTCGGATCCGGTTTCCCCGACCCCCGAACGGGAAATGGCATGAAGGCCTGGATCGCGGCCGTTGGAATGGTGTTGCTGGCGGCCTGCGGCGGTGGTCCCGGGCAGGCGGCAGGGTTCCGGGTGGCGTTGATCACCCCGGGATCGATTGCCGACGCGGCCTGGAACGCCGGCGCCTACGACGGGCTGATGCAGATCCGTGAATCGATGGGGGTGATCGTGAGCCACATCGAGGCGCGTACCCCGGCGGAACAGGAAGAAGCACTGCGGACCTACGCCGCCCAGGGCTACCCGTTGATCTTTGCCCATGGCTTCGAGTTCCAGGATATGGCTGAGCGGGTGGCGGCGGACTATCCCGACGCGATCATCGCCATCACCTCGGGGCAACGGGTGGTGGGCAACGTGGTGCCGTTGATCTTCCGATTGCGGGAACCGTCGTACCTGGCCGGGATGGTGGCGGCCGCGGTATCGAAGAGCGGGCGGATCGGTTTTGTCGGCGGCATCGAGCTGCCGCCGGTGCGGATGGGCTATGAGGCCTGGGTCAACGGCGCCCGGTCGATCAACCCGAACATCGACGCCCGCTCCACCTACCTGAACAACTTTGACGACGCCGTCGCCGGGCGCGAGGCAGCGATCGCCCTGATCCGGACCGGCGTGGATGTCCTGAGCCACAACGCCGACGCGGCCGGGCTGGGCGTCTTCCGCGCCGCAACCGAATTTCCGGGGGTGTACGTGATCGGCAGCAACAAGGACCAGCGATCGCTGGCACCAGACCGGGTGCTCGGCTCGGCGGTCATCGACCTGCCCCGGTCGTTCCTGCTGCTGGCCCAGGAGGTCAAGGAGGGCCGGTTCGTTCCCCGGGAGGAGAGCTTCGGACTGGACAGCGGAGTGCTGAGCTGGGTGCCCAACCCGGCGCTGGACTCCCTGCTCCCATCTGGATTTGCGGCCCGGCTGGCGGCGGCTGCCGACTCGATCAAGGCGGGGACGTTGATCGCGGTGCGGGCCCCGCCGCGCTGAACTGTATTGGGGTATCGTTCGGTCCACCCCTGCCACAGGTACCAATGACCTCACCTGTTTCCCTCGCCGTGATCACCACCCATTTGGACAGCTACCTCCGGATCGGGGAGCTGCCGGACGAGGCCAACGCGGTCAACGGGCTCCAGGTGGAGAACGGCAGCGGCACCATCGGCCGAATCGTGGCGGCGGTGGATGCGACGCTGGAGACGATTGCGGGGGTGGTGGC
>Ga0163153_10005014_pt1 | contig 16049 bp, 12 predicted proteins | sample OliLakLV19MP6IB1_FD_148629 | JGI IMG/M metagenome (GOLD analysis project Ga0163153, IMG submission 148629) | Freshwater microbial mat bacterial communities from Lake Vanda, McMurdo Dry Valleys, Antarctica - Oligotrophic Lake LV.19.MP6.IB-1 | ecosystem: Environmental > Aquatic > Freshwater >... | reverse complement strand
CTAAAAATATAAATCCAATTATTTGAAATACATCTGCCCAGGTTGATAAATCCCATGTATTGAATAGTAATTTTATTTTACTCTGGTCAACATTTTTGCACTATCGTTCGCCATACTATTTACAACCCAATTTAATTAAATCTCAAATCCCTCCATCAAATCCTCACACCCCCTCTCCGTAATCAATATATCATTCTCCAACCTAATCCCCAAACCCTCTTCCCGGATATACAAGCCCGGCTCACAGGTCAGTACCATCCCTGGCTCCAGGGGAATATATCTATCCCCATGATCATGCACATCCAACCCCAGAAAATGAGAGACTCCATGGGGTAGGTATTTTTTGAGGATGGATTTGTCTTTAGCTTGTTCCAGGGAAACCAAACCCAGTTGGGCGATGGCATCAGCTACCCAAACCGAAATATTTTCATTGATCTCGTGGATGGTGATCCCGGGTTTCATCAGCAGTCGGGCTTGATGGAATAGGTTGACGACCTGGTCGTAAACGGCAAATTGACGGGCATTCATCGTACCATCGACGGCCTGGCAGCGGGTCATATCGGAGCTGTAGCCATTGAGCTCAGCGCCGAAGTCAACTAATAATAAATCGTCCTTACCCAGGGTATGGGCATTGAGTTTGTAATGTAAAGCACAGGCGTTTGGACCCGATGCGACTATGGGATCAAAAGCGTGGACGGCTCCGTGTTTTTCAAACTGGTAGGTGATCTCGGCTGCGATTTCGTATTCATGGAGGCCGGGTTTGATGAGTTTGGATATTTTTTTCCAGGTGTTTCCGGTCAATTTGACGGCGGCGCGGATGGCCTGGATTTCTTCTTTGAATTTGATCAGCCCCTGTTTTTGTAAAAGTGGCTGAAGGCGATGGATAGTGTGAAACGGAAATTGTTTTTGCAAAACACGGCCGAGGCGTTCATTGCGGTTTATAACCACCTGGGGATAGTTGGCTTTTTCATTGCTGTTGAGATAGACCTGAGTAGACCGGGCTACCAGGGGATAAACTATGGACTCAAACTGATCCATCCAATGCACCGAACGGATACCGCATATTTTGGCTGCCTCGTCCTGATCCAAGCCGTCGCCCTCCCAGGTTTTGATATACTCACCGGTGCGGCGGATAAAGAGCAGTTCGCGTTTGTCAGGATCGGGGTGTTCGGGGTAAAGAACCAGGGCGGTATCTTCCAGGTAGATGCCGCAGAGGCGGAGGAGGTCTGAGTTTTGCCGGAAAGGGAAATACTGATCAGCCGATTTGGGCATGAGATCGTTGGAGTGGAGGATGGCGATGGAGTCGGGGAGGAGGGCAAGAGAGAGGGCGTGGCGATGGTTGGAATAGGAGGAGGAGGAGAGCGGGTGGAATTGCATGGAGGGGTTGGGAGGTTAAGAGGTTAAGAGGTTAACGGGTTAATGGTTAAGGGTTAAGGGGACTTACAATTCAACAATTCAACAATTCAACAAAGGGGTTAACGGGTTAAGGGTTAAGGGGACTTACAATTCAACAATTCAACAATTCAACAAGAGGTTAAGAGGTTAAGAGGTTAAGAGGTTAAGAGGTTAAGAGGTTAAGAGGTTAAGAGGTTAAGAGGTTAAGAGGTTAAGAGGTTAAGAGGTTAAGAGGTTAAGAGGTTAACGGGTTAAGGGTTAAGGGGACTTACAATTCAACAATTCAACAATTCAACAATTCAACAATTCAACAAAGGGGTTAACGGGTTAAGGGTTAAGGGGACTTACAATTCAACAATTCAACAATTCAACAAAGGGGTTAACGGGTTAAGGGTTAAGGGGACTTACAATTCAACAATTCAACATTTCAACAAAGGGGTTAACGGGTTAAGGGTTATTCTTCATAATTCATATCCTTATGATAGGTTTCCTGGAGCAGGAATAATGCCCCCAATCCAATGAATACAGCTATACAGGCAAGTAAAACACCCCCATTGATCACCCCGAGGCTAGGGCGTAATCCAGCAAACGCCGTTGTAAAAATAATAGCAGTACCGCGCACAAAATTGGGTATGGTCGTCGCTACGGTAGCTCGTATATTGGTTCCAAATAATTCTGCTGCCTGAATAATAAATAAGGTCCAGTATCCATTAAAAAATCCCAGAATAAATATGATCAGGTAAAATTGGAATGCGGTACTCAGTGGCAGCAGCATATAAGCAAGCATGGTCAGGAAGGATCCAATCATAAATATTCCTATCCCGGCTTTCCTGCTTTTCAGGTATTGGCTGAGGAAGCCGCTCACCATATTACCAAAAGCCTGTCCACCAAACAACAACATGACACCTTTACCGGCATTGATTCCTTCAATCCCATGAGCTATTCCGAATTCCGGTGAAAACGTCATCAAAACACCCACCACAAACCACATTGGAATTCCAACCAGGATACCCATGATATATTTAAGCAATCGTTTGCCATTGGTGAGTATGATCATCATATCCCCCCTCGTGATTTTTTTCTCTTTAAGATTTAGAAAAAGCCCGGACTCAAATACGCGGATCCTTAAAAACAACAAAGCCATTCCCATAAAACCGCCTGCAAAATAAGATGTCCTCCATTCGAATATATCGGCTACCAGAAAGGCAAGTATACCTCCGAATACACCCATGGTCGACACAATCACCGCTCCATAGCTCCGAAGCCTTTGAGGTAAAAGTTCAGCAACCAGGGTAATTCCGGCGCCTAGTTCCCCTGCCAGTCCAATACCGGCAATAAAACGAAGGACAGCATACTGGGGCACCGTCTGCACAAAACCGTTGGCGAAATTAGCCAGGGAGTACATAATAATAGAACCAAACAAAACGGACAACCTGCCTTTTTTATCGCCCATGATTCCCCATATAATTCCTCCGATCAGCAAACCAATGAGTTGCCAATTGAGTATCGATACCCCCACCGGCAATAAATCTTCCTGACTAACCCCTAATGCTTTTAAACTGGGTACCCGTACCACACTGAATAAAAATAAATCGTACATATCGACCAGGTAACCTAAGGCCGCCACCAATACCGGTAAACTTAAAATACTTTTCCAAATGGAATCCCTGGAAATTTCTTGCATATACTTTTTTAAATTTTTTCGGGGAGATGAAATGGTGACCGGTATTTGCGGCTGAGCATGGCATTAGCCGGAGCATCACTTATAAATTTTTCTGCCCGGGGATCAAACTTTAATGACCTTCCTAAACGAAAAGAAATATTAGCCAGGTGGGAGATGCCGGCGGAGACATGGCCGGTTTCTATCGGTCCGTTTAATATAGATTTGTCCCTGCTGCGGACAGCATCTATAAAATTTTTATAATGATCACCTCCGGCTTTTCGGCTTGGTCCGGGTTCTCGTTTTTGTCCGAGAAAGGTTTGATAGTTATCGTACCAGCTGATGGTCATATATCCTTTGTCACCATAAAAAATATTACCGACCTCCAGATTGTCTTCCCGGTTGGTCATCCAGGGCCTGACTTCAAATTGAATGATCTTACCTTCTTTCGGATATTTAAAAGTGGTCGTCATCAATTCAGGGGTCTCTTTACAATCGTTCCATAAAAATTTGCCACCGGTGCTGGTAATCTCTTCCGGGAAACCAACATCCAAACCCCAGGTACAAAGATCAATTTCATGCGCACCCTGGTTCCCGATGTCCCCATTGCCATAATCCCAAAACCAGTGCCAGTTGTAATGAACATAGTTTTCACTAAATGGTCGGGCAGGTGCCGGACCCTGCCAAAGGTCCCAGTCCAATCCTTCGGGTACCGGGCTGTTGCCCTTGTTTCCTATATCGGGGCGCCATTTAAAAACCACTCCACGGGCCATGTATACTTTACCAATCAATCCGTCACGCAGGTGCTGGATACCCTCGCGTATGGCCTCAGAGCTTCTTAATTGAATTCCATTCTGGACAATCCGGTTATATTTTTTAGCCGCTTCAATCATTATCCGGCCTTCACTAAAGGTATGGGATGCCGGTTTCTCAACATATACATCTTTACCGGCCTGACAAGCCCAGACAGTAGCCAGTGCATGCCAGTGGTTAGGGGTGGCAATACTTACTGCATCTATATTTTTATCTTCAAATACTTTTCGAAGGTCCGATGCTGTCTGTACTTTTTTGTTATAGGTTTTTTCAAAATCAGCGGCTGCCACACCCAGTACCCGTTGATCTACATCGCAGAGGGTCGCTACCTCAACATCTTCGAGTTTCATAAAATTTTTGATATGGTCCTTTCCACGACTATTAAAACCTATAACCCCAATCCGGATCCGGTCATTTGCACCGAATGCACGGGCTGGAATGATAGTGGGTAAACTAAATGCCAGGGTAGCCGGTAATATCGTCTTCAGGGTCTGCCTGCGGGTAAATTTTTTCATAACCATCGGTTTAAAGTTTAAAAAATTTTGAAATTACAATCTTAATAGGGTCAATCCCCCGTCAACCATAAATATTTGACCGGTTGAATACGGAAAATGGCCCATCGCGATAGCTGCCACAGCTTTTCCAACATCACTGGGAGTGCCCCATCGCGGTTGTAAAGTCAAACCACCGGCGATGAGTTTATCGTATTTCTCTGTGACACCGGCCGTCATATCCGATTTAATAATGCCCGGCCGAATCTCATAAACCGGGATATTATATTCGCTCATCCGAACCGCAAACAACTGGGTCATCATGGCCAGGCCGGCTTTTGATAAACAATATTCACCCCGGTTGGTAGATGCTACCACAGCTGAAATTGAACTGACGATAATGATCTGGGCAGTGTATTCCACATCTTTTTCTTTTTGTTCAATCATCCAGTTGGATACGGCCTGAGTTAAAAAATAGGGGCCTTTGAGATTGGTGTCCATGACGTAATCATAACTGTCTGCACTCGCCCTGAGGATATCATTGCGTTCTTTCGGAGCTACTCCGGCATTATTGATGAGGATATGCAACCGCCCCATTCTGGCTTTGATGTTTTCTATCATGTTTTGCCGGTCTTCTTCCAACGCTATATTACCCGGACAATAAATCACCTGGCCTCCCATAGCTCTCAATTTTTCCAGGGCGGGTTCTGCATCCTGCTCCGGTCTGATCCCATTGATGGCCAGATCATAGCCCTGTGCAGCCAGATAGGTGGCAATTCCATAACCGATGCCCCTGGAACCACCGGTAATGAGCGCTACTTTATTCATGTTGGTATTGAATTAAATTGAGGATTACATCGGTGAAGGTTAAAAAGAAATATTCAATCAACCGTTATTTTTTAAAGTCGAACTTCAGTATTTATGATATTTCCGGGATGTCGACCCAAGCCCGTTTGGCCCAACTTTCCAATCCCTTTTCGGCTAATTGTACCCCTTTGGCTCCCTGCATCATTGTCCAGGGGAAGGGTTCATCTTTTACCACATGTTTAAGAAACAGTTCCCATTGGATTTTAAAAGCATTGTCATAAATTTCCTGGTCAGGGACTTTGGCCCAACCTTCATAAAACCGGATAGGTTGATCGATATCCGGATTCCATACCGGCTTGGGAGTATTGCCGTAATGCTGAATATAACATTCTCTCAATCCGGCCACCGCTGAGCCTTTGGTGCCATCTACCTGTATGGTCAATAAATCATCCCGCCGTACCCGGGTAGTCCAGGAAGAGTTAAAATGGGCAACGATATTTCCTTCTAAAAGAAAGGTGGCATAGGCAGCATCATCAGCCGTACACGCATAGGGTTTGCCATTTTCATCAATTCGTTCAGGGATATGGGTCGCCCCCAGGCAGGATACCGATTTGACATTGCCAAAAAGACTATCCAATACATATCTCCAGTGACAAAGCATGTCCACGATGATACCACCATCATCTTCTTTGCGGTAATTCCACGAAGGCCGCTGGGCTGGAATGCTATGCCCTTCAAAGACCCAATAACCAAACTCTCCCTTTACAGAAAGTATCTTTCCAAAAAAATCATTCTCAATCAGTCTTTTTATTTTGACCATGCCGGGCAGCCAGAGTTTATCCTGTACTACGCCATTTTTTAAACCGGCTGTTTTACACAAATTGAAAAGTTCCAGGGCTTCTTCTGTGCTGACTGCACAAGGTTTTTCGCAATAGATGTGTTTGCCGGCAGCCACTGCCTTACGCACCGCTGCAGCCCTGCGACCGGTGGTTTGTGCATCAAAATAGATGACGTTGTAGTCATCAGCAAGCACTGCATCGAGGTCGGTCGTAAACCGGGTAACCCCTGCTCGTTCGCACAAGGCCGCCAGTTTGTTTTCATTCCGGCCAACCAATACCGGGTCTGGTATGATCATTTCGTCGGGACCGCAGGGTACACCTCCCTGTTTGATGATGGCGGCAATAGACCTCAGAAGATGTTGATTGGTACCCATACGACCGGTGACCCCATTCATAATAATCCCTATCTTATGTAATTTCATATCGTTAAGTAAAAAAACGGATTAACAATGTAAATAAGCTTGTTTGATTTTGGATAAATATTCCTTTTGGTCTTGCGACCAGTAAATAGTGGAAAAGATCTCAACTTCTATAAAGCCATTAAAGCCGGCTTCCTCCACCTGTGATCGGATATGGCGTATCGGGATACAACCTTCGCCCATCAACCCTCTGTCGTTGAGTAAATCGGTGGTATTCAATTTCCAGTCGCAGATATGGAAAGCAAAAAGTTTATCCATGGAGCCGCAACGTTGGATTTCGTTTTCCAGGTCGGGATCCCACCAGACGTGGTAAACATCCAGGGCAATTCCAACATATCCGGAATTGATTTCAGAAGCCATATCATTGGCTTGTTTTAAAGTATTTATTGCTGACCGGTCACCGGCATACATAGGGTGGAGTGGTTCAATGGCCAGTTTGATCCCGGCGGATTGGGCATGCGGAAGGATTTCAAGAATCCCATCTCTGATCTGGTTTCTGGAATCCTGCAACGATTGTCCTGGATCAGCACCACACACCAGGACGATCAGCGGGGCTCCCAGGACTGCAGCTTCATCAATAACCCGTTTGTTATCGTCAATCGCTTGTTTTCGTTTAGATAATTCCGTAGAAGGGAAAAATCCTCCCCTGCAAAAAGAAACGATTTCGAGCCCTTGTTCACGAATCAGGTGACCGGTATGTTGTATGTTTTTATTTTCCAGGGCATTTCGCCACACCGTAATTCCGCTGATACCCTGGAGAGCATATTCCTGAATGGCCGATTCTATACTCCAGGGCTTGGTGGTGATGGTATGGACACACAGCCGGGCATAATCTTTTAATTCCGACATGGTTTAGAATTCGATGCCGTTGAAGAAGGTATAATACGGTTCATTTTTGAGCATCTTGGTTATATAAAGGGCAACCTCCCGGATATGATAATCACCCCACATACTGGATTCACCATAAGGAATGGAAGCACCGGGAGCCACATAGTCCCAGCCATTGGGCCGATGATATATCGAATGTAATAACAAACCCTGGTGAGCGGGATCTTCACTGAGGTAAGGGGATTTAAACAAGGTATTCAAAACGGTTAAGCCAGCCTGCCAATATTTTTCGCCTGCTTCATTACCTTTTTTATTCAGATAATGGCCTAGTCTTAATAATCCTTGTGATGCAATAGCCGCTGCAGAACTATCGACGGGTTCATAAATATTATATGGCTCCGCCGGTCGGTCCAGATAATCGCCCAGATGATTTAAGCCTGGTGCCCCGGTATCCCAATAAGGTACTCCATCCGTTGCACTATTATGAATATAAAAATCACTGGTAATTTTAGCAGCATTCAGTATCAGTATCTCCATTTCAGGTAGATTATCCGGTGAATGATTGACTTTTAAAGCATCAACCAATTCTAATTGCTCGGCCATCCCGCAAATGGCCCAGGCCAAACCCCGGGTCCAGGTAGTAAATCCACTATAACCCTGTTGGGAATTGGGGCAACGATAATTGCCATCCTTGGTATTAAATATACATTCATGGGCTGTCCTGCCCGGAACGTCATAACGATCTCTTCCCTTTCCATAATAAATGGAATAATCATTGGTCGTTTTAATATGTTGAAAGGCCCTTTCCAGGAGGTTGATCCGGATATCATTTTCGGACTGAAATACATGGCCGAGCAGGTGGCTCACCATCAATGCCCGGCAGGACCGGATGGTATCGACAAACAAACTGTGCGGGCCATTAAAGGAATGAATAAAACCACCCCCTTTGACCGGAGTCCATCGGCTGGCCTGGACAGCCCCGGAAATTTTGAGGGCCAATTCATAAAACTGCCGTTCCCAGAAATTGTTTTCTACTTTGCCTTCGTGTATCAGTCGAAGGAGATTGCCATAGGTACTTACATTATTGAACCCATGATCGTGTACACCGATATGGCTGACATGGGGGGCCATGGCACGTAGGGTGTTGGATCTGCCTATGTCAAGAAATTCAGTTTTGTCCACCGCATCATATTGGAGCAGGGCAGAGCCATATTGAAAACCCTGGGTCCATTCTGTCCAACCGCGGGTGGTATATTTTCCTGCAGCCGTAAAAACCGGTGATCCTTTGGCGGCGTCATATTCGTTTTCAATGGATAATATTTTCTGACCTGACAATTCCCAGAATCTCTCCAAGCTGTCTGAAAAATCCGACAGTTTCAACGCCCTATTTAATTTGATCATAAACCGGTTTTCCTGGTATAAAATACAGCGCTAAAACTAAGACAATAATATTTAATGAAAAGGATAACAAGCCGGATTAATTCGGAAAGGTTACCGACCTATAGAGTTAACTGAATATGCCAAGCCGGATGGGCATTTTTTTTAACCGGTGGAATTTTTTATAACTTCTGTTTTGTAGCAATCCACAAATTAAAGTATTGGACAGTGGATATCCAGGAAGAACTCCGGCATCCTGGATTATAAAGTAGTTATAAAATATTTCCGGAAAAAGTCCATAGCATTCCGGTAAAATAGTTTATCAATAATTTCTTCCGGAGACAACCGGTTATCAGCCAGTTTAAAAGTATAGTTACCGCCGGACATCCATTCGCCCGCCTTGATCGTAAGGCATTTGGCCAGGTCGGGGAGGTCTGCTGCGGACCAGAATAAATTGACCGAGTCGATCAGGCCATCATAATCACTGCCTATGGTCATATTATTCCAGGCCGGAAGTTCGTTTTGATCCAATAACATGGCGATGTGCTGGATATTGTTCCAAACCATCCGGCTATTGGAGAGTTGCCGTTTAAATTTTGACGCGAATATTTTCCGCGAGCCGATTTTGTATTTAGCATTGGCTATCCTTCGTTCGTCCAATTGCAGGCCAATAATCCCGCCGCTTTTAGCGAGGGTCAGGATTTCTTCATCATAAAAATTGATGTCTTTATCATACATATGCTTCGCGGTTTCCGCAAGCCCGGGGGTATAGGTTTTATCCTGTGCATGGCGAAAGCCGTTGCAGGCACCATGGCTAACAATGATGGGTATCAGACGATTGGCAAATTCAAGATGGTGGGTGTTGAGTAAATAATTAAAATATTGCTGACGGGATTTATAACTCATGTGTTTGATGTCGATATAAATCCGTCTGCCTGATGTATTGTCCAATAATTTTTCCAGCACTTTCCATCCGAGCGGGGTAAATTCGGTATCCATGCCCTGTTCCTGACGGGTAAGTCCATCCTGAAATTTATCGGCCAGGCTTTCAGCGTGCCCGCAGAGTTTATTATAAAAATGATGGGCAAAGGTGACGAAGAGCGGTTTGAATTCCCATTGTTTAAGTTTGTCTACGTTGGCCAGAAATTGATTTTCATCACCTGCAGGGTCATCCATGTTGGCATCCAGGTTGTGCATTCCCTCGATCGTAATGATGACGATGACCAATTTAAACTGGTTAGCCGGATTATGGTTGTCCAGGGTGGTTTGCATTTGTTCCCACGAGTCTACCAATACATATTTACACGGAACACCCCGAATGGCGACAATCCGTCCATTCAATTGCCGGTAAAACTCATACTCGCCCACCAGGTCGCTGAAATAGTCGTTGTTGTTTTGGAGAAAATTTATCCTCGGTTTTCCCAGGCCTGAAATAAAATTGGTCAGCAAGTCTGTAAACCAACCGCTGCCTGTTTTTAACCGGACCAAACCCCTTTCTATGGAATACAGGGATGCACAAATACAACCAACATTTCCTGAAACGAGACTTTGAAAATCACTCTGTGTAAAACGTACCAGGCCAAGAGAACGTTCTACCAACCGCTCCAAATCATTGGGATGGTCTTTAAACCAGATCGAATTTTTTTTAGCCGGGTCAGGATTATTAACCCGTTGGGGACTCAGTGAAAAACTGGTTCCATAGGGCTTTAATCCCGGATGCACATGCACATCGATGTTAAATGGACGCATTAGAAACAAAATTTAAAAGCAACTATTAATCATGTAATGACTGCACAAAATGTCCCCGAAACGCGTCCGATTAATCAGAGTAAAAATTTAGTTCAAAGACGGGCCAGTGACTAAATTTAATCCTGAACTTCGACGATCAACTCTATTTCCACTGCAATATTTCGCGGCAAGGAACCCATCCCAACAGCACTGCGGGCATGTTTGCCACGATCTCCGAATACTTTGACGAGTAAGTCAGAACAGCCATTGATGACTTCCGGATGATTGGTAAAATCAGCTTCCGCGTTGACCATGCCCAGGACTTTGATTACCCTTTTGACCTTGGACAAGTCACCCAATTCGTCTTTTAAAGAAGCCAGGAGTTGAATGGCTGTCAAACGGGCGGCCTCATAACCCTCTTCGACTGAAATGTCTTTACCCACCTTGCCCGTGACCAGGCTGCCATCAGCGCGGTTTGGCCCTTTGCCTGAGGTATAAACCAGGTTTCCGGTCCGGACAGTATTGACATAGTTGGCTACCGGCGCGCCGGCTTTAGGCAATTCAATACCGAGTTCTTTGAGTTTTGTTTCCGGGGAGACGGTATACAACATTTGAGTGGTTTTTGGATTACAGGAAAAGAAGGCAAATAAACTGCCTAAAACGATTAAAAAGGAATAACGGGCTGCCATGTTTTGAAACCAAGATAAAACAAAAAAGGGTTAGCGTGCACTAACCCAATTGTAAAATAGTTTAATCAAAAGTAAAAACTTGTTTTATCGCGGCGCTATCGCATAGTATTGTTTTTGAGGTTGTCCCGGATAATATCCTTCAATTAAGGTGCCATCCGTACTGTTTTTAAGTTTGGCAATTACCTCAGCTGGTTTATAAACCGGTTCCTTGTTGACTTTAGTAATAACGAACCCTTCCTCGATTTCGCTTTCTGCGAATAATCCCCCGGTAATATTTTTGACCTGGACTCCAAAACGGATACCCATACTGGCAGCAGTCGCTTCATCGAGGGGCACCAGTGTTGCACCAAGATTTTCTTCGATCAAATTACCTTCTTTAGGGACGGTGATTGCAGCGGTAGTGCCCGCCTGATTTTTAAGGGCAACTTCAAATTCTTTAAGGGCCCCATCGCGGTTGACTTTTACCATAAGCTTGTCACCGATACGGTGGCTTCCAACGATTTCCATCAGGTCGGAACTACTGTTTACTTTTTTATTATCAATCGAAACCACCACGTCTTTGGCCAGGATACCTGCTTTTTGAGCAGCACTATTTTCCATGACGCTGGACACATATGCCCCTTCATTGGTTTTCAGGTTTTGTTGCCTGGAAAAATTCCCGTCGACACTTTGTATCTGGACACCAAGATATCCACGTTGAGGGCTACCAAATTGAATCAGATCAGATACCACGCGACTAGCCAGGTTGGCGGGAACAGCAAAGCCATAACCTGCGTAGCTACCGGTCTGGCTGGCAATGGCCGTATTAATACCAATCAAATCGCCGTTTAAATCCACCAGGGCACCACCGCTGTTGCCGGGGTTAATGGCAGCATCAGTCTGTATAAAAGATTCAATTCCTCCAATGCTGCGGTCAAAGATTTCGATACTCCGTCCTTTGGCACTGACGATACCTGCGGTAACGGTGGAATTGAGGTTAAACGGGTTGCCGATGGCGAGGACCCATTGGCCGATTTTTACATGGTCCGAATTTGTGAAATTCAGGGTTTCCAGCCCTTTTTCTTCAATCTTGATCACTGCAATATCGGTCTGGGGGTCTGTACCGATTAAACGGGCTTTATATTTTCTGTTGTCGTGTAGGGTCACTTCCAGATCATCCGCCCCTTTGATCACATGGTTGTTGGTTACGATATAACCATCCGTATTAATAATGACCCCGCTGCCGCTGCCAACCCGTGGAGTCCTTCTTTCTCCAAATAACTCCCGCCAGGATTCTTCCTGTGTGGACCGGTTATTTATTCCGCTTGCCGATAGGATATGGACTACCGCACCGAGGGATCTTTGAGCTACCCCGGTAAAATCTAGGGGTACCGGTGCTCCATTTTCATCCAGCGTGTACAAGGCACTTTGGGAAGGGGTTTTGTCTACGTGTTCAATAATGACATTTTTGGCTGGATTTTGGAAAACCTGAATGGTTCCAAATACCAGGGCTGAGGCCACCAGGGCTATGATGAATTGACTGAATATATTTTGTTTCATAAATCTGTAAGATTGTGATTGTTAGTGGTTTTGATACAAATTTACAGGCTAATCGATGGTATTGTACGAGATAATAAACCTTTATAACTAGTTTAACGGTGGTTTAAACTTTTTAACAAAAAATACGGACTTTAGAAAGCGGATTTAAATTCTTATCATTGTCTATGTCGCGTAGAAAACGAAAGACCGGGATGCCTCCGGGTACTCCGGTATTTACCGGGGATAAATTTCCACTCCAGTCGCAGACCCATTGCATCAAATTTAATGAGTTCGAATACCAGGAGTTTGACGACTTCAATTTGGTCCAGCTTAATTTTGAGTCCGGGTTTAACTACTGGATTGATGTCAGGGGTATCAGTGATGCAAAATATATTGAATCGCTGGCTACCCGGTTTCATATCCATCCTCTGGCGCAGGAAGACATCCTGGATGTCGAACAACGACCCAAAATGGATGAATACGAAAATGCAATTTTTATCACGGCCGTTGCCCTAAAGCTTGATCTTGAAAGTGAAGAATTAAAAAAAGAACAGATCACCTTATATTTTGGTAAAAACTTCCTGATATCGTTTCAGGAAGATGCGGACGATTTCCTCAAGACTATCCGGGAGCGGATCATTCAGAAGAAGGGCAGGGTAGCAGCCCGGGGTACCGACTACCTGGCCTACAGCATCCTCGACTATATTGTAGATCATTATTATCACGCGCTGGATCACATTGAAAAAAGATTGTCTATAATGGATGAACTGCTGCACCGGGAAGAAAGTAATATTTCACTAAAGGAGCTTCACGATATTAAAATTCAGATCATTCGCATACGAAAGTCCATCTACCCCATGCGGGAGGTGATTAATCGTTTTATCCGGACTGAAAATGAACTGATACACCCGGAGACCGACGTCTACCTGAGGGACCTTGCCGATCACAGTTTTCAGATTGCAGACATGTCAGAAACTTACCAGGATATGATCAACTCCCTTCATGACCTCTATCAGTCTGAAATCAGCAACCGACTGAATAATGTGATGAAAATCCTAACGATTATATCTACCATATTTATACCCCTCAACTTTATAGCCGGTATCTACGGAATGAATTTTGTACATATGCCCGAGCTTCAATGGAGGGGAGGCTATTTTTTAATCTTAGGGGTGATGGCAGCGGTCTCTATTTCATTTTTGGTATATTTTAGAAGAAAAAAATGGCTGTAATTCCATCCTGCCATAATCTTATTTTAACTTGGGGTTAAATTTATCTTATGCCTAAAACCATCATTATTAGCAACAGGCTTCCCGTGAAAATGGACATCATGCCTTCCGGAGAAATCCAGTTCAAAGCCAGTGAAGGGGGCCTGGCTACCGGTCTGGGCTCGGTGTATAAACAGGGGGACAATATCTGGATAGGATGGCCGGGACATTATATCAACTCCTCCGAAGAACAACAAACAGTCATTGAAGAATTAACCAAGGAGAACATGCGGCCGGTTTTTTTGACCGCAGAAGAAATCAAATTGTTCTATGAAGGGTTTTCCAACGAAGTCTTGTGGCCGAATTTTCACTACTTCCCCCAATTAGTGGTGTATGATGACAAATATTGGGAAGCTTATGAAAAGGTAAATCAAAAATTCTGTGACACCATTCTTCAGTACACGGATGAAGGAGATACCCTCTGGGTGCATGATTATCAACTGCTCCTGCTGCCCCAGAAACTAAGGGACAAATTGCCGAGGATTGCCATTGGTTATTTTAATCATATCCCATTTCCTTCATTTGAAATGTTCAGGATGTTGCCCTGGAGAAAGTCATTATTATTGGGATTGTTAGGTGCCGACCTGATCGGTTTTCACACCTATGATGATATGAGACATTTTCTGAGTTCCGTCAACCGGCTGACCCAATTCAGTGTAAAAGATCAATTTGTTCAGAAAGGAGAAAGGAGGGTAAAAGTAGATGCCTTTCCTATGGGTATAGATTATGACCGGTATGCGGATTCAGCCGCATCACCGGATACGATAAGCCAGGAAGTTGAATACCGGACGGCACTGGGCGGCAAACGGTTGATTTTGAGTATTGATCGCCTGGATTACACCAAAGGTATACCCCAGCGGCTCAGGGCATTCCATGAATTTTTAGTACGCTACCCGCAGTTTAAAGAAAAAGTTTCCCTCGTGATGGTCGTAGTGCCATCCAGAGACCAGGTAGGTATGTATAAAGATCTGAAAGAAACCGTGGATGAACTGGTGGGGCGGATCAATGGCACCCATGGTAATATGAAATGGACCCCCGTCCATTATTTCTACCGTTCCATTCCTATGCAAAAGTTGTCGGCTTATTATCGTATAGCAGACGTGGGTCTCGTCACCCCATTGAGGGATGGGATGAACCTGGTGGCTAAAGAATTTATAGCATCCAAACTGGATAAAAAAGGGGTACTGATTTTATCTGAAATGGCAGGGGCGGCCAAAGAGTTGTCCGATGCCCTTTTGATAAATCCGTTTGATAAAAACGCCTTTGTGGAGGCGATGTACCAGGCTTTGACCATGCCAGTCTCCGAACAACGAAACCGCATTGAAAAAATGCAGGTTTCATTAAAAAAATACAATATTCACCATTGGGTCAGAATTTTTATGGAAGGCCTGATGGAAATTAAACAGGAACAACAGGACTTTCTGACTAAACAACTGGATGAGGAAGATCTGCCGGAAATATTAAAACGGTTTAATGAATCATCCAAACGATTTATTTTCCTGGACTATGATGGCACGCTTACCGGTTTCAAAGTAGATCCATCCGCCTGTCAACCTGATGCGGAGTTAATTTCCATTTTTGAAGGTTTGATGAAGGACAATAAAAACCATGTGGTCATTATTAGTGGCCGTCCTCACCAAACCCTGGATTCCTGGATGGGTAAATATCCTTTTACCCTCATTGCAGAGCATGGGGTTTGGACCAAAAAGGAAAATGGAGAATGGACCATTAAAGAGAACCTCAAAAAAGACTGGAAAATAGAAATCAAAAAAGTCATGGAGCAATATGTGGACAGGACCCCGGGATCCTTTATTGAAGAGAAAAATTTTGGACTGGTGTGGCATTATCGCGGGGTAGAAGTGGGCTTAGGTGAACTGCGCTCCAGGGAATTGATGTCCCATCTTCGTTATCTCGCTTCTTCAAAAGGATTGCAGGTACTGGAAGGAGACAAGGTCGTTGAGGTAAAAAATATGGAAGTGAATAAAGGGATAGCCGCTTTCCGGTTTATCAGTAAATCCCCATCGGACCTGCATATTGCTATCGGAGATGACTGGACCGATGAAGATACCTTTGCCGTCATGCCATCCGATGCTATTACCATCAAAGTGGGACACGCTGCTTCACGGGCGAAGTACCATTTGGATACTGTAGAGGATGTCCGGCAGTTTTTAAAGGAATTGATAAAGTAGTCAGCAATCAGCAGTCAGCATGTCAGCA
>Ga0163153_10005013_pt1 | contig 16051 bp, 19 predicted proteins | sample OliLakLV19MP6IB1_FD_148629 | JGI IMG/M metagenome (GOLD analysis project Ga0163153, IMG submission 148629) | Freshwater microbial mat bacterial communities from Lake Vanda, McMurdo Dry Valleys, Antarctica - Oligotrophic Lake LV.19.MP6.IB-1 | ecosystem: Environmental > Aquatic > Freshwater >... | reverse complement strand
GAGTACGTACTACGTCAATTGTTCCAGCGGCACCGCTTCGTCGATCAGCATGATCGGCAGGTCGTCGACGATCGGGTACATCAACTTCCCGTCCTGCCGCACCAGGCCGCCGTCGATCGGGCGCTCCACCACGCGGCCGACGCGATTGCGCAGCGTGCCGGCGACGATCTTCTTGTTTGCCGCTTGGATCACCGCCGGTTCGGCGGGCGTCAACGTCGTGCGGTCGTCGGGACAGACCAGCTGGCTCAGCAAATCGGGATCAATCACTCGGCGGCTCCTGGCTGGCACGGCCGGTCGCCATCAGAACAAAAGACGCCCGGCATGGCGTCATTCTATGCCCTGCGCCGTTGCGGTTGAACCGGCGGCGCAACGAAAAAAGACGCCTCTCCCAAGCGGACTTGGCAGAGACGTCTTTTTGCTGTCTGGCCGAATTAGGCTTCCACTTGGGCCGTGATCGACCGGGTGCGGGCGCGGCGCGGGACTTTCGCGACGCTCCATTCCTTGGTCAGCGACTCGAAGACTTCCGGCGATTCGTAGCGGACGATGTTTCTACCCTCTGGCATCGGACCAACCAGGCCGCGGTAGACGGGGGAGCCCCGCAGGCCTAAATCAGTGCTGCAATCATCGACTCCGATCTGGGTGTGCATCCGTTGCACCGCGTCATGTTTGACATAATCCTTAATTCGCAGTTTCCCATCGACACCGCGAGTCACGACGCGAATGACATCCTTGGGCATAGTCGCCGTTACCTCTCCTGTTATGGTGCTAAAGGTCGTTCAGCGTGGGCACTTCCAACTATCGGCCCGCGCGTCGTGCGAGGAACAACCACGGGCCTTCGCCCGCTATGACGCGGCATTGCGCCAGAATCGCTAGGTCGCGCGCTTCAGGCGCGTCCCGCGCGATTGCGCGCACGACTTGCCGACTCGGCCGATGATCCGGGCATTTCAGCCCACGTCGCGCTGTACTGCGCCGAGAGCGCAGATTGCACGGATAGGTGAACCTGAAACCGGCGAATCGAGTCTCCGGTAGGTGCGGATCGACGGCGTCCAACGTCAACGGTCCGTTCGGGTTGCGTGAGATTTCATCCGCGACACTGGGAACAGCCTGGGGGCAACTCTGTTCACCCCCTGTGGTGATGATTAGAATAAGGGGGTGGATTCTACGGATTCCTCCTGGACTGCGTCCGGCCAAGTCGGGCGTGGGAATGGTGGCGTTGTAAGTCCCTCCCGTAACGTTGGGGAAGATCTTGGGCACGCCGCGCGGCATCGCCCGGGGGCGCGCTGGGCTCGCCTCCCGGCGATGGCGTGACAGCATTTGCTCGGTGCCCGCGATTGGTCCGACCGGGAGGGAGTATGTCGTTTGCCGCTTCGAGTGACGCGTTGAGTGCGAGCGTGTTGGTTCTGAACCGCATGTACATGGCGGTTCATGTGATCAACGTGCGTCGGGCGTTTTCGTTGCTTTGCCGCGACCTGGCCGAGGTCATCCACCTCGAATCCGGCCAGTACGCCAACTACGACTTCGGGTCGTGGCGCGAAGTCAGCGAGTTGCGCGCCCACTTCAAGGAGCCGCACGAGGACTGGATCCGCGCCGTCAACTTCGAAATCCAAGTCCCGCGGGTGATCCGCCTCTTGGCCTACGACCGGTTGCCGAAGCAAACTGTCCGGTTCAACCGCCGCAACATCTTCGCGCGGGACAACAACCGCTGCCAATATTGCGGGAAGCGGTTCCCGACGAGCGAGCTGAGCCTCGACCACGTGATGCCGCGCAGCCGTGGCGGCGATACGACCTGGGAAAATATCGTGTGCAGTTGCGTGGCGTGCAATGTCCGCAAAGGCGGCCGCACGCCCACCGAAGCCCACATGCACCTGGTCCGCCAGCCGTACAAGCCGAAGCGCAGCCCACTGCTGAGTATTAAACTCGGCAACCCGAAGTACGAAAGCTGGAAGAGTTTTCTGGACAGCGCGTACTGGTCGGTGGATTTGAAGTAGCATGGATCGCTTTACGCGACTTGAAATCGAAACGCGAATAAGCCCAGGGAAGGCCCTCAAAGACTTGGTCATCATCCAAAGTCTACGAAGGCCTTCCCTGGGTGTTTTTTCGCGTGAGCGGCGTATCTACGAAACGCCCGTCAGCGCGGCGCGTTGAAAATCGCCAATAACTTCCGCCCGCGATGCAACCAATACAGTTCGCGCTCGCCCGGCGGGTTCGAGGTCAGCGGCTGCGGATACCCGAACGTTTCGCCGCCGTCGATCACGACGACGCCCGGTTGGCGATGTTCATCGTCGATGGCTTCGAAGACGAAATGTTCCTCGCCAAAGAAGTGCGCCAGTTTCACCAGTCGTGGTTGGTGAAAGCCTTCGGTGGAAAGCCGGCGCAGATAGCGGTCCGCCGTGGCGCGCTGACCGGCCGTGATTTCGGCGGCGTCCGTGTCGCGTAACTCCGCGTGCTCGGCTTGCCAGCCGCAGTAAATGGCGAAGATGTCGGCCGGCGGGTAATCCAGCAGGTCGATGCCCAAAGCATGCACCGCCGGTCCGGCCAAACCAACGCCGGAGAATCCGCCCTGCGGCAATGCGTATTCAAATCGAAAGAGATGGCACTCGACCTGCTCGTCGAAGCCGGGCCAATGCATTGTTTGCGAGTCAACCAGCTCCATCTGCTGCGGTGCAAGTCCAAATTGCGCCGGCTCAGCAAGCCAGGCCGCCAGGTCTCCTTCGCCCCGCGCCGCGCTGCTGCGCATCTCGGCCGGCGCTTTGTCGAGCGCACCGACCTCTTCCAAGTACGCGAGCGCTCTGGTCCGCACGGCTGGCTCGTGCGTCAGCGCGACGAGTTGCCGCACGCCGGATTTATCTCCCAGGCGCGCGATCGCGCATGCCGCCTCGGCGCGCAGTCGCCGATGTCGCAGTTCGAGCACCTGATTTAATTTGCCGATCACGCTCGCGTCGCCGATTAAGGCGAGCGCGTCGCACAAGGCGATCACCAACGAGAGCGATGAATCCAACACCTCGGTCGCGGCCTTCAATTCCGCGGCGCTAGTGAACGGCGTTTCTTCCAATCGCTTGAGCCGCTGCGCCATGGCGCCCAGTAACGTGGCAAGTTGCTGCACGCGCTCCGCAGCCGGATGGCGCTGGCAGCGTTTGGAGCGAAACAGAAAATTCGCCAAGTCCAGCACGCCGCTCGCCAACCGCGGATTGCTCAACGATTCCAGCAACGCCGGAAAGATCGCGCCTACGTCGTACGTGCGGCGCTGAAACAGCGGCGTCAGCGACGTATCCACTTGCTGAGCGCCGACCGGAAATAGCCCTGTCCAACACGCCAGCACCGCCGGATCGTCGCTCAGCACCAAGCTGCGCAACAACTGCGTCTGCGCCGTGGGCGCCGCGCGCAGTCGCTGCATCAACGCGGATACCTGATCCAAAAGCGCCGGGGTCCAAACCCGTGCCGGCGCCTCGGGTGCCGCATCCAGGCGCGACAGCAACGCGGTCAGCGGAGCATCCAAGGTCCCGTCGACGGCGTTGGTGTCCGAGACCAACGCCGAGAGCATTTCCTCCGCTTCCGCCGGCCACTGGAGCGTCAGCCCCCTGGCGCGTTCCCGCCAGGCGGCCTGCTCCTCCCGGGAGAGTGGCGGATATTCGCGGAGCGATTCCAGTAGTTGAATCAATTCGGCTTGCATGCCCGACCAAACTAACCCGAAGCGCCAGCGAGGGGGAGTAGCCGTCGCGAACACGCTCCGAATCGTGCTGAAAACGACGATTTTCCGGGAAAAAAGCCCAGGGAAGGCCCCCATAGTCGAAGTTATCACCCACGACTGGGGTGGCCTTCCCTGGGCTTGGACGGCCATTGGATGGACATTGAACGGCCGTTAAACCTGCCGCCACTTCTCCCTTCCGTCAAAAACCGTTTTTGAGGGCTTGATCGTTTGTTGGGCAGAGGCTTATACTCAGTCGCTTTCGACCAGCCAGCAACCCGTCCGGTCTAGCGATATGAAGATTCGCGCCAGCGTCAAAAGAGTCTGCGAAAACTGCAAAATCGTTCGCCGCCGCGGCGTGGTGTTCGTCGTGTGCCAAAATCCGCGTCACAAGCAGCGCCAGGGCTAGGAGTTCCAACGAGTCATGCCACGTTTGATGGGTGTCGACATTCCGAACGATCGCCCGGCGGTGATCAGCTTGCAGTACCTCTACGGCGTGGGGCCGAAGGTGGCGCGCGAGCTGTGCCACAAAGCCGGCGTGGATCCGCACGTCAAGGCCCGTGAATTGGGCGAAGATGAGCTGGCCCGTATGGCCGCCTTGTTGGACAAGGACTACGTGGTGGAAGGCCAGTTGCGCCGCCAAGTGGCCCAGAACATCTCGCGCCTGCGCGATATTAGCTGCTACCGTGGCATCCGCCACCGCCGCGGCCTGCCGGTCCGTGGCCAACGCACACGAACCAACGCTCGTACCCGCAAAGGCCCGAAGAAGACCGTGGCCGGCAAGAAGGGCGTCAAGGACTTGAAGTAAGCGGTCGCCGCTCTTCTGTAGCCGAGGTCGGTGACGTCGGCCGAGTCCAAATCAGATCAAGAATTCAAGTCAACCGATGCCGGCGGGGAGCCGAACGAACGTGTCGAAAGCCAAGCGTAGAAAAGTCCGCCGCAACGTCACGATGGGCGTCGCCCACATCAAAGCGACGTTCAACAACACCCAGGTTACGATCACCGACAACAAGGGTGACGTGCTTTGCTGGGCCAGCGCCGGCACCAGTAACTTCAAGGGAAGCCGGAAAAGCACCCCGTTCGCCGGGCAGTGCGCTGCTCAGCAATGTGCCGAGAAGGCCATGAAGTTCGGCGTCAAGGAACTGGAAGTCCGCGTCAAGGGGCCCGGGTCGGGTCGCGAAAGCGCGATCACGGCCCTGCAATCGGCCGGCCTGACCATCAAGACCATTGAAGACGTCACCCCGTTGCCTCACAACGGCTGCCGTCCGCCTAAGAAGCGCCGCGTCTAAGTCGCTGGCGAAGTCGATCCCACTCAACCGTTATCGAAGATTGAAGATTCATGGCTCGTCATACTGGACCTGTTTGCCGACTCTGTCGCCGCGAAGGGATGAAGCTGTTCCTCAAGGGAACCCGCTGCGATACCCCCAAGTGCGCCATCGAACGCCGCGACACCGCCCCGGGCATGCACAATTCCCGCCGGACGAAGTTGACTGACTATGGCGTCCACCTTCGCGAAAAGCAGAAGGTCAAGCACTATTACGGCATTCTGGAACGGCAGTTCCGCACTTATTTCAGGTTGGCCACGCGCTACCACGGCAATACCGGGGATGCGTTGATGAGCCTGCTGGAACGGCGGATGGACAACATTGTCCACCGCGCCGGCTTCGGCCTGAGCCGCGCCCAGGCGCGGCAATTGATTCGCCACGGCCATTTCACGGTCAACGGTCGCCGGGTCGACGTGCCCAGCTACCTGATGAAGCCGGGCGACGTGATCCGCGTCAAGAACCGCATCAAAAGCCTGTCGGCCGTCCAGACCTGTCTGGCGGAAAACAGCCGGGAAGTCCCCGACTTCCTCTCCCGCAACGAAGGCGTCGGGATTCCCGAAGCCGTCGTGCAGCGGCTGCCCGAGGCGGGCGACGTTTCGATTCCGGTGCAGACGCAGTTGATCGTCGAGTTGTGCTCCAAGTAACAAGCGTGAAGCAAGGGGAGTGGACTAATGCGCATTCGTTGGCGTGGATTTGAGCTTCCGAGTCTGGTTACTTGCGAACGGTCGTCGCTGACTTCGACGTACGGCAAATTCGTGGCCGAACCGTTCGAACGCGGCTTCGGCGTCACCGTGGGCAATAGCCTGCGCCGGATTCTGCTTTCCAGCTTGGAAGGCAGTGCCATTACGCAAATTAAAATCAACAACGCCCAGCACGAGTTCACCACGCTCGCGGGCGTCGTGGAAGACATGACCGACATCGTCTTGAATATCAAGGCGCTGATCGTCAAGAACCACAGCGATCAGACGAAAGTCGTCTCGATCGACAAGACCACCAAGGGCGTGATCACCGGCCATGATGTAATCTGCGACTCGACGGTCCAGATCATCAACAAGGATCACGTAATCGCCACGTTGACGGACGACGTGCCGTTCCGCGTGGAAATGGTCATCGAAAACGGCCGTGGGTACATCCCCGCCACCGAGCACATGGCCAAGGACCACGAAATCGGCATCATCCCGCTCGACGCCGTGTTCAGCCCGGTCGTCCGCGTGCGTTACGAGATCGAAGAAACCCGCGTCGGCCAGAAGACGAACTACGACAAACTCACGCTGGAAATCTGGACCAACGGTTCGATCGGCCCCGAGATGGCCCTGGTCGAAGCCGCCAAGATTCTTCGCAAGCATCTCAACCCGTTCGTCCAGTACAGCGAGTTGGGTGCGCAGGTCCACGCCGAAGGGCGCGGGCTGGGCGGCCTGATCGATTCCGCCACCGAGCAGAAGCTCAATATGAGCCTCGCGGAGTTGAATCTCTCGGTGCGGGCCAGCAATTGCCTGGAGTCGGAAAACATCCGTACCGTACGGGATCTGGTCACCAAGTCTGAGGATCAGCTCCTCGATGTCCGGAATTTCGGCGATACGACGCTCAACGAAGTCAAGGAAAAGCTCACCGATCTGGGGCTCCGCCTCGGGATGCGAGTGCCGACGACGGCCCGCGTGTAAGTCGATCAGCCAATCTCTGTTGTGGCACGGTCTCCCGACCGTGCCACGGCTTAGTAGGCGATAAAAAAGTGGAGACCTTCGGTCGGTGCGGTGACATGGTCGGGAGACCATGTCACAACCATCGAGGCCATGCCACATTTCGCATTGTTGAAATTGAGAACACCGCAGTCAGGAAGTCAGTTCCATGCGTCATCGTAAACGCGGCCGCCGATTGGGTCGCAGCTCCAGCCACCGTCGGGCGATGTTTCGCAACATGGCCAGTTCCTTGTTCCTTACGGAGCGGGACGCCGAAGGCGAAGCCAACGCGCCCAAGGTGAAGGGCCGCATTGTCACCACCGTCGAAAAGGCCAAGGAGATTCGCTCCCTGGTCGAGAAATGCATCACCGTCGCCCGGCATGCCTTGCCGGCCATGGAAAATGCCAAGCAGTTCGGCACCGACGCCGCGCGCAACACCGAAGCCTGGAAGTCGTGGCGCAAGAGCGCCAAGCACAACCAATGGGTGCAAGCCATGGCCCCGGTAGTGAATGCTCGCCGCCGCGCAATCCAAATGCTCGGCGACAAGCAGGCCGTGCGGATTCTGTTCGACGACGTGGCGCCACGCTTCGAAGGTCGCCCCGGCGGTTACACCCGCGTAGTGCGCCTCGCCACGCCGCGACTGGGTGATGCGGGCGAGCGGGCGATCCTGGAATTCGTCGGCGTCCGCGATCGCGTCACGCAAAAGTCGTCCAAGCCGAAGTTCGAGACGACGAACGCTTAGTCCGCAAAAATGCGCTGGTCCTCCCTAAGCCCAGGGAAGGCCCCCAAAGATTCTCAATGCAATCCAAGCCCGGGGAGGCCTTCCCTGGGCTTTTTTTGTAGAATCGTCGTGCCCATTCGTCACGCGCCATTGCACAAATCCGTTCACTCGGAGCCGCCATCGACGACAACCCGTATCGGTCTCCCGAGGCGCTCGCTCCGCAGTTCACGCAGTACTTCGTGAGTACCATCGCGTACGTGAAAGCCTTTGCAGTCTACTATCTGCTTTCGCTGGTAGTTGGATTTGGCGTCGGCTTGGTCATCGGCATGGTCACCGCACTTGTATTAGGCGGCGCAGGTTTGGATTTGACGCAGATCCAGATTATTACCGGCATCCTCGGGGTCCTCGCCGGCATTCCAGTGCATTTCTTCTGTTTCCGCTTCGCCATCGAGCGGTTCATCTTGAAAGAATTGAACTCACGCCTCGGATAGCGTTATGGATCGATATAGCCCGTCCGCCGGCTTCGACTTCACCGGCCACATCCGCCGACTTTGTCACGACATGGTCGCGCGGGTCGAAGAATTCTCGCATGTCGATATGCGACGCGTGGCGATTCGCTACTGCCAGACGCGTAAAGCGGTCTCGCACGGCATTCAAGCCTCGCTGACGCCGCTCCGCTTCGAGCAAGGCAGTCTGTTCATGACCCGCCGTCGCCGGCGTTGGACGATTCAACGGCTGCACGATCCGTCCGGCACGGAGATGCTCTACCTGCTGAGCTTCTACCTGCCGCGGTTCCAGCAATTGCCGTTCGAGGAAAAGCTCATCACCGTGTTCCACGAACTGTGGCACATCGGCCCGGCGTTTGACGGCGATATCCGTCGCTTGCCGGGCCGCTGCCACGTGCATTCCTCGAGCAAATGCGAATACGACGCCGAGATGAAACGCTTCGTCGACAAATGGCTGAGCCGGAATCCGCCCCCGTCGCTGCACGAATTCCTCCGCCACAACTTCCGCCAACTCGCCCAAGCCCACGGCGGCGTCTTCGGCACGCGGATCCGCACGCCAAAGCTGATTCCGTGCGACGAGCAAGCGGCGTAGAGCTGTAAGCAGCGCTCGTCCAGTCAAGCCCAGGGAAGGTCCTCGACGACGTGGACGATAAAAAAGTCTCCGAGGACCTTCCCTGGGCTTAGCGGCAACAACGCCATACCCAAAATCGCCGACTCGTCGCCGCTCTGTCGCCGCGTTATGCTAGCGGGACCGTGGCCCTCCTATCTCTTCGCCTCAAGCCCACAGCCACCCCATGCTTCCCGGCATCAAGCAATTCGATCTCACCGGCAAAGTGGCCATCGTCACCGGCGCATCGAAAGGACTCGGCCAGGCCATGGCCGCCGGGCTGGCTTCCGCCGGCGCGGATTTGCTGATCACCAGCCGGCATCTTGAGGAAGGCCAGGCCGCGGCCGAAGAGCTCGCCCGCGACTACGGTCATCGCGCCATCGCCGTCCGCGCGGATGCCGCGTCGCCGGAAGATAATCAAGACATGGTCGCTCGAGCGCTCGAGGAATACGGCAAGGTCGATATCTTGATTGCCAATGCGGGCATTAACATCCGCGGCCCAATCGATGAGCTGTCCTTAGCGCAATTCCAGCAAGTCATTTCGACCAACGTCGATGGCGTCTGGCTCGCTGCCCGAGCGGTAACGCCGCACATGAAGTCGCGCAAGTACGGCCGCATTATCTGCATCGCGAGCACCCTGGGCGTGGTGGGCCTGTCCGATCGCACGCCGTACGCCGCCAGCAAGGGCGCCGTGGTGCAACTCACGCGAACGCTCGGCTTGGAGTTGGCCCAGCATGGCATCACTTGCAACGCCATCTGCCCGGGCCCGTTCCTGACGCCGATGAACATTCCGATCGCCGACTTGGAGCAAACGAAAAAATCGATCGTCGGCGCCGTGGCCCTGGAACGCTGGGGGCAAATGCACGAAATCCAAGGCGCCGCCATCTTCCTGGCCAGCGACGCCTCCAGCTACACCACGGGCAGCCTGGTCATGGTCGACGGCGGCTGGACGGCGAGGTAGTGTTGGAAGTCCTAATTTCTAAAACTTAATGTCGAATCAAATTTGAATAACGAATCTCGAAGTGACGATCACTGCCATTCACAAAAACTAGCGCGAAATCTGATCGTTCAAACATTTGACATTCAAATTTGATTCGACATTCTGATTTAGAAATTAGAAATTCCTCCATCGGTTCACTAGCGCAAACAACCAACTTGCCTCATGCATATCGTCGTCACCGCCGTCGGTCCGGATCATCGCGGGTTGGCGGATCCGATTATTCATCACGTTACGGGTCAAGGCGCGAACATCGCCGAGATCCAGATGTACGACCATGACGAACGCGGGCTGTTCGCCATGTTGTTGCGCATCGAGCTGCCGGCGGCGCAGTTCCCCGCGCTACGCCCCGCGCTGGAAGAAATCGGTCGACTAAAACAACTCTCCGTGCGCGTCTGGAGCGCCGAGGAACGCGCCTCGCGGCCGCGCCTGGCGATCTGCGTCACGCAACGCACGGAGCCGCCGTTGGCGATCCTACGCGCGATTCGCGACGGGCGCATTCGCGCCGAAGCGGCGGTGATGATCGGCAATCGCCCCCATTGCCGCTCCTTGGCGGAACAGTTCAACGTCGATTGGCGGCAGATCGACGACGGCGATGGCGATCCAGATGACACGCGGCTGATGGATCTCTGCGACGAATACCAGGTCGATTACATCCTGCTCGCCCGCTACATGCGCATTCTGCCGGCGGAGAGTTGCTGGAAATATGCCGGCGGCCGGATCATCAATCTGCATCACGGCCTGCTGCCAAGCTTCCGCGGCATGCGGCCCTACCACGACGCGTACGCTAGTCGCATGCTCACCTACGGTGCGACCTGCCACTTCATCGTGCCGGAACTCGACGCTGGCAATCAGATCATCTACCAATCAACCTATTCCGTCCCGCCGGGCACGCCGCTCGCGGAAGTCATTCGCCTGGGCCAGGAAGACAACGAACCCCATTGCCTCGTGGAAGGCGTCCGCCGCGTCGTCGATCGCGAAGTGCAACTGCACTTCCATCGCGTGGTGGCCGTCAAGAAATAAACGCGCGGCTGACGGTTACGTCGCCACGCGCACGTCCCAAGTCGCGGCCAGCAGCATCACGGCCAGAGACGTGCCGCACGCCAGCACGTAGCCGGGCCCGATAATGAACGCCCCGGGCGTGATCATGCCCAAGACGGTAAACCAGGCCATGAAAAGGCGTTGAAAAAACGTCTGTCCGCGCGAGCCGGCTGAAAAACGGGCGCCAGCGGCGCTCAACAAGCCGACCACCTGCGCAGCGGCCAAGAGGCCGATCGCCATGAGAGGGTCCATGCGTCATGCATCTCCTGCGGGGGAGCATCCAGCAGCCGCACGCGATGGGTCAGATCGCCGTCGGCCGAGAACACGCATCCATGCGAGTTCGGATACCCAATGTGATAGCGAATCCGATGCCATGGAACAATCCGAGTTCGCGCCGTGCGTATCGCCAACGCCGTTAACCAGCGTGTCCGCAACAGCTTCGGCCATGAGAATAATTTCTCCGGCCCATAACCTTGCCGATTCAGTTTTGAAAAAACTTCCGCGATCTTCGGTAAAATCACGCAAGTCTTACGCGCCACCGGTCGACGCGCGCGGGCCTGCGCGCAACAATCCCCAGGATGTCCAACCCCGCTCAAAAAACCGAACGCGTCCTCTGGATCATCATGGCCGCCGTGTTGGTCTGGGGAACTTTCCACGCCGTCGGCGCCTACCTCTTTAACCACAACTGGCAACGCCCCGCCATGGTCCTCGGCTGCGTAGCAACCTTCCTAGCCTGGTGGGCCTGGCTCCTAAGAACCAAAAACCGTAGATCAGGCGCCCCCAACGAAGTCCCATAACGCAACACGAACGTCATCCCGCCGCCACATCCCAACTCGCGCCAACTAATTGCCTGACGGAACCCACCACGTCCCGGCTCCCCAACTCATCACTCATCACTCCGCAATCATCACTTCCCCCAAATCTCCGCCTAGCCGTATCTCCCCTCACGGCCTATGTTTATAGTGTAAACGCCGCCTGAGAACGCGCACGGAACCAGGCGTCACGGACGAGCCGCGAGGAGGGGAGCACGCGATGTCGCGAGGGAACACGATTCCGTTTCAACGCCGGTTGGCGCCGGTCGATTTCAGTGAACGCGGGGTGGAAAACCTTTCCATCGGCGAATACCTGATCCAACGCCTGATGGATTACGGAATCCAGGACATCTTCGGCATCCCCGGAGACTACATCCTCAGCTTCTACTCCATGCTGGAGCAGAGTCCCATCCGCGTGATCGGCTGCTGCAGCGAGGACAACGCCGGGTTCGCCGCCGACGCCTACGCCCGCATCACCGGCATGGGCGCCGTCTGCGTCACTTACTGCGTGGGCGGTTTCAAGCTCACCAATCCCATCGCCGGCGCCTACGCCGAAAAATCGCCCGTGGTGATGATCACCGGCTCCCCTGGCGTCCGCGAGCGGTTCAACAACCCGCTGCTGCACCACCGCGTCCGCGATTTCCGCACGCAGCTCGAAGTCTTCGAGAAAATCTGCGTCGCCGGCACCGAGTTGAACGACCCGCTGGTCGCCTTCCGCGAAATTGACCGCTGCCTGGAAGCCGCCGCGCGCTACAAGCGCCCGGTCTACATCGAAATCCCGCGCGACATGGTCAAGGTCGTCCCCGGCGCGCCGTACGAACCATCGATCAGCCCGCCGCAAAGCGATCACGACGCGCTGGCCGAAGCGGTCCAGGAAGCCGGCGATCTGGTCCGCCGCGCGCGCCGGCCGATCATCATCGCCGGCGTCGAAGTCCACCGTTACGGCCTGCAAGACGCGCTCTTGCAACTGGCCGAAGGCTCCGGCATCCCCATCGCCAGCACGATGCTCGGTAAAAGCGTCGTCGCCGAAACGCATCCGCTCTATGCCGGTCTGTACGAAGGGGGCATGGGTCGCGAGGAAGTGACGAAGTTCGTCGAGGACAGCGATCTCATCGTCCTCCTCGGCACGTTCATGACCGATATCGACCTCGGCATTTACACCGCCAATCTCGATCCCAGAAAGTGCATCTTCGCCACCAGCGAGCAGTTGCAAATCCGCCATCACCACTATCACGGCGTGCTGCTGGAAGATTTCATCCACGGCCTCGCCGAGCAGCGGCTCGATCCGCCGCCCAGAAAAGTCCCGCCGTTGCCGCCCGGCTGGGGCGATGATTTTCGCTTGAAACCGGAGGCCCCGATCACGATCACCCGCCTGATGGCGCGGCTCAACCTGGAACTCGACGAGAACACGATCGTGATCGCCGACGTCGGCGACGCCCTGTTCGCGGCCAGCGAACTGGTCACGCACGGCCGCACCGAGTTCATCTCGCCCGCCTACTACACGTCGATGGGCTTCGCCGTCCCCGCGGCCTTAGGCGCCGGCGTCGCGCGGCCGCACCTGCGCACGGTCGCCATCGTCGGCGACGGCGCGTTCCAGATGAACGGCCAGGAACTCTCCTCGATCGTCCGGCTCGGGTTCAACACGATCGTGATCATCCTCGACAACAAAGGCTACGGCACCGAACGCTTCCTCCACCCCGGCGACTTCAACGACATCCACCCCTGGGCCTACCACAAGCTCCCGGAAATCTACGGCGGCGGCACCGGCTACGAAGTCCGGACCGAACTAGAATTCGACCAGGCCTTACGCGCCGCCTGGGAAGACACGAGCGCCATGAGCATCATCCAGGTGCATATTGCGCTGGATGACGTAAGCAAGGCGCTGCGGCGGTTGGCTGAGAAGCTGAGTAAGCGGGTCTGAGGACTAGCGGCAATAGTCCGTTAACCTACAATGAACCTGCATTATTGCCGTCATCTACACTCCTACTTTTCTCAGGTGCCCCGTGTCGTTGTCCCATACGAAACCAATGCTTGAGGGCGCGGTCGAGATTGAGAGTTACTTGCCAGCGTCTGTTGCGAACATTGATGACCCGCAAACAGATCTCCCGAGGATCGCGAAGAATCAGGCCTTGATGACGGAGATCGAGCGGGCGATTCCGCTAGTTCCCACGTGGCATAAGCTGTTTCGGCGAGATTCTCGCGATCTGCTTGCGGAATTGAATTCCGTTCATCTGGTTCTTACATCGCCACCTTATTGGACTCTGAAGGAATACAATAAGTCAAAGGGCCAACTTGGTGATATCGCCAGCTACGAAGCATTCCTAGACGAACTCGACAACGTTTGGAGAAAGTGTTTTGACGCCTTGGTTCCAGGCGGGCGACTTATTTGCGTTGTCGGCGACGTTTGCCTTTCGCGTCGGCAGAATGGCGGACGCCACACCGTCGTGCCTTTGCATGCTTCCATTCAAGAGCGCTGCCGTGCCATCGGATTTGACAACCTTGCCCCGATTATTTGGTACAAGATTGCCAACGCGCAGCTCGAGGCCGACGGCAATGGCTCCAGTTTTCTTGGCAAGCCGTACGAACCGAATTCTGTCATTAAAAATGACATCGAGTTCATCTTGATGCAGCGAAAGCCAGGCGGTTATCGCACCCCGCGGCTCGCCGCGCGAATTCTGAGTCTTATTTCAGAGCCGAATCATCGCACGTGGTTTCAGCAGATCTGGCAAGGCGTTACGGGGGCCTCGACGCGCAATCATCCGGCGCCATATCCCATGGAGTTGGCGTCGCGCCTCATTCGCATGTTTTCCTTTGTCGGAGATACGGTATTCGATCCGTTCATGGGAACGGGAACGACATCGCTTGCAGCAGCGCTGTGTGGTCGCAATAGCATCGGTTGCGAAGTGGATCCAGAGTACTTCGCATATGCTCATAAAAGAGTCTCATCTAAAACGTCGGGGTTGTTCAGCACGACAACCGTCGATGCGGTCCAATAGAATCTGCGAATGGATCAGCTCCTCGTCAACTTGGAACGGCGCCTCCGGCGAGCGATCAAACAATTCTGGTCGACACGCGGCTTGCAGGCCAATCGTCAGGGCGGCGATGTCGGCGACAAGGATCGGGGCGACCGAAGCGCTGTGACCGGCGGAAGGCATCTTGATGGATTTGGAGAACTCATCGCTGCGCTGCTTGAGGAGGCGGGGCTTCAACGCGCGACGATCTATTGGAGGAAGAAAACCGAACTGCCAGGTTGGTATCGGGCGGAGAAAAGTTGGGACCTGCTGGTGGTCGCCGACAAGCGATTGGTCGCCATTGTGGAGTTCAAATCTCATGTAGGATCGTTTGGGAACAACTTCAACAACCGCGTCGAAGAATCGCTGGGAAATGCTGTCGACCTTTGGGCTGCTTATGAAGAAGGTGCTTTTCGCCCATCTGATCGACCCTGGTTGGGCTACTTCATGTTGCTTGAAGACGCGCCGAAGTCCACCGCCGCCGTGCGTGTGAGGGAGAGGCATTTTGACGTATTTCCAGAATTCAAGAATTCGTCTTACGCCGAGCGATACATGCTGTTGCTGACAAAGCTCGTGCGGTCGCGACTCTATGATTCAGCGTGTTTGATCTTGTCGCCCGAAGTGCTGCCAAGACCGGCAACTATCGAGAAATAAGTGACGAGCTAACGTTCCAGAACTTCACAGCATCGCTACTCGCGCGCGTGATTGCCGTTGCCAGAACGCAACCTCCTTTGCCACGCGCCGAACCAAAAATTGAAGCCGGCAATGAGCCACCTGTGGATGAAAGCTAGCGGCGTGAGCCCAGCACCGCCATCAATTTAAAAACACTTCGCGCCGCGCCCCCACGCCAACCAATACCCCAAACCCGCGCCGGCTAATAGCCCGACAAGATCGACGTCGATTCCCGTCAGGCACGGCTTTGGCATCCTCTTGGGACGTGGTGGCGATGCTTCGCTTCGCTGGGCTGGGCCATTCACTTCGTCGGCGGTGCCTGACCTACCGTTTTTGGACGTCAAATACATGGTCGGCGAAGCGCCAATGTATCCTCGGCCATTGCCGCGAGTTACAATGCTTCTATGACACCCATCATCCGCGACGTCAGTGACCTGGGGGACGACGAACGTCGGGCGTTTGAGCTCGTTCTCGGTCAGCCGTTGCGCGACGACCAGCAGATCGTTCTGGGCGTGCGGCCATCGAGCAGATCGGCCGAGGTCGAGCCGGCGGAACAGCGAAGCGATTCCATCCCTGATTGGTGGCAAGTCTACGCAGGACTGAGCGACGCCGAAATCGACCAACTCGACGCCCCCATTCGTCAACGCGCAGATTTTACGCGGGCCTTTGGCGAATAGTGGAACCCGCGCTGCTTGATACCGACATGCTGTCGGAGCTTTGGAAGCTTCGCGATCCGATCGTGCAGCAAAGCGCGTTACTCTATCAATCCGAGCACGGCGCGTTCGCTTTCTCGGCCATGACGCGTTATGAAGTCTTACGTGGATACCGGCGACATGGCGCCGCGAACCAGGAAGCTAGGTTCGAAATATTCGGTTCTTCACCCAATTCCGGGGAAAGCCTGGCGGATTTTGAGAAAGAAGTAGTTGTCGTCTCGGTAGCCGTAGGCCATACGTTTGAGGACTTTGATCTTGTTATTGATGCCTTCCAGCAGGCTGGTG
>Ga0163153_10005012_pt1 | contig 16058 bp, 12 predicted proteins | sample OliLakLV19MP6IB1_FD_148629 | JGI IMG/M metagenome (GOLD analysis project Ga0163153, IMG submission 148629) | Freshwater microbial mat bacterial communities from Lake Vanda, McMurdo Dry Valleys, Antarctica - Oligotrophic Lake LV.19.MP6.IB-1 | ecosystem: Environmental > Aquatic > Freshwater >... | reverse complement strand
ATCCTATACCCGCCATGGATCCCGGCTCCCCTGATCAAGTTCGGGGCAAGCGTGGGCCGGGATGACGGTAAATGGTCCATCGGCACAAAGCCTGTGATCTAATTCAGGCCATCAAATGATTCCCTAATGCTGGAGAAACAGGTTTTGCGCATACCGGTACTGACCTATCACTCGCTCAACATGGACAGCAACGAGTACGCAGGTAATGATCATGTCGCCTTAAGAGAAGACCTCAGGCTACTGCATCAATCAGGCTGGCGCATCGTTCCCCTCAAACAGGTCGTTGACTGGCACCAGAGCCTCATTGCGGATACTGAAATGCACAACGCAGTGGCCATCACCCTGGACGACGGCACCGAGTTTGACTACCACGATCTGGAGCATCCCACCCTGGGCATGCAGCGCAGCATGTTCAATATTCTGTGTGATTTCCGCGACGAAGCGGGCGGCACTCAACCTGGTCTTTCGGTCAGCAGTTTCGTTATCACCTGCCCTGACTCGCGCGCTGAGCTGGATAAAAAAGGCATGGTGGGCAAAGACTGGTGGGGCGATCAATGGTGGCTGGAAGCACAGGCATCGGGCTTGATGAGCATCGAGTGCCACAGTTGGGATCACAACCACCCTGCGCTGGACAGAGTAGCCCAGCAAGACCAGCTTAAAGGTGATTTCACTGCCATCGCCAACACCGCAGACTGCGACGCCCAGGTCGCGAAAGCTGGAGATTTTATCCAGCAGAAACTTAACGGCCAACGGCCCACCCTGTTTGCCTACCCCTGGGGCCAGGCCAGTGACTACCTGCTGCAGCAATACATGCCCGGACATCAGTCCAGACATCAGTTCCGCGCCGGCTTTTCGTGTGAGCCACGTTTGGTAAGCAAGGACGACAATATCTGGTTTCTGCCACGCTTTGTTTGCGGCAGGGACTGGCAATCACCGTCGCAATTGATCTCCCTCATTTCAGATTGACGGTGAGGTATGGTGTACAGGATGACGAATTGCCGGCCAATGCTATGATCAACAAATAACGAATGCCGGAGAAACAGATGAATCTCTTACTGAACATCGCCTGGCTGATACTCGGCGGCTGCGCAGCATTTGAAGATGACGCGACTGGCCTTGTTACCCTTTGGCTTTGAGGTTCGCGACCGGCATTGAAATGTTATCGGCAGCAACGATCGTTCCTGCAGGAGCGAGCCTTGCTCGCGACCTGAGATGGAAGATCGGCTGCATGGCAGCCTCCTACATTGAGGTGAAAAACTGGCTGTAACGGCAGCCTTCTACAATTTTTTGTTCCAGGGCGCTACCTTGAACAGCAGCAACATGCCCGGAATAGCAGCCAGCGTGCATAGCAGAAAGAAGTGGGTATAGCCCATCCAATCGATCAAATAACCGGTGCTGGCATTGGCGAAGGTACGAGGCACCGCAATCAGGCTGGTAAACAGCGCGAACTGGGTGGCAGTAAATGACCGGCTGGTTTCGCGCGCCATATAGGCGGTTAAGGCGACCGTGCCCAGGCCGACCCCAAAATATTCGGCGCTGACCACCACGAAAAGACCCAAAGGATAGTGGCCCATGGTGCTCAACCAGGCAAAGCCCAGAATGGTCACCAGTTGCACCGCGCCAAAGAGCCACAGCGCGCGATTGATGCTCAGGCGCAACATGGCCAGCCCGCCGACAATGGCGCCGGTAATCGATGACCACAGCGCCGCCACTTTGGCGATAGAACCAATCTCGGTCGCGCTGAAACCCAGGTCCAGATAAAACGGCGTGGACAAGGCGGTGGCCATGTTATCGCCCAGCTTGTATAGAAACATAAAGGCCAGGATCAATAAACCTGCCTTGATACCATCGCGCTTGAAGAACTCCACGAAAGGGTCGGTCACTGCTTCGCGCAGACTGTGCGGCGCCAGTTTGTCATCACTCACCTCGCCTATGCACAAGGTGGTCACTACACCCACCAGCATAAAGGCACCGGTAATCCAGAATACGGCAGACCAGGACAGGTGATCCGACAGAATCAGTGCCAGTGCTCCAGGAACCAGCGAGGCCAGCCGATAGGCGTTGACGAAAAACGAATTACCAGTGCCCAGTTCATCGTCTGCCAGCAACTCACGCCGGTAAGCGTCGATGACGATGTCCTGACTGGCGGAAAACAGCGCCACCAAAAACACCAGCATCACGATCGCGCGCAGAGATTCTGACGGATCGAATTGGCCCATCAAGCCGATGCTGATGAGCAATAACACCTGCGTGATCAATGCCCAGCCACGCCGCCGTCCCAAGAAGGGTGGTTGGTAGCGATCCATGATGGGCGACCAGAGGAATTTCCAGGTATAAGGCAACCCCACCAACGAAAACAAGCCAATGGTGGCCAGATCGATGCCATTGATGCGCAGCCAGGCAGGCACCAATTGGATCAGCACATACAACGGCAGTCCGGAAGTAAAGCCGATGAACAGGCACACCAGCATGCGCCGGTTAAACAGGATCTCCCGCCAGTCTCGACCTACCACGGGCTCGGTCACGCGCTTTTAGCCGCAGCCATGTCGTAGTCGTAATCCACGGTCAGCGGCGCGTGATCCGAGAAGCGTTCATCCTTATAAATGGCCGCCGATCGGGCCAGCGCGGCTATGCCCGGCGTGTTGATGTGGTAATCAATACGCCATCCGGTATTGTTGGCCCAGGCCTGGCCACGATTGGACCACCAGGTGTATTGTTCTTCACGATCATCCACCTGGCGGAAGGTATCTACCCAGCCTGCTTTATCGAACAGCGTATCCAGCCAGGAACGCTCTTCGGGCAGAAAGCCGGAATTCTTCTGGTTACCGCGCCAGTTTTTCAAATCGATATTCTTGTGCGCAATATTCCAGTCGCCACAGATGATGTACTCGCGCCCGTCCCTGGCCATTTTTTTCAGTCGTGGCATCAGCCAGTCCATGGCCTGGTACTTCACCGCTTGCCGCTCCTCGCTGCTGGAACCTGAATGCAGATACAGCGAAATCACCGACAGATTGCCAAAATCGACCTGCAGCCAGCGGCCTTCGCTGTCCAGTATCCTGGTACCCAAGCCGTGTTGTACCCGGTCCGGCTCATGGCGGCTGTAGATCGCAACGCCGCTGTAACCCGGCCTGATGGCATCGTGGTAATAATTATGATGGCGATCCGGGTAAAACATCGGGTCGGTGAGCACAGCTTCCTGCGCCTTGGTTTCCTGAATGCACACCACATCCGCATCCTGCGCATGCATCCAGTCGAAAAAGCCCTTGCGTGCGGCAGCGCGAATGCCGTTGGCATTGAGTGAAATGATTCTCATGATAGTGCTGAATTCCTGCCAGTTTCAACCGTAACCGAATTCTACGAGTTTGCGCGCCAGCATACCTGCCCGGGCAAAGACTGTCATGAGCTCTGGCGTGGTGGTCGCCATGGTGGTCGTCATGGCCGTGCAGCACCGTGGTGGATATAATGCCCAAGGTCAAGAAAGGATTCTTTGATGGAAGCTAAATGAAAGCCAGATGAAAGCCCAATTGAAACACTACAAAACACAATTTTTTGAACTTGCACTGGCTAAAGGCAATTTGCGCTTCGGTCAGTTCACGCTGAAATCCGGGCGCACCAGCCCCTATTTCTTCAATGCGGGCGGTTTTGATGACGGGGAATCGCTGGCCATATTGGCCAGTTGCTATGCCGCGTCGATTTGCGCTTCCGGATTATCTTTCGACATGCTGTTCGGCCCGGCTTACAAAGGCATTCCCCTGGCTGCAGCGACCGCAGTGGCGCTGTTCCAGGAGCAGCAAACAAATTACCCCTTTGCCTATAACCGCAAGGAAGCCAAGCATCATGGTGAAGGCGGTATGATTGTCGGCGCAGCTTTGCAAGGCCGCGTACTGATAATCGACGATGTTATTTCAGCCGGCACCTCAGTGCGCGAGTCCATCGACATCATTCGCGCGGCTGGTGCTGAACCTGCCGGCGTTGCCATTGCACTTGACCGGCAGGAACGCGGCCAGGCGCAGCGCTCGGCTGCGCAGGAAGTACAGGCCGAATTTGACATACCCTGCATTGCCATCGCCGGATTGGATGATTTACTGGGGTTTCTCCAGTCGCAGCAGATCGATGGTATCGATCTGGATGCTTTGCAAAACTATCGCGAACGTTACGGCGCCTGAATAAAGATTGACGGAAAATTTGCTGGAAAGTTTAAAGGAAAGCTTGATATGAAGACCTGGATAGCCATTAGCCTGACTACCGTCTTGTTGTTGACCATGGACAGTGGCTTGGCACAAACCAGCAAGCCTGGGTCACAATCATCCGGTGAAAAGGTTTACCGCTGGGTGGATGATGAAGGTAATGTGCACTACACCGAAACGCTGCCACCCGACTTCAAAGACAAGAAAGCTGACGTGCTGGATGATCAGGGCATAACCCGTGAAACCGACCTCAGTCTGGTACCGCCACCCCCCAAACCCGAGGCGGAGAAAGAAGATCCCAAAGGCGAGCTGCCGCGCGACAAATCCGGCATGCAGCGCCCTGAGCCAAAGTACAACGACCAACAGATGCAACAGCAACAGGATGCTTTGCTGCTGCTGCGCTACCATTCTGAGGAAGAAATTCAGGATGCATTGAACGTGGAGGTGCGCCAGCTCGCTTATGACACCAACCTGCTCACCACCTCGCGCAAAAGCCTGGATACAGCTTATGGCGGCACCATTAAAGAGCTGGCCGACCGCCAGCGCGCGGGAGTCGCTTCCTCTCCTGAAGAGCTCAAATCCATTGAAGGCATGAAGCGCAAAATGGCAGCGAATGATCTCAACATGCGGCAGATTCGCCAGCGCGAGTTGGCAACCGAGAAGAAGTTTGCAGCCGACCTGGAACGATACCGTTACCTCACTACCCGCGACGGTTCCGAGCAACCCTGAGCATGTTCAAGATGCAAAATTCCACCCTGCGCAAAGGCGTAAATTAGCCATTATGTACACCCGCTGCCAGGGCTGTCATACCGTTCACCCGGTCAATGCCGAATTGTTGTCCCGCGCCAAGGGACAGTATCGCTGTGGCCGATGCAAGAAGCTGGCCAATGCCCTGGATGCTTTATTTGATGAATGGCCCAGTGCGGGAGAGCAGGCCTTGGAACACGGCGAGCCGCCGGTCCTGGGAGGCGTGGTGGCGCTGGAACAACCGGACGACAGTGCAGTCTCGCCGGAAGAGGCCGCTTTGCTGGTTGAACCGGCCGAACAGTCTGAAGCTTCCAGCAGCAAGGGCGCCTGGCTGCGGGTAGGCTGGATCACGCTGGGCTTGATGCTGATTCTGGGCAGCATTTATTCGGTGGGCGTGTACTTCGGCAAAATCGACATTGATTCCGACATGCTGGATCAAACGCTGGTCCGCATGGGTGTGCGGGATGCGCCGCCGCAAAAGCCTTTCAGCGACACCTCCAGCATCGAACTGGTCAGCCGCGAAATGCTCAGTCATCCGCTGCGACCGCGCGTGCTGTTGCTGAATGCAACCATTGTGAACCGCGCGCAGCAGGCGCAGGCTTACCCCGACATTCAGGTGCGTTTGTTTGATATCGACAATGAGGTCATCAGCGAGCGGCGCTTTCGTCCAACGGATTATCTGACCAGTACCAGCACCATGCGCGGCGGCATGACCCCCGGAGCGTTTTTGCGCTTTTCGCTGGAGATGCTCGATCCGGGTAATCGCGCAGTCGGTTTCGAACTCGAATTTCTTTGATGCAACTAGTTCTGCGCAAATTTGCGCCAGAACGGTAGGCAAATCAGGTGGTCTTTGTGGTAGGGTTACAGCCCCTGAGCGAAACCCATTCGCTCCCATAAAAATATAAAGTCGACTACATAACCGATGGCCATTGAAACTGATCACAGCATTCCGCTAAGACAAAAAGTGCAACTTGCGATACGACGTTATCTCGAAGACATGGGCGACTGTCAGGCAGAGAGTCTTTACCAGACCCTGTTATCTGAAGTAGAGCCCCCATTGATTGAGGAAGTGCTGCGGTTTACGCATGGCAACCAATCTCAGACCGCCCGCATACTTGGAATTACGCGCAATACCTTGCGCACCAAGCTGAACCGGTACGATATTCCGGTAAGTAATGGCCGTTTCGGCTGAGCGCAAGCCGGCTCACCAATACAGCATGCAACGGGCCTGCGCCCACCCAGGCTTTGATTTCGCGCCAGTTTTGACTACGTTCCCGAACTTTTCTGGAAGACACTAACATGAATGAACTCTCGCGAACGGAGCAACGCTGGGCGCTGATCAGCGTTTCCGATAAAACCGGCTTGCTTGAACTGGCCAGCCAGTTACATGAGCTGGGTTTTGGTCTGTTGAGCACAGGCGGTACCGCTCGCACCCTGGCCGCTGCCGGAATCGCCGTTACCGAAGTGTCCGATTACACCGGATTTCCAGAGATCATGGCCGGGCGGGTCAAAACCCTGCACCCACGTATCCACGGTGGTTTACTGGGACGTGCCGGCGCGGATGATGCAGTGATGCAGGAACAGGATATTCCGCGCATCCAGCTAGCGGTTATCAACCTCTATCCTTTTGAGGAAGTCACGGCGAAAGCGGACTGCAGCCTGGCAGACGCCATCGAAAACATCGATATCGGTGGTCCCGCCATGGTGCGCTCGGCCGCGAAAAACCATGCTTCGGTCGGCATTGTCACCAGTCCCGATCAATATGCCCGGGTACTGGAACAACTCAAACGTGGAGCAGGTCAGCTCAGCGATGCCTTCCGTTTCGAACTGGCCATCGCCGCGTTCAATCGGATTGCGCAATACGATGCAGCCATTGCCAATTACCTCTCGGCACTGGAACCGGCCGGTGGCCAACTGGAATTCCCGCGACAACTGCACCAGTGTTTCAGCAAGATCATGGATTTGCGCTACGGCGAAAACCCGCATCAGCAAGCAGCCTGGTACCGCGATGCCACCGGTCCGGCAGGCGGCCCATCAATCGGCTTGGCCAAAGCCAGGCAGTTGCAGGGCAAGGAATTGTCCTTCAATAACATTGCCGATGCCGATGCGGCCTGGGCCTGTGCCATGCAGTTCGCCGCGCAGTTTAATGGCCAATTTGATAGTTCAGCCTGTGTAATCGTCAAACACGCCAATCCCTGTGGCGTGGCGGTAGCCGGCTTCGCACTGGAAGCCTATCAACGTGCTTTTGCCACGGACCCAACTTCGGCCTTTGGTGGCGTCATCGCCTTTAATCAGCCGGTGGATGGTGACTGCGCCCGTAGCCTGATCGCCCAGCAGTTCGTCGAAGTTGTACTGGCACCTTCGTTTACCCCCGAAGCACTGGCGGCACTGGCGGCCAAGCCGAACGCTCGAGTGCTGGAGTTACCGCTGAATGATTCGATACAGCAACTGGATGTAAAACGGGTTGCGGGGGGCTTGTTGGTGCAAACGGCTGATAACCGTATCGTACTGCCGAAAGAGTGCAAAGTAGTCAGCCAGCGGCAACCCACCGAAGCGGAATGGCTGGACCTGATGTTCGCCTGGAAAGTCGCCCGCATGGTGAAATCCAATGCCATCGTTTACGCCGCCAGGGGCCAGACTCTGGGCATAGGCGCGGGCCAGATGAGCCGGGTGGATTCAGCCCGTATCGCGCGCTGGAAAGCGGCTGATGCCGGCCTGGAACTCAAAGGTGCCGCGATGGCCTCGGATGCTTTTTTCCCTTTCCGCGATGGTCCGGACACTGCGGCTGAAGCGGGCATTGCCAGCATCATCCACCCCGGTGGCTCGATGCGCGATGATGAAGTGATCGCAGCAGCCGATGAACATGGTCTGGCGATGGTGTTTACTGGTGTGCGCCATTTTCGACACTGATTTCGCCATTGATTTGAACTACGATTCCGGTACTGAGCCAGAACAGTCTTAGAACAGACATAAAACAGGCAGAGACACGAACATGCAGGTATTGATTGTAGGCAGCGGCGGGCGTGAACATGCACTGGCCTGGAAGTGTGCGCAATCAACGCAAGTGGAAAAAGTATTTGTGGCGCCGGGCAATGCCGGCACGGCTACCGAAGCGGGTGTGCAAAACGTGGCCCTGGCTGCCAACAACATCGCAGGCTTGCTGAACTTTGCCCGTGAACACAGAATAGACCTCACCATCATTGGCCCGGAAGATCCGCTGGTGATGGGAATCGTTGATCAATTCAATGCAGCAGGCCTGTCCTGCTTTGGCCCATCCGCCGCCGCCGCCCAACTGGAAGGTTCCAAATCCTTTGCCAAGCAATTCATGCAGCGTCACGGCATTCCCACCGCCGAATATGGTCAGTTCACTGACGTCACCAAAGCGGTGCAGTACATCCGCGACAAGGGCGCGCCCATCGTGGTGAAAGCCGATGGCCTGGCCGCTGGCAAAGGCGTGGTGGTAGCACAATCCATTGCCGCAGCCGAAGCAGCGGTACTGGATATGCTGGCCGGCAATGCTTTTGGCTCAGCCGGGCACCGAGTGGTGATCGAAGAATTCCTGGCCGGTGAAGAAGCCAGTTTTATCGTCATGACAGACGGCCAACACGCACTGGCCATGGCTACCTCGCAGGATCACAAGGCGGTGGGTGATGGTGACAAAGGCCCGAACACCGGCGGTATGGGCGCATACTCACCGGCGCCCGTGGTGGACGCTACCTTGCATGAGCGGGTGATGCGCGAAGTCATTCAACCGGTGATCGATGGTATGGCGGCAGATGGACATCCATTCACCGGTTTCCTGTACGCCGGGTTGATGATCACACCGCAAGGCGATCCCAAGGTGATCGAATTCAACGTGCGTTTTGGTGATCCGGAAACCCAACCCATCATGCAGCGTTTGCAATCTGACTTGCCCGAACTGTGCCTCGCCGCCTTGCGCGGCGAACTGGACCAGTGCAGCACCGAGTGGGATTCGCGCTGCAGCCTGGCGGTCGTCATGGCCGCTGAGGGTTATCCGGGTCGTTATGGCAAGGGTGAGGTGATCAGCGGACTGGATAGTGATTTCCCTGAGAATGTAAAAGTCTTCCAGGCTGGAACTGCCATTAGCGAACAGAAAATTGTGACCTCCGGTGGGCGCGTGCTCTGTGTCAGCGCTTTGGGCGATAGCGTAGCTGAAGCGCAAAAGGCGGCCTATGCAGGCTGCAAACAGATCCACTGGCCGGGCGCATTTCACCGCAATGATATTGGCTATCGCGCCATTGCCCGTGAAACCCAAACAAAAACCAAAGCACAACCCGGCGCACAACCCGGCGCACAGGCCGGCACACAACCTGAAGAACAAAACTGATGGATGTCTCCCACCTGCTGGACGAACTCAATGACCCGCAACGCGCGGCAGTAACCGCGCCGGAAGGTCATGTGCTGGTTCTGGCCGGCGCCGGCTCGGGCAAGACCCGCGTGCTGGTGCATCGGCTGGCCTGGCTGATTCAGGTGGGGCATGTTTCACCTTTGGGCATTATGGCCGTGACTTTTACCAACAAAGCGGCTGGTGAGATGCGCGAACGCGCCGGCAAGTTGCTGGGTATTTCCACCCGGCCGCTGTGGATAGGCACTTTTCACGGCATCGCCCATCGCCTGTTGCGCATGCACTGGAAGGAAGCCCGGCTGCCGGAAAATTTCCAGATCCTTGATGCCGACGATCAGCAAAGATTGTTGCGCCGCATCCTGCGCGAAGAAGGTTATGACGAATCGCAATGGCCGGTAAGACAGGCGCAATGGTTTATCAATGGCCGCAAAGACGAGGGTGAGCGGGCGCACCACATCGAACACATGGACCACCCGACCACTGCGGCCTGGGTGAACATTTACCAGCGTTATGAAGAATATTGCCAACGCGGCGGGCTGGTGGATTTTGCCGAGCTGTTGTTGCGCGCCCACGAACTGTGGTTGGAACAACCGCAGGTTTTGCAACATTACCAGCGCCGGGTGCAGCATTTGCTGATCGACGAGTTTCAGGACACCAATGCCATTCAGTACGCCTGGCTGCGCATGCTGGCCGGTAATACCGGGCAGGTGTTTGTGGTGGGTGATGATGACCAGTCGATCTATGGCTGGCGCGGCGCCAAGGTCGAGAACGTGCAAAGTTTTGTGCGCGATTTCCCGGATGTGACCACCATCAAGCTGGAGCAGAATTATCGCTCTACCGGCAACATACTGGAAGCCGCCAACGCGCTTATCTCGCACAACACCGGCCGCATGGGCAAGAAGCTGTGGACTGCAGACGAAGAAGGCGCAGCCATCCAGATCTATGCCGCCTATAACGAACAGGACGAAGCGCGTTTTGTGATCGAGCAGATCCGCCGCTGGATGGATGAAGGGCGCAAGGCAGAAGAGGCGGCCATCCTCTATCGCACCAGCGCGCAGTCGCGCTTGTTTGAAGAATATCTGCTGCGCGAGAGCATTCCCTATCGCGTGTATGGCGGTCAGCGCTTTTTCGAGCGACTGGAAGTGAAGGATGCTCTGGCTTATCTGCGCCTGCTGCAGAACCCGCATGATGATGCCGCGCTGGAGCGCGTGATCAACAAGCCCACCCGGGCCATCGGCGACAAGACCATTGCCGAGTTACGCATTCAGGCGCGTGAAGCTGGTGTCACTTTATGGACTGCGATCAATGCCTGTCTGCAGCAGCAAAAGCTGGCTGCGCGAGCCGCCGGAGCGGTGCAGGGCTTTGTTGACTTGATCAACGGCATGAATGAGCGCATGAAAGACTGGTCGCTGGGCAATCAGATGCAGGGCGTGATCGACGACAGTGATCTGATTTCGGCCTACGACAAGGAGCCACGCGAACGTTCGGAGACGCGCGTGGAGAACCTGCGCGAACTGGTGAATGCCGCTGACTCGTTTATCCTGCCCGCTGAAGATGCCGACGTGGGCATGAATGAACTACAGTCGTTCTTGAGCCGCGCAGCTTTGGAAGCCGGCGAAACCCAGGGCGAGAGCTGGGACGATTGTGTGCAACTGATGACGCTGCACTCGGCCAAAGGTCTGGAGTTCCCGCTGGTGTTTATGGCCGGTGTGGAAGAAGGTCTGTTCCCGCATCAACGTTCAATTGAAGAGGCTGGTGGCCGACTCGAGGAAGAGCGCCGCCTTTGCTATGTGGGCATTACCCGCGCTCGCGAACACCTGGTGATGAGTTATGCCGAGATACGGCGCATGCACGGCACCGAAAACTACTGCCGCCCATCGCGCTTTATCAATGAACTGCCGGCTGAGCGCTTGCAGGAAATTCGCCCACGGGTGGCGCAGAACCGGCCCTGGGTACCCGCTTCACGGCCCACACCTGCTGTTGCGCGGGTTGCGCCCGTCAAAGGTCAGGAGTGGCCGTTCCGCCTGGGCCAGGGCGTGGAGCACCGCAAGTTTGGCGAAGGCACGGTGTTAGCCTTTGAAGGCTCGGGCGAACATACCCGCGTGCAAGTAAATTTCTCCAACGCCGGTACCAAGTGGCTGGTGCTGGCTTATGCCAACCTGGAAGCGAGCTGAGGTCGAGTACAGAAATGCGCACTGATTCGCAGGAAATTAAACTCAAAACGCCATTTCTGGAACTGGCCGCGCTGCGGTGGGGCGATCCGGCCGGAATTCCGCTATTGGCATTGCATGGCTGGCTGGATAATGCCGCTTCGTTCCTGCCCATGGCGCAGTATTTTGATGATATGAACATGGTGGCGCTGGACTGGCCCGGGCATGGCCATTCCGAACACCGGCACCCTTCTGCGAGTTATCACGTCACCGAATTCATGTGGGACATCCATGCCGCCATGGACGCGCTGGGCTGGGATTCCTGCCACCTGCTGGGCCATTCACTGGGTGCAGCCGTCTCGTCCATTTTTGCTACCGCAGCGCCCGAACGACTGCGCAGCATCACTCTGATTGATGCCCTCGGCCCTTATGCCAACCAGGCCAGCGAAACGGCGCAGCAGTTACGACGCAGTTCGGCCGGTATTCGCAGCAAACCCCGGCCGCGCAAAACCTATGCCTCGGTTGACGACATGGTTCAGGCCCGTTTGGCCAACTCTGATTTGACAGAAGCAGCGGCGCGGCTCATCACAGGGCGTTCAGTTAATCAAACCGCTGATGGTTTCCAATGGAGCTATGATCCGGGGCTATACTGGACCACGCCGCATTATTTTTCCGCTGAACAAATTCTGGATTGTTTTCGCCACATCGAAACGCCCACATTGACCATCAGTGCCATGCCGTTTGCCAGTCAGGCGCGCGAACAGCATTATCAGCAACGCACCCAGGCCATACCCAATGGCCGGCATGAGTTAATCGAAGGTGGCCACCATATGCATATGGAACTGCCCGAGGTGCTGGGGAAGATGATTCACGACTTTATTGCTGAGTATGATGATCCGGCCATGGCTTTGACCGCAGACAATTAAGACAGCTCGCAATTATTCAGAGATTCCTCAATAACAGAACAGACAGGCAGCAAAATGAACTCTCCGATCAAGCACCACATTCCCGCCCGCGAACGGCTGATTTTTGCCATGGACGTGGCCGATGCCGCGCGGGCTCGACAACTGATCAGCCAACTGGGCGATTCGGTTTTGTTTTACAAGCTGGGTTTGGAGTTTTTCCTCTCTGGCAGCTATTTCGAGTTGGCGGCAGAATTACGCGCTGCTGGAAAAAAAGTATTTGCTGACCTCAAGCTGTTCGACATTCCAGCCACAGTGGCTGCCGCTGTCAGGCAACTGGCGCGGCATGAAGTGGATTTCTGCACGATTCATGGCAACGACAGCATGATGCGCGCGGCGGCTGAGGCCAAAGGCCATATGAAAATTCTCGCAGTGACAGCTCTGACCAGCCTGGACCAGGGCGACCTGGATGACCTGGGCTTTAAGTGCGATGCCCATACGCTGGTTCTGTCTCGCGCCAAGCGTGCCTTGCAGTTGGGCTGTGATGGCGTGGTTTCATCCGGTCTGGAAGTGCCTGCCCTGCGCGCATCTGTGGATCATGCCTTGCTAACGGTTATTCCGGGCATTCGGCCAATTTTCAATGACGAAGCGCCCCCGGATGACCAACAGCGAGTGGTTACCCCAGCGCGCGCCATCAGCAGCGGCGCCGACTACCTGGTGGTAGGCCGCCCCATCCGCGATGCGGCTGATCCGCGCGCTGCGGCCGAGGCTATTCAGGCTGAAATTCTGCATACAATCAACCACACTGGTTGATTTCCAACAGTCGTTAAGCCCGAAGGCCGTGCAGCCTGGCGGTCCCGGGCCTTGGCCTTCAGCTTCCCTCGCTCCTGGGTCGTTCCGGCGATGCAGCCGCAAACGCCTGGATCGCTCTTCTGCATCCTGCACTCCGCGATGTTCACGGATCGCCCTGTGCTGGGTACAAACTTCAGGCGGTTTCTGTCTGACATCTGGACGGTTTGACCGTGGGCATTGCTTCACTAAGGAAGCAGGTCAATTTTCGATCGGGGCTTGACAGTCTTAATCTTCAACATTACGATACAGTCGTAACTGATTAAAATAACTAACAAACAAAGCGGTGGGCTGCAAAGACAAGGCCAAAAAAGAATGTTAACGATCCTCTCCGGCTCTGCCGGATTTCCGGGCTTGCCTTCGTGCCAGCCCGGATTTTTTTTGTGTGGAGCCCTGATGGGTTGGTCGGCTGTAGGAGGCCGCTCTCGGGCATCCTTTGATCGCTCTCACACATCCGTGTGCTCCGCGATCTGTGCGCATCCCTGCGCAAATACGCGGCACCGGTGCATCCCTGCACAATGGCCGCTCTCGGGCATCCTTTGATCGCTCTCACACATCCGTGTGCTCCGCGATCTGTGCGCATCCCTGCGCAAATACGCGGCACCGGTGCATCCCTGCACAATGGCCGCTTTGCGGCCGACCGAAGTAGCCATGGATCGTGCGCAAAGCGCGCTCTTACACTGTCAATATGTCGAAAAATAGCGACTGCAGGGCTAGAATGGTCGCTCTTTGGTCCCAAACAGAGGACTGTCCCCCCGAACGTATGAGCATCCCATCTTCCAAGCTTGGCTTTTTTGCCTACTGCAATCTGCGCTTTCAGGAACTGCTGGAGTGGATTTTGCACACTTGGGTCAAAGCGCGCAGCTTGCCGGATCCTGTCAGCGATCTCGGCATCAGCAACGAGCATCCGGTTTGCTACGCCGTAGATACCTATGCCTTGTCGAATATGCTGATTCTGGATCACAGTTGTCGCAAGTTGGGTTTGCCGCGGCCATTGACCCCCATTCCGCTGCAGAGCAGCCAATTACAGCGATCCTATTGTGCCCTGCAGCGCCGCGAAGGGTTGCTGATCCAGCGCAAGTCCACCCGCAAGCATTCTGAAATGCTCAAGCTGCTGGTCGACAGGGTCTGCTCCGGCCAGGAACCCGAAATCCAGATCGTACCCGTGACGGTGTTGGTCGGGCGGGCACCGGACACTGAAACCGGGCTGGCCAAGATCTTTTTCTCCGAGTCCTGGGAAATCGGCGGCCGCCTGCGGCGCTTGTTCAGTACCCTGGTTAACGGCCGCAACACCTTTGTGCAATACGGCAAACCCATCTCGCTACGCAAGCTGGCGGATGAAAACCTCGGCCCCGCCCGCAGCCTGCGCAAGGCGTCGCGCATATTGCGGGTAAAGCTGGCGCAAAGCAAAACTGCCGCCATAGGCCCTGACCTGTCACATCGCCGCACGGTGATCGACGGCATATTGCTGAGCCCTGCCGTGGAAAAGGCTATCGATGACCAGGCCAGGGTGGACAAAAGCAGCACCTACAAAGCCTGGAAGAAAGCCCGTAAGTTCGCTTACGAGATCGCGGCGGACTACTCGTATTCCTTTGTGCGCATCATGTCCATGGCGCTGTCCTGGTTCTGGAATCAGATCTACGACGGTGTGGATATCAAACATTTCAGGGAATTGCAGAATGTGGCACCGGATCACGAGGTGATCTATGTGCCCTGTCACCGCAGCCATATTGATTATTTGCTGCTGTCCTACGTGCTTTATCACCACGGCCTGGTACCGCCGCATGTGGCTGCCGGGATCAATCTGAACCTGCCGCTGGTAGGAAGATTGGTGCGCAAAGGGGGTGGTTTCTATCTGCGCCGTAGTTTCCGCTCGCAGAAACTCTACGCTGCCGTGTTCAATGAATACTTCAGTCGCATCCTCGCCCAGGGTACTTCGGTGGAATATTTCATCGAAGGCACCCGCAGCCGCACCGGACGACTGCTGCACCCCAAGGCCGGCATGCTGTCCATGACCGTGCGCAGTTACCTGCGCTCACCCACCCGGCCGGTGGTTTTTCAACCCATCTATATTGGTTACGAACGCCTGGTTGAAGGCCAAAGCTACACGGCAGAGCTGTCTGGCCAGCAAAAGAAACCCGAATCCCTGTTTGACCTGTTCAAGCTGTTTGGCATATTGCGCAAACGTTATGGTCGGGTACATTTGAGTTTCGCCGAGCCCATTTTCCTGGACCAGTTACTGCAGCAGCACGAACCCAACTGGCGTGAGCAGGCCGGCCAGGATAAAAAACCGTCGTACTTTAATGCCGTGGTTGACCAGCTTGGCACCCAGATCATGACAGGCATAAACCAGGCGGCGCACGTCAATGCCATCAACCTGCTGGCAGTGGTACTGCTGGCCACCCCCAAGCATGCTTTGGGCCGGGTGGAACTGCAGGGGCAACTGGATCTGTACCTGGGTTTGCTGGAAAACTGCCGCTATTCCAGCCGCGTTGCTTACACCGCCAGGAGTTCGACTGAAATCATTGCCCACGGCATTGAAATGGGCGTTTTGGAGATACTCGAACATCCTCTGGGCGAAATCATCGCGGTCAAGGCCGATGAAGCGGTACTGCTGACTTACTTCCGCAACAACGTTTCCCACTTGGTGGCACTACCCTCGCTGGTTGCAGCCTGCTTCCTCAATGCCCGGCGCATCGAGCGCGAAAGGCTGGAGCGGATCGCGCTGGCTCTATATCCCTTTCTCAAGGACGAACTATTCCTGCCCTGGGATGAAGACCAGTTCATCACAGCCCTCAATGACACGATTATCTGGATGAGCCAACGTGGTTTGCTGGTGGAGTCCAAACTACCGGGG
>Ga0163153_10005008_pt1 | contig 16064 bp, 15 predicted proteins | sample OliLakLV19MP6IB1_FD_148629 | JGI IMG/M metagenome (GOLD analysis project Ga0163153, IMG submission 148629) | Freshwater microbial mat bacterial communities from Lake Vanda, McMurdo Dry Valleys, Antarctica - Oligotrophic Lake LV.19.MP6.IB-1 | ecosystem: Environmental > Aquatic > Freshwater >... | reverse complement strand
ACGCCTACGAGTGCGTCAGCGATGCCAGGAAAGGATTAGACAAATACTTTGCGTTCTACAACCAGAGAAGACCGCACACGGCACTTGCCGACAAAACACCAGATGAGGTCTACTTCGACAACCTGCCTGCACTGTCTCAAACAGCGTAGGCAAACAACCGCAGGGCTATACTTATGAAGACGGAACTTCTGTCCAAACAACCGAGGCCACTTCAGTATGAACGCTGCTTCGGTGGCGGAACAAGAGTGAACGGCATCGTGGGCATCGCTCACTCTAGCACGCTTTGCCCCACGCATCGCTCTTCTCATCTCCAGACCGGTTTGGGATAGCCCCTACGCGGAGTTGGTAAGCCCTGGCCGCAAAACGTATCGAGACTGAATCAGCTCGCATACCCATTAGGATTCGCACTCTGCCAGCGCCAGGCATCGGCGCACATCGCACCAAGCCCACGTTCTGCCCGCCAGCCCAACAACTCAAACGCCCGTTGCGGATCAGCATAGCAAGAGGCAATATCGCCGGGACGCCGAGGCGCAATCTTGTACGGCACTGACCGTCCACTTGTCTGCTCAAAAGCCCGCACGATATCCAGCACGCTGTATCCTGCGCCCGTGCCAAGATTCACGGTCAGACACTCGGTCTTATGCTGTAATCCCTCCAGCGCCTTCAGTGCCTTGAGGTGCCCCAGGGCCAGATCCACGACATGGATATAATCCCGCACCCCAGTCCCATCTGGAGTGGGGTAATCGTTGCCCCACACGTTGAGACAGGCGCGTCTCCCCACTGCCACCTGGGCCACGACGGGCAGTAAATTATTCGGGATGCCCTGAGGGTCTTCCCCAATCAAACCGCTGGCATGGGCTCCCGCCGGATTGAAATAACGCAGAATGCCGAGATTCCAGGAGGCATCGCTGCAGTGCAGATCGCGCAGAATCTCCTCAATCATCAGCTTCGTGCGGCCATAGGGATTGGTGGCAGAGAGCGGGTGGTCTTCAGTAAGCGGCAGCCGAATTGGATCGCCATACACAGTGGCGGAGGAGCTGAACACCAGGGTTTGCACCCCACACTCCCCCATCGCTTCCAGCAGGCGCAGGGTGCCGGCCACGTTGTTGTCGTAGTAAGCCAGGGGGTGTGTCACCGACTCTCCCACGGCCTTGAGCCCGGCGAAGTGGATCACCGCACTGGCCCCGCTCTCACGCAGGGCTGCCACTAAGGCTGCACGGTCGCGGATGTCACCTCGCACCAACCGCAACTTCTTCCCCGTAATTCGCTCCACCCGCGCCAGTGCCTCGGGATGGCTATTCGAGAAATTATCGAACACCGTGACAGCGAATCCTGCGTCGAGCAACTCCACGCAGGTATGCGAGCCGATGTATCCAGCGCCACCGGTCACAAAAATCATAGGCCCCTACCTCATTGGGAAATGACAGACATCTGTGACACGCTTGATCGCCTACTCCCTGGACTCGGCGGCATATTCCAGCTTCGATATCTTGAGCATCTTCGTCTTCTTGTTAACGGCAATGGCACAGTATCCTTGAAAGACGAAACTTGTGGAGGGACGCTCAGACATCCTTTCTGGGAAAGAACCCTACTGTAGCGGTGTCTTGGGCGAGGATGATTTATCCCCACGGTAGAAGCGGACCGCGACCTGCTCCATTGTCGCCAGCAGGCCCGAGTGAATGTGCTGCTTGATAAACGAGAGGAAGGCCTCGATTTTGTCAGCTGCATCTACCAGTTCAATGATGAGCGGGAGATCTTCCGACAGCCGTTCAATCTTAAAGGTGTGAATGACACGAGTATTGGCGCCAAATCCCATCAGACCGCGGAGGACCGTGGCGCCTGCCAGTCCCTGCGCTTTAACTTGGGTGATGATCCATTCATAGAGCGGTTGCTTCTCATACCTGTCGCCCTCGCCGATGAAGATCCGAAGTAGAGAACCGTCGGCAGAAAGCAGGGGTCACCTCCAGATCACATGGGCCAGCGAATAGCCGAGCCAGACCGCTCCAAGCCCTAGCAACACTTGTGCGCCGACATTCATCAGTGCGAGAGCCCCTTCTCCATCCCGAATCAGATTCATCGTTTCACTGCCGAAGGCCGAGAAGGTGGTAAACCCACCGAGGATGCCGACAACCAGAAAGGCTCGCGTACCGGTGCTGATGAGCGCGCGGGCGTCCAACAGTTCTGACAGGAATCCGATGCAGAAGCAGCCAAGGATATTCACTGCCAGCGTGCCGTAGGGAAACGCAATACTCTGGCTGAGGGATTGCCCTAATCCACTGACCACATAACGAAGGACGGAGCCAATAAACCCGCCGGCCCCGATTAACAAGAGTTTAGTCATCATGTGACGGTGCAACCGAGAGTCCACGTAGCCGAAGTGTCTACAGTCGGTTATTCGGGGGAATCCTTCCCCTCTCTGGTTACACTATACGGAAAATCAAGGCCTACAGGAAATGATTTGTGCGACAACCGCACCCATCGGTTGAACCGTTGGCATGAGGAAGGAAGAGCGCGTCCTGGACAAGCCCGGTCTGTCTAGTTGATCTGGTTTGTTTTGTTTATCTGGTTTATCCGGTTAGTCTGGTTCAACCAAATAAACAAGACAAACCAAATAAACCAAATAACGGTCTTCTTACGCTTGCAGACTGTTTCAGCATCCTGTTAGGCCTGAGGCTTCTCTGACGCTGCAGGCGTGGATTCGCCAGAGAATTTCTTGTGGAGAAGTTTTCGTCCGACGACCGTAATCCCCAATGCGAGACCGAGCGAGAGCGGGACGAACAAGGCGGAAGCAATATCCGCATTGCGCAGCCACCCCATCTCGTGAAGCCCCCTGAAGATATAGGCCATAAGCCCGCTGAGATAGTAGGCAATCACGATAACCGACAAACCTTCGACCGTGTACTGGAGGATGGCCTGGCTCTTCGTCGTCTTGTCGACGCTGATCAAGAGCGTCAGGTTCTGGGCTTGCAACATGAGATCAACGCGGGCGCGAATAATGGAAATTGTCCCTTCAAATCCGCCACGAAGAGTGTCCATCCGCTTCAGGAGTTGTTGATTGCCATCCGCCACCCCGGTGATCCCGCTGAGAACATACTCGGACATCGGACGATACAGGGGGAGCGTACGTTCGTCGAGGGCCAGCAGCGTCCGGTGCACGATCTTGTCGTAGGGGACAGAGGCGGACAGTTCGAAGTGCAGCTTGCTGGACAGCCTAGTGGTTTTCAACAAGTCTTGCGTCAGCCCAGTGAGCCAACGCTGTAGGGCCAGGGTGTCGGCGTGCCCGATATGCTCGCTGATGATTTCACGCTGTTTCAAGTGTACCTGCTCAAACTTGTAGGCCAGATCGATGGCAGCCGAAAACAACGGCTTTTGCATGAGTAACAAGTGGTAGTAGGTTTCGATCCTGACAATGGCGTCGACGATGTCTTTCAGATGAGACTTACTGGACCTGCCAGACCCTACCGTGACCCAATAGCGCTCGCGCCCATGTTCGTCCGGTGTAAAGCTGGTGACCAACGCAGTCTCCTCATCGAGAATCCGGCTGCCATACATGACCGGGCCAGGAAGCTGAGGGCGCAACGTCTCACTTCCTGGCAACGGTTTGGTCATCAGCAGGATATCCAGACGGCACACTTCCGCACCGATCGGAGTGATCGGAGACCGGTACTGCGGGAAGCTCATCGGGCCAAAAGTCACCTCCCCACCGTGGTCGGATGGAATGTGCCAGGTTTGATAACTATAGTACTCTGTGTGCGCTTGCCAGATCAGAATCAGCCGATCGCCGGTCGCCTCCACCTTCACGCCATAGCCAAACGTGTCATGCATGGCCATCGCGTCCGCGGAAATCTTGAAGGCCTCCAGGAGAGACCTGAACTCGTCGCGACTGGCCGGCCGCTGCACCGGTGGATCGGTCATGCGAAACGCTTTGTAATGCACGTGTGCAGGGGCGCGCAGCCAATCGGCCAAGGGCATCTGGGGCCGCTCATGCAGCTTCCTGATCAGCTCGTCGGCATCCGGCTTGATAGTCTCACGCTCCGTCATGCAATAACCCTGCAAGGTAAAAAGAGAACCGAAAATCGGTGCCAGGCTACTGCTTGCCAGGAGCCCTGTCAACCGATCATCAGTCACATGAGCACTGTGTTATCGTGCGCGGTTCATAAGCAAGCAGGACGCCTCACTGCTTCCTAACTCCCTATCCCTGCTTCTTTTTCCCTATTTTGCTCTCCGTCCCCTTCCAGAGTCGGACAATATTATCCTTGTGCTTGATCCAGATCAGCGTACTGACGACCAGAGAAAAGATAAAAAACTCCTGTCTCTGTTCGTTCACGATCGCCACGACCGGAAAGCACCCGAAAGCTGCCAGCGCGCCACCGGAGGAATAGCGCCAGATCGCTACGGCTCCCAGCCAGATCAACAATAAAAGAAGTCCGATAGAGGGAGACAGACCCAGCACCGCTCCCACAGCCGTCGCCACGCCCTTCCCTCCTTTGAACCCAAGAAACGGCGAGAAGAGGTGCCCGAGGATCGGCGAGATCGCAACGACCATGATAAATGATTCAACGGTAAGCCACTGCATCGCAGCCCAGCCCAGCACCCACCCCTTGCCCATGTCGCCCAGAAGAGTGAGGATGCCCGCTTTCGTACCGGCCACGCGCAGCACATTGGTGAACCCGACGTTCTTACTCCCGACCGTACGAGGATCGGGCTGTCCCATCGCCTTTGACACCACGATACCAAAAGGCACGGCGCCTAGCAGGTAGCCGAGCACCGTCATCAGAAACCAGAGCAGATTTTCTTCCATGAATTAGGGAATCAGTAATGGGAGGTGCAAACACTGAGAGAACTCGTAAGACTCCCGCAGGATGGGCGCGCGGATTTCGACATCCTGTCAGAGTCCCTTGGCTACAACCTGCTTCCAAAAACTCCACACATATTGACCACCTGAAACATAGCCAAGCACCAGCGACAGATACAGCGTGACGATACCGGCGAGATGCAGATTGCCGAAATCAGACAAGAACGTATCCTCGAGGATCAACAGCACGATCGCCACAACCTGCAACGCCATCTTGTACTTACCCGTCGTCTCAGCCGCCATCACCATGCCTTCACCCGCGGCAATGGCGCGAATGCCCGTGACCGCGACTTCGCGCGCGATGATCAATATCGCGACCAATGCAATCACACGATCGACATTGACCAGAAGAATCAAGGCAGAGAGGACCAACAACTTATCGGCGATGGGATCGAGCAGCTTCCCGAGTGTGGTCACTTGGCCGTTGCGGCGAGCCAGATAGCCATCCAATAAATCGGTGACCGCTGCGACAACAAAGACGAGCGCCGCGCTAAGGGATCGGTTCGGAGTCGGCGTGGCAAAGAGCACCACAAAAACAGGGATCAAGAGGATACGGGTGAGCGTAATAAAGTTCGGCAGGTTGAGCGATTCCTGCCCGACCGATTTCCATGCCGCCGTTACGCGATTCATTGGTAACCCACTCCGTTATCCAGTCTCGAAAAAGCTATTGTGGCACACCACAGAAGAACAATCCCACAGAATGCTCAAAATGTTTGCCCAGCAAGACCGCAGCGATCTATCACTTACTAAGGGGTGGCTGGGATGATCCCAACTGCGCGCGTCCAACGAGGGCCTTCGGAGGCCGCGCGTTGCGCGAGCACAGGGATCGTCCCAGCTACCCCGCTCTCTTTTTCAGCATTCTGTTCTAGACGATGCCATGTTTGAGCAAGTCATGCAGATGCACAACCCCGACAATTCGCTTGGCGCTATCGGCGACGACGAGCGTGGTAATGGAATAGCGCTCCATCATTTCGACCGATTTGGCTGCCAGTTCATCCGGCCCGATCAACTTGGGACGGCGCGAGGCCAAGGACCCAGCTGTGATCTTAGAGAAATCCCCGCCCTGTTGGAGAAAGCGCCGGAGGTCGCCGTCGGTAATGACTCCCAGGAGTGTGCCGGCTCGATCGACCACCGTGGTCATGCCGAGTTTTTTGGCCGACATTTCGAGAATGGCCACCGAGGCTAAGACCGTCTCCATTACTTGCGGTATTTCCTGCCCCTTGTGCATAAGGTCCCGCACTTTCACCAATAAACGACGTCCAAGCGTCCCACCTGGATGGAATTGTGCAAAATCCTGTTCCTTGAACCCGCGCTTCTCGAGCAAGGCGACAGCCACGGCGTCGCCCATGGCGAGCGTCGCGGTCGTACTCGCCGTCGGCGCAAGTCCCATGGGGCAAGCCTCCTCTGCGACAGACACATCCAGCACAACGGCGCTGTTCTTAGCCAGCGTCGAACCCATGCGGCCGACGATCGCCACAACAGGAATGCCCATGCGTTCCATGAAGGGCAAGAGCTGCAAAATTTCCTGCGTCTCTCCACTATTCGAAATCGCAATCAGGACATCGCGGCGCGCCAACATGCCGAGGTCGCCGTGGAGCCCTTCGGCCGGATGGAGAAAGAACGACGGCGTCCCGGTACTCGCCATCGTGGCGGCGATCTTCTGCCCGATCAACCCGGACTTGCCCATGCCCGAGACGACGACTTTGCCCTTGCAGTGATAAAGCAGGTCCACAGCCTCAGAAAACCCCCCGTCGAGACGTTGAACGAGGGCCTGGACGGCACGCGCTTCGATGCCCAACACTCGCCGGCCTACGTCGAGGCTGGTTCCGCCCTTCGGCGACGCTGCCCGAGCGCCCTTCGGCTTGGTTACTTTCGAGGTTGTGACGCGTCGCATATCCGCATGACCCGTTCGAGCAAAGATTGCAATTGATGGAGTGGCACCATATTGGGTCCGTCCGATAAGGCCTCGTCTGGATTGGGATGGACTTCCATGAAAAAGCCATCGACTCCCGCGCCGGCTGCCGCGCAGGCCAGGGGTTCGACGAATTCACGCTGGCCATTGGATTTGGTCCCCCCGCCACCCGGCAACTGCACACTATGGGTGGCGTCGAAGACCACGGGGTAGCCGAAGCTCCGAAGAACGGGAAAGGATCGCATATCGACGACGAGATTGTTGTAGCCAAACGACGATCCTCGTTCGGTCAAAATGATTCGCCTGTTTCCGGCTTCCTCCACTTTTTTTACCGCATTGCCCATTTCTTGCGGGGAGAGAAACTGGCCCTTCTTCACGTTCACAACTTTTCCGGTCTTCGCCGCTGCAATCAGCAAATCCGTCTGCCGGCAGAGGAATGCGGGAATCTGGAGCACGTCCACGATCTTCCCTGCCGCGGTCGCCTGTTCTTCCGTATGAACGTCCGTCAAGACAGGAAGGCCCAGCTGATCCTTGACCTGCTTCAGCACCGCCAGGCCCTTTTCGAGACCCGGCCCGCGATACGACGTGATGGAGGTCCGGTTCGCTTTATCGAAGGATGACTTGAAGATATAGGGTATGCCCAGCGACTTGGCAATCTCAGCAATGCGCGCCGCCGTCTCCAGCACAAGCTGTGCACTCTCGATGACACAGGGCCCGGCTATCAGAAACGGCCGATGGCCCGCGCCAACTTTGAAGTTTCCTATTACAACTTCCTGCGCCATGGTCCCTCAGTATTTTTCCCGTGAGATGCTCAAACCAGTCTTGCAGCGAGGCCACAGGCGAGTCGAAACCGGAGGCGTACCCTGGGGGGGGTACGTTGGGGATTTCGACGAGCCGAGAACGAAGCTGCACGCTGGTTTCAGCAGCTCACTTTAGTGGCCGCATTTGCGGCGCAACGCCGCGCCAACAAATCCGCTAAACAACGGATGCGGACGGTGGGGCCGCGAATTATATTCCGGATGGAACTGCGTCGCCAGAAACCAGGGATGGTCGCGTAACTCGACAATCTCGACCAGCCGGCCGTCCGGCGAAAGCCCGCTCAGCACGAATCCCTTGGCGAGCAATTGCTCGCGGTATGCGTTATTGAATTCGTACCGGTGCCGATGGCGCTCACGCACTTCGCTCACCCCATACATCTTTTGAGCCAGGGTTCCCTCCCCGAGCATACAGACATAAGACCCGAGCCGCATCGTCCCGCCTTTGTCGCTGACGGACTGCTGATCCGACATCAAATGAATGACGGGATGGGGGGAGGCTTCGTCAAATTCGGCACTATTTGCGCCGGCCAGTCCGGCGACGTTCCGCGCAAACTCGATCGTCGCGCACTGCATGCCCAGACACAAGCCGAGAAACGGAATCTGGTGTTCCCGTGCGTATCGAATCGCAGCGATTTTCCCTTCGATCCCGCGCGCGCCAAACCCTCCTGGCACCAGGATACCATCGACCTCACGCAGGATACGTTCAGTCCCTTGCCGTTCGATCTCCTCCGATTCGATCCACTGGATGTTCACCCGCGTTTCATGGTCAATGCCGCCATGGACGAGCGATTCCGCAAGACTCTTGTAGCATTCCTTCAAACCCGCGTACTTGCCGACCAGGGCAACTGAGACTTCATGCTTGGGATACTTGATCTTCTGAACCATCGCATCCCATTCACGCAGGTTCGGCGGACCGGTCTTGAGTTGGAGCAGGCGCACGATCAGCTCGTCCAGCCCTTCTTTCCGGAACACGATCGGCACTTCATAAATCGTGTCCACATCCTTGGCCGTGATCACCGCGTCTTTCTCAACGTTACAGAACATCGCGATCTTGCCCTTGAGTTCCGGTGGCAGATACCGATCAGTCCGACAGAGGAGGATATGCGGCTGAATACCGATCTCCCGGAGCTTGTTGACAGAGTGCTGCGTCGGTTTGGTCTTCAGCTCACCGGCTGTGCCGATGTACGGCACCAGCGTCAGGTGGACATAGAGCACGTTTTCCCGGCCTACATCGTACGGCATCTGGCGAATCGCTTCGAGGAACGGCAAACTCTCGATGTCACCGACCGTACCGCCGATCTCTACAATCGTCACGTCCATCCCCTGGGAGATGCGCATGATGCACTGTTTGATCTCGTCGGTGACGTGGGGGACCACCTGCACCGTCCCGCCAAGGTAGTCGCCGCGACGCTCTTTCGTGATGACCGAATGGTAGATCCTGCCGGTCGTATAGTTATTTTCTTTGGTGAGGGTTAGGGACGTGTACCGTTCATAGTGGCCGAGGTCCAGATCTGTTTCCGCACCATCGTCCGTCACGTAGACCTCCCCGTGTTGATAGGGATTCATCGTGCCGGGATCGACGTTAATGTAGGGATCGAGCTTGAGGAACGTGATCTTCAACCCTCGACTCTCGAGCAGGTTACCGATCGAGGCCGAGGCGAGTCCCTTCCCCAAGGAGGAAACGACTCCGCCTGTGACAAAAATGAACTTGCTCATCGTTGCCCCCATCTTGTTGTCGGACCGTACAATTCTGACACGCATGCCACCCTTACCTGGAAGGGGCTGCCTTCAGCGCACCCAACTCCCTCTTGATGACGTCAAACTCTTGGAGCTTCTCCGCCACCGACTCGACATCGTCCGGCGTATCCACCCGCAATGAAGCCTGTGTGGTTTCCCAGACTCTGATCGGAATGCCATGCTCCAACGCGCGTAACTGCTCGAGCTTTTCCGCATCCTCCAGCCGTCCGGTGGGAAGGGACGCCAGCTTCAATAAGGTGTCGCGCCGATACATGTACAGACCGAGGTGAATGTAATGCAGCCCTCCGACGGCTCGGCGGCTGGCGTCGTCCCGCACCAATGGAATTGCCGCCCGTGAGAAATAGAGGGCGTTGCCAAAATGGTCCGTGACCACCTTCACCACCGAAGGATTGTGAAGATCCTCCGTCGAATCGATCGTGCGCATCAGCGTGCCCATGCCTGTGCCGCTCTTGATGAATGGCTCGATGAGATCTGCCAGCAAATCCGGCTGCAGCGGGATCTCATCTCCTTGTAGATTCACAAAATAGTCCCCGTCGAACATGCGCGCTACTCCGGCGACTCGATCGGTGCCTGTCCGATAGTCTCCGATTATCATCGCGGCACGCCCGCCGAATCCTTCCACAGCCTGCTTGATCCGCTCGTCGTCGGTGGCGACCACGACCTCCGTCACCGCTCGACAGGCCGCCGCTTGTTCATACACATGCTGGATCATGGGCTTCCGACCCAGCATGACAAGGGGTTTTCCTGGAAAACGCGAAGACCCGTATCGGGCCGGAATCACCACCATAACGGATGGTGTGGCCTTAGTCATTGCCAATAGACTCCGAGAGCTGCTGTGCCGACAGGGTCGCGGTGCCGACCATACCGACGACAACACCCGCAGCATAGTTGGCCAATATCGCCGCATCTCTCAGTGAGGCACCGGTCGACATGGCGAGGGCCAACGTCCCGATCACGGTATCGCCCGCGCCGGTAACATCGTAGACCTGGCGGGCTTGTGTGGGAATATGCCAGAAGACTCCATCGGCCTCGTACAAGCTCATCCCTTTTTCGCCACGCGTAATGAGCACCGCTTGGCACCCCAAACGCTGTCGTATGATCGCGCCAGCTTCATTGCTGGCCTGATCGTCATCGCCGTGCACCCCGGCGGCTTGTGTCGCTTCAAGATGGTTCGGCGTAATGACCGTCGCTCCCTTGTAATAGCTGAAGTGCTCGACTTTCGGATCGACGATGACGGGAATATGGCGAATAGCGGCAAGCCGCGTGAGTTCCGACATCAGCGTGGCACTCACCACCCCCTTGGCATAGTCCGACACCACGAGGCAGGACAATTCGCGTAGTCGCGACTCGACGTAGCGGAGAATCCGCCGTTGCATCGCCGGTTTCAGTTCCGTGCGACGCTCGACATCGTACCGCACGATCTGCTGATTGTGTGCAATGACGCGGGACTTTCTGATGGTCGGGCGGTCCTGGTCGATCACCACCCCTCCACGCCCTGAACGTGTCGATCCCAACTCTTTGAGGAGCATCCGGCCGCTTTCGTCCGAGCCGATGACGCCGCAGAGGTCCGCTTTCCCCCCCAATGCCAGAATGTTATTGAAGACGTTCGCAGCGCCACCGAGCCGCAAGGATTCAGAGTCGACATGGACCACTGGGACCGGGGCTTCCGGCGAGATGCGACTCACACGGCCCCAGATATAATGATCGAGAATGAGGTCACCGATGACGAGCACGGAGGCTTGGGGAAACCGCGAGATATACTGCCGCAGCACTTTAGGGGAAGCCGCACCCCCGCCCTGAGCCCCGGAACCCGACGCCCGGCGCGTGACTTTACCTATTGGATGGCTTTGCCGAATCGATCCCATCTGACCCACTCCGTCAATTGACCTTGCCCGTTCCACGACCAGTAAATACGGAACGCCTTCCCACGGACTTTCTCCTCGCGCACGAACCCCCAAAACCGGCTATCCAGACTTTGGTCACGATTGTCGCCCATCACGAAATAGGCGCCATCAGGCACGGTCACCGGACCGAAATTGTCACGCGGATTGATCGTGCCGTCGATGATCCCCGGGTCGATCCGTTGGGTGAACGGTTTATCGTCGAGCACGACCCCGTTCACCAACACGGCTTTATTGCGAAGTTGGACGGTGTCGCCCGGAGTCCCCACAATCCGTTTAATGAAATCCTTTTCCTCGTCATCGGGAAACCGGAACACGATGATATCTCCCCGCTGTGGCTTGCCAAACTCGATGAGCGCCTGCGAAGCGTAGCAATTGACGGGAGGAAAGGCCGCTTGAAACTTGCACTGGCTGGGCCATTGAATACCGTAGGACAGCTTACTGACCAGGATATGATCCCCGATCAACAACGTGGGAATCATCGAGCCGGAGGGAATCTTGAAGGCCTGGACGACAAATACCCGGATCGCAAAGGCCAGGAGCATCGCCACGACAATGGCCTCTGCATACTCACGAAAGAGCGACTTCCTGCCCAGACGTGCCCGCGCCGACGATTCGCCGAATACCGCCGGTGCTCCCGAGGCATCCATCCGCCCCTTTGGGGTCGCGGACGTGAGATCGTCCGAGGGGGGCCGATTCGTCTCCCCGCTCATTCTTCACCGACTTTCAAGATGGCGAGGAAGGCCTCTTGCGGCACTTCCACGCTCCCCACTGATTTCATGCGCTTCTTTCCTTCCTTCTGTTTTTCGAGAAGCTTGCGTTTCCGCGTGATATCGCCGCCGTAGCATTTCGCAAGAACGTTCTTCTTCATGGCTCCGATCGTCTCACGTGCAATGATCTTGCTCCCGATCGCCGCCTGAATTGCGATCTCGTACATCTGCCGGGGAATGAGTTCCTTCATTTTCTCGGCGAGTTGACGCCCCCGCTGGATGGAACGATCCTTATGGGTGATAAAGGACAAAGCATCGACCGCCTCGCCGTTCAAGAGAATATCAAGCCTCACGAGATCGGACTCGCGATAGCCAATCAGCTCATAATCGAGCGAGGCATAGCCCTGCGTGCGCGACTTGAGTTTATCGTAAAAATCAAGAATGACTTCGTTCAGCGGCATCTCGTAACTGATCGTCACCCGCGTCGGATCGAGAAAATGTATGCTCCGCTGAATACCGCGGCGCTCCTGACAGAGCTTGAGGATGGCCCCCATGTACCGTTCGGGCGTGATGACCGACGCCAGAATAAACGGCTCCTCAAATGAGTCGATACTGCTGGGAGGCGGAAGCTGCGCCGGGTTATTGACCTCCAGCACCTCGCCTTTAGTCGTCCGCACGCGATAGACCACGGTCGGCGCAGTGGTGAGGAGCGTCAGATTATATTCACGCTCGAGCCGCTCCTGGATGATCTCCATGTGCAAGAGCCCCAAGAAGCCGCATCGAAACCCAAACCCCAAGGCGAGCGACGTTTCCGGTTCGTAGACAAACGACGAGTCATTCAACCGCAGTTTGACCAGCGCATCGCGTAAATCTTCGTACCGGGCCGTGTCGGTGGGATAGAGCCCGCAGAACACCAGCGGCTTCACTTCTTTATACCCGGGGAAGGGCGCGCTCGTCGGAGACACCGCATCCGTGAGCGTATCGCCGATTTTGACGTCCGCGACTTCTCTCATGTTCGCGCAGAGGTACCCCACCTCGCCGGTCAACAGCTCGGCCTTTTTCGTCCTCTTCGGGGTGAATTGGCCGACTTCCATCACTTCGAACGTCCGGTCGTTCGACATGACTTTAATTTTCATCCCCGGCCGCAGGGCTCCATCCACAAGTCGTGTCAGCACGATCACACCCTGATAATTATCGAACCAGGAGTCGAAAATGAGCGCCTTGAGCGGCGCCTGAGGATCGCCGGACGGCGGAGGAATCCGCGCAATCACCGCCTCCAACACCTCCGGCACGCCCTTTCCAACTTTTGCACTGATGGGCATCGCATCGCTGGCATCGAGCTGCAAGATTTCCGAGATAGATTGCTTCGTCCCCTCGACATCCGCACTCGCCAAATCGATCTTGTTGATAACAGGAATAATAGTGAGATTGTTGGCCATCGCCAGGTTCACATTGGCAATCGTCTGGGCCTGCACCCCCTGGGTGGCATCGACGAGCAAAAGCGCGCCTTCGCAGGCCGCCAAACTGCGCGAGACCTCATAGGTAAAGTCGACGTGACCTGGCGTATCGATCAAATGCAAGGCATACGTCTTCCCATCCTTGGCCTTATACTGGACTGCGACCGCGTGGGCCTTGATCGTGATCCCTCGTTCACGCTCCAGGTCCATCGCGTCGAGAATCTGTTCTTTCGATTCTCGGGCCGTAACAGCGCCCGTGGCTTCCAGGAACCGGTCAGCGAGAGTTGATTTGCCGTGATCGATATGGGCGATAATCGAGAAATTGCGTATGAGGCTTTGCAAATCCTAACTCATTCTTCAAGGAAATCGGTTTATTATAGTTACTGCCCCCGAGGTTGTCAAAGCAATCGCTCCCTCGTATACTCCCCGTCGCATCGGCACTCCCTGTGCCCGTTAACCGTTACTCGTTATTCGTTAATCGAATGAAAGACTCTTGTTGGCCCCAACGATTAACGATTGACGATTAACCATTAACGCCCTGCCCAACTGCTATGGCTCAACAACCTTCAACGAAACAATTGAGCGACTGGGATCGAAAGTATCTCTGGCATCCCTTCACCCAAATGCAGGAATGGGAACAGGAGAAGCCGCTCATTATCGAGCGAGGGAAAGGACCCTACCTGATCGATACGGAGGGGAAGAAGTATCTCGATGGGACCTCATCCATTTGGGTCAATCTCCATGGCCATCGCCATCCATCGCTCGACCGGGCGATCAAGAAACAGTTGGATAAGGTTGCCCATTCCTCACTGTTCGGACTCTCCAATCCACCAGCCATTGAACTCGCGCGAGCCTTAGTCAGGATCGTCCCCAAAGGGCTAACACGGGTATTTTACTCCGACGATGGATCGACGGCGGTCGAGATCGCACTCAAAATGGCGGTCCAGTATTGGCAGCTAGCACATCCTGAAGCTGGTCTCAAAAACACCTTTCTGCATCTGAAGCTAGCCTACCACGGTGATACAGTCGGGGCCGTCAGCGTGGGCAACATCAGCCTCTTCCATGGGCGGTTCAAATCGTTGCTGTTCCCCACCACCGAAGCAGATCCACCCTATTGCTACCGTTGCCCACTCAGCCTGACCTTCCCTTCATGCCAAATGGCCTGCCTCGACCCGATTGAACAGATCCTCAAAGCGCGGCATCGCGAACTGGCCGGATTTATCATCGAGCCGCTTGTGCAAGCGGCAGCAGGAATGCTGACTTCCCCTCCGGGCTATCTGAAGCGGATTCGTGAACTGTGCACCAAGTACAACGTCCTCTTGATTGCCGATGAAGTGGCCACTGGTTTCGGCCGCACCGGCAAGATGTTCGCCTGCCAGCATGAGGGGGTCACGCCGGACTTGATGGCCATCAGCAAAGGGTTAACCGGCGGTTATATGCCGCTCGCAGCCACACTCACCACCGACGAGATCTACCAGGCTTTTCTCGGCACATACGCAGACTTCAAAACCTTCTTTCACGGACACAGTTACACCGGCAATCCGCTCGGCTGCGCCGTGGCGCTGGCTAACATCAAGGTATTTCAGAAAGAAAAGACGCTCGCCAAACTACAACCCAAGATCAAGGCAATGGCGCGGCTGATTCGGCCACTCAAGCAACTGCCCCATGTGGGCGAGATCCGGCAACAGGGATTCATTGTGGCGATCGAGTTGGTGGAGGATAAACAGACGAAGAAGCCTTATCGGCTCGAAGAACGGATCGGGCACAAGGTGGCTATGGAAGCGCGCAGCCGAGGGCTCTTACTGCGCCCCATCGGCAACGTGATGGTCCTCATGCCGCCACTCAGCACATCGCTTCAGGAACTCAGACAGATGGTCGGAATTCTGAGGGAATCCATCGAAGCCGTTACCATACTGTCGGTGGCTGGTGCTGGGTCGTGAAATAGGAGGAGGGAGCGGCCAGGTGCCCTCTTTGCTCGCAGAGCACGCACGATCAGAATGTGCTCGTTCGATGCGCGCAGTCGAGAGCAGCCTTGGCCACTCCCTCCAATACTGGAAAAGAGAAAGAGCGGTCGGCCTGGAGATTTCATAGACCAGGACGCCCCCGAAAAAGTACAATGTTCCCGCTTTTCATCGCTGAGGTGAATTGTGTTGAAGTATATCATTCCTGCCGCACTCGCTTTTGTTTTTGGCCTTTTGCTTTGGCAAATCCAGAAGGATAAGCTTGCCATAGATTATGAAGTTGTAGAATCTGCGGTGTTCCCCCGTGAAAGTGGGAACGGAAAGTACTACGTTGTCCGCATTAGAAACTCCGGCAATAAGCTGGTAGAGAAGATCGATTTTACTATTGCATTCGAAGTTGGTTCAGTAGATTCGGCCGCCTTTTCTGATCCAAAGCTTGTCACATCTCTCCAGAAACAACCGGATCTAGTCAGTGGAATAATTCCACTGCTTAATCCATCGGAAACTTTTTCGATTACCATTACTACTGTTGGCCCTCCCAACACCATTACTCCATTAGTTGTAGTGACCTGCCCCCAGTTGTTAGGCCACCGCTCAAGTTCCTTCACGCCGACACGCTGATCGGTGCAAAGGTACGAGTCTCTGGGGCGGGTGGCCGATACCCCAGCGCACTATGTGGTCGGTGCCTGTTG
>Ga0163153_10005005_pt1 | contig 16070 bp, 10 predicted proteins | sample OliLakLV19MP6IB1_FD_148629 | JGI IMG/M metagenome (GOLD analysis project Ga0163153, IMG submission 148629) | Freshwater microbial mat bacterial communities from Lake Vanda, McMurdo Dry Valleys, Antarctica - Oligotrophic Lake LV.19.MP6.IB-1 | ecosystem: Environmental > Aquatic > Freshwater >... | reverse complement strand
CCTTGGGACCGCCGATCTCCCATTTCAGCTTGCCGGTGGTGATTTCGAAAGCGGTCAAACGATTCGCCTGCACCGGGCCGTTGCCGAACATCGACTGCACTTGCATCCGGGGATTTGCGCCGAATACGATCCGGCCGGTGTAAGCGCTGCCATCGTTTTCGACCGGTTCGACCGCGAACACCAATTTGCCGTCGCTACTCAAGGTGCCGTAGATCGCGTCGTCCCACAGCCGGCGTTCCAGCAATTCAAACAGTGCTTGCGAGGAATCCTGGCCGCTCGCGCGCGACGTCCCGCTCGGCAGGGACTCAAACGGATTGTCCGTCGGCACTTCCCAGAGACGTTTGCCGGTAGCGAAATCAATGGCCAACAGGTTCCGCGCGGAACGCATTAAGACGGTGTTCCCCACGGCCAACGGGTGCAAGCCCGGCAGCGTCGTCAGGTTTTCGTCGCGATACGTGCGATGCATTTGCTCGACGGCGCGTTCCACGGCGGGATCGTCATTCGCCGTCGGCACGCGCCAACGATAGGCCAAGAGCGGCGTGCCGCCCCGGCTTGCTTCGTTCCTCGCAGGTCCGCCGCGGAATTGCGTCCAGTCGTTGGGCAGATTGTTCACGGGCGCGCCGCTCGACAAGCGTTGCAGCCATGCGAGCGCTTGATCGTCCTGCTCGAACCAAGGCAGGGCCTCGCCAGCCAGGTTGATTTCCACGTTGCCATGGCGTTGCCGCGCGGCGACCAACTGCGCTTGCGCTTCCATGGTGCGCCCGGATTCCAGGAGCGCCCGGGCGTACAACAAACTCAACAGCGGCTCGAATTCAGACTTACGAGCGTCTTCCAAATTCACGAGCGGACGCCACACATGCGCCGCCGCCAAAGGCCGTCCGTGGTCGGCATGATGCATGCCCAACAGGAACGTCGCCTCGTAACCGGCCTGCGTGTGATAGAAGCGCCGAGCGACTTCCGCCAGGGCTTCGATATCGCCACGCGCGACCGCTTCGTCGAGTGATTGCCGCGCGACCGCGCCGAATTGCAGTTCGTAACTATCGCGCCCCTCGGCCGGCATGTCCGCCAGGGCCTGGCGGGCTTTGGTCTTCGCGCTGCGATAAATACTGCTGCCGGCCTCAGGCTTGATGAAATGGTCTTCGCCAGCTTCGAGCAAGCGCCCCAAGGCTTCGACCGCTTCGGCGAAGCGCTTTTGCTCGCGCAGTTCGCCCGCTTTGCGGAGGACAGTGAGGGTCTCGCGATCTTCGCGGAACGCATAGCCTTCGCCGGTCTCGATCTCGCCGTCAACGCCGATGACCTGCCGCTGGACGCGCTGCTGCAGCAACTTTTGCTGCAACTGCATCCGCATCTGCGCGCCGTGCAGGGCCTGCCATTGCTGCGGCGCCGGCGCGGGCGCCTGTTGAGCGACGCTACCGCGGATCCAGAGGCCGCATCCCGCCATAAGCGCCACGGCGTACCACATTCGGCGAGGCATAGCAGCATCCTCTCACAGTTGCGGGAGCCACGTTCCATTCGAAATCGGGGGCGCGCGAAATCGCCCTAACCGATTCAACAACAATATCTTATAGCTGCCCTCCGGGAGCGACAACTAGCCGCGCGGCGCCGCTCCCATGCGGCGCGAGTCAGCGGTAAGGGCTTTGCGGTGAATGCCCGTGCGCATCGCCTCCCTCGTGAGTATTCGCGGAAAAATGCGGGTTTTCTTCGCGGATGGCTTTGCTTGGCGGCCAAAAACAAGCTATATCAACACGTTCGCGTCGCGAAAACGCGGGAAACTCCGCGAAAAATCGGCCGAAATCCACGAAAAGCAGGGTTTTACCGGGTTGTTTTTTTCGACGCGTCGATTTTAATCATCCCGTTCGAACCATCGAACGGACTCGTGTTCCCCACTTTTGACCTCGCAAGGAGGGTTCGTAAATGGCGAAAGCCGCTGCAAAGAAACCGGCCGCGAAGGCCCCGTCGAAGAGTGAAATTTTCGCCTCGATCTCGGAAGCCACCGAGCTGTCGAAGAAGGACGTGGCCGCCGTCTTCGAAGCCCTCGGCACGGAAATCAAGAAGGCGATGGGCAACCGTGGATCGGGCGTGTTCCAGATCCCGGGCATGATCAAGATCGTGAAGAAGAAGGTTCCCGCCCGCCCGGCGCAGAAGAACGTCAAGAATCCGTTCACCGGCGAACTGCAAGATCGCCCCGCGAAGCCGGCCTACAACAAGGTCAAGGTGCTCGCGCTCAAGGCCCTGAAGTCGATGGCCTAAGTCGTCCATCCGGCGCAACAAAACGCGCCGCATCGGAGCCATTTCAAGCCATTCGTCCGCCGCGCAAGCGGTCGGGCGAATGGCTTGATTCATTTCCCCGGTTTGCCGCGAGCGATTTTCGCCAAGGTCAGTTTTTTCAGCCCGCGATCCATGGTGGCGTGTTCTTTCGTGAGCGCAGCGTTAATAGCGATTATAGCGCCGCGATCGCGCGGATGCACGGCGTGCAGTTGCATCGATTCGTGCGCGCCTTCCACGGCGATGATGATCTCCAGCAGGTTGATCTTCGTCGTGGGTCGCGCCAACAAGTACCCGCCGCCCGGACCCGAAACGCCGCGCAGCAACTGAGCGTCGACCAGCCGGCGCAACACGCGATACAGAAATCGCGGTGGAAATTTCGCTCCCTTCGCGATCTGCGCCGCGGTCAGCGGACCGTCGCCGCCGTCTTGGGCAACTTTGAGTAGAATACCGACGGCATAGCTGACCGAACGGGAAATGTTCATAGTGTCTCGTCAATGGCTGCGCGCGACTGGCCCCTAAGCGCCTTGATCTTTACGCGTCCGCGTCCCAATTGCAAGCAACAAAGTTCTGCTAACTTTTACCGCGGAGGCGCTGAGACGCTGAAAGCATGCGAGAGGACTACCGTTCACAATAGAGCGTGAACGATTTTCGACCAAGTTGGTGTGGTTTTTCTGACGCACGATGACGCATCAACAATCACACCGGCATTAAGTCGCACAGCCAATTGTGCACCCGCGGAGTGCGCCCTCCCTCTCAGCGTCTCCGCGCCTCGCCGGTTCAAACGAGTGAGAGCGCCGCCTGCGTGGCGAAGACGATTGCTTCCACGTCGGCCATCGCGCCCAGGCCGATGTCGCCGCAGGCCAGTTCTTTGACTTGCGGTGCGACGATCGTCAACGTGCCAGCGTGCGACTGCGCAGCTTCGAGGATGGCATCCAAGTCGCTCCCCTCCGTCACGGGCACGCCGTAGTCCGCGGCCAATTGTGCCAACTGCCGGCGCGTCGCGGGATGTTCCCACATGTGCGTGTTCATCGCCGGGGCCACGATCACCGGCCGCCCCACGTCCCAGGCGCGGGCGACGCAGGTCAAACAATTGTCAGCTAATCCGGAGGCGAGCTTTCCCAGCGTGTTGGCGTCCATCGGCGCGATCACCAGCGCGTCGGCCCAGCGCCGCAGTTCGATGTGCAGCACCGGATCCTCGCGCTGGTAGCGCTCGCCGGCGCTTCGGCGCGGCCACTCGTCGTCGTCAGTCGCAAGCGTGCCGTCCGGCCAGCCGGCGGGATCGAAAAAATACAACGCCGCTCGCGTCGCCACGACCCGCACTTCATGCCCGCGAGCGCGCAGCGCCGAAAGCAGGTCCGGCGTCTTGATCGCCGCCACGGAACCGGTCACGCCGAGGAGAATATTGGACATAGGGGAAGTACGAAAGGCGCTGTGCGAGTTCGACGTGGGTATTGTATGCAGGCGGGCGGAATGAAAAAATTCTAAATCCGAATGACGAATGAACGATGTCGATTTCGCGCTGTTAGCAAATCATTCAGTCGTTCGACATTCGGATTTGATTCGTCATTCGGATTTCGACATTTGTCATTCCGCCCCGCCTCCCAGCCAGCCGAGTACCGTCTCTTTGATGATACGGACCGCGTAGAGTAATACGAACAGCAGGGCCAGGCAGGTCATCAAGGCGCAGGGGACCAGCCAAGGAATGCCGAACAGCGGCCCGGCCCAGTCCCACCACTGGGGCCAGCGGAGTACCACCCAGAGCGTGGCCAGCGCGAGGAATGGGCCGTAGTAAATTTCCGTTTCGCGGCGCAGCAGCCACTGAATCAGTGCCACGACGAGCGCGAACAGCGGTGCAATAAAGAACACCAGCACGCAGGCCTGCCAGCCGATGTAAGCGCCGATCATGGCCATCAGCGTCACGTCGCCGAAGCCCAGCGCTTCGCGCTCCAGCACGCGGCCGGAGACGATCCGCGTGGTCCAAATCAACCCGCCGCCAGCGACTACTCCGGCGAGCGACGAAACCAGCGCCTGCCAGTGTTCGCCGCCGCTGCTCCAAATGGAGCCGATCAGCGCCATGTGAAACGCCATGAAGCCCAGCCACGCCCAGGGGCTGCCGCCGCGGCGCATGCCGGACCAGGTCAGCGCGAGTGACTTGCGCCAGGCGCGGCCGCGGCGAAAGTACCAAGGCAACAACGCGGCGCACCATGCGGCGAAGCAACTGAGCGCCAGCGCCAAGGAAAGCGCATGCGGCGCGCCTTCGAGCCACCGCGGCCAATCGTTGGGCGTCGCGAGGTTCAGCATCGCCGTTTCCGCTCGGCCGTTCACGGTCGTAGCAATGCCGACCGGCAGCGTGCGCGGCCAGGCGACGGCCAGGATCAATCCCAGCAGCGTGCCCGGCATGGTGATTTGATCCGGGATGAGCTTCTCGTCGAAGTCGATCAAGGAGGCGATCAACATCAACGTGACCAACAGCGCCTGGGCTAGGAACTGCGCCCAGTGCCAGGTCGTGTTCACCGGAAACAGCCATGTTCCAACGGGCCAAGGGCCTCGCTCGGCAACTTCGTTGCCCCAACGAACCAGCGGCGCCAGGAAATTGGAGTGATCCTGCGGCAACCAGGCCAACAGCACGAACAGCGCCCCGGTCAGCACTTCCACCACAAGGGGACGAATCCAGACTCCGGCCGCAATTGCGCTGAGTTCTTGACGCCGCAGCCACCAACCGAGGACGGGGAGTTTGCCGCCAATGCTCGACGGCGTGGATCCAGCGCGTGACTTGAGCCAGGGATTGATCCCGCGCGGCGCTTCGCTCCAGCGTTCCGCGCAGTGATTGGCGATCGCTCCCGCGATCAGCCCGAGTCCGGCGACAAGGAGCAACATCCAGCCGCTCACGTCGCCTCCGTCGCAATGGGAAGGTTCCAGGCGGCGACGATCTCGCTAGCCAACACTTCGATGGACTTCGCCTCGGTGTCGACAGTCAACTCCGCCAACGCCGCGTAGATTGGTGAGCGCTCCGCGAGCAGTGTGCGGATTTCATCCAGTTCGCTCATGCCAGTGAGGCTTGGCCTCCGCGCAGCGGTGGTCACATCAATACGCAGGCGATCTTGAATCGTCTCCGCCGTGGCGTGGAGCCAGACAAAACGCCCGTGTCGCGCCAATGCCTGACGATTGGATGCGCGCAAGATCGCGCCGCCGCCCGTGGCGAGGATCGCGCCGTGCCGTTCACTCAGTTTTTCAATAGCCTGCGTTTCCCAGTCGCGAAACGCCGGTTCGCGATCTTGGGCGAAGATTTCGGCGATCGTCTTTTTTGCGGCCCGTTCGATTTCGACGTCCGAGTCGAACCACGGCCAGCCGACCTGCGCCGCGAGTTTCCGCGCGACGGAGGTCTTGCCCGTCCCGCGGTAGCCGATGAGGACGATATTGAAATCAGCGGCGGGCATGGCTTCAATGCGCAAGTAGAAGTCTCGGATCTCGCAATCGTCGTCGTCGAAGACAAGCCCAGGGAAGGCCATCCGAGTCTTTCCATCCTCGACGACACCGAGGGCCTTCCCTGGGCTTAACCGCGCGAGTATTGGAACGGCGTCGCGCTCGGCACGCAAGCCTCGATCCACTTCAATACTTCACCGGCCCAATCGCTTTCTTCAATTCCTCGCGCATCAAGTCTTCCGGCGCCGGTTGGCCGGTGAATAGTTCGTATTGCAGCGCCGCCTGGCGAATGAACATCGCCACGCCGGTGATCACGTTGCAGCCTTTGAGCTTGGCTTCCTTCACCAGCAGCGTCGTCTCGGGATTGTACACCGTATCGAAGACCACCATGGTTTGCCGCAGGCGGTGCTTGTCGTAGGGGGTTTCGTCGACGTTGGGGTGCATGCCCATCGGCGTGCAGTTGATCAAAATGTCCGTCGCGGGCGCATGTCGCGCGCCCCAGTCGAGCGACTTGCACTCCAAACGTTTGGCCAATGTTTCAGCGTGCTCCAGCGTGCGGCCGGTGATGATGACGTCCGCGCCGCGCCGCTTCAATCCATACGCAATCGCCTTGGCCGCGCCGCCGGCGCCGAGCACCATCGCCGTCTTGCCCTTCAGCGATTCATGATTGCCGTGCGGCAGGTTCATCGCCTTTTCCAGGCTGTCCATGGCGCCGCGATAGTCTGTGTTGTAGCCGATCAGCTCGTCGCCGTTGAAGATGATCGTGTTGGCCGCGCCGACCCCCTTCGCGCCGCCGTCGACCTTGGTGAGCTTCTTCAGCACCGACTCCTTGTGCGGAATCGTCACGCTCAGCCCGCGCACGCCAAGTTGCTTGGCGTCGTCCAGAAAACTCGGCACGTCCTCGCGCGGAATCCGAAACGGCACGTAGACCTTGTTCAGGTTCGCGTGGCGAAACGCGCGGTTGTGCACCAGCGGGCTCATGCTCTGCGCAATCGGGTCCCCCATCACGCCGTAGACCTCGGTCTCGGCGTTGATTTCGTCGTAGCGATAGAGATTCCGCATCTGTTGGTAGCTCAACTGCCCCGGCGCAAGCGAACGTTCCTGATGAAACGTCGCATAGGTGAACGGCGAGCCGTATTTGCCGCACAGCACGCGCGTGGGCACGCCCATCTCGCCCATGCAGATGCCGATCGTGGGAATGTCCGCGCTTTGGACCAGTTCCAGCATCCGCAAGTTGTCGTGCGGCTCGTTGGCCAACGTCGCGAGCTTGACGATGTCGGCGTCGAGCGCCTTGAGCCGCGCGTGAATCGCTGGCAAGTCCTCGGGCGTCTTACGAAAATCGTGCAGGCTGATGATCCGCTTGGTCTTGCCATACCGCGGTATCTTGGCCGCCACGTCTTCCTCCAGATCGACGTACTCCACACCCTGCACGATGGCGGTCCGCAGCAGCAATTGCCGCGCTTCCTCGGTGCCCGGCCATTTGCCGCCGTCCTGATTGCGGCGCAGCGTGACGATCACGGGCGTCGGCCGCTCCGGCAGCAGCCGATTCAGATTCACATTGCCGTTGATGTAATCGAGCCGTAGCTCGACGAGCTCGGCCCCTTGCTCAGCCAAGTGCTTGTGCTCGGCGATGACATGCCGATGCCGGCCCCGGCCAATGCTGACGCAGATCATGGGGAATGATGAATGCAGAATGATGAATGTTGAATGACGAACGCGAGCGGCCGGACGTGCTCGCTCCTCTAGTATAGTCTGAACGATTCGCCCGATTCAGCCGGCAATCTGAACGGGTTTTCCGCTTCGCCATTCATCATGCGGCATTCATCATTTCCGCTTCACGTGCGGCGAAACTGCCGGTCGAGCTCTTCCCGCGTAAAGACGAGCGCCGTCGGGCGTCCGTGGGGGCAATGATGGGCATCCTGGGCCAGGTGGCGTTGCTGTAACAGGGCCTGGATCTCGGTCGCCGCCAGGCGATCGCCCGCCTTCACCGCCGCTTTGCATGACATCATGTGCAGCAGTTCGTCCAGCAGATCACGGCGATCGGGCGCCTTGCCGCCGGCTTGCAGCTTTTCGAGCGCCTCGGCCAGCAGTTCCTTGACCTTCACCCGGGCCAAAAGCACCGGCTGGCTCAAGACCAGCACTGTGTCGCCGCCGAAGGGTTGAATCTCCAGGCCGAGCTGCTCGAGGGTCTCGCGATGCTCCAGCGCGAGCGCCGCTTCGGAGGTGCTCAAATCGACCGGTTCCGGGACCAGCAACCGTTGGGATTCGAGCGGCCCGGCCAGAATCCGCTTTTTGAGTTGCTCGTAGAGAATCCGCTCGTGGAGCGCATGCTGGTCGATCACCACCACGCCATCGTCGCTCTCGGCGATCAAGTAGCGATTGTGAATCTGAATCGCCGGCACCGGCTGGGGCCCGTCGAACCGCGCCACGTTCGGCGCAGTGGGCCCGGGCAATGTCTGACCGTTCCTCGCTGGGAATGGTCGATCTAACATGGTGACTTCCAACGGAGCGGAATCCGCCGGCGACCAAGGCGCAAACAACTCCGCCGCGGCATGGCCGTTGCCTGCCAACCGGCTCGTGCCATTCCCCTGGCTGGACCAATCGGCGCGTCCCCAACCGCTGACCGGCGACTCCAGCTCAGCCACGCCTGCGCCGACCGGCTGCAAGCGGGCGGTGAGGTCGGTGCTGAGAAACTTGGTGCGCAGTGCGCCAAGGAGTTGACTGTAAATCCGCCCGCCGTCCTGGAAGCGAACTTCGAGCTTCGTCGGGTGGACATTCACGTCGACCACGTCCGGCGGCATCTTGAACGACAAGTAGCTGATCGGCTGACGGCCGGTGAGCAGCAGCCCGCGATAGGCCTCGCCCAAGGCGTGCTGCAGCGAGCGATCGCGAATGAAGCGGCCGTTCAGAAACAGGTACTGCATCCGCGCGTTGTTGCGGCTCTGGCTGGGATCGGCCGCGTAACCGGCCAGTTCGACGTCGCCGTCGGCGCTTTCGACCCAGATCAAGGCGTCGGCCAGCTCGCTGCCATGCAGTCGACGGATGCGCTCCAGCCAGGGTTCGCCCGCGGGCAGTTCCTGCACCAGCCGCTCATTGTGGCGGAGCGTGAAATGAATCTGCGGATGCGCGAGCGCCAGCCGCGTGAAGGCCTCGGCGACGTGTCCCATCTCGGTCTGCGTCGACTTCAAGAACTTCCGTCGTACCGGCGTATTGAAAAACAGCGTGCGGACTTCCAGCGTGGTGCCGATCGGCGCACCGCACGGAATCAGTTCGCTCGACTGCCCGCCGACGACCTCCAGTTCGGCGGCCGCGTCGGCGCCGCGCGGTTTGCTGCGCAGCATCAACCGACTCACCGCGGCGATGCTGGCCAGAGCCTCGCCGCGAAAGCCGAGCGTGCCGACGCGAAACAGATCGTCGGCGTCGCGAATCTTGCTGGTGGCATGGCTGGCCACGGCCAGTGCGAATTCCTCGGGCGGAATGCCGCAACCATTGTCGCTGACGCGAATCAGTTCCAGGCCGCCTTGTTCGACCGCCACGTCGACGCGCGTGGCGCCGGCGTCGAGGGCGTTTTCCATTAACTCCTTGACGACGCTCGCCGGCCGCTCAATCACCTCGCCCGCGGCGATCTTATTCACCACGTGCGGCGACAGTTGTTGAATGGCAGGCATGGGGGTCCGTCCCGGCAGGAAATGATGAACGATGAATGACAAATGATGAATGACGGACGTGGACAAGATGAACGGTCGCTCTCCGCCATTCATCATTCTGCATTCGTCATTCTGCATTCAAACTATTTCTTCGCCACCATCGGAGGAATCTCGCGGACCCAGATGTTGCGGAAGCGGACGGGGTTGCCGTGGAACTGCAGGTGCAGCGGGAGGCGTTCGGCGTGCGCGTCGTAGTGGGGCGGTTCGTCCCAATAGGTTCCGCCCAACAGTTCCGTGTGGTTCTGCACGAGGATGCCGTTCTGGAACACCGTGAAGTAGGCCGGCTTGACGACCTTGTCGCCGTCGAAGACCGGGGCGTCGAAGACGATGTCGTAGGTTTGCCACGCGCCCGGCTGGCGGCAGGCGTTCACCAGCGGCGGCATGGTCTTGTAGATCGAGGCGCACTGGCCGTCGACGTAGGTCTCATTCCCATAGGAATCGAGGATCTGCACTTCGTATTTGCCCATCAGGTAGGCGCCGCTGTTGCCGCGCCCCTGACCGGAGCCTTCGATCTTTTCCGGCGTGGCGAATTCCAAGTGCAGTTGGCAGGAGCCGAAGCTCTCCTTGGTGTTGATGCCGGTGCCGTGCGAAATGGCGTAGCCGTTCTCGACGATCCATTGGTCGCCGCCGTCCCAAGCGTCGAGGTTCTTCCCGTCGAACAGCACCACTGCGTCTGCCGGCGGCGCGCCCGGCGCGTCTCCCGGCGTGACCAGCTTGGGCGTCGGCCATTGGATGCCGCTCTCGTAGCCGTCGGCCAGCGCCCAGCCGATCGAGCCCAGCCCGACAGCCGTCAGGACGAGCCAAGTCTTCAAACCCAGGGCACGGCAGCATTCCAGCGGGCATTTCATGGGCGTTATTCCTTCAGTCGATGGCAGACGGAAAACTCGGCAATTCAAGCGACGACGACCGGCCGCGCCGCCCCTAAGAACGTAATTCGCCACGGCTCGGGAGGCAATCCCCGGCCTGCATCTTACGCCGATTCTAGTGCGGGCGGGCGAACCGGCCGAGGGTTGAATCCTTCAGCATTGGGTGCGGCGTTACCACGAGCAGGGACTGGCCTGGCTCGACGATGAGCGCGGTCGCGAACCGCGCAGTCGGCTGACGCCGGAACAAGAAGTCGAGGGGCGCCGCCTCGAAACCGGTCCCACGGAGCAGGCTTCCACACGGCCAAAAAGGCGCGGGCGCCGCACATCGTCAGCCACGGGCAACTGCCGACCTACAGCCCGGAACTCAACTGAGAAAGATCAAGACGCCGGACGCAATTGTAATCGCGACGGCGGCCATCCATAACGTCGACGTGCAGCACGCACTCGACAACCGCATGTTGCGTCTGAATGGTCTTGGGCCGGTTAAGTCGCTAGGGATGGCGAGACCCGTTCCATTCAATCAACAACGAGGGCTGTTTTAGCCAGCCGAACCGTGGCTTGAGTTTACGGCGCCACATCGGTGGGTTAGTTGATCTGTAAGTAATATTGCGGCACGGTCTAATGTTGCGGCACGGTCTCCCGACCGTGCCGCCGGCCTGACCGCAGGTCTCCAGTTTTAAATCGCGGCAATGAGATGGAGACCTGCGGTCGCACGGGTGGCATGGTCGGGAGACCATGCCGCAACGACGTTGGCATTCGCCAGCATAACCGTGTGTCGAGCACGTTGCATCCGGCGCACAAACGGCTACGATCGATCTCAACCAGCCGCCAAGCTCAACGCGCGGCCGGCGGTGTCGCCCACGGGATTGCCAGCAGCAAAGGTTTCGTCATGAAGTACATGGTACAATTCAAGCTTCGGCCGGGAGTCAAGAATCAGGTCATCGACTCGTTCGAGCTTCGTGGCCCAAATCGCAATCCGGGGGTTAAGTTTCTCGGCGCATGGATCGGCAACGAGGTCGAGGTGGTTTTTGCCTTGCTCGAAGCGAGTGACGATCGACACCTCGCGGCCGCCGGCGCATCCTGGGGCCAATTCGGGGAGTTCGAAGTGTTTCCCGTGACGGATGTGGAGCAGTATTGACGCAACGCGAACCGGTCGGCGTGTGGGATCAATCACTTCTTCGCTACAGCGATCAGGTGAGCCATACGTCTGGGTTCGTTGGACGTGCCGCGCGACTCGAAGTGGCTGGCCACGTTGCTGACGATGGTGCCGGCGCTGTGGAGCGGCCGTGACAACTTGATGCCCTTGCCGCCTCGCGCCCGGTGCTTGCCGGTTTGGATCGCGTAGTCCACGCGTACGTCACGGAAGTATCTCGACAGCAAGTCCGCGAGCGCCGCTTTAGGATAGTGGCGGAGGTGATCCGGGTTGTAGTTCGGCGGTTCGTTCTTGACGTAGTCGCCGTTGGGCGTGGTCAGGAACAACCAGCCGCCGGGTTTGATCACGCGGGCAATTTGCGCCACAAAGGCTTCGTCGTCGGGCACATGTTCGATCACTTCGATGCTGACGACGCCATCGAAGTGATCGCTCGGCTGCGCGCTGCGGCACATGTCTTCCAGCACGACGTTCACGATGTTCGAACGACGTCGCTGGAGATTGCGCAAAATCTGATCCGTGAAACCGAGATGCAACTGTTCCTGCACTTCCGATTCACGGGGGATGTCGCTCACCGTGACGTCGGCGGCGACGCCGATGGTGTACGGCGATTTCCTGCCGCCCACGTCCAGTAGCTTGGGCTGGGCGACGCCGCTCCCCCGCACGAGGCGGCGGATCTCGCGGTTCACAAGGTGCGGAAGTACTGGCAAGATCGGGCGGGCTAGGGTCATTTGCCATTCGTAGAACGTCATCATGCGCAGTCTTTTCCCGCCGCGAGCGTAAGGGCAACCTCGAAAAGATAGCCCAAATCACCGGCATTTCAACCAGCGTCGCGGCCGGGAACTCTCGTCTGTCGCGGTTTATTCTCGCCAATCCCAATCGCGGGCGACATCCTTCGTCAACTTTCGCTTCGGCGAAATCGTCGTCCCCACAAATTCCAGAATCGCGCGGTCCCAGGCGGACAACGTGCCATCCGACTCGCGTTTCGTTTCCAGCCGGGCGGCGACGGTGGTCGTTACGCTCGTCGTGGTGGCGAGTTGCGATGCGGAAACACTGCGCCGCAACGGCGCCGGCGAATTGTTGTTCGACGCGCCGAAGTTGTTGCGAACGGCGTTCAGGTCGGTGATGTTGACCTGGTTGTCGCCGTTGGTATCGCCGACGACGCCGGGGCCGCTCGCGCCAAAGTTGTTGCGGACGTTGTTCAAGTCGGCAATGTTCACATCGCCGTCGTTGTTCGTATCCCCTGCGAGCGGATTGGCGTCGTCCTTGCCGGGAGAACCGAGCGCCTTGTTGCTCGCGCGCCAGGATGGCGCATCGCCCCAAGTGCCGGTTTCCGCCAGCGGGTTGACAATCACCAGCGAAAAACCGCCGCCGTCGGTCGAAGGTTGCCAGTCATCGGAGTAACTGAAATCGAGCAACTTCTCTTGGAACGCCGACTCCAGCAGCAAGGTGTCGCTGGAGTTATTGAGGTTGCCGTTAAATTCGCCGGCGATGGTCAGGCCTGCGCCGTAACGCGATTCGAACGCCAACTGGTTGTTGACGAGCAGCACATGCGCGCCCGGCGCCAACGCACCGCCGACGAAGGTGAAGTCGACGCCGCCGGAAAGCTTCATGCCGGCGAGTTGCATCGGAGTCGCGCCGGTGTTTTGCAACTCCAGGTACTCGAAGTCGTTGTCGCCGTACGGGCTGCCCGGGGCCGGCTCCGGCGGATGGTACATGATCTCGGTGATCCGCAATTTCGGCGCGAGGACCGTGAATGTCGCGGCGTCGAGCGCGCTCCATTCTCCATCAAGCAACACGCGGGCGCGGACTTCCGCCGAGGCGTCGAATTGCAGCCCGTTACCGTCGTAGAGTACGGCCGTCGGGCTCGGCGCGCCGCCGGGCAGTCGCGGATCGCTGCCGTCGAGCGTGTAATAGATCGAGCCGCCAGAAGGGTCGAACGTTGGGACCAGCAGTTGGAGATCGAAGCTGAGATCGGAGCTGCCGCCGCCCGATTGATGGACCTCGACGGCGATGGTGTTGACGCCGTCGTGCAAGAGCGATTTGTCGATGATCAGTTCTTGAAAGGCGCTTTCGTCCCCACCACCGACCGCCCCAGAGGCCGGGGTCAGATAGTTGATGTCGCCGCCGGGCATGTTAAAGCGCGTCGGGAGCGGTTGACCGTTGATGTACACGACGGCGCCGTCGTCGCGCATGACGCGTAGCACCACGGAATCCATGCCGGCCAGGTCTGTGATGTTGAATTTCTTGTGGAAGTACGTCGTGATGTGCTTGTTGCCGGCGTTAGGTCCGAAACCCACCACGGTCTGCTCGCCACCATCACCATAGCCGAACTCGCCGAAGCCCGACTTCCAGATCGGCACACCATTCCCGTCTTTCACGTCTTCCGGCCTAAAGGCGACTTCCTTCCAGGCCGTACCTTGATTGGTGCCGTTATCGAGATAGTACCATTGGGAGCCGGCCGCGATGATCGGCGTGAACGACGTCGTGCCGACGCTGGTTAGCGTAACCGCGTCCTCTGGCGCCACTGCGCCACCGTGCTGGCTGTAAATGGGCGGATCGACGTTGGTATACAAACCCGCTGCGCGGAACTGCTTAATCATCTCGGCATGGCGTCCGGGGAAGTATTGCTGCACGACCCGGTTCACTTCGTTGACGAACTCCACGTCGTGCGTGTAGGGCGGCTCGCGGCGGGTATCGCCCCAGCGGGCCGATTCGCCGACCATGGCACGATCGATCACTTCGACCCACTTGAGGAACCGCGCGGTGTTGGCTTCCACGGACATCGCGCCGCCATTGAACATGTGTTGCTGAATGCGATCCGCGAAGCGCAGTCGGAATTCCGGGTTGGCCCGCAGCGCGTTGTAGATGAACGACGGGCGGTAGTCCTGATTGACGGGTGTCATGTTCATGCCGGTGATCGATTCGAGCGTCCGCTCAGCGTCCCAGCTAAAGAACTGCCACTTGGCGCCTTCCTCGCGCAGGCGGCCGGAGTACCAGTTGTGGTCGTCCCAATCCTGGTTGCCGCCATACAGGTTGAGCATGAAGTAGTCGATCAGATTGTCGACGTCTAAGTACTGGTCTTGAATCGCCTGGTAGGCGGCGGGCGTGCTCAGTCCTGCCGCCGCCAGATTGCGCATGGCGTCCCAAGCCGCGCGATCGCCGTCCAGCACCTTGAGCGAGTTGAGTGCGTCGTAGTCTGTCTTATCGCCGCCCAAGTGGTCGGCCATAAATGCCGCGTTCGGGCGCTCGACGACGTTGTAGAGACCCCAGTACAGCCCGTTGATGTACAGATGTACGAACGTGCCGGCGCCTTGCAGCTGGCCCATATCGCGCAGCGTTTCGCGCGCCCATTCGTCCTGGATCAACGTGGTGCGCTGGTTCTGATCGCCGCCGCAGCACATGTACGAATTGTTGAACCCGGCGCGGAGCACGATGTTGTCGAACTCCTCGATGCCGGAATCCGGAATCAGGTTGTAGCGCAACTTGCTGGGGCCGTACTCGTTCTTGTAGACAAAGCGAAACGAGTGCTTGACGAACTCAGGATTGCGCCCGACGTTGCCTTGCATCCGGACGCCTTGGTTGATCTGGAAACCTTCCGTACCGTCCGGGTAGATCATTTCCAACGAACCGGGCCGCTCCCAGGCGTCGCCGGATTGCTGTGCGTTGGCATAAATGCCGGTCGCCGGGTCGAAGAGATCGCTCATCTCCATCACCAGCGACATCGAAGGGATGGTGAGCAAATCCTGCTCGAACGTGGCGCTGTACGCCGGGTTGTTCGTGACGTTTGGATCGACTTCGTAGTCCGGGCCGGGGGAACCCCAGCCGCCGGGGAAGCCAGCGCCGGTCTGGCTGCGCACATCCGCCACGAAGATATAGCTGTGCGTATCGATGTTCGTGGGCAGGAAATCGTCTTTGAAGGCCACGGCGCGCACGGTCGTGGTGCCGTCGACGTGAATCGGGCCTGTGTAATTGTTACCGTTGCTGAGCGTCGGCTCGCTGCCGTCCGTGGTGTAGCGGATCGTCGCGCCCGCGGTCGGCGTGGTGATCGTGACATCGAACGGCGCGCTGTAGAAGCCGCGATCGACGCTGAAGTCGGTATCCGCCACGACGCCGAAGAAAGAGGTTGCGTTGAATTCGCCCGGCGTCGGCTCGCCGAAGTAGCGCTCCTGATCGCCGAGGACAGTGATCTCAACTAACTCCGGTTGAATCAGGAAGCCAGTACTGTTCGAGACTTCGTTCAGCCCCTGAATGGCCAGCACATTGTTACCGGCGACCAGGTCGTCGATAAACGCCGTGACGTTGATTTCTTCGACAACGATCGATTGGGCGTTGGGGCGATCTTGCACCGCGGTGGAATTCCACGTCGCGGCGCCGGGCGCGTTGCGGCGCGCGATTTCCTGACCATTGAGATACGCCACAAAGCCATCGTCGTAGCGCATCCGCAACGTGAGCGATTCGTAACTCGCCGGATCGGCCACGTTGAACGGCAGCCGCAGATACGCGGAACTGTTCACGCCGAACATCGACGTTTCGAGATCCGTCTTGATGAACGTCGACAAGCTCGGCCCGCTGCCGCCGGTGACGACGACCGACTCGACGGCCAGGCCGCCGTTCGCGGTGTCGCCGACCAGATCGAAGTTCGCGTTGAAGGCG
>Ga0163153_10005003_pt1 | contig 16077 bp, 24 predicted proteins | sample OliLakLV19MP6IB1_FD_148629 | JGI IMG/M metagenome (GOLD analysis project Ga0163153, IMG submission 148629) | Freshwater microbial mat bacterial communities from Lake Vanda, McMurdo Dry Valleys, Antarctica - Oligotrophic Lake LV.19.MP6.IB-1 | ecosystem: Environmental > Aquatic > Freshwater >... | reverse complement strand
CACCACTACTCTAGCAGACCCTTGTAGTTCCGCATCACCAGGTGGCTGTCAATTTTCTGGACCAGGTCGAAGGCGACGCTGACCGCGATCAACAGGCCGGTTCCGCCATAAAACGAGGCGGTCGCAGGGTCGATTTGTACGCCAGGCGATTGGGAAATGAGGGTGGGAGCGATCGCAACGATTGCCAAAAAGCCCGCGCCCACATAGGTGATGCGGACCATGATGCGTTCCAAATGGTCGGCGGTCCGTTTGCCTGGGCGGTAGCCGGGGATATAACTGCCGAAGTTTTTCAGGTTATCGGCCATGTCCTTGGGATTGAACGTGATCGCCGTCCAGAAGTAGCAGAAGAAGTAGATCATGGCGACATAGCACACGCAGTAGATAAACGACGACTCGCGACTAAACGAATCTCCGATCCGCGTGAGCCAGGTGATGCCGAACGTAGAGCCCAGATAGCTAAAGATGAACGTCGGGAACATCAACAAGCTACTGGCGAAGATGATCGGCATCACGCCGGCTTGATTCACCTTGAGGGGCAGGTATTGCTTGGTGCCGCCATAAACGCGGCGCCCGCGGAAGTGTTTGGCGCTCTGCGTGGGAATGCGCAATTGCCCCTGCGTGATGAACACCACGCCGGCGATCACGCCGACGAACAGCACCGCGAGCACCAACAGCGTCTCTATTCCCGTTTCGCCGCGGCCCACGCCGAGCTGGAGGCCATTCTCCCACAGCGGCTTGACCAACTGCATGGCAGCGGCGGGCATGCGGGCGACGATACCGGCCATGATCAACAGGCTGATCCCGTTGCCGATGCCGTACTCGTCGATCTGCTCGCCCAGCCACATCAAAAAGATGGTGCCGCACGTCATAACCATCACGGCAATAAAGTGCCAGGTGAACGTGATGGAGCCGTCCACGAGAAACTGTGGCAGCACTTTCATATTCTGGGGATCGTTATCGAGCGCGCCGACGTAGAACCAACTTTGCACAAAGCAAAGCGCAACGGTGGCGTAGCGCGTATATTCGTTGATCTTTCGCCGTCCGCTTTCTCCCTCTTTCTGCAACTCTTCGAGCGGCTTCCACACGCTGCCCAAGAGCTGGAAGATGATGGATGCGGAAATATAGGGCATGATGCCCAGGCCGAAGATCGTGATCCGGTTGAGGTCCGAGGCGCTCAACAAGGCGACCTTATCAAGCAGGCCGGCGAAATCGCCTTCGCTGCCGGAGAACAGCCCGGACTTGGATTGATCGACGATCAGCAACGGAATGTGGAAGCCGACGCGATAAATCGCCAGGAGAAACAGCGTCAGCAGGATTTTCTGCCGCAACTCGGGAATCGTGAAGATGACACGAATCTTTTCCCACATGGCTCGCTCCGTCAAACATTTACGGATGGTGGTGATGGGCGGCGCTCGAGCGATCCTTCGCCGAGCTGAGCGGCGGTCAAAGCGGTCGGGCGTCTCCTACTTGGAGGGCTTTAGCTTCTTCTTCTCCGCCTTCACGACCGGCGCCGGTCCCGGAATCACCGTGGTGGTTCCGCCGGCCTTCGCGATCTTTTCCAGGGCCGACTGGCTGAACAAATGCGCGGAAACTTTGAGCTTCTTCGTCAGCTCGCCATGACCGAGAATCTTGAGCGCGTCGTAGCGCCCCTTGCATTGGTTCTTCGCCCGCAAGGTCTCGCTATTGACTTCGTCGCCGTCGGCGAAAAATCGCTCCAGCTCGCCAACATTGATCGACATCACGGTGCGGCCGAAAGCGTTGTTAAAACCGCGCTTCGGCACCCGGCGAATCAACGGCGAATGACCGCCCTCGAAATGCGCGGGGAACGACGAACCGGACCGCGCACCCTGACCCTTGTGGCCACGGCCGGCGGTTTTGCCTTGGCCGGAGCCCGGGCCGCGCCCGAGACGCTTGGTCGCCTTGTTCTTCTTCACACCGCGGTTAACGTCATTCAACATCATGACAGGGCGACTCCTCGCAGCCGTTCTACTTCGCTCTTCGTACGCAGATTTTTCAGGGCGTCGATCGTCGCCTTCACCAGGTTCATCGGGTTCGTGCTGCCGAAGCTCTTGGTGAGGATATCCTTAATGCCCGCGGCTTCACAGACCGCTCGGACGCTGGCGCCGGCAATCACGCCGGTACCCGGCGACGCCGGGACGAGGATCACGTGGGCGGCGCCGTACCGGCCCTCGATCGTGTGGGGGATGGTGCCGCGTTCCAGGTTGATTTCGACCATGCTGCGACTGCCGTCCTTGACCGCCTTCTCGACGCTCGGCGGCACTTCGTTGGCCTTGCCGTAGCCCCAGCCGACTTTGCCGCGTCCGTTGCCAACCACGACCATGGCGCAGAAGCTGAATCGGCGACCGCCTTTGACCACGGCGGCACAGCGGCGAATCTTCACCACTTTGTCGATCAATTCACCGCGATTCGATGATTCCGATGTCACGTTGCGTTCCCGGGAAATCGATGAGGGTGTTGCTTACAGTTGCAGGCCGGCTTCGCGCGCGGCATCCGCCAGCGCTGCGACCCGACCATGGTATTTGTAGTTGCCGCGATCGAAAGCGACGGCCGTCACGCCAGCGGCCTTGGCCCGCTCGGCGATCGCCTTGCCGACGGCCTGCGCCGCAACCTTGTTGCCGCCGTACTTGACCGACGACTTCACATCCGAATCGACGGAACTGGCCGCAGCCAATGTCCGCCCGGAAGCGTCGTCGATGATCTGGCAGTAAATGTTCGCCACGCTGCGGAAGACGCTCAGACGCGGCCGGGTGGAGTCGCGTTTGATGCGATTGCGTACCCGAAAGCGACGTCGCGTGCGTTGCGCCCGAATTAGTTTTTCGTGTTTCACGACTGAATTCTCATTTCATGGGACCCGAGGAATAGGGTCCAAGTGCTTCCGCCCGCATCATCGGGCATTACTTCGACATCGCCTTACCGGCCTTGCGACGGACGACCTCGCCGTCGTATCGCACGCCCTTGCCCTTATAGGGCTCCGGCTTGCGCACCGCACGGACTTCCGCGGCGAACTGCCCGACCAGTTGCTTGTCGGCGCCTTGCACCACGACATGCGTTTGATCGGGACACGTCACCTTCAGTCCGGCCGGGATCGGCTTTTGAATTTCGTTGGCGAACCCCACCCGCAATTGCAGGACACCGCCCTGAATCGCGGCCAGGTAACCGACGCCGACGATTTCCAGCTTCTTCTGATATCCCTGGCTGACGCCCAGGACCATGTTTTGCAACAAGGCGCGGGACAGGCCATGCAACGCCCGCGGGAGCCGATCGTCCGACTTGCGAGCCACGGTCAAAGACTTGGCGTCCGCGTCGTGCGAAACGGTCACTTCGGGGCGAAACGTCTGTTCGAGTTTGCCGAGCTTGCCTTCCACGACCACGCGCGCACCGTCGACGGTGACTTTTACGCCATCGGGGATCGTGATTGGTTTCTTGCCGATACGGGACATGGCTGCCTCGGAGTGGCGACCGCGAACGGCCGCGCTGAATTCAATACGTTGAGTTCAATGCTTTTGGCGTGCGCCGGACAGTTCCGGTCGGCACGCTGCTACCACAATTCGCACAGGACCTCGCCGCCCAACTTGCGCTGGCGGGCTTCGCGGTCGCTGATGACGCCGCGGCTCGTGCTAATGATCGAAATGCCCAAGCCGTTCAGGACGGGCCGCAGCGATTCCGCGCCACGGTAAATCCGACAGCCGGGTTTGCTGACGCGCTTCAAGTGCCGAATGACCCGTTCGCCGTTCGGGCCGTATTTCAGGTGAATGCGCAGCTGGCTGGCTGGTTGGGCGGTTACTTCCTCCCAATCCCAGATGTAGCCTTCGCGCTTCAACACTTCGGCCAAGCCGCGCTTAACCTTGGACAGCGGCATTTCCACATGGGCGCGCTCAACGCGCACCGCATTGCGGATCCGTGTCAACATGTCGGCGATAGGGTCGGTCATCATCGCAGTCGGGTTCCCTTTACCAGCTCGCCTTCTTCACGCCGGGGATCAAGCCTTGGTCTGCTAACTTGCGAAAGCAGATGCGGCAAATGCCGAATTTCTGGTACACAGCTCGCGGACGCCCGCAGAGCTTGCAGCGGCGCACCAGCCGGGTGGAGAATTTCGGCTTACGGGCCGCCGAGGCAATTTTGGATTTACTCGCCATGGAAAAAACCGATGGGGTGCTAGCTCATTCTGACACTGGCGACGCATAAGAACAAACAATGCTCATCATGCGGCACGCATCACTTGCTGTCTTCAGCCTGCCTTCTCTCGCTTCTGTTGCGCCTGCGCCTCGGCCGTCTTGAACGGCATGCCGAAGCCTCGCAACAGTTCTCGACCTTCGTCATCCTTGTCGCAAGACATCACGAACGTGATGTTCATGCCTTGCACGCGGGTGTATTTGTCTGGATTCAACTCCGGGAACACCAACTGCTCCGAGAGCCCAAGGCTGTAGTTGCCGTGGCCGTCGAAAGCGTTTGGGTCCAAGCCGCGGAAGTCGCGCACCCGAGGAAGGGCCAGCGACACCAGCCGATCCAGGAACTCGAACATCCGGGCGCCCCGCAGGGTCACCTTGCAACCGATCGGCAGGTTCTCGCGGAGTTTGAATCCGGCGATCGCCTTGCGGCTGCGCGTGACCATCGGCTTCTGGCCAGTGATCTGGGCAATCGCCGACACGGCTTCGTCAATGTGCTTCTTTTCGGTGACCGCGCTGCCAACGCCCATGTTGACGACGATCTTCTGCAGCCGCGGCAGCGCGTGCTTGTTCTCTCGGTCGAGCGACTTGGCCAGCGCGGGCAACAATTCCTGGTGGTAACGCTCCTGCAGACGCGGCACGGGCACAGGGCCTGCCTCCGCCTCGGGAGCCGCTTCCTTTTTCGTTTTCGCCGCCATACCTAAACGCCTCGTGTTATCAACTTCCAAGCCACTCAGCCAACCAACGCATCTCGATGCTTACTTCGCCACGTGCTGGACGTGGGCCGGGGCGATCGTGCCGATGCCGGCGTTGCACTTCTTGCAGAACCGCTCCTTCGAGCCGTCCGCCAAGAACCGCGCCCCCGTCCGTGTCGCCTTGCCGCACTTCGGGCAAACCAGCGCCACGTTCGACAACTGGATCGGCATTTCCTTCGACAGCCGGCCCCCTTGCGGGTTCCGCTGGCTGCGCCGCATGTGTTTGTACACGCGGTTCACGCCTTCCACGATCAGCTTGCCCTTGGTCCGATCGACCTTCACAACGCGGGCTTCCACGCCCTTGTCGTCGCCGACCAACACCTTGACTCGATCATCCACGCGAATATGCATCACACCACCTCACTGGCGAGGCTGACGATTTTCATGAAACTCTTGTCCCGCAACTCACGCGCCACGGCGCCGAAGATGCGGGTCCCCTTTGGATTCTTGTCGTTGTCGATCAGCACCATGGCGTTCGAATCGAACCGCACATAGCTGCCGTCGATCCGTCGCGTCGGCTTGCGGCAACGCACCACCACGCCGCGGACCACGTCTCCCTTTTTCACGTTACTGCCAGGAATGACGCTCTTCACGCTGCAAATGATCACGTCGCCCAGCCCGGCCCAACGCCGGCGGGTGCCGCCTAACACCTTGATGCACATCACCTCTTTCGCGCCGGAATTATCCGCCACGTTGAGTCTGGTTTGCATCTGAATCATGGCAACTCACCTAACTGTCGATGTCCACAAGGAATTCGATTCGCCGTCGATCCAAGTGATGAGTGCGGAGTGATGAATGATGACTATTTGTTGTTCATCACTGACCACTCTTCACTCATCACTCATCTTCACACTTCCGCCCGTTGCGTCGCTTCCGCTTCCTTGGCTCGGATGCGAGCCCGCATCGCCGCGATGTCCACCACCTGGCTGCGGCTGACGACGCGAACCAATTCCCAACGCTTCAACTTCGACCGCGGCTGGCTTTCGACGATCTCGACCGTGTCGCCCAGCTTGGCGTCGTTGTTCTCGTCATGCACGTGGCACACGGTCCGACGGTGCAGGAACTTCCCGTACTTAGCGTGACGCACCAGGCGCGGGATCTCCACGCGGCGCGTCTTCGACGCCTTGTCGCTGGTCACGATTCCGATTGACACTCGCTTGGGCATAGCTCTATCGTCCGTCTTGGTCGTCTAGCGGCGCCTTGCAACGCCGTTACCAGGCATTACGTGGCGGCCGTCTTCAATTCACGTTCGCGAAGAATCGTCTTCACGCGGGCCATCAGGCGCCGATTTTTCTGCAATTCACTGGGCGTATCGAGCCGCTCTGTCTGGGCCTTGATCCGCAAGTGAAACAGCGTTTCCGCCGCTTCCTTGAGAGTCAGCCCAAGCTGCTCGTCGCTCATTTCTCGAAGTTCGCTGGCTTTGCTCATGTCCTACCCCGACCGACGCTTGAGGAAGCGAACCGCGACTGGCATCTTGTGCGCGAGGCGACGCAGACAGATCCGCGCCGCTTCTTCCGAAACGCCGCCGATCTCGTACAGCACCGTCCCCGGCTTGATCACGGCCGCCCAGTATTCCGGCTCCCCTTTGCCCTTGCCCATGCGGGTTTCGAGCGGGATGGAGCTGATCGACTTGTGCGGAAACACGCGAATGAACAAGCGCCCTTCGTTGCGGAGGTATTGTGACGCGGCGATACGCCCAGCCTCGATGGTCGAGGCGCTGAGCCAACCGCCTTGCATCGCCTGCAAACCGAAATCGCCGAAGACGACGCGGTTGCCGCGAGTCGCGTCACCTCTTATACGTCCTCTTTGGCTTTTTCGGTGCTTGACCCTCTTGGGCATCAGCGCCATAGATCTCACCCTCTTCGTACATGCCTTGATTGATCCACACCTGGACCCCGATGTGTCCCTGTGCGGTCTTTGCTTCAGTGAAACCGTAATCGATCTTCGCGCGGAGCGTTGACAATGGCATCGCTCCGGCGATCTGCTTTTCGCGACGGGACATTTCTGAACCGCCGAGGCGACCCGCCAACTGCACCTTGATGCCCTTGGCGCCCGCTTCCATGCTCTGCTCAATCGAGCGCTTCATCGTCCGACGGAAGCTGGACCGCTTGGCCAACTGCTCCGCGATATCCTCGGCGACCAGTTGCGCCTGAATTTCCGGACGATTGATCTCCTCGATCTTGATGTTGATGCGTCGGCCGACCAGGCGTTGCAGTTCGTTCTGCAGCTCTTCGACCTTCTCTCCCTTGCGACCGATGATGATGCCCGGCCGAGCCGAGAACAGCACCACCTTCACTTCGTCCCGAGTTCGCTCGATCTCAATCTTCGCGATCGCCGGATACATCGGCTTTCCGAACTTTTCCTTGCGACCCTTAACGAACTTCCGAATCTTGTGGTCTTCCACCAGCAGACCGGCGAATTCCTTCTTCGACGCATACCAACGGCTCTTCCACCCGCACATGATGCCGGTGCGAAATCCGATTGGATTGACCTTTTGACCCATATTCTTGGCTCCGGCTTAAAGCGCCGATCTCAGGCAATGACTCGGAAGGAATGACTAGGTGTTGTCCAAACGATCGACTGCCACACGGATGTGCGCGGTCCGCTTCTTGATCTGAAACGCCATGCCGCGTGCTCGCGGACGAATCCGCTTGAACATCGGCCCCGCGTCGACGCGAGCGTCGACGACCACCAATTCATCAACGCGACGCTCGTGACGGTCCTCGGCGTTGCCCAAGGCGCTCTTCAACACCTTCTCCAGCAACCGCGCTCCGCGCTGCGGCTGGTACTTCAAGATGTCGAGCGCTTCGTCCGCAAACTTGCCGCGAATCAAATCCGCGATCGGGCGCACTTTACGGGCGCTGATGCGGATGTTGCGATAGATGGCGTGGTATGGCATGACTCGAATTTCTTTGTCGGCTTGGTTGGTCGCCTTTCGCGAAGCGAGAGGCAACTATCAGTCGAGACTACCTCTCGGCCTTCTTCGTCTTCCCACCGTGACCGCGGAACGTCCGGGTCGGGGAAAACTCGCCGAGCTTATGCCCGACCATGTCCTCGGTGACGAATACTTTGATGTGCAGCTTGCCGTTATGCACCATGAACGTGTGACCGACGAACTCCGGCACGATGGTGCAACGGCGCGCCCAGGTCTTGATCGGATTCTTGGTTCCCGCCTGCTCCTGGGCGTCTACCTTCTCGTAGAGCTTCGGATCGACGAACGGGCCCTTTTTAAGCGAACGTCCCATGGCTTGCCTTCAGTTACCGTGCTGCTGCAGTTGTGTGCTGAATGAATCCGGCGCGACTAGTGAATCTTCAACTGACCGTAACGGCGCGACTTGCGCCGACGCACGATCGCTGTGTTGCTGTATTTTCTCGGCTTGCGGGTGTGTCCGCCCTTGGCCAGCTTGCCGGTCGGGCTGACCGGATGCCGCCCGCCCTTCGTGCGGCCTTCACCACCACCGTGCGGATGGTCAATCGGATTCATCGCCGTACCGCGAACGTGCGGGCGACGACCTTTCCAACGATTGCGTCCGGCCTTGCCAATCACGATGTTCATGTGATCGGCGTTGCCGATGGCGCCCATCGTGGCCCGACAGGCACTGGGCACGCGGCGAATTTCACCGCTTGGCAAGTTGATCTGCGCCCAGTCGGCATCGCGAGCCGCCAGCACGGCGCTCGACCCGGCCGAGCGGCACAGCACGCCGCCGCGGCCCGCCCGAAGTTCGATGTTGTGAATCGTGGCGCCCAGCGGGATGTTCCGCAGCGGCATGCAGTTTCCGACTGCCGGCGGGGCCTCGGGGCCGTTCATCAATTGATCGCCGGCCTTGAGTCCGGCGGGCGCCAGGATGTAGCACTTGTCGCCGTCGGCGTAGTGCAACAAGGCGATGCGGGCGCTGCGATTCGGATCGTACTGAATCGAATCGACGCGCGCCGGAATGCCGTCCTTCTGGCGACGGAAGTCGATGACGCGATAGTTCCGCTTGTGACCGCCGCCGCGATGCCGCGCGGTGATCACGCCCTGATTGTTGCGACCGGAGCCACGCTTCTTCGGACGGGACAAGGCCTTGAGCGGCTTGGCGCCTGGAGTCAGGTCCGCGAAGTCGCTCACGCTCGCCCCGCGGCGGCCTGGCGTAACCGGGTTGTATTTGCGAATTCCCATGACTCAATCCGATGGTTGCTCGACGATCCCTGACTGCTTTCGTGGTCGAGGTCATCGACCTCGGCAATTGCTTCCTGCGTCTAGAACAAATTGATCCGATGCTCGGCGTGCAGCTTGACGATCGCCTTCTTCCAATCTGCCGTGTTGCCTTGGCGGAAGCGCGCCCGACGCGGCTTGCCCTTGCGGTTTTGCGTCCGCACTTCCAACACCTTCACGTTGAACAATTCCTCGACCGCCCGGCGCACATCGGCCTTCGTCGCGAGGCGGCTGACCTCGAACGCGTAGGCATTGTGGCGCGTGGCGCGATGCATACCCTTTTCCGTCACCAGGGGACGGACAATCACCTGGTGCGGTTGCAACAGGCTGCCTTTGGATGTCGCGGCTTCCTCAGCCATGGCGTCGAATTCCCTATGCTTGCTTCGCGGCCGGCACGCGAGCCTTGAAGGCGTCGAGCGCGTCCTTGGTGACCAACAACTTCCGCGACTGCAACAAGCAGAGGGCGTTCAGGTCGGCCACAGCCGAAACTTTCACGCCTTCGATATTGCGAGCCGACTTGTAGACGTTTGCATCGTAGGCGGCGGTGGCCAGCAGCAACGTGGTGTCGTTCAATTTGAGCGCCCTGAGAACGCCCGCCACGTCCTTCGTCCGCGGGGCCGCCAGCGACAACTGGTCGATCACCACCACCTGATTGTCTCTCAACTTCGAGGCCAGCGCCATCCGGGTTGCCAACTGCAGCGCCTTGCGCGGCAGCCGGTAACCGAAGTCGCGCGGCCGTTTCTGTTTCGCATGACCGCCGCCGCGACGAATATTGGACCGCCGCGAACCGGCTCGGGCGTTGCCCGTGCCCTTTTGGCGATACATCTTCTTGGTCGTGCCGGCGACCTCGGTGCGGCTTTTGGTCTTGAACGTACCCTGCCGCAGGTTCGCCTGGTACATCACCACGGCGTCGTGCAACAGTTGCTTGTTGATGCGCGGCGCGAGGTCTTCCGGCGCGATGTCATACGCGCCGACCTCTTTGCCTGTGCGATCGAAAATGGGAATGCTGGGCATCGCTGCGTCCGTCCTACAGCTTGTTCGTCTGGCGAATGATCACGTAACTGCCCGGCGGGCCCGGTACGGGGCCGCGGACCAACAGCAAGTTCTGCTCGCCGTCGACCCGCACTACCTTGAGATTTCGCATCGTGCAGCGCTCGTCGCCATAGCGACCGGCCATCTTGTGGCCCTTGAAGAGACGCCCCGGGAATGTGCGGTTACCGGTGCTGCCCGCATGGCGATGGCACTTCTTCACGCCGTGCGTGGCACGCTGACCTTTGAACCCGTGACGCTCCATCACACCGCCGGTACCACGACCGCGGGAGAAGCCAATCACATCGACGCTCTTAATTCCCTCGAAGACGCCGACGGCGACCTCTTGGCCAACCGCCAACTCACCGACGGGACCGCGGATTTCGCGGATAAATCGCTTCGGCTCGCAATCGGCTTTGGCGAGAGCAGCCACGCCGGCTTGGGCGCGGGCCTTTTGACGCTTACTATCCAGCTTGGCAACATGACCACGCTCACTGCGGGCCGCTAAACGACGCGGCTTGTTCAGAAAGCCCAATTGCACGGCCTCATAGCCGTCTTTCTCGACCGACCGGACCTGCAGGACGTGACAGGGACCCGCCTCGATGACGGTTACCTGAATCGCCGCGCCGGCTTCGTCGAAAATCTGAGTCATCCCGACCTTACGGCCGAGTAATCCAATGGGCATCGCAGTATCGCCTTGTGTGGTCACTTGCTCCGCGGGAGACGATCGACTATTGCGACCGCTTACCCACAGAACTTCCAGGCATTTTTCCCAACCAAACCGTGACGGCGACTGGCGTCAAACGATGGAAAAGCCACCGCCGACCAATCGCCGGAAAATGTATCGCTAGTGCCGCGCCGAAGCCTTGATCTTGATGTCAACGCCCGCGGGCAAACTAAGCTTATTCAGGGCCTCGATCGTCTTGGCAGTCGCCTGCACAATGTCGATCAGACGCTTGTGCGTCCGAATCTCAAACTGCTGGCGAGCCTTCTTGTCCACGTGCGGACCGGACAGCACCGTATAGCGCTCGATCCGTGTCGGCAACGGGATGGGCCCATGCACTTCCGAACCGGTGCGCTTGGCCGTATCGACGATTTCAGCAGCGCTCTGATCGAGAACCGAATGGTCGTAGGCCTCCATTCGAATTCGGATCACTTCGCTCGTGTGTCCAGACACCGGCAGCAACTCCCGCCAACCCTGCAGTTTTCCCCGTGATCTTCAACCGCGAAGATCGATTCCCAAGTGGGGAAACCTCAGAGAATAAGGTTATCGACCTGGACTGTCAACGGCGCGAATCCGGAATTTCCAAATGGTTTTTGAGGAGGTAGCTGGATCGATCCCGCTAAGCCCAGGGAAGGCCCTAATAGTCTTAGCTATCAGCAAAGTCGATGGTGGCCTTCCCTGGGCTATTTGCGCAATCGCGCTGATTTAACGCTTATCGGCCCCTCACGCCGGATCGCTGCAAAACCTATAATTCGGCGATTTCCCATGCGCGCCCCGCGGATCACCGACCCATGACCGAAATCTCGGGCAACTCCGAGCGATTTTCCCCCGACGACGCCCTGCCAAAGGTCACGCCCCCCAGCGCGAAATTCCTGATTCCGCTGTTCGTCATCCCGTTCTGCATCGTCACGATTATCGTCCTGGTCTGGGCGCTTTTCAGTTGGCTGGCCCAACAGGGGGGCGACCCGCGGATCGATATCGACGCCCTGGCCCGCGACAACGCGTTTCGCTGGCAAGCGGCGCACAATCTGGCCGACGCCTTGCGCAATCCCCGACACGCCGAGCTGCGAGAAGACCACGCGGCGGCCGGCAAAGTGGCGGAGATTCTGAAAGGCGAGTTGGCGAAACCGCTCTCGCTGGAAGAGGAAGCCCGGGGCCGCGAGGTCAATCTACAGATGTTTCTCTGCCGCGCTCTCGGTGAGTTTCACGTCACCGACGGCGTCTCCGTGCTGATCGAGGCGGCTCGTCCGTCGGAAGGCAACGTCGACGAACAAGCGAATCGTCTTCCAGTGAGACTGGCTGCGCTCGAAGCGATGGCCGTGCTGTTGGGCACTGCGCATGACCAACACGCCGATTCCACTTGGGCCGCCGTTCCGGAGCAACTCTTGCCGAGTCTTTTGACCGCGGCGGATTATCGCCTCGACGATCCCGCACACCAGGACGAAGCAACGCAAGTTCGCATGCGCGCCGCGTTCAATCTTGGGCTCGAAGGGAGTCCCACTGCGCTCGCCCGCTTGGAACGTTTGCTCGTCGATCCCAGTCCCGACGTGCGCTACAACGCGGCGGCCGGACTGGCGCGCAACGGCGATGTGCGCTCGATCCCGCTGTTGTGCGACATGCTCGACCCGGCGATCACCGAAGGAGTGCAAGCGGAAACCGTCGCCGAAGCGCAACCGGCGAAGCGCTTGATGATCTATGAGACGGCACTGCAAGCCATTGACAAGCTGGCCGAGTTAAACACGCAGGCCGATCTCGCGCCGGTGCTCGCGGCGCTTGAGCGGCTGGCCAATACCTCCTCGGCATCCGACCAGGTCCGCGTGGCGGCGAAGGAACTGGCAGAGAAGCTGGCGACGCGCCCTCCAATTAGATAGCCGGCTACAACAACGGTCTGTGGGAGGCGTCTCCGACGCCGATGGAGAAGACTCTATTCGCGAAAAATGCTGGAATTGATGCCTCACGTCAACTCCATCGGCGTCGGAGACGCCTCCCACAGGCTAGCTACGCTCTTTGTCCGTTGCGGTATTGCCGACGATTTCGCTGGACTCACCCGCCAGCACGTCATACACTCAAGCTTGTCTCCAGCCGGCATTCTCGCCAGGCCCGGCAGCGTGACGAGGCTTCGACAGGGGCAAATTGTCGAGGTTCGGTATCATGCGTTTTTTCATTTGTTTGTTGTGTGTGCTTGCGCTTTTGACGTCGCCCTCCATCGCGTTGGCCCAGTTTGGCTGTCAACCATTTGATCGCCTTCATCCAGACTGCCCGCGGATGAATCCAAGCAACGGTCACTGGTACGCGATCTCAGGCGTTGGAAATCAGGATCCCACCTGGGACGCGGCAGGATCTCGGCGGAATCGCTCGAATTCATGGGCATGCGAGGTTACCTCGCCACGATCACCTCGGAAAGCGAAAACGCGTTCATCAGTGAATGGGTGCACGGCGACGCCTTAGTCTGAATTGGCGCGTCTGACAAGGATGTCGAGGGTGAATGGCGTTGGATGACGGGACCAGAGGCGGGCGAGTTGTTCTGGCTGGGCGATGAGGACGGGCAGGCCTTTGGTTACAACAACTGGCAGCCCCGGGAACCGAACGCTTGGGTCAACGAGAACTACGCTCACGTGGGCTGGCATGCTCCCGACACGTGGAACGACTACACCGACACGCACTCAACAACTCGAAACTATATCGTCGAGTTCTCGCCTGTCCCCGAGCCCAGCACCTACACATTGCTCAGCATCGGCGGAGTGGCTCTTGCACTCCACTCACGTCGCCGTGGGGGCTGATGTCCATTGTATCTCATCAGTCGCCTTGAGGCGGCTGCCATCATTCGATCTTCCTCATTCCGTGGAGACGTAGCATATGTTCCGCTTCGTTATCGTCGTCCTTTCTCTTGTTTTGATCGCCGTGTCCGCGTCGCCGACGGTTGCCGGTTCGCCGGAAGTGAAGTTCACTTCGCTCGGCCAAGTTTATGTTGGGCGAATTTCCCCGAACGGCTCGACCGTCGTTGGGCGAACGCAGACAACGGACCAGGCGTTCCGATGGACGGCGGATTCGGGATTCGCACTATTCGATTTGGACCATTTTGTGGGCGCATCCACGGATGGCAGCCTCCTGGTTGGCGAGAGTGATAATGGAGATGTCTTCCAATGGACCCCCGCGTCCGGATTGGAACCAATGAATGTTCCAGATCATTTCACTCCGACAAACATCAGCGCGAACGGTCGTTTTCTCTCGGGTTATTCATCCCTGAACAACTCGTTTGTTCCTGTATTGTTGGACACGATCGGGTCAAGCTTTTTAGTTCCGTACCTGTCGAGCGGGAAAGCCGGTGGAACTGCGCTCAGCGTTTCGGAGGACGGCAAGTTCGTCGTGGGATCACTCGGCTTTAAAAATCCTGCGGATTGGATTGCAAGAGCCTCAGAGGCATTTCGCTGGGACGCCGGCCACGGAACCATCGGACTCGGAGACTTGCCCGGCGGACCGTTTTACAGCCGGGCGTTCGACGTTTCGGGCGACGGGTCAGTCGTGGTAGGCGAGAGCATTTCCGGGGCGTCAGCTGCAAACTCGCCGCATCAGAACGATACCGAAGGGTTTTATTGGACTGACCCCACGGGCATGGTGGGCATCGGAGATCTGCCCGGCGGACCTTTCTTCAGTGTTATCGATGCGGTGTCTGCGGATGGTTCCATCATGGTGGGGACTAGCATTTCGGATCGCGCCCAAGAAGCGATCATTTACGACTTGAAGCACGGAATGCGACCACTCCAGGATGTACTCGTCGATAAGTACGGCCTCGCCAACGAACTCGCTGGCTGGCAGCTGGAAAGCGCCTTCGACATCTCCGCCGACGGCAGGACCGTTGCTGGCATGGCCAGGGATCCTCAAGGGCATTACACAGCTTGGGTTGTGACAGTCCCCGAGCCTAGCACCTACGCCCTGCTCACGATCGGCGGAGCGGCGTTAGCGGTCTATGCGCGCCAGCGCCGTCATCGCACTTGAAGTTCATCACGGCCAGGTTTGATCGGTTTCTCTTCGACAGGGGCAAATTGTCGAGGTTCGGTATCATGCGTTTCATCATTCATTTAGTGGCGGCACTCTGCTGCGCGGTTGTCGCTCGGCCCGCCTCGGCGGTCGAGCTGAGTTGCTTTTCCAGTCGTGGAGACATCGGGAAGCCATGTCCCCGCTTGAATCCCCTCAATGGGCACTACTATGCGATGGGAGTGCCCGCAGTCGCGACCTGGGACGACGCCCGAGCGGCGGCGGAATCGTTCACCCTCAAGGGAGTTCGGGGCCACCTGGCGACGATCACGTCCGCCGAGGAAAGCGATTTTTTGAATCGCAATTTTCATCTAGAGTCGCTGTGGATTGGCGCGTCCGACGCCGCGATCGAAGGCGAGTGGCGCTGGGTCGTGGGTCCGGAGGCCGGCGAGTTGTTCTGGCTGGGCGCGGCCGACGGCCAAGCACTTGGCTATGCCAACTGGGGAGGCAATGAGCCGAACGGATTCACCCCTGACGAGGACTACGCAGAGTTCAATTCACTTACTACCGCGGTTCAGGGAACCTGGAACGACTACACATCGGTGCAAGACCCCAACCGGTTTCTCGTTGAATTCTCCGTTGTCCCCGAGCCCAGCAGCTACGCCCTGCTCACCATCGGCGGAGCGGCGCTGGCGATCTATGCCCGCCAGCGTCGACGTCGCACTTGAAGTTCATCACGGCCAAGATGTGCATTAATTGTTGTGGTACGGTCTCCCGACCGTGCCACGACGGACATGGCAATGCCCGGAATGGGAGACCTTCGGTCGGGCCAGTGACACGGTCGGGAGACCGTGCCACAACTTTGCCGCGATGTTGTTCGAGCACTTCGGACGCCTTCCAACTCCGATTGACGCAAATTGCCCAATCGATCAGGTTAATGGCGAAATCGCTGGTTCCGTTCGCCATATTGCTCTTCCGAGGTGCTTGAGATGGAACTCTCCGCCCTGGTGCTGGTAATTGCGCTCACCTCGCAAGCAGGACACCTTTCCCAGCCGTCGGCCGCCACGGCGCGGCCGACGCCGCAGGATTTGGCCGCCGAGGCGGTGCGTTTGCCTGCGCCGAAGGCCGCTAAGTATCGCGAGGTCTCGCTGACCGAAGTGCTGACCGCGGCGTCGCGCGATCCCGGCCAACGGCTGCAAGTCGTGCAGGCCT
>Ga0163153_10005001_pt1 | contig 16094 bp, 14 predicted proteins | sample OliLakLV19MP6IB1_FD_148629 | JGI IMG/M metagenome (GOLD analysis project Ga0163153, IMG submission 148629) | Freshwater microbial mat bacterial communities from Lake Vanda, McMurdo Dry Valleys, Antarctica - Oligotrophic Lake LV.19.MP6.IB-1 | ecosystem: Environmental > Aquatic > Freshwater >... | reverse complement strand
ATAACCAGTGGTATGAATCCTTCCCGGTTAATGTTGCTCAAAAACCAGGTTCTGTTTTCCCTCCAACCTTAACCAACGCAGGTTCTGTTGTACTTCCTATCGACATCAGCGCAAGTAATATCCTTGACTTGGTAGCACCGACAGGATTTAGTGAATATAGCTGGTTTAAAAACGGAGCATTGCTTGCAACCACAGCAACTAATACCAGGAACATAGCAACGGGCACCGGTAGTTCTACTGCGGCTGGCGACTACACGGTCAAGGTGAAAGAGAGTTCAGGATGTCAAAGCCTGCTTTCGAACGTAATAAAAGTGGTATATACTTCTCCTCATGTGGGGCCAACTGCTCCTGTACAAGCAAATGCTGTGGCGCTTTCTTCTTCACGGGTATCACTTACCTGGGCAAACTCTCCAGGAGAGGATTATTATGAAATATGGAGATACCGAAGAGCCCTCAATGGTTACACTTCACAAGCCTATAAGTTAGTGGGAAAAGTAAATCGGGATGTGTTAAACTTTGTTGATTCGGAAGCATTACCGATGGCCCAATATTTCTATCGCATTCGGGCAATAGGAGGAAATGACGGCAGGTTTTCGAATGAGAAATCAGTAACCCTTCCTGAAGACACTATCTTGCCTACTGCTCCAACAAATGTTCAGGCCTCTCCCGTAGTCGACCTGAAGTCTACTGTTACATGGGTGGCATCTACTGATAACGTCCAGGTTGCTTCTTATGAAGTCTTTACCGGATCCACTTTGGTGGGCACCACAATAGCCACTTCTTATACATTGACAAATCTACTACCAGGCACCACGTATACGGTTGGTGTTCGGGCCGTGGATGGTCGCGGAAACCGCTCGGGTCTTACTACAACTACATTTTATGTTGCCACCGAAGGGCTTATGTATACATACTATGAGCCGGCCAGCGCACCATCAAGTCTGGCTACTATCGACTTCAATGCAGCACCAACAAAAACAGGAGTTATAAACAACTTTGACATAAGTGTTCGAAATAGAAATGATCAGTTCGTCTTTTCATTTGATGGCTTTATTCAAATTGACGTGGTTGGAACGTATACCTTCTTTACCGCTTCTGATGACGGAAGCCGTCTGTACATAGATGGGGTAATGGTGGTTGACAATGATGGTTTGCATGGAACCATTGAAAAATCAGGAAACTATACCTTTAATACGACTGGTCGATATCCAATCAAGGTAACATTCTTTGAAAATGGGGGTGGTGAAGTATTGCAGGTACGTTATGATCCAGCTGGTATTGCCTCGAAGCAATTGATACCTGCTGATAAGTTGTTCTTGATTGGAGATACAAATTCTTCATCAGCCCGACTTTCTAAAAACGTAGATGTATCGATGTCAGAAAGTGAAAAAGAAATAATAACAACATCGGAAGTAACCGTATATCCTAATCCCTTCTCTGACAGAATAAGTGTATCGAAGGGCTCCCTTGAGGCCGGTGAAATAAAGATTTACGACCATATGGGTCAACTGGTGAAGACCATTGAGGCACGCACGATGGAAACCAGCATTGAGTTATATGATTTACCTGGGGGTATTTATTATATGTCAATCGGAACTACAAGAGTCCGCTTGTTAAAAAAGGAATAAATACTTTGCTCACCTTATTCAAGGAGGACTCGAAAGGGTCCTCCTTTTTTTATGGATTTTAAAGTCAACTAATTGCACGTTCAACCGCAACACTAGCTTTCTTCTGTCATCTTCAACCTTCTTTCCAAAAGAAACATCATTCAGAACTTCAAAAAAAGATCGGTCAACTCGTTCTACAAATACAACTGATTTATATCCCCTTTTTATAGTTTAAAATTGTTGCTTTTTTCCTGCTAAAAATCATGAATCTAAATTGAAATTTTAAATGTTAAACAAATAAATGAGGCGCGTCTATTTACCAAAAACTTAAATCTCATTCATATGTTCAGGTCTATTCTTTTCGGGATGTTGGCAATGATGTCAATCTCTCTTTCAGCACAAACGGTGCGATACGACAGCGGTATTTCACTGCGTAATTATAAGTTGAACCATTATTATAAAATGGTTACATGGGACGACAGCAAGTATAAGGAATTCAACTATCGCAGTCTTAGCGCCAGCGGCTATATGATAGAGTTTATGAACTGGCGCGCTATTTTTCCTCCCGGCTACAATAAAAACAGCACAAAAAAATATCCTATGATCGTAATGCTCCATGGAGCTGGTGAATCTGGCAGATCATGGCAAGGACGATTTGTTTATTTACCTACTGATCTGCGTTATGATAACAACGGACATAATCTTTTGCACGGTGGTGAAGCACACCGCGATGCTGTACTTCGCAATGCTTCAGACTCACGAGCATTTCCGGGTATTGTGATTTTCGCGCAGGTCAATCATAGTGGTGCCTGGGAGAGCGGTTGGAACCTGGGTTTGCTTAATCAGAATGGCAAGATGATGTTTAAGATCATTGAATATATGATTGCCAACTACAATGCCGATATCAATCGTATTTATATGCATGGTCTTTCCAATGGCGCAAAAGGCTCTTGGGATCTTGCCACTAAACGACCTGATTTAGTAACCGCTATTTTACCCATGTCGGGCCTGCCAAATAATTTAACTGAGATGAGTAACACTTTACTCACTACGCCTATATGGATGTTTCAAGGTGGTTTGGACGTTAATCCTAACCCGACCGCTGCGCAAACCGTAATTAATACTTTTAAAAGTAAAGGAGGTAATCCACGCTATACACTTTACCCGACCACGGCCCATAGTACCTGGTATCAATCCTATGCAGAACCCGACTTCTTCTCCTGGATGCTGGCTCAGGACAAACGCAACATCTATGTATTTGGTGGTGCCCCACTCATTTCTGAGGGTGAGATACTAAAAATGGGATTCTCAGCCGGATTCCTTGCTTATCAATGGACACTCAACGGAACTGATATTGGAGGAGCAAACACTCGCTATCTTAATACTTCACAAGTTGGCACGTATACAGTAAAATTTAAACGAAATGACAACCAATGGTATGAATCTTTTCCTGTTAAAGTACAGTATAGAGAAGCTTCATTACTTTATCCTGTGTTAGCTAATACAGGATCTGTTATTCTGCCTATTGACATAAGTGCCTCCAATACTCTTAATCTGATTGCCCCTACGGGTTACAGTGAATATATCTGGTATAAAAACGGAAGTCAGGTAGCAACATCCTCTACTAATACCCGAACCATAGCAACGGGTGTGGGCAGTTCGACTGCTGCCGGAGATTACACCGTTAAGGTAAAGGAAAGTAACGGAATCATTGGTCAACCATCAAATGTGATCACCGTTTTTTACAAGACTCCGCATGTCAGCCCAACTCCTCCGGTACAATCAACACCTGCTGTCATTTCATCAACGCAGGTCTCCCTGAAATGGAGTGATTCTCCCACAGAGGAATATTATGAAATATGGAGGTACCGAAGAGCAGTGAATGGATATACCACCGAAGCATATAAAATGGTTTGTAAAGCAAGTAAAAACGAGCTCAGTTATATTGATGCGGGATTACAGCCCAATGCACAATATTTTTTCAGAATCCGTGCCATTGGCGGAGGTGATGGAAAGTTCTCCAACGAAAAACTGGTTACAACTCCTCAAGCCACTCTTCTTTCAATAGCGAGTGAAAAAACAGAAGATGCTTTTATAAACAAAGTATTAATGGTTTATCCGAATCCATTTACAGACAATCTTACCGTGGATACGAAAGGTGAAAAAGTGAATCGGATTGATATCATTGATCCTGTTAAGTCGATCATCAAATCCTATTACACGGATGGCGCTGACCGAGTGGTCATTGATGTGAGCGATTTGCCACCAGGAATGTATTACCTGTCCGTTGGTAAAAATAAGATCAGGGTCCTCAAGGAAGAGTAGGTGTCCGATTTAAGTAACAGACGTAAAAGAGTCACATTCACTTGTGACTCTTTTATTATCAGCTTGTCCTATTTCTTCTTCTTAAACAATCGATCTAAAAAGGGGGTATAATTCTCTGAAGCGTGCGTATCATGTGCCGACTTTTTATAAAAGAACTCAGTTATACGGCTCAATTCTTTTATGACTCTGCTTACCAAAGACTGAAACAAACTTTTCTCCTTGCCTAATGTTCGGGGATACGTCCATACTCTTACGCTGCGGGGGGCTTTAACAACCTTCCCGAAGCGCATCATATCAAAACAAAATCTTCCGTCTTCGCCACGTACATTTCTTGGATCGAATCCTGCCTTCATTCCAAGCTCTCTTTTGTAACCCATGGTCATCCCCAAAGAGTTTAGGTAGGGTCTTTTAAAATGGCGTATCTCGATCAACACATCTCTCAATGTTTCATACATGAAGAACCCAAATCGCTGCGATCTTGAACTGCCTATAAACGAATGCTGGCCATACACACACGAAACCTTATCTTCCCTCAATTTATCCGCCATCGTTTGTATCCATGATTTTGGATAAAAACAATCAGCATCAGCAGTTAATACAAACTCTCCCTGAGCTATCTCCTGACCAAGTTGCCTGGCTGGCCCGCAACCTTGAATGGGCTGAACAAACGACTTGATTTTGATTTTATTCAATACCTCCTGTGTCCGATCTGTTGAATTATTATTAATCGCTATTACCTCTGTCGGATACGTTGTTGCATTTTGAGAAATGGTTAAAAGAGTTTGAACGATATTTAATTCTTCATTCCAGATTGGAATTACGATTGACACCTCGGGTTTTTTATTCTGACCAAGAAGAGTTAACCCTTCACTTATCTTATCGTAAAAAGACTGTGGAATATCGTCTATCCTTGAATAAGTCAGTAGTTGCTGTGTGACCCAATTGGGATTTTTAACAATGTTCACGGAGTAAATGTTTTATCTTTTCTTCAATTTACAACTTTCCACAAAATCCGTTTTCCGTTTTGAAGGTCAAACAGGAAAATATTTACATTGCCGTACTTCCCAGGCTGTCTTTTTTAATCATCAGGAATTTGAGATTGTAATTTAGCAATAGAATCAACGCCAACATCTCTAATGATTCTTCTATGGTAGTATAAAATAGAATATATTCAAAAGTGATTGCCTCCTCATTTTGTTCATACGCCATTCCACCGATTGATTCTATACCAATCGCACCTAAAAGATATAAGGCCCCACAGATCACATACCCCTTCAGGAACGGTTTTTCGAGAGAGAGTAAAAATTTTACTGAATAAAGAGCAAACAGGATGGCCAGAATACCATAAGGAATAATCCAGGCGAACTTTAAGATGCCTGTTCCTCCAAAGCCGAATAATTGAGGCATCCAACCGATAAACCATTCATGTATCCTTACAAATTCATCAACGCTTAAAAACAAAAAAGCAAACGACAGAATGTACCAATATGTCTTATAATAGAACTTAGTATGCGTATTTTGAAGTGCTATAAGTAAGAATGTCTGAGCCGATAGAAAAAGTAGTATCGTATTAAAATAGGTCGGAAAATTTACTTCACGGTCAAAATCAAAAAACTGATCCAGTCTTTCTGCCAAATTACTTTCCGGCATCAGCTTGTATTTCAAGAATACCACAATAACATGCGCTATCAAAAGCAATAAAAAGGCAACAACCAGGAAGAGCGTAAACTTTTTGAGATTTACATTAATGTCAATCATACCAAAAAAAAGTAGTGTTGATAAAAAGCTTAACGATTAAATAAAGGTATGTTAAAGATTATTTAATAAAAAGGAAATAGAAAGAATGACGCTTCTTAATTGTCTTTTTTCAGCTCTTTTCTAAGATTGAGGATATAAGAAAAAACCCTCCTTGTCACTTTGATTCGTGTTTTAATATTGCCTCCACCCTTCGCTTCGCCATACACTCGTTTCGTGAAATAAACAGGTATCTCAATGATCTTTCCTTCCCGCTGAGCCCAATACTGGGCATAAAGATCCAATGAAAAATCCCATGGAGCATTTTTTTGTAAATGGTTTGTGTAAAATAACCGGCTGAATAATTTTGGCTGAGCTCCTATATCATACAGTTTTTCGCCCAATGCCCAGGATGCTATGCGCCCCATGCCCCACGTAAAGAAAAGAGGCACAAAATCACGAGACATTCGTTTGCCCTTTACAAATAATAATGGATTGTTGTGCTGGATGTAGATCTCAAAAGCACGAATTACATCGTTCGGATCCGTCTGCATGTCCGCATGAGTCCATGCCATCACATCGCCTTGTGCGCTCGCTAAGCCGGTTAATATACCAAAACCGTAACCTTGATTTTTAGCAACATCTACAACCTTGAATCGCGGGTCATTGATTGCCGTAAGTTCTTTTTCAAAAATTTCCGCAGAGTTATCGGTAGATCCATTATTCACTAAAAGAACTTCGCAATCAATATCGTCAGGCAAGACTTCCTTAAACCGACTAATAATTAAGGGAATATTACCAGCCTCATTATAACAAGGTATTACAACAGATAATTTCAAGTTCTCTAATCAGATTCGGGTAAAACATACACTTCGATAAAGGAGTCTCCCTCCTTTCGTGGCGCAATAAATTTATCTTTTAGCTTGTAATGATCGATCAGGCAATTTCTTAAATCGTTCGGAAAAAAATTGGTGAGGCTCGGTATGGTTTCAAACATTACCAAATCAAATTCCTTGTTGGCAATGGAAGCACAAATTTCATCAATCTGCTTTGGAAAAATCGCTACTCCTTGATGATACCATAAAGGCAAGCCCTTCATGGGGGTGTAGTTCCACTCCAATGCTAAAGGAGTAAGCTCGGTCATATTTAACACTTTCAACTCTTTTTGGGATTTAAATAACGACAAGCTTTGCACACGCTCCAATCCATTAATCGTTTCTGAAGGAAGTTTAATGCCCTTGAACGCCTTCAGGTCGCTTGATCTCCATGAACTTTGAAAAGATGCATCTAAAAGAGTTTTACCACGCATCACTGGTTTACTAAAATTGAATATGCGTCCGGCATATTTCCAATATTCGCCCGACCACCAAATGAAAACCACAAACATCGCAGGAATAATCCACCTTATTTTCTGTGGAATGAAATCATCAGGCAACTGCACTAATAGAAAGGCGATCCCAAAGGCATGAAAATAGGTGGTGTTTTCCAATGAGTTGCCACTGGTTGATTTGGTGATAAGCGCCTCCATGATCATGCCCGAAACCATCAAAAAAGAGATTATGAATTTACTATCCCTCATATCAAAAGTGCCAGTCGAAAATTTCTTGATGAGAACTGCCGCCAGAACTACCAGATAAAATTTCTCCCACTGCGAATCGAGCATAATCACCTCAAAAATTGAATACAAATAAATGCGGCTGTTGTGAGGAGGCTGTCCTACGTTAAACCAATATGAAAAATCAGTGCTTATGAACGGCAGAATTATCAGTGCGACACTGACCGCGTAGAATAAAATAAAAGCCGGAAGGAAAATCCAACGTTTCTTAAGCCATGAAATGTAGGCAATTATAATCAACGCAAAGGTAAATGCCAATCCACCATAGTCCTGTTTTGTGAAGAAGGTTAAGAAGATAAAGAATGCAGATCCTGCCAGGTACATATAATTTCTTTTGGCACTTTCCGAATTTGATAGCAGCAGCAGGAAGTACAAACCAATTAATTCAAACATGATAGCCGTGAAATTGTACCACGGCCAGAAATACATAAACGAATAGGAAAGCAGAAATACAAGAATGGCTATTAAAGACCGCTCTTCATTGAGCCCAAGTTTCTTAACAATTGCCCTGAAGGTGAATGTGGTAATTATGTTTACAATAGCCTGACTAATTAAGAGAGCTTTTAGGGTGGGGCCAAAAACATAAAAGGCAAGAAGCGGAAAAATAAAAAAACCGTACCCGATGGGCATTCCAAAGTCCTTGTATGGCACTTGCCCCAGGTATAATCGATAGGTGCCTTCCCAGGATACATCAAGGTGTATCCTGAACGGCAAACTAAAAAATAGAGGAATCAAACTGAATCCAATGATCAGTATAAAAGTTAAGTAACGGGTATACTTATTCATATTTTAGTTTTTTCTAATTCATCAAGAATTGAGCATGCAATTAACAAAAAGCCCAACACATTTTTTTCATTGTCAACATGCAACGGCAGCATACTTAAAAACAACGACAGCTCACACAACCTAACTATGTTCAAATCATAACCCCGGTCAATAAGTCCATCCTGAAATAATTTCTTTTTTCTCAAAATATTTTCATGGTAGCGTATCTCAAGCCGGATATTCATTTTAGTATCGTAGCGCAACTCATATTGCCCACTATTAACAAAGTCATAATTACCCAAAATGGAATGCGACAGTTTAGCAACATCATAATATGAATCAATAAACGCATCCTCTAAGGTAAGCGCGCCTTTGGGATCTATTAACTTCAAAAGATTAAGTCTTTTGTCATACAACATATTTGAAAAGCAAAAGTCACCATGACCCACCGCTTGCTCTATTCCAAAATTCCTGGAATTTGATATTTTGGTGTAGAGGATTTTATATCGATCGTAAAGCGCCTCAATTGAAGGGTACGCTGTGGATGAACTGAATATCTTTTGCAGCTTTTCATAAACCGGCATGCTCCTGAGTTTTTCAAAACGTGATTCAACTTTACCTAAATAAAGTGAATCACAATGGGCACGCATGACTTCATTATCAATTTTTCGTTTTTCACGAGCGCTTAGAAAGCCAAAGAGTCTGCCTAGCAATTTTTGAAACTGATCATCATCTATGGAGAGATGTATCCATTGGATTGCCAAATCAGGTACGCTCAATCGCTCCAGACTATATTGCGCATAATCCGCAGCTTCGTGATAGGCGAATGTGGGAAGAAAGTAATGCTTTATAGATTCTGGCAGAAGATGGTAGTAGGCGTACTCCATCTTCATCTTTTTCTTATCAGTCGATTTCTTAATAATAATATCGTCCTTTTGCTCAATAGAGTTGAAATAGCGCAGTCCAAAATTACTATGAAGAAACTGAACGAAATCCAGGTAGTTCCTTATGTCAATAAAAAATTGTTCCAGGCGAAAATGCTCCACCTTGCTATCAAATTGAACTTTCAGTGAATTAAAAAGCTTTGAGGGATCCTGCCTCAGCAATCTGAGTAGCGGAATAATTTCATCCTTCTTTAAACACAAAAAGGACTTGATGTCCTCATTTTTGTAGATGGCAAGTGACTCCTCTACAAATTTTACTTTTTCAAGGAAAAGTAAAAACTCGTCTGAATCTGTGATGCAAAAAGATGAATTGATAAAGAAATATCTTTTATAGGTAATTAGTGAAAGATGTTCTATTAATTTATCCAGGTCTTCTAATGTACTAAGATGAAAAAAAGCAATGTTTTCGTTGTGGCTTTTAAAAAGTATTCTGGCATTCTCTGAAAGTTTTCTCTTCTTAAAAATCATATCCCCCCAGTGATTAATCTGTATGGTGGATTGGATTTCCTGAGGAACATCCATCAAATCAAAATATATTGCAACCTCTTTTTCCATATTGAATTGATAACTTACTCCATCTTATTTAAGTAATAATTCGATTCTTCCTAAATTTCATTATTATATAAATGATAAAGGCCAAAATAATGGCTGGGAAGAAAATAAAAAACTGATACACCATTGACAGGGCCAGATAGGGAAAATCGGGTTGCACCTTATAGACAAGAAAGAACGCTAATTGCAAGCCGCCCAGGCCAAGCGAACCCGATGGAATTAATGAAGACAGGAAAACAAAAAAGCCAAGGATCACAATGTACTTCCACTCCATCAGGTAATCGGTTACAAAAAACAAGCCCATCAATTCCAATGACCAAATGGCGACTGTCAATATTAATATGGAAGAAGCCTTGGTGCGAAAAATGTCTTTAATACTATTAATTACTGTATAGATCTTATGACTAATGGAGAGAACCCGAACGGTCCATTTTTTCGAATATCTTTTCGCAATAAAAAGATTGAGCGATCGGATGTTTTCAGGGATGACATAGTACAACAGCAAAACACCCCCGATGAAAACTGCCCCTACACCGATTGTAAATTTAACGCTAACGGGATTATAGTTTACAAAATACAAAGAGACAAAGAGCCCTACAAACAGAATGAAGAAGTCCAGTGCTCGTTCAGCGACAATGGTTAAAAAGGTACGCTCCGAATCGCGGATGATTTTGTTAAACTCCAGTATTCTATAAAACTCACCTAGCTTAAATGGCAAGATCAGGTTAATCCCATTCGTATAATATTGCTGCCCTATTAAATTGATCAGGCCATAGTCTTGCCTGCCAACCATTAAGGCCACCCGGATGGAACGCAAAAAATGGGACGCCAAATAAGCCGCACAGGATAAAACAACCTTTAGTGGGTCAAGTCTATTTAAATATGGCAAAACATTAAGATCTTGCGTTTTAAGAATTAAGTTAAAAATGGTGTACAGGAAGAGTATTCCCACCGCCACCGTTATTATCTTGTATAAAAATTTCATAGAATACATGCGAAATATAATCAATTATCGACCTTAAAAAGCAACAAATAGAGACTTATGCGCATTGTAATTGACCTCGATGGAACGATCTGCCCTATCAAAAAAACTGGTGAATCATACAAGGATTTGCCGGTGCACGAAGGGGCTGTCGAAAAGATAAGAGAACTGAGAAAAGAGGGGCACTATATCATCATTCAAACCGCCCGGAACATGGCAACCTGCGAAGGCAACCTGGGTAAAGTGATGAAAAACGTGGGTAAAATCACCCTTGAATGGCTGGAAAATCATCAGGTCGAATATGATGAAATCTACTTTGGCAAGCCCAACGCTGACCTATACATTGATGATCGGGCTGTGCGCTTTGAAACATGGGACCTTATCAAAGAAGAATATCTCATAAAAATGGGCAAGGACAGATGATTGCTGTTTTACCAATGGCCGGCAGAGGATCCCGATTCTCTGGCAGTGGCTATTCACAACCTAAACCGTTAATTCCTGTTGACGGCACCCCCATGTTTGCAGTAGCCCTGGGGAGTATTGCGAAACTACCGGTTAGAAAACTGATCGTTATTACTTTGGAAGAGCATGATGAACACTATGATGCGTGTCAGCTCATAAAAAAACATAGCCCATATCCGACTGAAATTATTCGATTAAAAGATGTCACAGAGGGGCAACTTTGCACCGTTGTGGCTGCCAAAGAACATATCCGGTTAAATGAAGATATCCTGATTGTTAGCTCCGACACAATCATTATCTCTAACCTTCATGAGGACATTTTGAATAAAAGGCCTGACTGTAAGGGCCTCATATCCGTTGCGAATATGCCCGGTGAACGTTGGAGCTTTGCCAAAACTGATTCCACAGGCAGAGTTATTGAAGTGGCTGAAAAAGTCCGTATTTCTGATCATGCCAGCACCGGGCTTTATTATTTTTCCAACGGAATAGAGTTTTGCGATTTAGCTGATGAAATTCTGTCAAAGAAAGAAAAGACTAAAGGTGAGTATTATGTAATTCCGGTTTATCAAAAGTATATCAACCGGGGTGATTTTGTTGGAGTCTCTGTAGCCACTCACATGTGGGATCTGGGAACGCCTGAAAGTCTTCAGCACTATTTTAGTGCAAGGGAAAATCAGGAATAATAGCGATTGGAAAAGGGATTACCGCAAGGATAATTATAGGGTGTAAAAATTCTTCCACTGTATTTTATTTCATCGTTTACATTCAATCTGCTCCAAAAAAAATCGGTAGACAAAAGAAAATTACCAACAATCTCCGATCGATATTGAATATACTTGTTGTAGTACGGCCCTGTCTTTATCCCAATCCGTTGCAACTCGTTGTATAGTGAAATCAGTTTTACTTTCGATGGCGAAAAATTAAATGGGTTAAGGGATGCCGCTTCCTGGGCATATTTTCTCAGATCAGCTTCATGTAATTTCAGATCCTTCAAGTCGCTTTGTAACACCGAAAAAATCAGCGAATCAAAAGAGCGAAACATTGAATATGTTGCTGCGGTGGCCCCAACAGCGATTACACTGAGAATGCCAAGTTTTATTGCTGTTCTTCTTTTCATAGTAATTATTAAAATGACAGATCAGCACTGCGTAATGATAAGGCGGAAATTGTAAGTGTTGGATTGGCGGCCGTGATCGAAGGGAATGAACTGCCCCCTAACACAAACAAATTTCTGTACTGATGATGAATTTGCTTATGATCCACAACACTATCCTCTGCTGAATGCCCCATTCTTACAGAGGAAAGAATATGCGATTCGGTAGTTTGATAATTACCATCAGGAAAAATTTCTTCAACCGGAAGGCAAGCAAACAGAGCATCCATTTTCTTTATGACTAATTCCCTTCCTCGCTCTATATAGCTATTATGACCTTTAAATTCGATCAGCGGCTTTAATGGATCATCAGAAAGAGAAACCCTGTTTCGTTCATCAATAAGATCTTCAAGTACAAATTTGAACCGGGCCATATGTCGCCATTTCCCAAACTCATTTCGAATGAAGGGCCCATTATGATTTTCTATCAAACAAGAGGCTGCCTCTGAACGAAAAGCCCCGTCATAAAGCATGTAACCATTTGCCGACATTGCCGATCCGCCACCTACATTATCAAAATCTTTCAGGTGCACATTCGCGAAAAAGCCACGCTGTTCAGTGATGCCCTTCCCTGTTAGAGGATTCGCGTCACCTGCGGCAAGCAAAATATGTGCATTAAAAATAGCATTCGCTCCTAACGCGACAATTTCGCCTTCCGCTTCGGTATCTGTGCCGTTATGTTTGAATTGCACCTTCCGAACTACGTTTCGCTCAAGCAGCAAAGAATAAACCTGCGCATTATACAATAGCTCCACGCGTTCATCTTTATACACCTCCATCAATGAATTCTCAATGGTAAATTTTGCATTGACAGGACATAACGAACAAACATAACTGGCGCAGCACGTGCCCCGTTGCTTTATTGATTTACTTGCCCTGGCTGACGGCTGGCTGAAATAGTTCGCGCCATACTCCTTCTGAAGTACTTTATCTACGGTAGTTAATGCATGGGGCGGTTGGGGATAAGGGCTATTTCTGACAAACGGTGTGAGATCAGGCCCCGCAATGGCCATAATTTCTTCCGCTTCGGTGTAATAGTTTTCTAAGTCCTGATAACCGATTGGCCAATCTAATCCCACACCATAGGTGGATTTGATTTTGAAATCATTGGGCATAAACCTTAATGTTGCTGCCCACCAGCAATTCGAACTTCCTCCAAAATTAGGATCAAAGACCCATGGCTTATCATCATTGTGATTTGCGATACAGTCCTTATAACCGGTTAGTGACTGAGCGTAGTCAGGATTCTTTCCTCTTTTTTGTTGTAGCCTATCGACAAATGAAAAAAGGGTCCCTCGTTCCAGAACAAGCACCCGTGCCTCTTTCCGCTTCTCCAGGTATTTCTTTAAAAAGAATGTGGCCGCAAAACCAGTACCCACAACAATAAGATCATACTGTTGATATTTCATTTCGATAAATAATCTGTACTGATTTAAAATTACTTAATGTGAGTGATTCTTTGATTACTGCATTATTACCAAATCCTTTTTTTATGATTCTTATCACTTTTTTTTCAGGGACCTTAGGTAATTTACTAATTGTTCGGGCCAATCCTTGTGCATACACGGTTTCTCAACAGCCAGAAAGAATAGTATACTAAAAATCATTAATACGGGCGCAATCAAGAGAAACTGGACAATAAAATTAATGGTATAGCTATTGGTTACAGAAACTGCTGACGTGTACTTAATCAAAAACTCCATGATGGGGAGATGGATTAAGTAAATGGTGTAACACATGCCCCCAATGGCGGTTATCCATGGTAATGTGATAAGCTTATTTATCCAGGTTGCCCTGAATACTGAATAAAACAGAACAACAAGAAAGGAAGTAAATATGATTCTGTTAAGAAGCAAATAATCCCATGACCAGGAAAAGATCAAAACTAGAAAAGCCAAAATACTTATGTAGTTATAAATTCCCTTTTTCTGAATTCCATTTCTCCATTCGTTAACATAAATATCTGCCAAGATAAAACCCAACAAAAAGTATTGAATATGGCCAAGAATAGTAAGCCAGGTGGGCCCATGTAGTATTCCAAAATATTGTTGTAAAAGAATAATGATCACCAATCCGCCTACGAGAATTATGCGCCTTAACAGTAACGATTTGGTTTTGAAAAAAATGATCGCTAAAAAGGGAGCCAGAATATAAAACTGAACTTCAATTTCCAGCGTCCAGACGGGCGGGTTGATGAACGTCCACTCCTGATATATAATGCTATGCACATAGAAAATGCTGGCGAAAAAATGAGGTAGGATATACTCTGTTTTATAATAACCAAAAACAATAAGAAAAATCGTTACCCCGGTAATAACCAAAATGTATGGAGGTTCAAGTCTTGTTAGTCTGCGCCAGAAGTATTTTTTTAAACTTACTTCACGCCCTCCTTTCAGATACTGCTCCGCAAAGGGAAGCCCCAAGATAAACCCACTGATTGTAAAAAAAATATAGACGCCAATAAACCCACGGCTCGCTATAAATGTCACAAATTCATATTCAGAGCCTTTAATAAAATCGACCGGGGAGTTGCGCAGGTAACGCTCACTTAAGTGCTGAATAACTACGGGGAAAATAGCAAGAAAGCGAAGCCCATCAACCTCCTTGATCATTCTTCCTCCTGAAGTAACGCGGGCTAATCGGTTTGGCAGATCAGCAATAAAAGATAAAATCGACATTAATTTTTTTCTTGCAGTTTCAGGTATTCATTATATCCGTCAATTTCCTCAAGTCTCATTCCTACTAATGCCTCAACAGCAATCTTAGCCTGATTAAATTGTGATTTTGTTTGTATTACTTCTTCCGAGCGACCGGAGTAAGCCTGAATAGCCTCGCGATAAGCTGCCATATCAATTTGTCCTGCTGAGAATTTCTTTTCAGAATCGTTATACATGCTCATGTAATCCTCTTCCATTCGCAGACGGAGTCGCAATAATTTGTATTGCTCTTTAAGTCGCTCTAATGAAGAGAGTATTTCACTTCTTACGGAGATCATTTTTTCATTTACTTTGAATTGATTAATCACCAATTCATCTTGTTTTACTTTTACCTGCATCGGGGTGATAAAAATATCACCCAGGCTTACACGAACTCCAAAGTTGTATCTGGGAAAGAAAGTGCTTCGGTTGAATGGATCCGCAGAGGGATTTATGGTAAACTCATTGATGTTACCAACTGCATAGATATTATCCAACCAACCGAGTTTCGTAACGTTCTTTTCGTGTTTCGCCATCAACACATCCTGCAACACCATCTTATTGGAGGGATGATTCTTCCACGCCAATTGAATCAGTTGTTCTTCAAAAGAGGATGATTTCAACTTCTCGTTCAATACAATTTTATTGTAATCAATTTGTTGCGAATAAGCCCATGCTGAAGTCATGAGTATGCAAATTATGGTCAGCTGTGTTTTCATAAATCTTTACTTTAGGGTTGAAACATCGAGGTCCTTCATTTTTACAATCATCGCCATGAGGGCATAAAAAATAAGAATATTGGGTACTTGAATAATGGCTTGTTGAGGGTAATTACCAACAGCAATAGCGTAAACAACGGCCACAATGGAGGCCATATATGCTTTTAGTTCTGGGTCATTTATAAGATAATAGTTGTGTACGCCTACAATTAAAATGGTGGCAAAAAAGGCACAATAAAGAAACAAGCCAATCCATCCTAACTCAACGGCAATGCGCACATAGCCACTATCGGGTGCAAACTCTGCTAACTCAGAATTTGGATTGAATCGCTTTCCCCAGATTCCAACACTTCCTAACCCTGCTCCAATTGGATGAGATTGAATAAACGGCTTAATCATTTCCTGGCTGCGTTCGCGCACTTGAAATGACGGATCCTCTGAAGGTCGGAACGTGGATCTAATCCTGGTCAGACTATTTGTGCTCATCAAAGGGCCCAGGCTTCGGATGTCAGAGAAAATAATACCAGCCCCAATCAGGCC
>Ga0163153_10004999_pt1 | contig 16109 bp, 13 predicted proteins | sample OliLakLV19MP6IB1_FD_148629 | JGI IMG/M metagenome (GOLD analysis project Ga0163153, IMG submission 148629) | Freshwater microbial mat bacterial communities from Lake Vanda, McMurdo Dry Valleys, Antarctica - Oligotrophic Lake LV.19.MP6.IB-1 | ecosystem: Environmental > Aquatic > Freshwater >... | reverse complement strand
GGATCATGGAAGCGCCGAGTTTCGAAAGCTACGACATCTCCTCCATGAAGAGCATCACCTATGGCGCGGCGCCTATGCCGTACGAAGTCGTGCGCAAGGCCTGCGACATCTTTTCGCCGCGCGGCATCGGCCTGGTGAACGGGTATGGGCAGACCGAATCCACGGCGTTGCTTACCTACCTCGACGCCGACGACCACGACCTGCGCACGGATACGGACCTCAAGGAAGCGCGGCTGCGCTCGGTGGGGCGGCCCATGCCCGATGTCGAGATCGGTATCATGAGCGAAGCCAACGTCCTCCTGGTGCAGGGCAAAGAGGGCGAGATCTGCGTGCGCTCGCCGCGCATCATGAAGGGCTACTACAAGCAGGAGGACGCCACCGCGGCGGCGATCATCGACGGCTGGTTGCACACCGGCGACGTAGGGCGCATCGATGATGGCGGGTACCTGTTCATCACTGGCCGCAAGAAGGACCTGATCATCCGCGGCGGCGAGAACATCTCCCCGGGCGAGATCGAAAACACCCTCTCGGCGCACCCGGCGATCGAAGAAGTGTCGGTGATCGGCGTGCCAGACGCGGAGTGGGGCGAAGTCGTGAAGGCGGTGATCGTGCTTAAGGCGGGCGCAACCGTGACCGTGCCTGAGCTGGTGGCCTACACCAAGTCCCACCTTTCCAGCTTCAAGGCGCCGCAATACTACGCCGTGACGGACGAACTCCCGCGCAACGCCCTCGGCAAAGTCCTCAAAAACGACCTCCGCCAGCTGTTCGGCGCTGGGAAGAACGAGGGCATCTGAGGGCGTCGCGAGTCTGGTAGACTGTCTGCCATGAGAATCAGGACTGATGCAGAGGGTGGGCTAACCATACCCCGGGAACTTCTCGACGAGGCAGGTCTGGACCCGGGCACGGATGTCGATGTCTGGTACACGGAGGGCCAGCTCCAGGTCGAGAGGGCAGGACTGCCGATTCGCTTCGAAGAACGTGCGGGCGTCTTGATCCCCGTCCGGGACGGATCGATGCCGATCCTATCAACGAACGCAGGACAGCAGGTGATTGAAGAGATGCGGATGAGCGCGACATGCACAACTTGATGGTAGAAGAGCGTTGACCTTCTGGCCCGCCCGAGTATGGTAGAATCCATACCATGAAGACTACCATGGACGCCGCGGGGCGATTGGTGATCCCGAAGAAACTCCGAGAAGAAGCCGGTCTGACGCCTGGTGTGGAGTTGGACGTGCGTTTTCACAACGGTCGAATTGAAATCGAGCCTGCTGAAGGCCGGGTGCGGCTGGAACAACGCGGCCGATTCTTGGTAGCCGTGTTCGACGACGACTTGCCGCCAATCGATCCTGAAATGGTTGAGCGGACCCTCCAGGAAATCCGGGACCAGCGGGGGTTGATCGAATGAATGATGCAGCCAGTGACAGCAATTCGATTCATTCCGGACACCAATGTTCTTGTAGCGATCGCCCAGGCCCCGCATGTTAACCACGAAGCGGCGAGAAGCGAGCTTGAGGCCCGCCTCGACGATGGCGAGGTCATGATTCTGGCGGCGCACTGCTTGGCTGAAACGTATGCTGTTCTCACCGGATTTCCCCTTCCGCGCCGCTTAAGTCCGGTCCTCGCTTGGGCCGCCATTGACAAATTCGTCGGCAGTGGTGAGGTTGTCGCGCTTTCTGCGGAATCGTACCTTGCCGTGCTCGAAAACTCTCAGCAACTCCGCGTTGTGGGTGGTCGCGTCCACGACGCGGTGATCGCGGCTACGGCTCGGTCGGCGGGGGTCGATGTCCTGCTGACCTTCAATCTGCGCCATTTCGCGGACGCGGTGGGATTCGAGGTCATCGCTCCTTCGGTTCGGTGACAGCCCGTTCGGCTTCGCTTTGGTTAGGACTCTTGGTGGCTATTCGTCTCGGCCAACTCCTCGGCGATGCAATCGGCGATCGTGGCGACGGCGCGTTCGATCGTGGCGGGGTCGGCGGCGGTGAAGTTCATGCGCAGGGTGGCCTTGCCGTCTTCGTGGTTCACGAAGAAGAACTTGCCGGGGACGAAGGCGACTCCGCGTGCGACGGTACGGGCGTAGAGCCGTTCCGCATCCAGTCCCGGTGAGCCTTCGACCCAGATGAACATGCCGCCTTCCGGGCGCGTGAAGCGGAAGTCCTCGGGTAGGTGGCGCTTGAGGGCGGCGAGCATTGCCTGCTGGCGGGGGCGGTAGAGGTCGATGATGCGCGGGACCTGGCGGACCAGGTGGCCACCGTTGATGTACTCAGCGGCCAGGGCTTGGCCCAACGTGCTCGTGTGCAAGTCCACCCCCTGACGCGCGATCACGAGCCAGCGATGGAGCGGCTCTGGGGCAACGCAAAAGCCGAGGCGCAGGCCGGGAGCGAACGTCTTCGAAAGCGTACTGATGTAGATCACGTTGTCCGGGGCGAGCGTCTTGATCGGCGGGACGAATTCGCCGGTGTAGCGGAGGTCGCTGTAGGGGTCGTCCTCGACCAGCAGGGCGTCATGGCGCACAAGGATCTCCGCGACCTGTTTGCGGCGCGCCAGCGGCATTGTGCGGCCCGTGGGGTTCTGGAAGGTCGGCACGAGGTAGACCATCTTCACGTTGTTCGCGGCGAGCACCCGGTCGAGGGCTTCGGGGATGAGGCCGTCGTCGTCCGTCTCCATCTCGACGTAGCGCGGTTCGTAGGGGTTGAAGGCCTGGAGGGCGCCGAGGTAGGTTGGTGCTTCGACGGCCACGGCATCGCCGGGCGAGATGAGGATCTTGCCGACGCCATCAAGAAGGCCCTGGGAGCCGCTGAAGACGAGGATGTCGTCCGCGGTCGCGGCGACGCCACGCGCCGAGAGGACGCCGACGAGCGCTTCTCGCAGGGGCATGAAGCCCTCGCTGGCGTCGTACTGCAGGGCGCTGGCGCCGTAGTTCGCGAGCACGGAGCCCATCAGCTCCTCCATGATTTCGAGGGGGAAGCTCTCGGCGGCGGGAAGGCCACCGGCGAGCGAGACGACGCCCGGAGTTGATGCCACCTTGAGGATTTCGCGGATGGCGCTCGCCTCCATGTGACGCGTGCGCGTGGCGAGAAGGGGTTCAAACGATGCGGGCATGATCCCCACTCCAATCGCCCCGCCCTGGCTGGTACTATTAGCCGTTAGCCGCTACTCCGAGTCAAATCCGATCTGCGTTCAACCAATTCGCGGCCTGCACGATTGCCTGGCGATGCGCCGATTAGCGCCCCGTGAACACGGGTTCGCGCTTCTCCATGAACGAGCGCGCGCCCTCAATCCCATCGGCGGTTGCGAAAAGCTTGCCGACCAACATCCCGGTCATTTCCTCCACTCGCGCGAGGTCATCGTTATGTGGGGTGTAGACGAGGCGCTTCGCGGCCGCGATTGCCAATGGCGGTCCGCTGGCAACTCCGCGGGCGATTTCGAGGGCGCGCGCAACCAGCTGATCTTTCGGCGCCACCTCCAACACCAGACCGAGCGCGAGGGCCTCTTGGGCATTCACCCTCCTGGCAGTGGCGATGATCTCCAACGCGCGTTGCGTGCCAACCGCTGCCTGCAGAAGGTAGGGAAGGCCAACGTCTGGCGTAATGCCGCGCTTGATCTGAGAGACCTGGAAGATGGCGTCGTCGGCACAAATGCGGAAGTCGGTGCCAAGGGCAAGCCCGAAGCCGCCCCCGACTGCGTAGCCATTGATCGCTCCGATAATCGGCACGTCGCAGTTGCGGAGCGCGAGAATGGCTGACGTTTCGGAGCGGGAGCGGCGCCAGGCAGGGCGCTGTCGATCCGGATTGACGCCCGGGAAACCAGTCACGTCTCCACCGGCGCAGAATGCTCGTCCTTCGCCGGTGAGGACGACCGCCCGGATGCGGTAATCGCCTCGATTGAGGGAACCCAGGTAACTGACGATGTCCGCCATCATCGTGCCACCCATGGCATTCAGGCTCTGCGGTCGATTGAGCTTAACGAGGGCAACGCCGTCGTTTTCTTCCACGATAATGTCGGTGTAGTCGTCCACTGCTCGCCTTCTTTCCAACTCCGAAGCTGATCCAATATAACTCTGATGAATCTTCCCGATGGTTTCTTGCGTCACGCGAACAATATTCTCGGAGGCACTACCTGCCGAACCAGTTGTCCGCGTGCTTCCTGAGGTCGGCGCGGAAATCAGGATGTGCGATCGAAATCATCTCGTCCACGCGCTCCCTCTGGCTCTTGTTGATCAGACTCGCGACGCCGTACTCGGTCACCACGAAATCGGCGATGTCCCTCGGGACGGTAACGATCTGGCCTGGTTCGAACTGGCCAACGATGCGTGACTTTGTCCCGCCAACCGCGGTCGCGGGGAGGACGGTGATGGAGCGGCCGCCTTCGGACATGAACGCGCCCATGGCGAAGGCGAACTGGCCACCGGTGCCACTCCAGGTGCGGTATCCAAACTCACCGGCCGCAATTTGGCCCGTGAGATCGACGGCGAGCGCGTTGTTGATTGCCACCATGTTGTCGTTCGCACTGATGACCTTCGGGTTGTGTACATAGTCCGGTGGGTAAAATTCGAACCGAGGATTGCCAGCGATGAATTCGAGATCCATCGAGGAATTCCCCGCGGACGTGGCGATGAATGTGTTTGGGTGGGTGCGCGAGCGCTCGCCCGTTATCACGCCCGCCTTCACAAGGTCCACGATCCCGGGCACGGTGAGCTCACCCCAATAGGCCAGGTCTTCCCTGGCATTCAGAGCGCCCTCTCGAACGACGGCCGCGGTGGTCGATCCAAGCCCAAACTGCACGGTATCACCATCGCGAATAAGTTCCCGGACGTTGGCGGCAATTGCCGGCTCCCATGTCTCCACGACGGGCACGGGCAAATCGGGCGGACGGAATGGATCAACCGCCACGAACTTGTCAATGTCGGAGACGTGGATCCATGTGTCGCCGAACGTCGCGGGCATGGTTGCGTCAACCGCGGCGAGCGTTAGCCGCGCTTCCAATGCCACCTTCTTCTGGTCCCAGAGTGACGCGCCGAAGCAGCAATATCCATGCGCGTTCGGCGGACTAACCGCAACCATCGCAACATCAAGTGCACGAGCGCCGGGCCGTCCCTCGTTCGCTGCGCGGTGGCCCGCCCAGACCATCCACGGACGAAAATCCGCCCGATGATCGTTGACAACGCCCCTCGAATTTGGCGCTGCGAACATGACATGGATGTTAACGAGCTTTGCCATTTCCTCCGTGTACCAGCTGAGATCGAAGGCTGGCAGCGCGGAGATCGTTATTGGCGCGAGCTCTTCGAGCCGAGGAAGCAAAGCAAGAACCATGTTCGCCGTGCGGGGCCCGGCTGGCGCTGGGATGTATATGTGGTCACCCTGCCGAACGAGCGCAACTGCCTCCTGTGCGGACACGTTGTTGGCATCGTAGTGATTTCGCCACCCGCTTGCTGGGTGCTTCACCATCGGTCAACCTGCCTTCTTCGCCTACTCATCGGTCGAGCAGAATTGGACTGTCGCATTTTGGACGAGCCGACCCTCGGCGACGAATGCTTCCGTTGGTGGCGCGGCCAGACTTGGTGCCCGCACGGCACATGCTTCCACGCACAAGAAGTTGTTGCAGAGTCTATGTGTTTGGCCTCTCCTGTAAAGACGGATAAGCGGGCCACGCGCATCACACTTTGACGCGAACCACCCCGCAGCCGGCCTGCACATTCGCTCGCCCCTCACCCAGCCGTGGTTTAGTATCCCGAAACGATCGGCACGCCTTTACGTGCCAGACCACGCGGGGAAAACTTCCGGATGCAGCATCAGGCCAGCGACCAAACGTATAAGCCCGGCCGCGGGGCACGCCTGCGATCAAGCACGGGCGGGCTGCTGATCCCGATCGCCATCATCGGCGCCATCTCCGCCTTCGAAACGGCGCGAACGACGAGCGCCAGCCGCGAGGTCTTCTGGAACGTCTCCTACCCCGCGCTGATGTACTTCGTCTTCGCCGCGGCGGTGGTGTTCATCGTGGGCGCGTTCGTGCAGCGGGCGCGCATCTGGCGGCTGGGCAAGCCCCAGCCCGTGTTCGACCATATCGGCGCGCGCCTGACGAACATGCTGACGATGGGTGCGGGCACGAGTCGCGTGAAAAACGACAAGTACGCCGGCGTCATGCACTGGTGCATCTACTCAAGCTTCATGGTGCTCGTCCTGGTGACGACGCTGCTGGCGCTGGACGACTACCTGCCACTGATCTTCGGGAGCGACGCGGAGCACGCCTTCCTCAAGGGTCCGATCTACCTCGGGTATAGCCTGCTTGGCGACACGTTCGGGGTCATAGGCCTCGTTGGGGTGGGCATGGCCGTGTACCGCCGGTATGCGAAGCCACCCGCGAAACTGACCTGGGATCGCCGTTCGAACGAAGACGCGATCATCGTCGGGCTGCTCGGGCTCACGCTCTTCACGGGCATTCTCGTTGAAGGGCTGCGCATCCACGCGCAGGAAATCCCGGCAGGCAACGAGAACTGGTCGTACTGGTCGCCGGCGGGCTGGGCCGTCGCGAAGGTCCTCAGTGGCATCAGTGAAGGCACGGCGACGAACATCCACCAGGGCTTCTGGTGGTTCCACGTCGTGGGCGCGTTCGTCCTCCTCGGCCTGATGTCAGTGACGAAGTTCCGGCACATCATCTTCGCGCCGGTCAATGGCTTCCTGAAGCGCCCCCAGACGCAGGCCTACCTGGCGCCCATGGGGGATTTCGAGAAGCTCATGGAAGAAGGCGCGGGGCTGGGCGCGGGCAAGCTCCAGGACTTCACCTGGAAGCAGCTGTTCGATGCGGACACCTGCGTGCGCTGTGGCCGCTGCACGGATGTTTGCCCCGCTTGGACGGCTGGCCAGCCGCTTTCGCCCATGGCCATCATCCAGGACATGAAAACCTATATGAACCACGCAGGCCCGCTCCTCATCGCGGGGAAGGACCCCGCGGTCGAACTCAAGCAAGAACTCGTGGGCGGCTACATCAAGGACGAGTCGCTCTGGGCCTGCACAACCTGCATGGCCTGCGTGCAGGAGTGCCCGGTGATGATTGAGCATGTCCCGTCGATCGTGGACATGCGGCGCTACCTCGTGATGGAGCAGGCGCGCGTCCCCGCGACAGCCCAGGCGGCGCTCCAGAACATCGAACAGCGCGGCCACCCGTGGCGTGGCACGCAGCTCACGCGCACGACCTGGATCGAACAACTCGAAGAGCACGGCATTACTGTGCCTATCTTCGACGGTTCGCAAGAGTACCTGTATTGGGTGGGCTGCTCGGGCTCGCTCGTGGAACGCAACGTTTCGATCACCCAGTCCGTTGTCAAGCTGCTCATCGATTCCGGGACCAGCTTCGGCGTGCTCGGCCAAACGGAAACGTGCACGGGCGACCCTGCGCGGCGCCTGGGCAACGAGTTCCTCTACGCGACGCTGGCCCAGAGCAACAGCGAATCGTTCAACGAGATGGGCGTGCGACGGGTGATCACGGCCTGCCCGCACTGCTTCAACACGTTCAAGAACGAATACCCGGACTTCGGCGGCAAATACGAAGTGACGCACCACTCCGAGTTCCTGCAGATGCTGATCGGCAAGGGAAAGCTCAAGGCGAAGGAACAGAATGGCGCCACGATCACCTTCCACGACTCGTGCTACCTCGGGCGCGGTAACGGCGTTTTTGACGCCCCGCGCGAAGTGTTGGAATCGATCCCGGGCGTGACTCTCGTCGAGATGCCGCGCAACAAGGAGAAGGGCATGTGCTGCGGCGCGGGCGGCGGCCAAATGTTCATGGAGCAGAAGGGCACGCGCATCAACCACCTGCGCGCTGCCGAAGCGGCGAACACTGGCGCGAGCATCGTCGCAACGGCGTGTCCGTTCTGCATCCAGATGTTCGAAGACGGCATCCCCGCCGTGCAGCCGGACGCGGAGAAGCGCACGATCCGGGCGTACGACATCGCGGAGCTGCTCGAGGTGAGTGTGAAGCCGGCCGTGATGGCGATGCAGGATAGGGAGCTTCCCACCGGCATCTCTGGCTAACCTCGGGAACGCCAACCTCCGAGTTGGCTCAACGTCTTAAGCTTCCGATGCCAGGCCCGGCCCCGGCCCCGGCAAACTACGACTCGGTAGGCTATTGCTCTTTGCCCAGCGCCAACACGGAGGTTGGCGTTCCCAGGGGTAGTGAGTATGACCCATGATCGTTCGCGATCGCAGGATTCTTTCAGAACTACCGTTTGACTATCTTCCGACATTAGCCTAGGCTAATGTCAGTCCCCATTGGAGATACTGTACTCGTGGCGTTCTCGTTTCTCGTGACCCTGCGCGAAGGCATCGAGATGGCCCTGATCGTGGCCATCCTCCTTGGCTACCTCGCGAAGATTGGGGCGCGCGAACAGTTCCGAGCGGTGTGGATCGGCGTCGGCGTCGCGGCGGCGATTTGCCTCGCCATCGGCATCGTCCTGGAGGTCATGTCGCGGGAGCTGGATAAGCGCGCCGTCGAAGCATTCGAGGGTTTCGCACTTATCTTCGCAGTCGTGGTGCTCACTGGGATGGCGCTGTGGATGCGGCGGCAGGCGAGCGGCTTCTCGCGTGAACTGCGGGAGCGGGTCGATTCCGCCATGGGCGCCGGATCGACGATGGCCGTGGTCCTACTAGCGGCGAGCTCAGTCGGGCGAGAAGGGCTGGAAACGACGCTCTTCCTGTTCGCGGGATCGACCAACGGCGCCTCGGGTTTCGACTTCGTGCTCGGCGGCCTGCTCGGATTCGCGCTGGCCGCCGCGGTCGGCGTCGCTATTTATCGTGGCGGCTCGAAGCTGCCGATGCGCCAGTTCTTCTTCATTTCGGGCGTATTCGTCATCATCCTGGCTGCCGGATTGCTTGCGAATTCAGCCGTGAAGCTCTACGAGGCAGCTTTGATCGAAAACCTCGGCCCTCGTCCCTGGGACACGGAGAGCACGATCTCGGTCACGTCGAACCTGGGCAAGTTCCTGGCCACGCTCTTCGGATACGATTCGGCGCCTTCCGTCACGCAGATCGTCCTGTACTGGGGATACCTGGGCTCCGCGCTCACGGCCTTCCTTCTCCTGCCGATCTGGCACCGACGGGGCGTGCAAGCGGGCTTGCCGGTCTCGTCCTCGACGCCACTTCCGCCCGCCTGAACACACAATTTCTGGAGTGAACCCATGCGTCCCCGCGTTCTCTTGCTTTCCGCAACCCTCGGCCTGCCGCTGTTCGCCGCCATAGCCTGCGGGAGCGCCGCCGGTGGCGAGCGTCGCGTCATCGAAATCGCCCAATCCGACGATACCTGTTCGCCCACAACATTGGAGATCCTGGGCGGCGAACGCGTCACCTTCGCCGTTAAGAACCAGGGTAAGCGCGACCAGGAGTTGGAGGGCATCGACGGCACGAAGCTCGAGGAGGTGCTTATTCCCTCTGGCAAGACGCGGAACATCAACTACACGGCGCCCCAAGCCGCGGGCACCCAGAAGTTCAAGTGCTATGCCCCGGGTGGGCTATCGACGATCATCGAGGCCACTGTTTCCGGGACGGCCGCGAACGTTGGCCAGGCGGACTCTTCCAAGATCTCGGAGAAGTCCTACGTAACAACGAAGGCTCCAAACTCCAGGATCGGCGTGAGTCTCGACTCCTATTCGGTAAAGTTGGACGCGGTCACCGCCAAAAAGGGCCCAATCCAATTCTCGGCGATCAACATGAGCAAGACTGAGACTCACGAACTCGCTGTGCTCAGGGTGAAATCGGACGGGACGTTCGAGAATACTGGCGAGATCGAAGACATCGCACCGGGGAAGAGCGGTGATGTTGTCCTCGACTTGCCAGCCGGAAAGTACGTGCTCGCCTGCCTCATAGCCCCCGGTGAAGCGGGAAGCACCCAGGATCACTTCAAGCTCGGGATGCGCACGGATTTCACGATTCAGTAAGAGGGAACTCGATTCATGGGGTCCTCTCCGGTAACGCTTTCGCCGCCTTGAACACATCGCCCAGGATCTTGAGGCGGAGTGCGCCCGTCGCGAACACGGGCCGGTAGCGATCCTCGATCTGGTAGGGGACGAAACGAACGACAACGAGGCGCTTGTCGATGAATGTCGCCTCCAACAGGTAGCCCTGGGTGTGTTCGGGCGTGTGCACCTGGTCGAAAATGAAGTTGCCGAGGGCGTAAGCGACGAACGTGTTCCCGCGCGTTTCGATTGCCTGGACCCAGTGCGCCTGGTTGCCAACGACAAGATCAGCGCCGTTTTCCGCCGCTGCGCGAAGCGCTTTCAGGCTGCGTGGACTCGGCGTGTGGGTGTCCTCCGTCCCGGACTGCACCTGCACCACCACGATATCCACCTGGGACTTCAGGCGAGCGATCCGCTCCTTGAAGCGTGCCAGGGAGAGTTCCGCGGCCGGGCGGAAGAAGGCTGGTTCACCGGCGGCGCGTTCTTCTTTGTAGTCGTCATCGAGCGGCGCCGTACCGGGCGAGGTGTCCGTGGCTTCGAGGTCCTGAGCGGCCACGTCATCGAAGCCGAGCACGCCGATGCGGAGACCACGGACCGCGAAGATTGCGGGTGCAAGCGCTTCCTCCAGCGTGGCGCCGCCGCCCACGTGCTTGATCCCGGCGCCTTCGAGGAAATGAAGCGTCTGGAGCAAGGCCTTCGTGCCGCAGGCGGCCTCGCCGCAATCGAAGATGTGGTTGGTTGCGACAGTGATCTCATCGAAGCCCGCGATGGTTAACGCTTCCAGCACTTCGGGTGGACTCGTGAGGTTCGTCGTCGCGATGCAGCCGAACGGTTCGCTGACGTCCTGGATACTGCCATCCAGCGAGCCGAGGGCCAGGTCCGCGGACGCGAGGTACTCCGCGACGGGCCCGCGCAGGGCCGCGCCCCAATCGCCCGTTGCGCGGATCTGCGTGAGCGAACAGCGCGACTGGAGGATGTCGCCCGTGGCGACGACCGTCACCGGGCGAGGGGGCTGGACGCGCATAACGGCGAGGATTGCGGGGAGCGCTTCACGCCCGGCCTTCGTTGCCGCGGTCGCGCTTGTTCGCTCTACGTACGGCCAGGCCGAAGCGTCGCCTCTCCCCCGGACGATGTCGATGCCATCGATGGAGATGGCCATGACCGCGGGGCGAACGTCTTCGAGGGGGACAACGGCCACGATGCCCGAGTCCGGGGTCATCGCAGTGAGCAGTTCCGAGAAATTCGCCATCAAACGGTCGGGGGAGCCTGGTTGGAAAACGGTGAACGACCCACCTGGAGCGCGGGTTGCGCGAGATACAGGCCCGTGAAGGCCGCTGACGTCCGCCCAATCGAGTATGGCGCCGCTGAGCAGCCCTGAGAGCTGGTCCGAAGTCAGCATATCGACGCCCGTGAAGAGCGCCGCGACGGGGACCAGGAAGGCCGTGACTACTCCGTGTTCGAGGTCATCGGAGACGACAAAGGTGATGTCTGCTGTTCGCCCGGGCGAGGCGCTCGCGAGTTGGAGGTACGACAGGGTGCGCGGGACTTTGCCGGCGACGAAAAGCCGGGCGGCGCCGCGAATGTCGGGCGAGGCTACGGGTTCCGCGCCCGGCGGCGCCCCCTCGGCAGCGGACGGACCATCGTCGTGGCGCGATCGGAACAATACAACTGAAGACACGAAGAGAGCCGCCACGAATAGCATTGCGGACGCTGCGAAGGCAACCGACCAGGGATCCAGGCGACGCGCGAAGGCCGCTCTCATGACGCCGATGGTGGGCCGGACAGGACAGGGCGTCAACCGGCCTTGTGGAGATCGGCCTATCCAGCCAACATGTGGCGCTTCTCGGGTGTGCCCGAGGCGGCTTCGATGAAGTAGAATGCGCGTTCAAGGACGCGTTCGATACCGCCCACCGCTGCTTCCACGGGCACGAGTTCGCCCGGCAGCGGCCCGACTTCGCCACCGCCGTCCACGTCGTAGCCACAATAGAGGCCGTAGTGCAGTGCGTAACGGTTGGCGTAGGCGACGACTCCGGACAGACCACCGGACGCCGGGGTGATGGTTTCATCGTGGTGACATGCGACTGCGTCGATGAGATGGGGGGGGAACTTCCAGCGCTCGCCAAGGGCGCGGCCGATCTCGTCGTGCGCGTAGCCGGTGGTCCGCAGCTCGGTTTCGTGCAGCGGCAGTCCGCGCGATTTGGCCATGCTCACGGCCATGCGAAATTCGCGCGGCATGACCTGTCGGAGGACGAGGCGACCGATGTCGTGGAGGATGCCGGCGGTGAAGGCGTCCTCCGGCTTGGCCAGGCGACCCTTCTTGGCAAACGACTCCGCAATCACGGCGACGGCGACACTGTGGCCCCAAAATAAATCAAGGTCGAAGAAGTCATCCGCTTCGCGCGGACCCTTCCAGGCGTTGATGATGCTTGCGCCCACGGCAACCTGGCGCACCTGCTTGAACCCCAGCACGAGGACTGCCTCGCGCACCGTCGAGACGCGCCGGGCAAAGCCGTAGTAGGCGGAATTGCTGAGCTTGATGAGCTTCGCCGTCAAGGCCTGGTCGGTGCTCAGGACCTGGGCGAGTTCCAGCGCGCTCGTGCGGTCATCATCGGCCATGCCCATGACACGCGCCGCGACCGCAGGCAGCGGCGGCAGATCGTCCACGCGGTCGAGCAAAGCGTTCGCATCCATTCCCATAGTGGTCACTCCCCAGCGTGATCATCGGCGGAAATGGCCGATCTCTAAACGGCTTCGCGTCCGGAGATTCAAACGCGTCCTATTCGCGAGGCAGGCCCAGCCCACGCGTGGCTATCACTGAACGCTGGACCTCACTCGTGCCGCCCTCGATCGTGTTGGCGACGCTGCGCAGCAGCCCATACTGCCGCCTCGACGCCAGCGAACCGGCGACGGCTGCCTGTCCCTCCATTCCCAACATCTGGACACCGGTGGCGGCGATGCGTTGCTGAAGTTCCGCCCCAAAGAGTTTGGCCATCTGCGATTCGCGCGTGGGTGCGATACCGGTCTTCTCCTGGTGCGAGGCGATGAAATAAGCAAGGTTGCGCAGGATTTGGACGCCGATAGCGTGTTCCACCAGCCGCTGCCGGACGGCGGGGTTGACCTTTGCGCGCGAGTCGCGGGCGGACGCAACCAATTCGTCCACGGTTCGCCGGCTGCTCGACGTCGCGCCGATAGACGAGCGTTCGAAATCGAGACCGACGGCGACGTTGTACCAGCCGCGGTTCTCCTCGCCAACGAGGTTGGCGGCGGGAATGCGGACGTTATCGAAGAAGATCTCGTTGAATTCGTGCGTCCCGGCCATGTTGATGAGTGGCCGGATGGTGATCCCCGGCGTGTCCATCTTCACGGCGAACGTGGACAGTCCTTTGTGCTTCGGAACCGAAGGGTCCGTGCGCGCGGCGAGCCAACCCCAATCCGCGTAATGGCCGAACGAGGTCCAGATCTTCTGGCCATTGATAACGTAGTCATCACCGTCTCGCTCCGCACGGGTTTGCATGGCAGCCAGGTCGGAACCCGCGCCTGGTTCGGAATAGAGCGTGCACCAAAGCTGACTGCCATCGGCGATACCCGTAAGAAACTCACGCTTCTGCTCGTCGGTACCATAAAGCATGACGACGGGGCCAACCCAGGCCACGCCCATGTTCACCGAGCCGGGGACGCGATGGTAGGCCATCTGCTCGTTGAAGATGAGCTGCTCCATCGGGGACGCGCCCATCCCGCCAACCTCTCGCGGCCAGGGCAAGGCGAGCCAGTGGCGTGCCGCGAGGCGACGCATGATCTCGCGCTCGATAGTCCCGCCCGATTCGAAGTCGGCGGCGTCCCATCCGACGGGCAAGCCGTGCTCGATGAAATCGCCGACCTTTCGTTGGAATGCGGACTGATTCGGCGTGAGATTGAAGTTCAAGGCTCGGCTCCTGGAGTTCCGTGTGAGGAATTGTACGCTGCCGCGGTGAGACGCTCATCGGATCACCGTAAACCGTGTCTTCGAGATCGTCCGCACGAAGCACGCAACGGATAAGCCGTTCGGTGGCCGCACGATTCGCTGCGCCACCCCCGAGGGTCTCGTCCTGATGAAGCTGTTCGCGCTCCCCTCCCTCTATCGGCAAGGGGACTTCGGGCGCGTAACAATTTACGAAGGCGACATCGCACAGTTGCTGCAAGGCGCGCACATTGACGCCGAGAGCCTGGTCGCTGAAATCAAGAGCGAAATCCTGGCCTCTGACGTGAGTGAAATGTTGAAATTGGTGGGCGAACTGCGCGAGCGCATCACCAGGTTCGAGAATCGTCCGAAGCCACTCGACGACTAACGCCAGGTTTCGCCCCCGCCGTCCGTAGCGCGCGCGGGAGCAAGCGCTGGGATGCTCAGCCGCGCGACGACGCTCGGGCCGCCGTAATCTCCCCATGGGGGCACGCGTGCGCACAAACGTTCGCCTGCCGTTACACTATCGCCCATCCGCCAACGCCGGAGCGCAGCGTGTCCACGCCCATCCGCCTGCAATACCTGGAGCTCAAGCAGCGCTATCCGGGCGTCATCCTTTTCTTTCGCCTGGGCGATTTCTACGAGACGTTCGATGACGATGCAAAGCTCGTCTCCGAAGAGTTGAAGATCACGCTAACGTCAAAGCCGATGGGCAAGGACCTGCGCGTCCCGCTTGCGGGAGTGCCCTACCACAGCATCGATGGCCACGTCGCGAAGCTCGTGAAGCGCGGCTACCGGGTGGCTATTTGCGAACAGATGGCCGACCCCGCCGAGATCAAGGGCGGACTCGTCCCGCGCGATGTCGTGCGCGTGGTCACGGCGGGCACGGTCACCGCCGAACACCAGCTCGATGCGGTGGAACCGAACTACCTCGCCGCCTTCGCCGTGCGCAAGAACGATGTCGCACTGGCGTTAGCGGACATAACGACTGGTGAGATCCGCATCGCGAGCGGAGACGAGGCGCGCCTCGAACTCCTCCGCAACCCGCCCGCCGAACTGCTCGCCGAGTTCGACGAGGACGTACCCAGGGATATCGCGGCGCCCATCGTCCGGCGATCGATTCCCTCCGATTTCGTTGTCGAGGCCGAACTCGCCCGCCAATACGGCGAGCACGCCCGCGAGGGCTTGGTCACGAACGAGGCCCAGGCGGCGGCGCTCGCCCACATCCTCTTGTACCTGCGCGAAACCTACCCGGCCGCCCTCGGCGCGCTCCAACGGGTGCGCCCGCTTTCCGCCGCCAGCACGCTCGCGATCGACACGCGCACCCTCCGTAACCTCGACGTCCTCCCCGGCGATAGACGCATGTCGCTGTTGAAGGTGCTTGACCGCACGAAGACACCGATGGGCGCACGCTTGTTGCGCCAGTGGCTCACGCATCCGTTGCGTGACCTGCCGGAGCTGACGCAGCGCCAGGACGCGGTGGCCTGGGCGATCGCGCATCCCCTGGAGGGCGAGCAGGCGCAAGCGGTGCTCCGAACGATCGGCGACATCGCCCGCCTCGTGGGCAAGATTGGGTCACGTTCAGCCGCCCCGCGGGACCTCCACAACCTGCGCCTGGGCTTGCGCGCCACCCTCGACCTTGGGGCAATTCTTACGCGCTCCGACCCGCCGCCGTTGTTAGCCTCCGCCATGGCCCGCCTCGCGGGGGCAGCCGAACCGCTGCTCTCCCTCGATGCCTCCCTTGATCCCGATCCGCCCGTGAGTTTCGACGAGGGTGGCGTCATCCGCACCGGTTTCCGCGGCGAAATCGACACGCTGCGCGCGATGACGCGCGATGCCCGCGGGTTCCTTCTCGGTCTCGAACGGCAGGAGCGCGAACGCACGGGCATTCGCTCGCTCAAGGTCGGCCACAACCGCGTCTTCGGCTACTACATCGAGGTTTCGACCGCGAACGCCGCCGCCGTCCCGGAGGATTTCCAGCGCCGCCAGACCCTTGTCGGCGCGGAACGTTACGTCACGGCGGAACTCAAGGAGCACGAGGCGAACCTCAACGGCGCGCGTGACCGCCTCGTGGAGATCGAACGCGAAGTCTTCACGCAGCTCGTGGAGACGCTCGCCGCCGGGCTGCCCGCGCTCCAGGCCGTCGCCGAAGCGGTCGCGATCGTCGACCTTTGCCTCGCCCTGGGCGAAGTGGCTGCCGAACGCGCCTATGTCCGACCGGCTTTCAAT
>Ga0163153_10004995_pt1 | contig 16124 bp, 15 predicted proteins | sample OliLakLV19MP6IB1_FD_148629 | JGI IMG/M metagenome (GOLD analysis project Ga0163153, IMG submission 148629) | Freshwater microbial mat bacterial communities from Lake Vanda, McMurdo Dry Valleys, Antarctica - Oligotrophic Lake LV.19.MP6.IB-1 | ecosystem: Environmental > Aquatic > Freshwater >... | reverse complement strand
CGGACGGCAACAATTTTTTTCGCGGCTTCTTCAACATGCTCCTGTGCTTCTATCGCTACGTCTCTGGCGATGACAAATGGGAGCATCCGTTCAAGGTGGTCGGCTACCAAGAACGGCTGTTCGACTGGGACCACCATCGCATCGTCGGCTTCATGCACGACCAGTGGGCCGAGCGACCACAGGGCGTCCACTGCGAGAATACCAAGATATGGCCGTTTTGCGTCAGCGGCGCCGGTCTCGGCCTGCAGCTCTACGATGGGTTGCACGGCAAGCGCACGCATTGGGTATATGATCGCTGGATAGAATACGCTCAGAAGCACTATATGGGCCTCGACCGAAAAGGCAACCTTGACTGGCTCGCGCTTTATTACGATCCGATCGAGCGTTCGCTCTGCACTTTTCGTGACGATGTCGGCGCCTATGCTGCCATTGCCATAGTGCTATACGTGCTGCCGCAGAACCGCACGTTCGGCACCCAACTCTATGAAATGGCGGTGCGCAAACTCGGTTGGAATGATCCGAAGAAGCCGGTGCTGCAGCTGCATCCGGATCCACGCTGGCTTGCGCTGGGCATTATGATGGCGCGCGAGGTGGGTGACACAGTCACCGAGGTGCGCCTGCGTCAGTTGGCGGAGGCCTTCTTTGAACCGAAGTTCTTTGGCCCTGATGGTGATCGCTTCGGTTGGTGGTTCAAATTCGGCGAGCCCTGGCCACGCGGCCAGCTCTCTAGTCTCATGGTTTTGAGCGATCTGGGCGACCCAGGCTCTTGGGGACGAGTCTTCAATCAGCCGAATCTTGCAAAATTCTCCGAGCCAACGGTCTCAGGCGTGGACTACCCGACACTCGGCATCTCCCAATGTTGGAACGAACCGAATGCTGGTGCGCTGTGGGTCGAGACCTATTGTGCGGCGAGTTCAAAGCGTGGAGCAGCGACGACATGGCGAGTCAGCGGATTGCCCAATCCCGCAGCGGTCCGCGTGATGATGGATGAAAGCGATTTCAGCGGGTGGTCCATCAACGGCGCCGACTCAATCGAGATCAACAGCGATGTCGATACTCACCAGTTCCGCATCGTGACTGGTTATACGGGCGATTCTAAGCGTATCCCGACATCCGTCGCGGATGCGCAAACGTCAAATGTGATCGAGCCCGCGGCACCGAGTGCACTGGCAAACGCCACCATACAGCTCGCTACTAGCGGCGGCTGCAGCAGCAGCTGCTGCTAGTCTCGCTTAACTGCGAAGTTGTAGAATGTGACCGGAAAAGGGGAGAATGGTTTTGAACGCGTCCGCTTTCGTTTGCACTTCATACGTGAACTCGCAAATCAATTATTAGAGGAAGAAACTACATTGTCGCAAGAAAGGGATCAGGTTGAGCGATCATCACTTTCGTGAACAGAGTAAAAACTCGGTGCCCTGCTTAGTTACAATCCCACCAGCTTTTTGATTTCTGCCCGCAACGATTCTTGCTGTTCAACCGCCCAGGCGTCGAGTCTGGGGAACAGATGAACCAAGGGACCGGTGAAGGGAGCCACAACAGTGTCGCGGCGTTCTGCCAGCATGCCGTCGGCTTCGGCGATGCGGATTTTTCGTTCGCGATGTGCAGTGACAAGCATTTTGAAATCATGAGTTGCTGGCCTGGGGTTCCGACGACATCCCCGAAAATCTTGCTCCGGACTACATCCAACTCCTCTGGAACAAGAAAGGGGGTCGGGGGTCATTGTTTAGGAATAGACGTAGCCCCACTGGACGCCAACGCCGTCCTATGACTTGCGAAGTCGGTGTGTCTTGATAGAATGCGCCGGCATCGTGGGAAATTTTCTGAAAGGAAGATTAGGATGATGGTTGTTACCTATCTCATTTCTTCACACCCGAACATACGGCGAAATCTTAATGGTCCTGGCTTGCTTGCGCATCTCAGTTGCGTCATGCCAAGCTTGCATTTTCAGCAGTGTATCCATGCTAAGGTGAAATGCCTTCTCCAGGCGCAACGCCATTTCCGGCGTGAGCGAGGATTTTTCATTCACCAGGTCGGATAGCGTCGCTCGGCGCACGCCTAGAATGTCAGCGGCTTTACTCACGCTCAACCCCAGCTCGTCAATGACTTCGGTTTTGATGAAAGCCCCCGGATGGGGTGGCTTCATCCCGATTTTGATTCCTTTCTGTGCCATTAGTGATAGTCCTCCAAATCTAACAAATCCAAATACCCGTCTTCTTCTTCAAAGGTAATCCGCCAGTTTCCTAACGTGGATATGCTCCATGTATCTTTCCGATCACCCGAGAGCCGATGGACCCGCCATCCCGGAGGGGCAGATGCTCGAAACCTGCCCATATCTTCCGCCAGGATCAGCGCGGTCAGGATATTCCGCATTCGGGCCACCAGGTCGGGCCTTAGGCCCTTGGTCTGATTGTCTTCAATGAGGCGCTTCAAACCACGGTGGCGCACGGATCGTATCAACATCTTTTTTTGAGTGTACGGTATAGCCGTACGATTTGCAAGCGTTTTTCGACGATCTGGCCCTGATATCTGCCTATTCTCTTCCTGTAAGCCGTTGGCTGCTACAGGTGTTCATGCGCGGCGGCAGACTGGGCTGTTTCAAGCCTTCAAATGGGCGACCTCTTGTATTTTGGCCTCACTCAGAAGCACGGCGAGGGTGTCCCGCCCACCCGTCCGGTAGGGGGAGGGTTGACCGCAGCCTTCCTGAATGTACGACCTGATCACAGTCCCACCAATGTTTTAATTTCTGCCCGCAGCGCTTCCCGTTGTTCTACCGCCCAGGCATCGAGTCGTGCGAACAAATGAGATAAGGGCCCTGTGAAGGGAGCGACGACGGTGTCGCGGCGTTCTGCCAACTTGCCGTCGGCTTCGGCGATGCGGATTTTTTCGTCTGCGATATGTCGCGACAGGCATTTTGAAATCATGAGTTGTTGGCCCGGGGTTCCGATGACATCCCCTAAAATCTTGCTCCTGACCACGTCCAATTCCTCTGGAATGGCCACCTTCACTCGCACAGCCTGGGCGGTCGGCCAGGATGCCCGCTGGACCGAATAGTCATAGGAGAACACCTGCTCACGAGGTTCGCGGTATGGTCCAGTCACCTCCAAAATCTTCATCCTGGTATCTATCATTATCCCTCGCCTTAAATTATGCTCGCTCGCCAGACAGATAACGCATAACCCGTTCGGCTGCAAGCGCTCCGTCACGGATACAGTCCGGAATCCCGACTCCTCGATAGCCGGCACCCGTGAGGATCAGTCCCCCATAGCGACTAAGTGCCGCCTCGATCTCCTTCAACCGGTCGAGATGTCCCAACGTATACTGCGGCATGGCCTTCATCCAGCGATTCACTTCCACATACCCTGGTTCCGCTGTCACACCGCATATACTGGCCAACTCCTCTCTCACCCGCGTCACCAATGCCTGGTCATCCAATTGAAGAATCGCTTCTCGCCCGACTCCGCCGAGGTAACAACGGACCAGCAGTTGATCTGGCGGAGCACGGTGTGGCCACTTGAGCGATGTCCATGTTGCGGCAATGAGGTCACGTCCTTCTGCTCGCGGGACGATAAACCCGAAGCCCTCAGCCACACTCGACACCGCTGCACGCGGATAGGTCATGGCGATGGTGGCCGTCGAGGCATAGGGAATAAGTTCCAATAATCCACCGGCGATGGGCGTGAGGGGACGAACCAGTTCCGCCGACACATAGGCCGGGGTTGCCAGTACGAGACTGTCAACGGACAAGGCCGAACCGTCATGGAGAATGACGTCGTACATCCAACGACCCGGCTGATGGGATCGTGCGCGTAATGCATCGACGGCACAGTGTCTCTTGAGTATGACGCCTTGGTCTGTCAATCGGCGGACGAGAGCGGCGACCAGATCCGATAATCCGTTCTTGAGGCTGACGAACATCGTGCGTGTCGGCCCGGAGTGCGTGGCGGAAGAACCCGTTTTTCTGGACGCCATCATTCCGCGAATCACACTGCCATACTGTTGTTCCAGCTCGATAAACCGCGGGAACGTCGCCTGCACACTCATCTGTTCCGCATCTCCCGCATAGATCCCGGCCATCAACGGTTCCAGCATTCGCTCGAAGGCCTGTTGCCCCACGCGCCGCCGGAAGAATGATGCCAACGATTCATCCTCCAGCGACCGTTTCGCAGGCACGGCCAGATCTAGCCCCATTCGCGCAAGACCCGTCCAACTCAAGAGGCCGCTTCGGAGAAAGGGACCGAGCTGATTGGGGGTGATGACGACTAACCCCTCTGGAAGTTCATGCAGGCGTCCGCGCGAGTAGACAGAGGCTCTCTTGCTGGTCTCGTTGGTGTTGATGAGCTGATCGGTCAGTCCTAACTTCGCGCAGAGCTCGATGCCGGCCAGTTTCTGGGACAGGAAGGAATCAGGTCCTGCCTCTGTGACGAGATCGCCGACTCGATGGGTGATGATCTTGCCTCCCCAATCGGGTGCGGCGTCGATCACCGTGCAGCGGATTGGGATGCCGGCAGCAGCAGCCTGTTCGTGAAGGGCAAAGGCGGTCGAGAGACCGGAGATCCCTCCACCGATGACAGCGACTGTGCGAAGATTGGTCACAAGGTACTGCAGCGAGATGATTCGTGTGTGCCCAGCACAGACATCAACGTGTCGGCGAGTGAAACAGAATGATTCACCATGCGCGGTATATTGTCGAACCTATCGTTGACTCAACTTATGCACCATCTCGATGGTCGCGGCGACATGTTCAATGGGAGTCGTGGGCAAGATTCCATGGCCCAGGTTGAAGATATGTCCCGGACGACCGCCGGCCCGGCGCAGAATATCTTCCACGCGCCTTTCGATTTCATGCAATGGCGCAAACAACGTGAGGGGATCGAGATTGCCCTGCACAGCCACGTCATGTCCCACCCTTGCCCAGGCCTCATCGAGAGGAATGCGCCAGTCGACTCCGATGACATCCCCACCTGCTTCTCGCATCTGAGGCAGCATGGCCGAAGTGCCGGTGCCAAAATGAATCATCGGCACGCCTTCCCGCTTTAGCCCCTCAAAAATCAATTGGACATGCGGCATCACATATTCGACATAGTCGCTGACCGAGAGGCAGCCAACCCAACTGTCGAACAACTGAATGGCCTGCGCGCCAGCCTTGATCTGCCGCCGTAGATAGCCGGTGATGACCCGCGCGAACTTGTCCATGAGTTGATGCCACACCTTTGGCTCGCAATACATCAACTGCTTGGTGAGGAGATAATTCCGCGAGCTTCCGCCCTCGATCGCATAACTGGCGAGTGTAAACGGCGCCCCGGCAAATCCAATCAGCGGCACCCGCCCGTTCAGGGCGCGCCGAGCCTGATGAATGGCTTCGGCCACATATTCGAGTTCGCTCCCGTCAATGACTGTGAGTCGTTCGACATCCGCCTGGTTTCGTACCGGATTATGGATGACCGGCCCCTCGCCTGCCGCGAACTCCAGGCTGAGCCCCATCGGTTCTAACGGCAACAAGATGTCGGCGAAAATGATGGCCGCATCGAGCGGAAAGCGATCGATCGGCTGGAGCGTGACCTGCGCCGCCAACTCAGGCGTCTTGCATAGTTCGAGGATCGAATGCTTTGCGCGGAGGGCACGATATTCTGCCATATACCGGCCAGCCTGACGCATGAACCAGACCGGCGTGCAATCAACCGGCTCACGCCGGCAGGCTTTCAGGAAGCGATCATTTATCATTTTGGCATTCTAGAGACGAGGGGGCGAATGTGTCAATTCACATTGGGCGGTTGCCGTGGATGTGCCATTGTGGGGTGGCGTCTGTGTCAGTCGTAGGCATCACGTCCTGTTCTGCTAGGAAAAGAAGCGGTACGTGTAGCAAAAGCTCCGGTTGACAGGCTGTGAATCTCTCTACTAGACTGGCGGTTCCCGCTGTGAGCCGATAGTCAATGTGATCAACGAGGTAGACAGGGAGGCCCGAATCCGGATGGCGAAAAAAACGGCAGGTGAATCGGACGAAACCAGACTCAAAAAGAAGGTCGCGGCGAAAGTGACCGAGAACAAGAGTCCTAAAGAGGATGAAGCCCTTCGATCGTTACAGAAGCGGTTGCGGCGGACACAACGAAAACGGCGTACGGTTGCGCTGCGCAAGAAGAATGCAATGAGCAAGAAAGCTGTCGCTCCTGCCGCGAAGTAGTCCCTCTATTGGGGCAGTTGACGGGTGAATGAATTGTTAGGGTAGCACCGATGGAACAAGTACGACCCACAGAGGAGCCCGTGACTCCCGCTATTGCAGAGACGGTGACCGACGCCTTGACCGATCAGGTGGCGGCGGATTTTACAGGGGAGCACCCGGTACCGGTCGAGCTGACAGCAGAATCGACGGAGCAGGTTGTCCTTGAAGAAGAGAAGGTCAAGGACGAGATCGAGATCCAGATCGACCTGCTCAAGGATGCTGATTGGGTGGTCCGTCGCGAGGCCGCCATTACGCTCGGGGAGATGGGGGATGAGCGTTGCGTGGAACCGCTGGGTCGTGCGTTGCGCGATGGCGACTGGCAAGTTCGTGAAGTTGCGATCGAGGGATTGGGGCAGATCGGTTCTCCCGCGGTTGAACTGTTGGTCAAGCTGCTCCGCGATTGGGACGTGCGGAAGTATGCGATTGCCGCGTTAGGGAAGATTCGTGACGAGCGTGTGCTTGATCCGCTCATGCTGCAGCTGCGGAACGACGAATTTAAAGACGATGCGCTCAACGCGTTGGTCGAGCTGGGGCAGCCGGCGTTGCCACGATTGGTCGCCGCGTTGAAAGACAAAGACGAGAATGTTCGAAAGCAATCAGTGCTGGCCTTAGGACGGATCAAACATGCTGAGGCGATCGACCCGCTGATCGACATGCTCTCCGACAGCGATTGGTTTACACGATTGACCTCTGCGGCGGCGCTCGAGGCGATTGGCGACGACCGAGGCCGCGAAGCGATTAAGCCGTTGATGAAGGATCCGGATATGGTCGTTCGGATGCGGGTGGAGCGGATCTTGGCGAAGTGGAAAAAGCAGCCCGCATGATGCTGAAAAAGTCCGTCAGCTTCGTTCTCACCTCGAAAACATCCTCAACGTAGCCCAGAGGCTACGCCTCCGGTGCTTCCATCGGCTGCGGCCTTGCTGACAGCCTTTTTGAGCATCCTGCAACCACAGAAGCCGTGAAAAGTAAAACGTAGGACTGTCGAGAGACCTTCCTGCAAAACATTTCACGTTTCACGAATCCGTTACTTATTCAGCTGCCGGTCAACCTCCCTCTGAATCTCGTCGAGTTTCTTGATCGACACCGATTTCCCCACCGACACATCCAGTCGCACTTCTCGAAGCGTTCCGGTCAGTGACCGTATGGCGAGGATTGATTCATCCTGCTTCGCGCCCTTCGTGGCATTGTCCAGCGTGTCGGCCGCCTCGCCAAGTTGCTTGGCCGCTTCCCCAAGATTCTTATCGAACAGTTCTGACTTCGCCTGCACCATGTGTGATTTGGCGTCCAGCAGCCCTTGCCGCCTGCGCAGGTCTTTCTCGATTCCCATCGTGGTGTCGATGATATTGCGTGAGGTGTCTTTGAGCGACTGTTGCAGGTGCGAGACCGTTTGTTGCAACGTGCCGAGAGGACGTTGGCCGAAATAAAATCCGAGACCAAACGATGCGGCGGTCAGAATCAGAATGGCGATAAATTTCCACATGACATTATTTCTTGGGCTGACGCATTTTAAGCGTGGGTATGGAACGGCGGAGTTGTTGGAGTAGACTGCCTGCTGCAGCAAGTCTGACGGCGATATCCGTGTCTTGCAAGGCTATTTTGAGCAACGGCATCACTGGTGCGCCGGTTGTGCCTAAAGCCTTCGCCGCAAAAAGACGTGGTTGTGGCTGTTTGTCTTGCAGAAGTGTCTGCAAGATTGTCACGGCTTCTTTGTCAGCGGTCGCTCCCAGTGCATGGGCGGCCGCTGTTCGGATCGAGGGGTCCGGGTGTTTGGCCAAGTCCGCGGCGAGTGAAATGGCCGATGTATCGCCCAACCTCAGCAGCCCTTCAGTCGCGCTGGCCCGCACCTGCATACTGGCATCGCGCGTAAGCGCCCGCAGCAATGGAAGATTCTCTCGAATGCCTAGCTTCCCAAGACTTTGGGCTGCGACGGCACGCACGCGTGCAATTTCATCCCCGAGTGCATGGGTGAGCGGAGCCACACCACCGCCTTGTCCGTAGTCTCCTAAGGCGCCGGCGGCGAAGGCGCGAACCGATGGTTCAGGATCGTACACACCCTGGCTCAGGACCGACAAACTCGATGGGCGTTTCAAGCGCCCCAAGACTCCCAACGCTGCCATTCGGACATCGGGTTCGGGAAGTGTCGCTGCTCCGGTAATGTCGGCCAGCATGTCTTGTTTGCCGAGTCTGTACAGGGCTGCATACGCGAAGATGCCTTCCGGCCCGTCGTCTCTTCTTGCGACGTCGATGAGGTAGGGCATGATGTCGGTGACGTGGGCTTCACTGAGCGCGTTCATGGCGGCAATTCGCACGGGTGGGGTCGCATCGCTCAGCGCGCGTCGCAACGGGCCAGACTTTCCTGCGAGGCCGGCTTTACCGATGGCGTCCGCGGCACGAGCACGTACGAGGACCGACGCATCGAGCAGGCCATCTTCCAGGATGGCCTGTATGTCTGAGAGGCCGAGTTCAGCCAGGATCGCATAGGCCTCGACCCGCACATGTTCTTGCGTGTCGCGGACATGGCTGGTGAGAAAGCTGAGTGCTAAGGGGCGCAGCAGGGCTGGATCGTCCGGCTGACCCGTAGGAATGAGCCGTTGATAGAGCGTGAGGGCTTCTTCGGGACGCCCCAGCTTGAGAGAACTCTGGAAGGCGAGGCGGACGAGCGGCTTCGATGCCGTGGTCGCGGGTGGAAGAGCGTACCAGAGCTTTAAGACTTGGTCGTATTCGGCGCGGTTAAAGGCGCTCGCGGCCTCACGTTCGAGGGCTGAGCCGGGTTGAGCCGTTGGCGCGCCTGCGTTTGCAAGGAGCGGGCTTGTGAGAATTGAGACAAGTGTGAGCAGCAGGAGCACTTGTAAGTGTGCTGTGGCAGCGCAGCAATTCCCTTTGAAACTTTTCACGTCTAACGTTTCACGTTTCACGAATCGCCGGACGGCCCGTTACCATGTCGAGGGCGCGATCACCATGGCGGGCGCATACATCGTATCGACGTACTCCTTGACCATCCGTTTAGTGCAGAAGCGAGGCGCATTGGTTCTGAGACTTTCCTTCATGAGTTGCAACCAGCCGCGAGGGATCCCATCAAGGTCTCGTTGATAGTAGAGGGGAATGGCTTCTTGCTCCAGCATGCGGTAGAGCTGCTGCGCGTCATGCTCGTCTTGGGCCTGAATATCTTGGTTCCCAATTAAGGGTTCGATGCCCCATCCGTTGGCGCCGTTGTAGCCTTCTTTCCACCATCCATCGAGGACGCTGAGATTGATGACGCCGTTGAGCGCGGCTTTTTGTCCGCTCGTGCCGCTCGCCTCCAAAGGAAACCGCGGGGTATTGAGCCAAATGTCGACTCCTTGGACGAGAAACTTCGCCATGTGCATATCGTAATTTTCGAGGAAGGCGATGTGGCCGCCCAATTTATGATCGTCGCAAAAGCGCAGCACCTCATGAATAAAATAGCGACCAGGCTCATCGGCTGGATGGGCTTTACCGGCAAAGATTAATTGGACGGGACGCCACTGGTTATGGAGCAAGCGTTTCAGCCGTTCAAGATCACGGAACAGCAAGGTCGCTCGCTTGTAGGTGGCAAAGCGTCTGGCGAAACCGATGGTGAGCGCTTCGGGGTCGAGCAACGTGCCGCGCGTGATGACCTGTGAGGCTTGGAGATGCCCCCGCATCCAGCCGCTCCTCGCACGTTCCCGAATGAAACTCATGAGTTTTCGTTTCATGGTTTGGCGTACGGTCCAAAGTTCCTGGTCGGGGATATCCAGGACCCGTTGCCACATCGCGGTATCGTCGCATTTTTCTACCCATTCGGGGCCGAGATACTTGCCGTAGAGTTGGTTGAGTTCCGGTGCGATCCACGTCGGTGCATGGATGCCGTTGGTCACGCTGCGGATCGGGATTTGCCCGATCGGAAGGCCGGGCCACATATGGTGCCACATCTCTCGTGAGACCTGTCCGTGTTCACGACTGACCCCGTTTACATGGGCGGACAGCCGGATAGCGAGCGCCGTCATGTTGAAGCCTTGGCCCTGGGACTCTGGGGTATCTCCGAGGCGGAGGAAGTCTTCTCGAGAGAGGCTCAACTGCTCCCAATAGCCCGCAAAGTACCGATCCATGAGATGGTGGGGAAATACGTCATGCCCAGCCGGTACCGGTGTATGAGTGGTAAACACCGTGCTTTGGCGGATGGTCTCGCTCGCGTCCGCGTGCGTCGATCCCTTCTGGATCAATTCGCGCATGCGCTCCAAGGTGAGGAAGGCGGAGTGGCCCTCATTGGCATGCCAGACCGTTGGCGCAATGCCCAAGGCGCGAAGCATACGGACGCCGCCGATACCCAACAGAAACTCCTGGCAGAGGCGCATCTCCTGATCGCCGCCATACAGTCGAGCCGACAGCGCCCGATTTTCAGGACTGTTCTCGGGGACGTCTGTATCGATGAGGTAGAGGGTCACCCGCCCGACGAGGACTGTCCAGACCGCTGCCGCCACGACCCGGCTACCGATCTCGACCGTAAGCCTGCACGGGTCTCCTGATGGAGTGAGGGCCGGATGAATCGGCGACTCTGCTTGATTGAACGGGGCGTACGCCGCTTCCTGCCATCCCTCTGGCGTGATCCGTTGCTGAAAATAGCCTTGCGGGTACATGAATCCCACTCCGACCAAGGGCACACCGAGATCGCTGGCTTCCTTACAATGGTCTCCGGCGAGAATGCCCAGACCTCCGCTATAGATGGGAATGGACCGATGCAGACCAAATTCAGCAGAGAAGTAGGCGATGGTGGGAGATTTCAAATCGTGGTGTTGTGTCTTAAACCAACTGTGTCCGTTCTGGCGGTATTCGTCGAACATCTTGAGGGCGGCAGAGTACAGCCGCACATACGAGGGATCTTCGGCAAGATGCGTGAGTCGGTCCGGCCTGACTTTGGCTAGTAATTCGACAGGGTTGTGGTGGGTCAATACCCAGAGGGTCGGATCGATGTGTTCGAACAGCCGACGGGCTTCTGGAGTCCAACTCCACCAAAGATTCTGCGCCAATTCCTTGAGACGTGAGAGCCCGGATGGAATGGCTTGTGGCGATGTATCTGCTGCCTGACGAGTATCCATTGCATTTCCTCGATATTGGTGCCGATGTGGGTGTTGTCGTGAGAGAACCGCCTAGCAGGCTGCGGAAACACTCTGTGTGCACGACGGAATTTCACTCATTCGCATGTGTGGGACAATGGGCGAATACTCCCGCAGGATGCTCAAAAAAAGCCGCCAGCAAGGCCGGAGGCGAATCGAAACCGGAGGCGTGCCCTCGGGGGTACGTCGAGGATTTCGATGAGTCGAGAACGACGCTGCCGGATTTTTTCAGTATCCTGCTAGGTTCACGCGTGACCGGCCTTATGCCACGTTGTCCACTCGTCCGAGAATGCCACGGAAGCATACCGTTCGCCAAGTATTTTCGCCACTCGGTTCATCAGTTTGGCGATTCGTTGGATATCCTCCGGGGGAAGATCTTGTCGAAATCGAGGGTGTAACCCCCACCGGGTTTCCACTTCTTCACCGGCGACAGTCGACATCACGCTCACCAACGTAATCTCGGCCCCCGTCGGACTTTGAGGTTCAGGAGCCGGGGTGAGGTGTGGCGGTGTGGACGGTAGATGGGTTGCCACATCTGTGGCAGCTCCGACTGCTACGACCGGAGGGGGATCTCCGGCTAGGATGGCTTTGATAGCCGGAATGACGGCGCTCGCGCAGAGCGCTGCGGCGGAGGAGACCTGCGCATTTCCTGCGATTCCCATCGTGTCGGCGACACGTCCGCCAAAGTCTTTTAACATCTCGTCCTTCACGGGATTCTGCTCGGTGACGAGGAACCGGTACCGCTCATAGGTCTGCCGACTTTCTGCCACCGCTGCACCGACGGTGAGCATCACTTCTGTTTGGTCGGCGCCGGAACCGAATGCCGGCTCCAGCACGTTTTTCAATTGCACGGTGACGGCGTCCTCAAGACTATCCATGAACTGGGGCTGTGTTTTGATCGGCAGGTACAGTGCGGAGAGCCGGTCGGTCAGATTAAACATAACCTTGAGAAACTCAAGGTAGATGTCCCACTCATCGTGCCGTTTCAATTTCAAGGCCCGCTCCGGGGCGTTCCGTTTCATGACGGTCACGGATTCACCCGCGACGGCCAGGAGGAGTTCGGCGAGTTGGCGAAGTTGCAGTTGGTGTTCCTGGTTGGCGGTGGCCATAGAGTTCTCCTCGTTCGTGCGCGATTATAGCGGAGACAGGTTCGGCGATCAAAGAAACAGTTTCAGCAATCGCTTGTCGGTATGGCACCTCGCGGGTACGATTGGATTGAGCAGGATGCTGAAAAAGGAGGGGGTGGAGCCTGATGATCTTCTATGCTCGCGCAACGCGCGGCCTCCGAAAGGATGGGAAGGGAGCGGCCAGGTGCCCTTCTTGCTCGCAGAACGCGCACGATAAGAATGTGCTCGTTCGATGCGCGCAGTAAAGGACAGCCTTGATTGCCCCCTCCAAGAAAGGCACAAGAAAGCAGAAGGCCCTCGCCAGGGCAATTGGCACGTCCCGGGAGATTGATTGCGAAGCAATCGGAGGGTGGGGTGGGTGAAAAATGTCTGCCAGTGGGTGGGTGAGTGAGAATATTGCGCGCAGTTGGGATCATCCCCGCCACCCTTTGTAAAGTGATAGTTCACTCGACGGTGAATAGGAATGCGGAGATTGCAATGAGGAAATCTAAAGGCGGTGTTCTGTTCGTTGTCGGGTTACTGGCGTTGGTGGGGCTATTTGGTTGTAATCAGGAGACGCCGATAGAGAAGACGAAGGCAGCGGCTGCGTCCGGCAATGCGGCCACGCAGGCAGCAGGGCAGGCCGCGGTGGATGCGATACAGACTCCGATGGATAAGGCCCGTCAGACGGAAGGCATATTGGAGCAGTCGGCTCAGCAAAGGGCCGCTGAGATCAAGGACTCGATGCATTAGAGCACTTGGCTGCGCAGGAGAGAATGGGAATAAAAAGGTGTCAGCATTGTTTGAATTGACGGCTGTGAGTTTTGGCGAATATGCTGACACCGTTATCTCTCAGGTCGAGCAATGAAACTCGTGAGCGCTCCACCCACGTTCATATCAGCCACAGGTTGAAGACTTCCAGAATGAAAACAGAAAGCTTGGGAGCGGTTGCGAATGTGCACTTCTCTGACCTTCAGCGGTCGTGATAGAGTCTGCCCTCGTTCAATCACTGCACCTAACAGATAGCATATTCTCATCCGCCTAAAAGGATAGCTTCCATGTTTCCTTCGGAACTCTTTTCGCTGTTCCCACCATTTCCTAGAGATCCGCATGTCTTTGTGGCAATGAGCTTTGATCCCGTTTTTAAGCATCGGTGGGAAGTCGTAATAAAGCCCACCATCCAAGGTTTAGGCTTGAAACCAATTCGAGTCGATGCATCAACGATAAGCGACTCGATCCTCACCCAGATTTTGCGCGGGATCTCAGATAGCAAGTTGATCTTCGCCGACATCACGGCTGTGACTGGCCTGAGAAATCCCAATGTCATGTATGAAATTGGTCTTGCACATGCCGTGCGACAACCGCAGGAAGTACTTCTATTTCGATCTGACGATGACCCGCTAGATTTCGATGTGGCCCATGTAAAAGTAAATCCCTATGCTCCTGATACCGATGTAACCAATAGTAAGGCAACTGTTAAAAAGGCATTAACAGAGGCAATGTCCGAGGTAGAGCAACGAAAAGGAATTGCAGTAGACAAAGCAACGGATGCCCTGGACCCGATTGCCTTGAACCTTATGCTAGATGCTCGAGAGGAGGAAAATGGGGTCATCCATTACCCTAGACTTAAGACCATGAGAGATTTTCTTATAAACGTACCCAAAATATTAGCGCTCTCAAGATTGCTGGAACTTGGCGTAGTTAAGGCAAAGTACCCGACCTTTACCCTGGAGGATGAGGATTTAAAAGGTGGGAAAATGGATATTCCACTCGATGAAGTAATGAAGTACGAACTGTCACTCCTTGGTCATGCAGTCATGGCGAATTTCGCCACAAAACTTGGGGATTCAGCAAATACTCAATGATCCAGCAAGAAAACAGTTGGCCGATGAAATGTTTGCTGAAATCTCTGATCGGTACCGTAAAAATAAAGATCTTTCTGAAGAACAGCGTCAAGCTAGATTCTGTTTTCAAGACTCACATGGTCAGTGTGGCCAAAGTGTGGCCGAACTATCGTGTTCGATCAGGTTTGATCGGTTTCTTCCACGTCTCTGACTCGCCTGTAAGTAATTGAGAACGAAACGATAGGAGTAGATCGAGGTCTATAGTCTATGGGTCTGAAGTGTTTTCAAATCTCGCCCCCTCTGCTATTTTCTGATAGGCAAAGCTGGGCAAGCTTCTGTGCTGCCGCACAATGACAGTCATGAGCGCTCTGGCTTTTCATCCACTTGCTCCCTCAGGATGGCCTGGCCAATCCTCGACTGCGCGTGTCGAACGATATACATGCTCCTTCCAAGCTTGCTCGTTATCTCTCTAGGGATGGGGGCTGAATGATCTTCCACTGCGCGCGTCCAACGAGGGCCTTCTTAGGCCGCGCGTTGCGCGAGCACAGAAGATCCTCAGGCTCCATCCCCCTTCTCTTTGAAAGGGCGGCGAAGATTATGGTATACAGCGCTTCCCCTGAGTAACCGGACTGCCCAATAATTTCTTCGCTCATCTCCATGGAACGAGAAACCAAAACGTATGTGCTGAAACGGTCGGTTGACGAGGCCGTTCCCCGGACGCTGTCCATCGATTATGCGGCGGCGTTGAATGCGCAGCAGCTTGCGGCGGTGACTGCGGGCGAAGGGCCTTCGCTGGTCATTGCCGGCGCCGGTAGCGGCAAGACTCGCACCCTGGTCTACCGCGTGGCCTATTTGATCGACTCGGGAATCGATCCTTCCCAGATTCTCCTCCTGACCTTTACGCGAAAGTCATCGCAGGAAATGCTCGATCGGGCTGGTGAGTTGATCGGCGTACGCAGCGAACGTGTTCGTGGCGGCACGTTCCATTCTGTGGCCAATATGTTGCTCCGGCGCTATGGCCGGTCCATCGGCCTTGAGCCGGGCTTCACGATTCTCGATCGGGGCGACGCTGAAGACTTGATTGCCTTGGTTCGCGCGCAGCTGGGTTTGAACGAAAAGGATAAGCGATTCCCTCGCAAGGGGACGATTGCGGAGATGTTCAGCAAATCCGAGAATACGTTACGTCCGCTCGCCGAGATCGTGGTCGAAGAGTTCGATCATTTTTCCGACCATTTGGATGCATTGGAACAGTTGCAGCGAGGATATCAGGCGTCGAAGCGCCAACGTCAATTGGTGGATTATGACGATCTGTTGGTGTTACTGCGTCGGCTTGTGATGGAAGATGAAGGAGTCCGCCGGACGATTTCATCGCTGTATCGATACATCCTGGTGGATGAGTATCAGGACACCAATCGCTTGCAGGCGGATATCGTGCGGCATCTTGCCTCCACCCATCAGAACGTGATGGTCGTGGGTGACGACGCGCAATCGATCTATGCCTTCCGCGGTGCGACGTTCAAGAACATCATGGAATTCCCAACGCTCTTTCCCGGCACCATCATCTATAAGCTAGAAGAGAATTATCGCAGCACACAGCCGATCCTGAATCTTGCGAATACCATTATCGCAGCCGCGGCGGAGAAGTATAGCAAGCATCTCTTTACGAGGAAGCTTGATGGGCCGTTGCCGGTCCTGGTGGAGGCGGTAGGGGAGCATGCACAATCGCGCTTCATTGCGCAGAAGATTTTGGAGTTGCGGGAGGAAGGGGTTCCGCTCAGCGAAATGGCCGTGCTGTTTCGATCGAGCTTTCACTCGTTCGATCTTGAAATCGAGCTCTCGCGTCACG
>Ga0163153_10004993_pt1 | contig 16128 bp, 11 predicted proteins | sample OliLakLV19MP6IB1_FD_148629 | JGI IMG/M metagenome (GOLD analysis project Ga0163153, IMG submission 148629) | Freshwater microbial mat bacterial communities from Lake Vanda, McMurdo Dry Valleys, Antarctica - Oligotrophic Lake LV.19.MP6.IB-1 | ecosystem: Environmental > Aquatic > Freshwater >... | reverse complement strand
CCGAGCCAACTCCTCCGCCCGCCGCGCCCGCAGTTGTTCAACGGTCGCCTAACGCTGTACCCAGCGCGCCAACTCCGCCGGCCGCGCCAGTCAGCCTTGAGCGCGCCCCCGCGCCGCCCCCGCGCGCGCCCGAGCCGTTGGCTGCTAGCCTGCCGCCGGCCGCGCCCGCTGTGGTGCAGCGCGCGCCCGAGGCGACGCCGCCCGCGCCGCCGGTCGTGCCCGCCCCGGCTGCGATTCACCCCGACGGTGCTGGGGCAGGTCGGTCGCCGGAGCCTGAACCGCCGCCAAGCGCGAACCCTGTACCCAGCGCGCCCGCATCAATGGCGTCCAGCCTGCCGCCAGCCGCGCCGGTTGTGCAGCGCGCGCCTCACGCTGTCCCCAGTGCGCCCAGCGCCCCGCCGACCGTTGCCGCCGAAAGCCCGGCCGAGCCGCCCAGCGCCCCGGCTTCCGACGCGCCGGCGGCTATTCACCCCGACAGTGCTGGGGCAGGTCGCTCGCCCGAGGCTGCGCCTACGCTGCCGCCGGCCGCGCCCAATCTCGATTCGGTCTTGGCGCGGGCGCAGAATAGCGCCCAATTGGGCCGCCTGGGCCGCGAGCCGGCCGCCACGTCGCCGCGCCCAGACGCCGGCGTGACCCAGCCGATGCCGTTGCTCGGCCGCGCGCCTCTGGCGGCCCCGCCCGCTATGACGCCGGTGTTGCCGCAGGCCCGCGTACACCCCGACAGTGCTGGGGCAGGGCGCGCGGCCGACGACAACCCACCCGCCGCGCCGCTCGACGCTGGACCCAGCGCTGCACTCAGCGCGCCCGCGGCAATGGCTACCAGCCTGCCATCGACCGCGCCGGTGGTGCAGCGGTTGCCCAACGCTGGACCCAGCGCGAACGCTGTACTCAGCACGCCGACGCCGCCCCGCCCGCCCGCGCCGCAAGGCTCACCGAACCTGTTTGCGGAGCGGCCGTTCTTCAACAGCCAGCCCACCGAGCCGTCGCTGCCCCGGCCGCGCCCGGCCGGCCCGACGCCTCGGCCGGCGCAGGAGTTGCCGCTCGTCCAGCGGCTGCCCGCGCCCACCCAGACCGGCGGGGAGCAACCGCAGCCCACCCGGACGGTGGATTACACCCCCCGGCCGCAAACGCCGCCCGAGACCGGCGAGGCGGAAAAGGTCGAGCTCGACTTAGAAAAATTGGCGCGCGACGTGCTGCCGTTTATCAAGCGCATGCTGTTGGTTGAGCGTGAGCGCCGGCCCCGGCGCTAACTGGAGGGAGCTATGGGATTAGAAGCAATTACCACCCGCCGGCTGACTTTGTTGATGGCCGGCACCACGCCGGAGAAGGCGAAGATTTACAACCTGGAAAAGTGGAACCCATTGACCGACCACATTGAGTGTTCGTTCAACCCGACCTCCATCCGCTACACGGCCTCGCCGCAGTACTACCAGGTGAAGAATAACGACTCGGAATACGGCTACCGGATGTACTACACCGGCAACGTCGCCAGCACGCTGACGATGGATTTGCTGTTCGACACCACCACCAGCGGCGACAGTGTGCAGGAGAAGTACATTGACTTCCTAGTGGAGCTCACCCGCCCAGACGAGGGCCTCGACCCGCCCCAGCCGCCGCAGTGCAAGTTCGAGTGGGGCGACTTCACCGACGGCGACTTCCTGTCGTTCAAGGCCGTGGTCGCCAACCTGCAGGTCAACTACACCTACTTCCTGGCCAACGGCACGCCGATCCGGGCCGATGTGGATATCACCTTCAAAGAGCCGGATGACGTGACCGGCGGCACCAACCCCACCTCGCGCAGCGAGGCCCGCAAGGTCTGGACCGTGGTGCAGGGCCAAACGCTCGACTGGATCGCCTTCAAGGAATACGGCGATGCCTCCGCCTGGCGGCACATCGCGCGCGCCAACAACCTGTTGAACCCGCGCAGCCTGCGGCCCGGCATGGTGCTGCGGCTGCCCCCGCTGCCTTAAGGCTGCGGCTGTTCATTTCGCACGACTGAGGAGCTGGTATGCCCGATGAGTTACGCGCCGAGCTGGTGATCAAGCTCGGCGGCCGGAAGCAGACGGATATGCTCGACGACATTATTGAGGTGGTCGTTGACAGCAATTTGCATCTGCCGGCCATGGCGACGATTGAGTTGTATGACACCGCCATGGAGTGGGTCAATGACTCGGCCATCGCCATCGGCAAGCCGGTCGAACTCACCTTCGAGGCCCAGGAGCGCGATGAAAAGGTCGAGGGCGCCCCGCGCCTGCTGTTCAAGGGCGAGGTCACCGCGCTCGAGCCGATCTTCAAGCCCAGCGGCCAGGTCAGCCTGCTCATCCGCTGCTACGACCAGACCCACCGGCTGCACCTGGGCAAGCGCACGCGCACGTTCCTGGAAAAAACCGATGGCGACATCGCCAAAGATGTGGCCGGCGACTCGGGCCTAACACCCGACGTGGACGCGACCACCACCAAGAACCCGTATGTGCTCCAGCACAATCAGACCAACATGGAGTTTCTGCTGGAGCGCGCCCGGCGGATCGGCTATTGGGTGTATGCCAGCGAGGGCAAGCTGCATTTCAAGAAGCCCGCGGCCACCTTCCCGGCCGGCACCAAGCTCGAATATGGTCAGGAGCTGATCGAGTTCCGCCCGCGCCTGTCGGCCGTCGGGCAGCCGGGCAAGTCCATCGTCACCGGCTGGGATATCAAGACCAAGAAGTTGGTCGAGGGCAAGGTCGCCAGCACGACCGCCGTCAAAATGGCCAAGGTGGGCATCGCCACTGCGCCGTCGGCGCTGGCCAAGAGCGGCTTCAAGGTCAGCGACGCCGAAATGCACATCGTTCACCAGCCGGTGGTGGACGCCAAGGACGCCGCGGCCATCGCCACCGGGGCGTTGGAAGACATCGCCAGCGAAGCCTGGCATGCCGAGGGCGAGTGCTTTGGCGAAACCCGCCTGCAGGCCGGCACCTGGGTCACGATCACCGGCTGCGGCACGCGGTTTAGCGGCAAGTATCTGGTCACCTCGGCCACGCACGTCTACCGCTCCGGCGTCTATCGCACGCGCTTCGTTGCCAGCGGCCACCTGCCCTACACTTTCAGCAGCCTGGTGGGCGGCCGGGCCGGCACCATTGACCAGCCCACCAGCGCGATGCCGGGCGTCACCATCGGCGTGGTCACCAACACCAAAGACAAAGACGGCCTGAGCCGGGTCAAGGTCAAGTTCCCCTGGCTGCCCAAGTTCAAGGGGGCCGAGATCGAGAGCAGTTGGGCGCGCCTGTCGGCCCCCATGGCCGGCAAACAGCGCGGCTTCATGTTCATGCCGGCGGTTAACGACGAAGTGCTGGTGGCCTTCGAGAACGGCGACCCCAGCGCGCCGTACATCCTGGGCGGCCTGTGGAACGGCAAGGATAAGTCGCCCTTGACGGCCGAAGAGGCCAGCAAGGACGGCAAGACCACCAAGCACATCATCAAGACCGGCTCCGGTCACGTCATTATCCTGGACGACACCGCCAGCAAAGAGTCCATCTCGATCACCGACAAGACCACCAAGAACATGATCATCATCAGCTCCAAGGACAACACCATCACGATCAAGTCCGACAAGGACATCGTGCTGGAAGCCAAGGGAAAAATTACCATGAAGGCCACCCAAGACATTCTGTTCGAGGGCCTCAACATTAAGTTCACGGCCAAGGCCAAGTTCAACGTGGAAGCCAAGGGCGGCATCCTCCTGGCCACGACCGCCGTCGCCAAGATCGAGGCCACCAAGGTGGATGTCTTGGGCAAGGCCGGCGTAGCGCTCAAGACGGCCGGCATGGGCATCGTGGATATTTCGCCGGCCAAGACCACCATCAACAACGGCGGCCTGGAGGTCATGTAATGCCTGGGATGCTGCTGACGATGAGCGCCGTGATCCTATGTGCCCACGGCGGCAAAGCCAACCTGGCCGCGCCCAACCCGCGTGTCAAGATCATGGGCACCCCCGTGCCCATGAGCGCCCCGCCGCTGGTCATCGGCGGCTGCGCCTTCCCGCCGCCTCCGGTCGCCAACGGCCCGTGCGTGGTCGCCAACTGGATTCCGCCGACGCACACGGTGCGCGTCAAGAGCATGGGCATGGGGCTGGTGTGCCAAACCTCACAGGCCATCGCCGTGCCCACCGGCACCCCGGTGCAAATTGCGTTTCCCGGTCAAGTGCGCGTCAAAGGGATGTAACTTATGATGGACGAAGACATTCGCAACCGGGAGTTTCTGGGGCGCGGGCTGGCCTTTCCGCTGCAATTCAACCCACGCGGCGAAATTGCGCTGGCCAACGGCGAGCGCGACATCGAGCAGGCCATCCACCTGATCCTCAGCACCGTGCCGGGCGAGCGGCCCATGCGCCCCGGCTTTGGCTGCCGCGCCTGGGAGCTGGTGTTCGCGCCGATTTCGTCGGCCACGGTCAGCCTGATGTCCGGCTACGTGCGCGAGGCGCTTAACTTCTGGGAGCCGCGCATTGAGGTCGAGAAGGTGGATTGCTACCGCGACCCGGTGCGCGACAGCGGCCTGCTGGTCCACATCCACTACACCATCAAGGCCACCCACGACCCGCGCAGCATCGTGTATCCCTTCTTTATTATTGACGAGCCGGCCACACCCTAGGCCGGCGCGCGGCGTGATGGATTAGGAGATTGCGGTATGCCTTTGCCTGAACCGATCCTGGATGACCTGCGCTTTCAGCGCGACCTGGTAGACGAGGCGCGCCGGCGCATCATCCGCTATTGTCCTGAGTGGACCGACTACAACGTCAGCGACCCCGGCATCACCCTGATTGAACTGTTCGCCTGGATGACGGAAATGATCGTCTACCGGCTCAACCTGGTGCCCGAGAAGAACCATATCAAGTTTATGGAACTGCTCGGCGTGCAGCTCCAGCCGGCCAACAGCGCCCGGGGCGAGTTGACCTTCCGGCTGTCGGCCCCCTTCCCGATCACGGTGGATGACGACACCACGGCCGTCGTGCCGCTTGGCACCGAGGTCGCCACCCGCGCCACCGACGAGTCGGCCGAGGTGATCTTCACCACCGACGACAAGCTCGAGATCGTGGCGCCCAAGCTCACCCAGGTGCGCTCGCCCGAAGACTTTAACAAGAACTACCTGCCCCGGATGCAGGCCGGGGTCGAAATCTTTTACGCCTTCGCGCGCCCGCGCCCGCGCCTGGGCGACACCTTCTACCTGGGCTTCGAAGACGGCGGCCACCTGGGCGGCCATGTGCTGCGCCTGGATTTTGAGAACGAGGAAACCCAGGCTACCGGCGTGCGCCGCACCAACCCGCCGCTGGTGTGGGAAATTTCGGCCGGCGACGGCCGCTGGGATGAGGTGACGCCCAGCACCTTCCGCGAAGAAGTGGACACCACCGGCGGCCTGAACAACGCCACCGGCACCATCATCTTCTACCTGCCGCTCAACGCCGCCCCCAACACCGTGCAGGGCCGCACCGCCTACTGGCTGCGCTGCCGGCTCGAGCAGCGCCGCCGCGACCAGCCCATGTACAGCCAGTCGCCGCGCATCCGCACCATCAGCGCCTACTCGCTGGGGGCTACCACCCACGCCACCCACGCCGTGGTGGTCAAGGACGAATTTGTCGGCACCAGCGACGGCGAGCCGGGCCAAGTCTTCCGCCTCCAGCAAACCCCGGTGCTGGCCCCGCGCGCGGGCGAAACAGCCACGGTCGAGGAGAAGCGCGACGGCGAGGTCGTGCCGATTGAGTGGGCGCTCGTCACCGATTTCTCCAACTCCGACCGCTACAACCGCCACTTCACGCTCGACACCGCCACCGGCGAAATTGCCTTTGGCCCGGCCGTGCGCCAGCCCGACGGCTCGGTGCGCCAGTACGGCCGCACGCCCGAGGCCGGCCGCCAGATCGTCTTCACCCAATACCGGCACGGCGGCGGCGTGGCCGGCAACGTGCCGGCCGGGCGCATCCAGATGCTCAAGTCGGCCGTGCCCTACATTGACAGCGTGACCAACCTGCGCCGGGCCGAAGGCGGCCGCGACCAGGAGACGCTGGACGAGGCCAAGCTGCGCGCCCGGCGCGAAGTGCGCGCCCAGCAGCGGGCCGTCACCGCCGACGACTACGAAGTGCTGGCCAAGGGCACCAGCCGCAGCGTGGCGCGCGTGAAGTGCCTCACGCCCAGCAAGGCCGCCGCCGATGGCGCGGTCGCCAACCTGCCCCCCGGCATGTTGGAACTGCTGGTCGTGCCGGCCGTGTTCGACGCCCTGCGCAACGGCGACCTGACCAAGCTGGCGCTGGATGACCACCTGAGCAAGGCCATTGAAGCCCACCTGGAGCCGTACCGGCTGCTGACCACCACCGTGCGCGTGCGCGAGCCGCGCTACATCGGCCTCCGCGCCTACGCCGAGATTGTGGTGTCCGAATTCAGCAACCCCGAAACGGTGCGCGCCGCCGTGCGCGAGAAGCTGCGCCTGTTCATCGCGCCGCTCGACCTGACCCAGCCCGACGAGCCGAAGGAAGAATTGCTCGGCTCGCACTGGGACGGCTGGCCCTTTGGCCGCTCGCTGTTCATTGCCGAAATCTTCTCGCTGGTGCAGCGCGTGCCGGGCGTTAAGCATGTGCTCGATGTGCGCTTGAGCCAGCGGGCGGTGAACCCGCGCGCCGAGGCCCAGCCGCGCGGCGACAACCTAGCTCTGACCGTGATCGAGCCACTGACCGAAGGCGCGACCGATATCGAGCGCATCGAGCCGCCGCTGCTGGCGGTTGACTCACGCCGCCTGGATATCCCGGCCGACACGTTGCTGTGCTCGCTGGAGCACGAAATCCGGCTGGTCGAGCTATGACGGTTAAGGATCAGGTCTCGGCCCTCTCGGCCAACATCACTGGGGTGCGCATGGACGCGGCCCTGGTGCCGGTGACGCCGGGGCCGGTCGCGCCGCACGGCCTGCCGCCCGCGCCGCTGCTGGTATCGCATGTCGCCAGCCACTATCGGCGCTATCCCGGCGAAACCGTCACCCTGTTCACGCGGGTCGAGGCGCTGGCGGTCGGCCAGGGCTTCGCGGCCCAAATCAGCGTGCCGGCCGGGCTGCACCTGGGCGACTATCGCGCCGCCCCCAGCCACGGCGACAACGCGCCCGACCTGGTGGTGGCAGACAACGCCCGCTTTTTGCGCTGGAGCGTGGCGCGGCGCGTGGCTGTGGGCGAGGTGTTTGAGTACGAGCTAGACGGCGTGGTGCCCGCCACGCTGGTAGACCTGAACCTGGAAAGCCAGGCCATCGTCTCGCCCGCCGGGCCGGACGACGCCGGCGCGGTCATCGAATCAGTTGAGATTTTGGTGCCGGCCAAGGGCAGCTACCTGCAGCACATGCCGCGCGTCTATCAGGAGCAAGACGAGCTGATGGGCCGCTTCCTGATGCTGTTCGAGAGCTTCTGGCGGCCGATCGAAGCGCAGATTGACAACCTGCCCTACTACTTCGACCCGGAGTTCACGCCCACCGAGCTGCTGCCCTGGCTCGCCACCTGGGTTGACCTGACACTCGACGAGCGCTGGCCCGAAGAAAAGCGTCGCCGCCTGCTCAGTTCGGCCGTGGCCCTCTACCGCAAGCGCGGCACCCGGCGCGGCCTGCAAGAGTACCTGGAGATTTACACCGGCGCGAGCGTGCAGATTTCTGAGCACGGGGCCAACAACTTTCGCCTGGGCAGCCAGAGCCGCCTGGGGCTGGGCGTGGCGCTGGGCACGCTCAACATGCCGCACACCTTCACGGTGACGGCCTTCCTGCCCGCCGCCGCCGCCGGCCTGAGCACCGCCGAACAGGCGCGCCTGGAGACCGAGCGCCGCCGGATGATTGAAACCATTGTCGAGGCCGAAAAGCCGGCCCACACCAGCTACAACCTGCGGCTGGAATCTGTTTAGCGCCGTGAGGACGCCATCGTGACCGAAAAAGACAGCTTGCCTCCACTCCCTACCCGTCGGATCAAGGCCATGGACGGCATGGCGGTCACGGCCGATGTGTGGGAAGAAGCCCACACCTACCATTACCAGAACCAGGCGATCCACGCGCGCTACGGCCACGGCGCGGGCGTGCTGGGCGGGCTGGAGGTCGTCGCCAGTGACCCGGCCGACACGGCCGTCTACATTCGCCCGGGCGTCGCCATAGACGCCACCGGCCAGTTGATTGTGCTGCCCGAGGCGCTCAGCTACGACATCGCCGGCGCGGCCGAGGGCCTGCTGTATATTCTGCTCACCTACAGCGAGAGCCTGCCGCGCCCGCAGACCGGCCAGATGACCGAGGGCGCGCCGCTGTTTGTCCACAACGAGTTTGGGCTGGAGGCGGTCACGGTTTTGCCCAAAAGCCCGCACGTCGAGCTGGCCCGGATGCGCCGGTCGAAGCGCGGCGCGGTGGTCGGCAATGCCCGCCTGGCCGCCGCCCCGGCCGTCGACGAGCTTGACCTGCGCTTCCGCCGCCGGGCCGGCGTGACCTTTGCGGCCCCGGCCGGCATCGCCCTGGTGCAGTTGGGCGGCAAGTCTGAGAAGTACGCGCGCGGCGTGGCCCACCTGGCCCAGGCCCAGCGCGCGGCCGGGCATCCCACCTGGGCCGACGACGGCGTGCCCCTCAACCAGGCCCTGAGCGCCTACACGCTGGTGTACCTGGTGGCCTATAACAGCTTCACCCTCAGCGCCGCCGAGATGAACGCCCTATACGCCTACATTCAGGGCGGGGGCACGGTGCTGGCCGAAAGCAGCCGCCGCGACGGCCCGGCCGCGACGGCCGCCGAGGGCGCGCTGACCGACCTGTTCTCGTCGCTCGGCCTGCGGCTCGAAGACCTGGCCGCCGGGCACGAGCTGCTGACCACCCCGGCGCTGTTCGCCAACCCGCCCGCCGGCTTTGAGACCGATAGCTCGGCCGCCGTGCGCGTGGGGCCGGGCCTGATCTACAGCACCGCCGACTATGGCTGCCTGTGGCAGGGTGAGCGCCGCAGCGGGGCCGCCGGCCGCGAGGCCATTCGCTCGGCGCATGAGTTCGGCGGCAACCTCCTGGCCCTGGCCGAGGCGCGCCGCCAGAAAGCGTAAGTTTCGGACACGCGCGTGACCAATTACGACGACGTCCCGTACCCCAACTTATCGCACGTTCAAACCCACCCAGACACCCTGGCGACTTTGGCGACCCTGCTGGGGCTGACCCCCCCGCCGGTGGACCACTGCCGCGTGCTCGAAATCGGCTGCGCGGCCGGCGGCAACCTGCTGCCGATGGCCTACGGCCTGCCCCACAGCCACTTCACCGGCATTGACTACTCCGCCGTTCAGGTGGCCGCCGGGCAGGCCGCGCTGGCCGCCGTCGGCTTCCCCAACGTCCGCCTGCTGCACCTCGACCTGCTCGACGTCACGCCCGACTTCGGCCAGTTTGACTACATCATTGCCCACGGCGTGTACTCGTGGGTGCCGCAGGCGGTGCGCGAGCGGCTGCTGGGGGTGTGCCAAGAAAACCTCTCGCCCCACGGCGTGGCCTACGTCAGCTACAACGTCTACCCCGGCTGGCACATGCTCAACAGCCTGCGCGACATGATGCTGTATCACACACGCGAGATCACCGACCCGCTGGAGCGCGCCGCCCAGGCCCGCACTATCTTGCAGTTCATGGCCGACTCGGTGCCGGCCGACAGCATGGGCCGCGCCACGCTGCTGAACGCTTTCAGCAAATTTCTCATGCAAGAAATCGAGCGCATCGGCCCCAAGTCTGATTCGTTCCTGCTGCACGACGAGCTGGAGGAGTTCAACCAGCCGCTCTACTTTCACGAGTTCATGGCCCACGCCGAGCAGCATGAGCTTCAGTTCGTGTCCGAGCTAGACTTCCGCAGCGCCCTGCCCAACTTTTACCCCAAGGGCGTCACCGAGGCCCTGCTCAAGACCGCGCGCAGCGTAGTCGAGCTGGAGCAGTATCTCGACTTCCTGCGCAACCGCACCTTTCGCCAGACACTGCTGTGCCACGCCGGGCTGACGGTCAACCGCACCATCAAGCCCGAGAGCCTGCGCCCCTTCCACCTGGCCTCGCGCGCCGTGCCAGACGCAGCCGAGCCGGACATCCACGCGCTGACCGTCGAGAAGTTCAAGACCCTCGACGGCGCGACGCTGTCCATTGACCATCCCGTGAGCAAGGCCGCCATGATCCACCTGGCCTTGCAGTGGCCGCGCACGGTGCCGTTCGAGACGCTGCTGCCGGCCGCCGAAGCCCGCCTGCACAGCACCAACGGCGGCCAGCCCCCCGCCGCGCGCCCGGCCGACGCGCCGGACGATGCCTACGTGCTTAGTACCAATTTGCTCAAAGCCTTCGTCTACAGCGAAAACCTGGTGGAAGCCCATATCTTCCCCCCAGCCTTCGTGGTGGAGGTCAGCGAGCGGCCCGAGGCCAGCCCGTGGGCCCGCCAAAATGCGGCAAATGAGCCAAAAGTAACCAATTTGCGCCATGAGCGGGTCGAGCTAGACCCTCTCAACCAGTACCTATTACCCTATGTAGACGGCACCCGGAGCTTTGACCAACTGTTAGAACTGCTATTGGCAGGTCCGGTAGCATCCGGTAAACTGGTAGCACAGCAAAATGACCAATCCGTGACCGACCCGGCGGCGATCCGGGCCATGCTCGCCAATGAGCTAATGGAAAATTTGCGCTGGCTGGGGCGCGCCGCCCTGCTGGTGGCCTGAGGGACGCATGAGCGACGATAACGTCATCGAAGTGACCGACCGCGAAGGTTGGAAAAAGACCTTTCCGCTCACGAAGGCCATCATCTATGTCGGCAGCGACCCGCGCAACGACATCGTGCTGGAGGCCACGCGCGGCAGCGGCGTGGCCCGCCGCCACCTGCAACTGATCTCTGTTACCGGCGGCAGCGGCTACCGCGCCATCAACATGGGCGACACCGAGATCAAGTACGGCCAGCAGGGCGAAAGCGCGCTGGCCCCGCGCGCGTTCGTCGAGCTGAACCCCGGCGAGAAGGTGCGCGTGGGCGAGTTCGTGCTCAGCTTTCAGGGCGACGCGCCGATGAGCTTCCAAACCGACGGTGAGATGCCCACCGCCGGCGACAAGCGCTCCAAGTCCATCGGCCTGCGGCTGAATATGCCCAACAACCAACTCGGGCTGGATCAACCGATTGACGGCACGGTGGTGGTGCGCAACTGGGGCATCAAGACCGGCGTGCAATTCAAGCTCGAGGTAGATGGCCTCGACCCGGCCTGCCTGGAAATCGGCCCCGGCCCGCTGCTGTTTCCGAACGCCGAAAAAGAAGTCACCTTCCGGGTGCATCACCCGCGCGCGCCCAAGCCGCCGGCGGGTGACTACCGGCTGCGCATTCGCGCCTCTGCGCCCGCCGCCTACCCCGGCGAAAGCGCCATTGTGACGCAGGTGATCCAGGTGCTGCCGTACTACAGTCACAAAGTGCGGCTGACCAACCTGTAACCAGAGGATTGCGAGGACACTCACGCATGTCGCCTCTGTTCCCGCCCTTCCACCGCCGCCTGGCCGGCCGCTTGTTGGTCGGCCTGGTGGCCCTGGCGCTGGCGTGGCCGCTGGCCGCCCGCGCGCAGGAGGCCGGCCCGTCGGTGGTCATCACAGGCGTGGAGAGCGGCAACTTCCCCACTGTCACCGCTTACCTGACCGTCAGCGGCGCGAACGGCCTGCCGCTGGTGGGCCTGACCGCCGATAACTTCACGGTCACCGAAGATGGCCGCGCAGTTTCGGCCCGCACCATCAGCCTGACCAGCGACACCAGCCAGCAGTTGAGCCTGGTGCTGGCGGTGGATGTCAGCGTCAACGAGAGCGACCTGGCTAACGTGGTGGCCGCCGCGATTGATTTCGTCAACTCGCTCGGCCCCAATGACCAGGTGGCCCTACTCAGCTATTTTGACGAAGTCACCCTGTCGGTGCCGTTCACCAGCGACAAGGCTCAACTGATCACGGCCCTGCAAGGCCTGGCGGCCAGCGGCAACGGCACGGCCTTCAACGCCGCCTTGCAGCAGAGCGTCAACCTGCTGGCCGCCCTGCCCGCCGGGCGCAAGGCCGTCATTGCCTTCACCAACAGCGGCGACACCACCGACAACGTCTCGCCCGAGCCGATCCTCGACGCGGCCCAGGCGGCCCAGGCCCGCATTTACCCCATGACCTTCGGCCCCAACGTCAACCAAGAGTTGATGGCGAACTGGGCCCGCTTTTCCGGCGGTCAGGCCTACGACCTCAATAGCTCGTCCGAAATCCGGCCCAACCTGCTGACGCTGGGTGTGCTCATGCGCCAGAGCTACGCCCTCACCTTCCAGTCGGAGTTAACCGCCGACGACCAGGCCCACCCGCTGGCGATCACGCTCGACTTCCAGGGCGCGACCGCCACCGCCGAGAGCACCTTTACCGGGGTGCCGGGCGAGGTGGTGGTCGAAGGCCCCGGCATCTCCAACGGCCAGACCGTGCGCGGCATGGTCTTCCTGGTGGCCGATGTGCAGGCCCCGGCCGAAATCGAGACCGTCACCTTCCTGCTCGACGATCAGCCGCTGGCCGAGCTAACCCAGCCGCCCTACCGCTTCGATTGGGACAGCACCACCGCCGACCCCGGCACGCACACGCTCACGGTGCAGGCGACGGATGTGGCCGGCAACGTCGGCACGACGCAGGTGACAGTCAACGTCGTCCTGCCGCCGCCAGTGGTCATAACGGCCACCCCCGTGCCCACGGTCGCCGCGCCCACCGGCCCCAGCCAGGTGACCGTCTTCGCCCAAACCGCCCTGCGCGTGCTCGGCCAAATCCTGGCCGGCGCGGCCATTCTGCTGGCCCTGATCATCGCCTTCGTCTTGTGGGTGCGCACGCTGCGCGCCCAGCGCCAGGTGCAGATCAAGACCTGCCAGGTGGAGCTGAGCAACCAGGGCAATTCACGCAGCCGCTTCGAAGTGCGCGCCGAAGACCCCAGCAACACGCTCAAGTTCCAGTTTGCGCTGAACGCCGCCAGCCTCGCCCTCCGGCCCGAGGCCGGCGGCGCCGCCCGCGCCTCTGCGCCAGCCGGCCGCCCCGGCGCGGCCCCGGCCGCCGGCGAAGAGCAGAAGAAACTCTCGGCCAAGGCCGCCGTGGATGCCGGCGTGGCCAAGGGCCAGCGCGGCCTGAGCATCATGGAAAACATCACCGCCTGGTTTGTGAACGTCAGCTACCTGATGCCCGGCAGCGGCGGGCGCAAGCTGCGCGGCCAGGTCAGCCAGGCCCGCTCGGTGCAGTACGACGCCTACGAAGGGCTAGAGATGCCCGGCCGCGTGGAGCGCGTGGTCAAGGCCGCCGCGCCGCCGCCCACTATAACCGGCTCCTCCGGCACCACGCTGGGCGGGTACGCCTCCGCGCCGGTTGGCACCGCCACCGCCACCGCCGGCAGCACGACCGCCCAATACACCGGCGCGCCCACCGCCCTGGCCCAGGCCGGCAACGCGCGCCCCGGCTGGTCGGTCACGCCCTATGTCGAACCCGGCCAGAGCCTGGTGGTCCAGTTGCTGGTCAGCCCGCTGCGCGCGCCGCGCACCCAACACTACGCCTTCCGGGTGCTCTCGCGCACTGCCGAAGAGGAAGCCGCCCAGCCAGTGATCGAGCACGGCACCGTCGCGCTGCAAGGCCTCGGCGTCGGGCGGCGCATACTGTCTACGGTGTTGTTCTTGCTGTCGCTGGCGCTGCTCGGGCTGTTGGCCTGGTATCTGCTCCTAAACTTTGGGTTGTTAGGTTAATTTGATGCGCGTGAAGGTTTCCTGACGATGGCTAACGATCAGCTTGAGATCATCGCCCCCAACGGTGAGATCAAGTTCTTCGATTTGAACCCTGGGCGCGGCATCACCAACATCGGCCGCCACCCCGAAAACGACCTCGTCATTGACAGCACCGACGTGGCCTTGTTCCACGCCGTGCTCGACCACCGCCAGAAGCCCTACCAACTGGTCATCGTCTCGCAGGAGACCGAAACCATTATCGAGGGCCAGCGTGTGCAGCCCAACGTGCCGCATGTGCTGCAAACCTGGGACACGATCCAGCTTAACGGCCACTCGCTGGTCCTGATCGAGGGCGACGGCGGGATGTCGGGCGGGCGGAGCATGGCGCGTACCGAGGCCGCCGCGCCCACCCTGGCGCTGGCCGCCGCCGCTGCCGCAGTCGCCGGCTCGGGCGCGGCCGTCACGCCCACGGCCGGCCCGGCGGCGATGGTGCACCCGCGCCTCGCCACCCCGCCCGCCGAGCGCGCCGACGAATTTGTCGTCACCGAGATCACCGAGCGCGAGTGGATGATTGACGTGGAGGGCATCGCCAACACCCAACTCACCGTCGCCAACGGCGGCGACCTGGTGGCGACCTTCCAGGTGCACGTGGACGGCGTTGACCCCGCCTGGGTCACGGTCGAGCCGGCCTCGGTCAACCTGTTCGAGGGCGAGCGCGCCACCTTTACAATTTCGATTATGCCGCCCCGGCTGCCCACCAGCCGCGCCGGCACCTACTACCTGTCGCTCATCACGTCCTCGCCCGATTATGCCAACCGGTCTAGCGCCCACACCTGCACGCTGGCGCTCAACCCGTATTACGACTACTCGCTGAGCGATATTTCGCCCAAGCAGCAAAGCGTGACCTTTAACCGCCAGACCGCCCGCACCGCCCTGGCCCTCGCTAATCGCGGCAACAGCGACTGCGCCTACCGCTTGGACGCCGAAGACGACGAGCGCGGCTGCCATTTTGAGTTCCAAGTGCCGGGCGACCAGGGCGCGCTGCTGGGCCACGCCGAAGTGCGCCTGGCGCCCGACACGGCCCTCACCGTGCCGGTGCGGGCCACGCCCAACAAGCGCCGTTTCTTGGGCGTCGGCAAGCACCATTACCTATACACCATCACCACCACGCCGCTGGCCGGGGCCCAGTCGCCGCGCGCCCGCCAGGGCCAGTTGTCGGCCGCGCCGCTGGTCGGCCCGTGGTTTATCATCCTGGTCGTCGTCCTGCTGGCCGTGCTGTTCGCCTGGATTTTTCGGCCGCATATCAACTACTTCGGCTCGGACCCCAACCTGCTGCGCGAGGACACCGGCGCGCTCCAATTGACCGCCGGCGAGTCTATCTCGCTCAACTGGAGCGCCAGCCCGTGGACCCGCCTGTCGGTCGACTCCAGCCTGGCCCAAGACCCAGATGAAGGCGCCGTGCCCGGCCCCATCGGCAACAAGACCTTCACGCCGATTGACGACGTCAACTACACCCTGCGCGGCGAGAACCTGCTGACCTCGCTCTTCCCGACCTTCTTCAGTGACCACAAGACTATCACGGTCAAGGTGCAGGGCATCGAGCCGGGCATGTATTTCACCGGCAGCGTCAGCTCCGGCTTCGTGAGCTTTGACGTTCGGACCAACACACTGACCATCGTCAAGGGCGGCACGGTCGTCCTGTCGTGGAACGTGGTCCGCACCGAAGAACTGTTCCTGCTCACCAACGGGGCGGCCCAATCCATCGCGCCCGAGCAGTACACCAGCAGCCTGATCGTCGCGCCGGAAAGCGACTCGGTCTTCCAGTTGCGCGCCCTCAATCACTACACCGGCGCTGACGGCAAGATCTCGTCGCCCATCACGGTCAAGGTGCTTGAGCCGTCGCCCACGCCGCTGCCCATTCCCGTCATTCAGCGCTTTGACGTGCAGCCGCTGGTCATCACCGTCGGCGAGTCCATCCGGCTCGATTGGGTCGTCACCGGCGTCGAGCAGGTCACCATCCTGGGCGTAGACGGCGTGTACGCGCCTACCGGCAGCATTGAAGTCTCGCCGGCCGAGGCGGGCACCTACAGCTATGTGCTCACCGCCTCCAACGGCGGCGAGCCCAAGACGCTGCAGCAGATCGTCACCGTGCTGCCCGCGCCCAGCCCCACGCCTGAGCCGCTGGCCCCCAAGATTGACTTCTTTACGATCACGCCCGACGAGGTGGTGGCCGGCGATCCGCAGGCCAGCGACATCACCCTGGCCTGGGCGGTCAGCGGGGCGACGACCAACATCGAAATCAGCGGACCAGATTTCGGCACGGTCTCGAACCTCAACAAGCAGGGCAGCATCACCGTGGCGGTCGAAAAGCCCACGCTGTTTGTGATCACGGCTTTCAACGGCGACGACCTGTCTACCAGCGCCACAGTGCAGATTG
>Ga0163153_10004991_pt1 | contig 16130 bp, 18 predicted proteins | sample OliLakLV19MP6IB1_FD_148629 | JGI IMG/M metagenome (GOLD analysis project Ga0163153, IMG submission 148629) | Freshwater microbial mat bacterial communities from Lake Vanda, McMurdo Dry Valleys, Antarctica - Oligotrophic Lake LV.19.MP6.IB-1 | ecosystem: Environmental > Aquatic > Freshwater >... | reverse complement strand
CTGTAGGTGTCCCGGTCGTGCCCGGCACGTTCGAGCCCGCAGCGACAGACCGAGCTGATGCCGTGGAGGGCATCATCGCTGCCGCCGAGCGCGTCGGGTTCCCGTTGCTCGTCAAGGCGTCGGCCGGCGGGGGAGGGCGCGGGATGCGCCGGGTCGCCGCCGCGAGCGAGCTCCCCGCCGCGCTCGCGGCCGGTGCCGCCGAAGCCCTGGCGGCGTTCGGTGATGGCTCGGTCTACCTGGAACGCGAGGTCCGGCCGGCGCGCCACATCGAGGTCCAGCTCCTGGGTGACAACGCCGGATCCATCGTCGCGCTCGGCGAGCGCGACTGCTCGGTGCAGCGGCGCCATCAAAAGCTCCTCGAGGAATCGCCGGCGCCCGGGCTGACGGACGCGGAGCGAGCGACCCTGCACGAGTTCGCGGTCCGAGCCGCGACGGCGGCCCGCCTGCACAACGCGGCGACCGCTGAATTCCTGTTCGACGAGGACCGCCGGTTCTGGTTCCTGGAGGTCAACGCCCGACTCCAGGTGGAGCATGGCGTCACCGAGCTCGTCACAGGACTCGACCTGGTCGCCGAGCAGCTCTGGATCGCGGCCGGCCATCCGCTCGACGACGCGGTGCGCGCTGCGGCCGCGCGCGCGGCCCGACCGACGGCGCACGCCATCGAAGTCCGGCTCTCGGCCGAGGACCCGGCGGTGGCGTTCGCGCCCGCGCCCGGACGCGTCGGTGCGTGGGTCATGCCGGCGGGACCGGGCGTCCGTGTCGATAGCGCGATCCGGCCGGGCGAGCGCATCCCTCCCGACTACGACCCGATGATCGCCAAGATCCTGACGGTCGGCCCGGACCGGGAGGTTGCCATCGCCCGCATGTCTCGGGCCCTCGACGAGGTCGTCGTCACCGGCATCCAGACGACCCTGCCATTCCACCGCGCATTACTGCGTTCCGAGCCGTTCCAGACCGCGACCCTGTCGACCGCACACGTCGACCTCTACTGGGATGGGCCAGCGGAGCGCGCGCGACACGTGGCCAAGGCGGCCCAGGCCGCCGCCACGGCCGCCACGGCCGCCGTGGTCGCCACGGCCGCCGCGGTCGTCACAGACCGGGCACCCGCTGCCGGTCCCGCTGGGGCGGTGTCTTTGCGTACGGACGACGAGTCGACCACCCAGTGGCGGCAGCGGGGCCGAGACGATGCCACGGACCGGTGGCCGCGGTGAGCGCCCGTCCGCAGCGGGTCACGATCGCCGGGCAGGACCCACAGACAGTCGATGCAAAAGCATCCTCGGAGGACGAGCGTCCCGCGGATGCCGGTGCGGCCGACACGCCCCCAGCCGCGCGAGCCGCGATCGTCGGCGCCGTCGGCAGCCTCGACCGGGACGGCCGGCGCCGGGTCGAGGTCGTCATCGACGGATGGCGCTTCGAGGCGATCGTCGAGGACGAGGCCCGGGCGGCCCTGCGCGACCGGGCGAGCCGTGACCGCCCGGACGCGATGGCAGCGGGCGGCCCGCTGGAGATCCGTGCCATCATCCCGGGGCGCGTCGTGCAGGTCCGGGTGACCGTCGACGACGCGGTCGAGGCCGATGAGGCGTTGCTCGTGGTGGAGGCGATGAAGATGCAGAACGAGCTCCGCAGCCCACGAGCCGGCACGGTCGCTCGCGTCGAGGTCGCCGCCGGCATGAACGTCGAGGTCGGCGATCTCCTCGTGGTCATCGGATGACCCGTCCACAGCGTCCGGTAGGGGAGGGCCAGGACCCCGGCCGTGCCCGATGGCGTGAGACCCTCCGGGCGAAGGCCATCGCCAGCGCCCCGGAACGTCGCAGCCCGTTCCGGACCTCGTCCGGCATCGAGGTCCGTGACCTGTACACGGCCGCCGACATCGCCGGGCTGGATGAGGCGCGCGACCTGGGCCGTCCAGGTGAGTACCCCTATACCCGGGGCGTCCAGCCCACGATGTACCGCAGCCGCTTCTGGACGATGCGTCAGTACGCCGGTTTCGCCACCGCCGAGGAGACCAATCAGCGGTTCCGCTACCTCCTGGAGCAGGGCCAGACCGGCCTCTCCGTGGCCTTTGACCTGCCCACGCAGATGGGCTATGACAGCGACGCGGCGGCCGCCGAGGGCGAGGTCGGGCGGGTCGGGGTGCCCATCGCCAGCCTGGCCGACATGACCGTCCTGCTTGATGGCCTGCCCCTCGACAAGGTCAGCACGAGCATGACCATCAACGCCACCGCGCCCATCCTGCTGGCCCTGTACGTGGCCGCGGCCGAGGCCCAGGGCGTGTCCCGTCCGACGATCAGCGGGACGACCCAGAACGACATCCTGAAGGAGTACATCGCGCGCGGGACCTACATCTTCCCGCCGCGGCCGTCCATGCGCCTGGTCACCGACGTCTTCGAGTTCTGCGCGGCCGAGCTGCCCAAGTGGAACACCATCTCGATCAGCGGGTACCACATGCGCGAGGCGGGCGCGACGGCCGCTCAGGAGCTGGCGTTCACCCTGGCCGACGCGATCGCCTACGTGGAGGCGGCCGTGGAGCGCGGCCTGGACGTCGATGCCTTCGCCGGCCGCCTGAGCTTCTTCTTCGCCGCCTGGAGCGAGCTGTTCGAGGAGGTCGCCAAGTTCCGGGCCGCCCGTCGCATGTGGGCCACGATCATGCGCGAGCGCTTCGGGGCCACCGACCCGCGCAGCCTGGTGTGCCGCTTCCACGTCCAGACCGCGGGCTCCAGCTTGACCGCGCAGTCGATCGACAACAACGTGGTGCGGACCACGGTCCAGGCCCTGGCCGCGGTCCTGGGCGGGGCCCAGAGCCTGCACACGAACTCCCGCGACGAGGCGCTGGCGCTGCCCACCGCGGAGGCGGCCCGCCTGGCTCTGCGCACGCAGCAGATCCTGGCCTACGAGGCGGGGGTCACGGAGACGCCGGATCCGCTCGCCGGCTCGTTCTACGTGGAGAGCCTGACCAACGAGCTGGAGGCCGCCGCGTGGGCCTACCTCGACGAGATCGAGTCGCTGGGCGGCACGCTCGCCGCGATCGAGCGAGGCTTCCAGCAGCGCGAGATCCAGGAGGCGGCGTACCAGGTCCAGCGAGCCATCGACAGCGGCGAGCAGGTCGTCGTCGGCGTCAACCGCTTCCGTGACGACGAGCTGAGCACGCCACCGACCCAGCGCATCGATCCGGACGGGGAGCGCCGCCAGGTCGAACGCGTCCAGCGCGTCCGGGCCGAGCGCTCCGCCGACCGATGGACCGCCACGATGGGCGAGCTGGAGCGGATCGCCCGGGCCGACGGCAATCTGATGCCCGCCATCCTGGACGCCGTGCGCGCCTATGCCACGGTCGGCGAGATCAGTGACCGGCTTCGGGTCGCCTGGGGCGAGCACCGCGAGCTCATCACCATCTGACCATCGCCCGGAGCGCGTACGATGAGCGCCATGTCGCCAGACCGCCAGCCCACCGCCCACCACGACCTGCCAAGCCGGCTGCCGGCCCACATCCGGCAGGTCGGCAAGGTCCACCACGTGGCCCTCATCGTGGCCTCCATCGCCACCTCGCTCGCCGTCTGGCGCGATCTCCTCGGCCTCGAGCTCGAGACGGTCTTGGATGTTCCGCAGGACCGCGTTCGGATCGCCTTCCTGGGCGTCGGTGAGTCGAAGATCGAGCTCGTCGAGCCGACCGACGACACGACCGGCGTCGCCCGCTTCCTGGCCAGCAAAGGCGAGGGCTTCCACCACGTGTGCTTCGAGATCGACGACCTGGCCGCCACGCTCACCCGCCTGGAGATCGATGGGCTGGAGCTCATCGATACGGCGCCGCGGCGTGGCGCGGAGGGGCCGGTCGCGTTCATCCACCCGCGGTCATGCCACGGGGTGCTGGTCGAGCTGATCGAGGCGCCCGGCGGCCCGGCGTGGGGCGCCCTCGGCTTCTAGGTCAGCGCAGGGGTGCGGCCGCGAGGGGCCGCGACGGGTCAGTCGCCGAACGACGGCCGGGAGCGCTTGCGATCGTCCTTGGTCGGCTTGGGCTCGCGGCCCGGGCGGGGCGGCCGGGGAGCGGTGCCGGGGGCCATGTCCGGACGCGGCTCGCTGGGGGCCTTGGCCCGCGCGCGAGCGACATCCTCGTTGAAGCTCTTCAGGACCGCGGGCGGCAGGCTTCCCAGCCAGGCGGCCTCGACTTCCTTCACCCGAGCGTGCTCTGCGGTGCGTCGCTCTCGTTCGTGCTTGGCGTGCTTGACCATCAGGTCCGTCCTTTCCGTCCGGGTCGCTCGGCCCGGAACGGACAGGAGGCCCGCGCTCGGAGAGCTTGTTCGAGGGAGTGTACGCCCGATCAGCCGGGCTTGGTCGCGAGGAGCGAGAAGGCCAACGGCATCGAGCCGGGCGTTCCCGGCGGCAGCACCCAGGTATCGCTGCCCGGCGCCGACTCGACGAGGAAGTCGGTGCTCCAGTCGAGCTCTGCGTGTTCCTCCAGGCGCTCGATGCGCAGACCAGCCTCGATGAGGGCGGTGACGATCTCGCCGAGGCCGTGATCCCAGCCGTGCTCGCGCTGCTGTCCGACGTCGGCGCTCGGATCGGCATACGAGCCCTTGACGTCGAAGATGAGCGGGTCAGGGTGCTCCCAGTACGGGTAGGCGAGGCGCAGCTCGCCGGGCGCGACGCCTTCGTTCTCGAACGCCTGGGCGATCGGGTGGATCTCGGTGATGAAGAAGCGACCGCCCGGCCGCACGAAGCGGGCCACGACCCGGGCCCACGCGCTGATATCGGGCAGCCAGCCGAGCACGCCACGTGACGTGTACACGACGTCGAACGTCTCGTCCAGGACGTCGGGCAGGTCATAGATGTTCGCCTCGACGAAGCGTGCATCGCCGAAGCCCAGGTCGGTCGCGAGGTCCCGGGCCAGGGCCACGGCCGCCGGCGAGAAGTCGGCGCCGGTCACGACGGCCCCGAGCCTCGCCCACGACAACGTGTCGATGCCGAAGTGGCATTGCAGGTGCAGGAGGCGCCGACCCCGGACGTCGCCGACGGTCGCGATCTCGTGCTCGCGCAGGCGCACGCCGCCAGCCCGGAAGCCGGCCAGATCGTAGAAGTCGCCATCGCGGTGGACGACCGTCCAGGCGTCCCACAGGCGCTGGTTGTCGGCGAACGACGCCTCGTGCTGGGGAGCTCGCCCGGAGGACAGACCGCTCATCGCAGGCTCCACACGAAGATCACGTCCGGGGCACGGTCCGCGGTCCGGCAGAACTGGACGATCCGCGCCGCCAGCTCGCGGATCCAGGGCTTCTCCTCGGACGGCAGCGAGCCGAGCTCCTCCTCGATGCGATCGATCCAGCGCCCGGTCAGGGCGTCAACGGCGGTATCCGGGATGCGCGCCACGGCCGTCACCCAGCCCGGATCCACGCGCTCGATGATGAGCCCGGACTGCTCGTCGCTGTCCGGGCCGTCGAGCTCCGTCCGGGCGTCCAGGAGGTCCACCGGGCCGTCGCTGTCGTACGAGCCGCGGGCGGCCTCGGAGAACATGTCCAGCCAGGTCGGGTCCATGCCGCCACCCAGCTCCAGGTGCGCGTGGAAACGGTCGGGCTCGGCGAACGCGCCGTGATCGCCGCTGCCGACGATGACCAGGATGTCGTTGACGTCGCCCGCGACGAGCTCCATCCGCGCGCCCATCGGATCAGCCGCGGTAGCCGGCGTCGCGGAGGAGGGCGGGCAGCTCGGTCGGGGAGCCGGCGACGCGGAACCCGGCCGCCTCGAGGGCGGAGACCTTGGAGGCAGCGGTCCCGGCACCGCCGGAGATGATCGCCCCGGCGTGGCCCATGCGCTTGCCCTCGGGGGCGGTGCGTCCGGCGATGAACGCGACCTTGGGGATGTCCGCCAGATGCTCGGTCGCCCACGCCGCGGCCGTCTCCTCGGCTGCGCCGCCGATCTCGCCGATGAGCACGATGGCGTCGGTCTCCTCGTCGGCTGCGAACAGCTGCAGGACGTCCAGGAAGGTCGTGCCGATGATCGGGTCGCCGCCGATGCCGACGCACGTTGACTGCCCGAGGCCGGCGTCGGACATGGCCTGGACAGCCTCGTAGGTGAGCGTGCCGGAGCGGCTCACGACGCCGACCCGACCCTCGCGGTGGATGGCTGCCGGGATGATCCCGACCTTGGCCCGTCCGGGCGACGTGGCACCCGGGCAGTTGGGGCCGATGAGACGGGCGCCCTTCGCGCGGACCATCTCGACGGCCGGGATCATGTCCAGCGCCGGGATGCCCTCGGTGATGCAGAAGATGGTGGCGATGCCCGCGGCCGCCGCCTCCATGACCGCATCCGGCGCGCCCGGGGCCGGGACGAAGATCAGCGACGTGTTCGCGCCCGTCTGGCGGACCGCCTCGGCGACCGTGTCGAACACGGGGACCGTGCCGTCCAGGGCGGTCCGGCCGCCTTTGCCCGGGGTCACGCCGGCGACGACGTTCGTGCCGTAGGCCTGCGAGGCCATGGCGTGGAACGTGCCCTCCCGGCCGGTGATGCCCTGGACCACGAGGCGCGTGTCGCGCCCGATGAGGATGCTCATGCCGCCGCTCCAGCCGCGCGCGACGCGGCGACCGCCTTCTCGGCGGCCTCGTCGAGGGAGGCCGCGGTCTCGAAGTGCGCCTCCTCGAGCAGGACGGCGGCCTCGGCCCCGTTGGTGCCGACGATGCGCACGACCATCGGCACATCGCGGGTCTGCTGGGCGCGGGCCTCGATGAGGCCCTGGGCGACCTCGTCGCCGCGGGTGATGCCGCCGAAGATGTTGACCAGGATGGCGTTGACCTTGGGGTCGGACAGGATGAGGGCCATGGCCGCGGCGACCTTGTCGGCCCGCGCGCCGCCGCCGATGTCCAGGAAGTTCGCGGGCTCGCCGCCGGCGCGCTTGACGAGGTCCATGGTGGTCATCGCCAGCCCAGCGCCATTGACCATGCAGCCGATCGTGCCATCGAGCTTGATGAAGGTCAGGCCGGCCTCGCGGGCCGCCTTGTCCTCAGGCGCCTCCTCGTCGGGGTCGCGCAGGTCCTCCAGGCCGGGGTGCCGGGCCAGGGCGGAGTCGTCGAGGGTGATCTTGGCGTCCAGGCAGACGAGGCGCTCGACTGGCGTTCCGTCAGGCCCGGCCTCGCGGACGATCGCCAGCGGGTTGATCTCCACGAGGTCGGCGTCGTAGGCGCGCATCGTCGTGACCAGGCCCTTGGCGATGCGCAGCGCGTCCTTGAGGTGCGCCCGCAGGCCCATCGCGAAAGCCAGCTCACGGGCCTGGAAGTCCAGGAGGCCGAGGTTGGGGTCGGCATGGACGCGGATGATCGCCTCGGGGTTCGTCTCGGCGACGGTCTCGATCTCCACCCCGCCCTCGGCCGAGCCCATCAGCAGGATGCCCCGCTCGGCGCGGTCCAGGACGGCCGCCAGGTAGAACTCCGCGACGATGTCCGCGGCCGGCCCGACCAGGACCTTGCGCACGGTCATGCCCTTGATGTCCATGCCCAGGATGGCGCTCGCGACCTGCTCGGCTTCATCGCCGCTGCCGGCCAACTGCACGCCGCCGGCCTTGCCGCGACCGCCGACCAGGACCTGGGCCTTGATCACGACCTTGTCGTTGCCGGCCGCGAGGTAGCGCTCGGCGGCGGCGCGAGCCTCGGCCACGGTATGGGCGACCGCCCACTCGGGGACCGGCAGGCCCTGGGCGACGAGGAGCGACTTGGCGTCGGCTTCCTGGAGTTTCATGCGGACATCACGAGGGGGCAGCTCCGCTTCGCACGAGGGCCGGCGGGCGAGATGGACCCGGCGGGACGTCGATGGTACCGGAGCATGGCGACCCGTCGCCACGGATCGCCGCCGGGAGGCGCACCGAACCGGCCCGGCCCGGCCCCGGCACCCGCCCGGGAGCACTCACAGGCCTGGTGCGGACGAGGGGACCGGGAAAGTGGCTACAATCGGAGCATGGCCCTGCGAGTGACCCTCATCCCCGGCGACGGCATCGGTCCGGAGTTGGCCGACGCCACCCGGCGCGTCCTGGACGCCAGCGGGGTCGCCTTCGAGTGGGAGGTCGTGGACGCCGGCGAGGCGGTCATGGCCGAGTACGGGACGCCACTCCCGGACCACGTCCTGGACTCCGTGCGGCGCAACCGGGTGGCCCTCAAAGGCCCCATCACGACGCCCATCGGCGAGGGCTTCCGCAGCGTCAACGTGACCCTCCGCCAGGCCCTGGGTCTGTACGCCAACGTCCGGCCGGTCCGCTCCATCAAGGGCCTGGAGACCCGCTACGACGACGTCGACCTGGTCATCGTCCGTGAGAACACGGAGGACCTGTACGCGGGCATCGAACACATGGTCGGACCCGACGCCGCGGAGAGCATCAAGATCATCACCCGCGCGGCCTCCGAGCGGATCGCTCGCTACGCCTTCGAGTACGCCCTGGCCAACGGCCGGCACACGGTCACGGCCGTGCACAAGGCCAACATCATGAAGCTGTCCGACGGCCTCTTCCTGGAGAGCTGCCGAACGGTCGCGGCGGCGTACGACGGCCGCATCCAGTTCGAGGACCGCATCGTCGACAACATGTGCATGCAGCTGGTCCAGAAACCGGAGCTCTACGACGTGCTCGTGCTGCCGAACCTGTACGGCGACATCGTGAGTGACCTGGCGGCGGGCCTGGTCGGCGGCCTCGGCGTCGTGCCCGGCGCGAATATCGGCACGGACGCGGCGGTCTTCGAGCCCGTCCACGGCTCCGCCCCCAAGTACGCCGGCCAGAACAAGGCCAACCCGACGGCCATGATCCTGAGCGGCGCGCTCATGCTCCGCCATCTCGGCTATCCAGACGCCGCCCAGCGGGTCGAGGACGCGACCCGCGACGTCATCGCCGAGGGCCGGGCCACGACCTACGACCTGGGCGGCCCAGCCGGCACGTCGCAATTCGGCGACGCCATCATCGATCGACTGGCCGCGGGCGCCGACGCCGCCCTCGCGCCCGCCACCACCGTCTGACCGCCCGAGCCGGCCGGTCAAGCGACGATTTCGGAGGTTCCATGCTGGTTCGCTATCGCGGGGGGGAGGGGATGCTCGCCTGGGCATTCCACCGACTCTCCGGCGTGGCCATCTGGTTGTTCGTCGTCCTGCACGTCTTCGACATCTTCCTGGTCGGGTTCGCGCCAGGGCTGTATGACAGCCTGCTGTTCGTGTACGCGACGCCCCCCGGGATCGTCGCGGAGTGGCTGCTCGGAGCCGCCGTGCTGTATCACGCCCTGAACGGCCTACGCATCATCATCATGGACTTCTGGCCCCGGATGACCCGCTATCACCGCCAGCTCTGGTACCTGAACTGGGTCGTCTTCGCCATCGTCGGCGTTCCGGTCACGTGGGTCATCTACCAGCAGTTCGCGCGCTCCATGGGCTGGGCCTCGTGAGCGCGCGCTACGGGCGCTCCGGGCGGGTCAAGCCGCAGGGAGACAGGTTCGAGACGGCGGTCTGGTACCTGATGCGGCTGTCGGGCATCGGCCTGTTCGTGCTCGTCCTGACCCACTATCTGATCCTGCACGTCATCTACGACCCGTCCGAGCAGGACGCGTCGTGGATCGCCGAGGTCCGCTGGAGCAGTCTGTTCTGGCGGGTCCTCGACTGGACCATGCTCATGCTCGTGCTGTTCCACGCGTTCATGGGCATGCGCGTCGTCATCGGCGACATGGCCGGGGGCCGCCCGGTGAAGATCCTGCGCTACGGGCTGTACCTGCTGGCCGTCGTCCTGTTCATCCTCGGCACATGGGTCGTGGTCACCCTGCCGAACGTCGTCCCGGACGCCTGATGCACCTGCAGCACGATGCCCTCATCGTCGGTGCCGGCGGCGCCGGCCTGTGGGCGGCCGTCGAGCTGGCCAAGGCCGGCGTCGATGCGGCGGTCCTGACCAAGCTCTATCCCACGCGCTCCCACACCGGTGCCGCCCAGGGCGGCGTGTGTGCCGCCCTCGGCAACCTCGAGGAGGACCATTGGGAGTGGCACATGTACGACACCATCAAGGGTGGCGACTACCTGGTCGACCAGGACGCGGCGGAGATCCTGGCCCGCGAAGCCATCGAGACCGTCATCGAGCTCGAGCACATGGGCCTGCCCTTCAACCGGACGCCCGAGGGCAAGATCGACCAGCGGCGCTTCGGCGGCCATACCCGCAACTACGGGGAGGGCCCCGTGCGCCGGTCGTGCTTCGCCGCCGACCGGACCGGCCACATGATCCTGCAGACGCTCTACCAGCAGGCCATCAAGCACGGCGTCAAGTTCTACGACGAGTACCACGTGGTCGACCTGCTGACCGAGGGCGGCGACCTGGGCGATGGGGGACGGGCGGCCGGCGTCGTGGCCTATCGCATCGCCGATGGGTCGCTGCACACGATCGCCGCCAAGGCCGTGATGCTGGCCACCGGCGGCTTCGGTCGGATGTTCCGGATCACCTCGAACGCCTGGTCGCTCACGGGCGACGGGGTCGCGCTGGCCTATCGCCACGGCGTCCCGATGCAGGACATGGAGTTCTACCAGTTCCACCCGACCGGGATCGTGGGCATCGGCATCCTGCTGTCCGAGGCTGCCCGCGGCGAGGGCGGCATCCTGATCAACGGCAACGGGGAGCGCTTCATGGAGCGCTACGCCCCGACCATGAAGGACCTCGCCCCGCGCGACATGGTCAGCCGCTCCATCTACCAGGAGATCCGCGCCGGCCGGGGCATCGATGGCAAGGATTACGTCTACCTCGACGTGCGCCACCTCGGGCGCAAGGTCATCGAGGAGAAGCTCCCGGACATCACCGACTTCGCCCGGGTGTACCAAGGTGTCGAGCCCATCACCGAGCCCGTGCCCATCCAGCCGACGGCGCACTACGCGATGGGCGGCATCCCCACCGACGTCCTGACCCGGGTCACCCGCGACATCGCCAACACCGTCGTGCCGGGGCTGTACGCGGCCGGCGAGACGGCCTGCGTGTCGGTCCATGGCGCCAATCGCCTGGGCACGAACTCGCTCGTCGACCTGCTCGTCTTCGGCCGGCGGGCCGGGCGCCAGATGATCGCCGACATCGGCGGGGTGGGCATGCCCGACGTGGCCGATGATGCCGCCGAGTCGGTCCGCGCCGAGATCGAGGGCCTGCGGGCATCGACCGGCAAGGAACAGGTGCCGCGCATCCGGCGCGAGCTGGCCGACGTGATGATGGACAACGTCGGGGTCTTCCGCGATGACGCCCTGCTGAGCGCGGCTCGGACGAAGGTCGCGGAGCTGCGGACGCGCTACCAGCGAGTCGCCGTGACCGACAAGGGCAAGGTCTTCAACACCGACCTCCTGGAGGCCCGTGAGCTCGGCTACCTGCTCGACTGTGCCGAGACCACGGTCGCTTCGGCGCTGGCCCGCAAGGAGAGCCGCGGCGCCCATGCCCGTGAGGACTACCCGGAGCGGGACGACGCGAACTTCCTGGCCCATACGCTGGCAACGCGCTCCCACGGCGCCCCCAAGCTGACCTACAAGCCCGTGACCATCACCATCTTCGAACCCAAGCCCAGGGTGTACTGAAGGAACCCATGCAGGTCGATCTCCGCATCCTCCGCTACGACCCCGAGCGCGACGAGAAGCCGCACTGGGAGGCCTACCTCGTCGAGTGCGATCCCAAGATGGACCGCGTCCTGGACCTGCTCCACCGGGTCAAGTACGAGCAGGACGGCTCGCTGACCTTCCGTCGCTCGTGCGCCCACGGCGTGTGCGGCTCGGACGCGATGCTCATCAATGGCCGCAACCGGCTGGCCTGCAAGCTCCGAGTCGAGCAGCTCGGCAAGCGGCGCATCACCGTCGCGCCACTCCCAGGGCTGCCCGTCATCAAGGACCTCGTGGTCGACATGGACGGCTTCTTCGACAAGTTCAAGAGCGTCCAGCCGTACCTCATGAATGACGACGAGGTGCCGGCCGACGGCCGCGAACGACTGCAATCGCCGGAGGACCGGGCGCGCTACGACGACACGACCAAGTGCATCCTGTGCGCGGCCTGCACGTCGTCGTGCCCGTCGTTCTGGGCGCAGCCGGCGTATATCGGGCCCGCGGCGATCGTGAACGCCCATCGCTTCATCTTCGATTCGCGCGACGACGGCGGCGACGAGCGCCTGGAGTTCCTGTCCGATGCCGACGGCGTGTGGCGCTGCCGCACGATCTTCAACTGCACCGATGCCTGCCCGCGCGGCATCCACATCACCCAGGCGATCCTCGAGGTCAGCTCGGCGATCGCGGGCCGGCGACCCTGACCGACACGCTGTTCGGCGAGGTCAGCTCGTCCGATCGCTGGGAGCTGGCCGACGACGACGATGCACCGGCGGCTGCGCCCCCCCAGGGCTTCCTCATCAGGACCGACGGCGCGGCGCGTGGCAACCCCGGTCCGGCGTCGCTCGGCGCAGCGCTGTATGACCTCGCCCGACCGGATGCCCGCGACCACCGCGCCCGGCCGGACGCATCCATCTCCGAGTACCTGGGTGTCCAGACCAACAACGTGGCCGAGTACACGGGCACGCTCCGGGCGCTCGAGCTCGCCCGTGAGCTCGGGGCGACCGAGGTCCAGCTGCTGCTCGATTCGAAGCTCATCGTGGAGCAGCTGTCGGGCCGCTGGCGGGTCAAGGACGCCAAGCTCATCCCGCTCTGGTCCGCCTCGCGGGCCATCCTCGGCGGCTTCTCGCGGTGGACGGCGATGCACGTGCCGCGGGCCCAGAACTCGGTGGCCGACGCGCTGGCCAACGAGGCCATCGACCGGGCCCAGGCCGGCGGGCCGACTCGCGTCGTTCGGCGTCCGGATGGCTCGGTAGGCGGCTGACCGGGCAGGGCCTGATGGAGGATCCGACCCGGCGCCGCTCCCCGGGGAGCTGGCCACGTGACCGGCCGATCCGCTGGCGCGGCGTGGCGGGTGGCTTGCTGACCACGCTGTACACGGCCTGGTCGTGGGTGCTGGGCCGCTGGCGAGTAGTCCTGGGCCCGATCGTGTTCGGGCTCGCGCTGGTCGCGCTGCTCGGCTCGTGGCGGGGCTGACCCTCGGTCCCCGCTGCGCTCGTGGCCATGACGCGGCCGCCCCGGGCCCCACGCCGGTCCCACCAAGAGCACTTTCACCAAGAGCACTTTCACCAAGAGCACTTTCACCAAGAGCACTTTCACCAAGAGCACTTTCACCAAGAGCACTTTCACCAAGAGCACTTTCACCAAGAACGCCTCGTGGAGCCGGACCCAGGCTGAAGGCCGCGTACCAGCCGGGCCTCGATCACGAGGGGTGCATTCGAAATGTGCTCCCGATCGGAACGCCCCGCCGGAGGCGCACAGGAGGAGCCGGCCTGAGGCCCACTCGTTGCGATCGGCGCGGCCGGGCCGTTCATGTCGGCCACTCTGTCCCCACCAGTGGATCCAGGGGTACGAGCCCCGGAACGAGGCCTTCGTGGCTCGGGCGAGGGCGATCCCACGTCCCCCCGTTCGGGGACGTCGCGCTCCCGGTCGGATCGGGGGTCCCGAGACCTTGTTGTCAGCCGCGCAACCCCGATTCGTCTGCTCCCACCAGAACCGGTCGAGATACCGAGCCCGCGGCGGCACCCGCGGCCCGCGGTGATACTCGAGGGCGCGGCGGTACCCCGACCCTGGTCATGACCGGCGGCACAGCCCCTGTCGGCGAGATCCCAAACGGGCGTAGAATCCGGAGGTCAGCGAGGAGGCCGGATGGTCGCGCGTGGCGATCGGGTCTCCCGATCGATGCGTGAGGAAAGTCCGAGCTCCGCTAGCGCAGGGTGGCGGGTAACGCCCGTCCGTCGTGAGACGAGGACCAGTGCCACAGTGACGATGCCGCCGACCGGCTTTCGGGTCGGACGGCGGAGTGAAACGCGGCAAACTCCACCCGGAGCAAGGCCGAATAGGAGGGCGCAACCCGCGGGCGCGCAAGCGTCGACGGGGGAGAGGTGCGCTGCCCAGCCCTCGGGTAGGCCGCATGAGCCGTCGGGTGACCGGCGGCCTTCAGATGGATGGCCATCCCCGCCGTCGAGCCGCAAGGCGCGATGACGGGACAGAACTCGGCTTACAGGCCGCCTCGCTGACGCCTCCAACGATCGATGGCGACGATGACCATCGCGCCTGCTGCGAGCAGGATGGCAGCGGGTCCCCAGCCGCGCATGAACCGGTCCCAGTCGGTCAGGGGCGGCATGCCGTTCGCGGCCCGACAGGACTCCTCCGTGACGTTGAGGCCGCCGAGGCACATGTAGACGCCCCCGTGCAGGAACACAGCCCAGAACGCCACGGCGGCCGTCCAGGCGAGGAGCGCGACGACCACGCGGCGCGTCACCTCAATCCTCGTCGGCCCGAAAGATGTGCGGGGCCGTGCAGGTGTTGCAGATGGGTGTGGCCGACTCGAGGTCTCCCAGCGGGATCGGCACCTTGCGATCGGGGTACAGGCACTCCACGTCGTAGACGCGATCGGCGCCAGCCTCGATGTCGATCAAGCGACGGAACGTGCAGCGCTTGATGCGATGCGGCGCCAGGTGATAGACGTCGGGCTGGGCTGCGATGACGGGGAGGGGCATGGCCATGAGCGGCAGGAAGGCCTCGTCGGCGGCCGGCGGTGGGACCCACTCGGCTCTGGGGCCGGAGCCTAGCACCGCCCGTCGGCTAGCGGCAAGGACTACGAGGGCTGGCGAAAGGTACTAGACTCCCGCCGTCCTACCCATGGCAGCCATGGGGCAGCACGGAGCGCGCGTGGCCGACGACCCATGGATGCAGCCGCCTGAACGCCGACGCGGACCCCGTCGAGCGGCTCCCGATGGGGCCGAATCGACGGGTGGCCGCCGGGTCACGCCGGATCGACGCCGGCAGGCGCGTGCCTCGACACCCAAGCCTGACCCGACGTCGGCCGCGACCGGCGCGCCCGCTGCGATGGCCGGCGGCGAGGCTCTCGATCCGCCCGTGCCGCCTGGCTGGACCGCGACTGCCGGTCCCGCGGCCGTCGCTGAGTTGACCCCGCATGAGGCCGCTTCGGCGGAGGCGGACGCGCTCGAGGCGGCCCATACGCCATGGCTGCCGATGCTCGACGACCGATCGCCGGATCCGGCGGTCTGCCCGTTCCTTCGAGCGGTCGAGAGCGGTCCGGACGGCCGGCAGCGGACCATCCCCCCCGTTGAGTCGCCGGACCCGGTTAACCGCTGCGCGGCCCTGGCCGAGGCTGTGCCGCAGTCGCTCCGCCAGCAGGAACTGGTGTGCTTGAGCAGTGGGCACGTCAACTGCCCGCGCTATCTGCGCGGTGCCGTCGCCAGCCCGGAGCCGGTCGTCGCCGTGCGGCGCGCAGGTCGAACCATGTCGCCCGCGATCCTCGGCTCGGTCGCGGTGTTGGTGGCCGCCTTCGCGGCGTCGATCGCGTTCGTCACCGCCCGCGGCGGCCTGGCCATGGACCCGGCGGCGACCTCGCGACCGTCCGATTCGGTGATCGCCCAGGTCTCGCCCTCGCCGTCGGCCGAAGCGTCGACCGCTGTCTCGCCCGGACCGACCGCGCCCGCCAGCGCGACTCCGGAGCCGACTGCCGAGACCACACCCGAGCCGACGGCCGAGCTGACGCCGACGGCCGAGCCAACGCCGCCGGCCGAGCCGACGCCGCCGGCCGAGCCGACGCCGACGGCGGAACTCACGTCCGAACCGACGACGACGCCCCTGCCGACATCCGATCGGTACCAACTCCTGGTGGCCTGTCCGGATGCCGCGGACTGCTGGATCTACACGGTCCGCGCCGGCGACAACCTGTTCAGCATCGCCAACTACTTCGGCGTGTCGATCGATGCCGTCTACGCGCGGAACCCGTGGGCCGAGTCGACGCCACTGCGCGCCGGCCAGCAGCTGCGCCTGCCGCCGCCAGGACGCTGACCCGCCGCACACCGCAGGCATGAGGCTGACTCGCTGATCCGCGACTGATTCGCGGTCGGCCGACCCTGGGGCGCGCGCCTGTGCTCGGCCGCTCGCTCGGCATCGCGCTGGTCGATCGTGCCTGTGCCGGCCACTGACTCAGTGCTCGCCGTCGTGCTCGCCGGGCGGGCGTGCTCGCCGTCGTGCTCGCCGTCGTGCTCGCCGGGCGGGCGTGCTCGCCGTCGTGCTCGCCGTCGTGCTCGCCGGGCGGGCGT
>Ga0163153_10004983_pt1 | contig 16143 bp, 15 predicted proteins | sample OliLakLV19MP6IB1_FD_148629 | JGI IMG/M metagenome (GOLD analysis project Ga0163153, IMG submission 148629) | Freshwater microbial mat bacterial communities from Lake Vanda, McMurdo Dry Valleys, Antarctica - Oligotrophic Lake LV.19.MP6.IB-1 | ecosystem: Environmental > Aquatic > Freshwater >... | reverse complement strand
CCCCGACATGCAGAACCCCGCCCCTCAAACCGCGAGAAAAACGTCAAAGAACCGGACAAACCCCGGTATCGTCGATCTGAAGGGACAATCTCTGCCAAACAAACTGGAGGGACGAGTTTCACCTCGTCCACGACCACCGGACCAAGCTGGAAATTGTCCGCGAACATAAAGACCAACAAACTGGAGAGACGAGTTTCACCTCGTCCACGACCACGGGACCAAGCTGGAAATTGTCCGCGAACATAAAGACCAAACAAACTGGAGGGACGAGTTTCACCTCGTCCGAGACCACGGGACCAAGCTGGAAATTGTCCGTGAAACCCAAAAGCCCACCCGTGAACCCCCCGAGCATACAGAAGCCTGCCCCTCCAATAACGAGAAAAAAGTCTAAAAGTCGAGGGTCGCACTTGACTCTTTTAAACGAGTGATTATTTATGGACTAGTATGTTCAGTGATTATATTCCTGTTTTTGTCCAGCTTGCTGTCGCCCTTTTTTTTGGTGTTGCCGCACTATTAACGTCCATCATTCTTGGCCAGAAAGGCCGTCTGAATAAAGCGAAGGATAGTGCTTATGAGTGCGGAATGATTTCTGAAGGAAGTATTACCCCCCGGTTCTCAGTTAAATTTTATCTCGTGGCCATGCTCTTTATCCTCTTCGATATCGAGTTGATTTTTATGTATACATGGGCTGTCAGCTTTCAGGACTTATTGGGCCAGAACCTGTCGGGGATTCCTAATGGGATATTCTGGGGAATGATTTGGTTTTTAGCCCTTTTTATCGTTGGCGAAATTTATTGCCTCAAAAAAGGGGCGTTTGATTGGAAATAATGGCGGGTGGATGTGTCGCTATATATCCATCTTTAACCATGATAAAATAAGACTACATGAGTATAGGGGAGGAATACGGCCCCTGATCAAAATCAAAGATGCCTGCATTTGTAATCGGTGAGGACGGCCAAAAATATGGACCGGCCAGTGAACTCACAATTCAGCAATGGGTTGTCGAGGGGCGAATCGTAGAGTCAACGGTCCTTGAAGACCGGGCGACAGGAGAAGCCAAATGTGCGGCTGAATGGGATTATCTCCACGAGTTTTTTAATCCTGAGGCGGCGGCACAGGCAGCAGTCCGGATTACCGAAGAAGAAAAAAGATATTTACTCGAGCATGATAAGCTGGAAAAAAAGCAAAAAATGCGGGAGTTCTATGATTCCTTGAAATCATTACGCCTACCTACAGCCTTCAGTAAGCTTAAAGAAGCCTTAAAGAAGTAGCGTCCACTTTATTATCCCTTAGAGTACACTCTCACGTGTAAACCGCATACCGCTCAGGGCGAGGATATCCGTGAATCCCTTTTGTTGGATCAGGTATTTAAATGTGGTTCCCATCAGCTCTGGGTGCATCAAGGTTTTAAACGCCCTGAGCATCTTATGATGGTCTTCCGGAGTCATCCTGAGTGAATCAGGGCTATTCTGCTCAAATCCCTTTAGATCATCCTGTGCTATGCCGACCATAAAATGATGTTGATCGGTAAACCCATTAACGACGGCACCGTTTAGGATACCGGCTTTTGCCATCGCTGAAAAATTAATATGCGAGGTAATATCCTGTTCCCCGACCAAGTCTAGGGCGTTATAACGGGGCCGGTGTTTGTAATAGCAGGTCAGGGTCCCTTCTACTCGTGAGCGGTTATAATAAAGAGTTTCAGGATAACCGTAATCGATGGTGAAAATAAATCCTCGCCCGATTTTTGCACAAGCCTGCGAAATCCATTTAATGGCATTGAGGTTAATCTCGGTGGTATAACGCTGGATATGGATTCTGGGGATCAGCGCAATTTGCGCTTCCAAGTCCGGGTTACTCAATTCACCGTTGATATAAGAAAATTTATTCCGCTGCCAAGTCACGTATTGTTCATGCCACCGGTCATCATGGAATTGAATCCGGTGGATGGGGAAAGAATCCAAGAGTTCATTAGAAAAAATCACACCATTCAAGGAACCATCTGCAAGCTCGGACAAGTCGTTGATCCATTGGACCTTGTCCAGGTTAATATTTCTTGAAGCTAATGTTTCCCGCTGTTTCTTTTGGTGCTGAGGACGTGGTTCGACAAAAAGATAGCGTACTTCTTGGTAAAAGGCGGGCGCAAATTGCTGCATCCATGTCATGACATCACAGCAAAATTCACCCGTATGAGCCCCTTGTTCGACAATCGAGAATCCATCCGGGCACGGAGTCATTAAACGCCACATCTCCTCGAATTGCTGGCCGATGAGCTGGCCAAAAAGTGAACTGACCGAGACATTGGTGAAAAAATCCCCTTTGCGCCCGATAGGGAGTGCCGGATTTGAGTAATATCCGTATTGTGGATGGTAAAGGGCTTTCCCCATGAATTCCACAAAAGGAATAGGGCCACTCATAGCTATTTGCTGGCGGATTTCCTGTACCAAAGGATTTGGTTCGGAGAGATTAGACATCGTATGATCGTAACGCATTATTATGAAAACCCAAGGAAAACTATCTCAAACGAGAAGGGTCACTTTGCGGCTTGATAGAATGGCCAGTCTTTTGCCATGATCACCGACTTATGAAAGAGCCTGTCACACTTTATGACACTACCCTGAGGGATGGAACCCAGGGGGAAGATATCAATTTATCACTGACGGATAAGATTCGTATTGCAGAGAAACTCGACGCTTTCGGCATTCATTATATCGAAGGTGGATGGCCGGGATCAAACCCCAAGGATATCTCATTTTTCGAGGAAGCTCGCAAAAAGAAGTGGGTGAATGCGAAAATTTCGGCTTTTGGGATGACGCGCCGGATGAAAATCGCGGTTGAAAAGGATGAGCAAGTGCAGCTTTTGATCGATGCGGGCACGCCTGTCGTCACGATTTTTGGGAAAACCTCCCTTTTCCACGTGCGTGAAATATTAAAAACCACGCCGGAAGAAAATATCGCGATGATTGCCGATACGATCAAGTATCTCAAAGACAACCGCAAAGAAGCGATTTTTGATGCTGAACATTTTTTTGACGGTTACAAAAATGATCCGGCTTATGCTTTGGACTGTATCCTGGCCGCCGAAAAGGCCGGGGCTGATTATTGTGTGCTCTGTGATACCAATGGGGGGACATTACCCGCGGAGATAGCCCGGATCACCCGTGATGTCATTTCGAAAGTAACGGTCAAAATCGGTATCCACACCCATAACGACAGCGGGTTAGGAGTGGCGAATGCCCTTGCTGCGATCGAAGTCGGGGCCGTTCAAGTCCAGGGGACGATGAATGGTTACGGTGAAAGAACGGGCAACTGTAATATGACCACGGTCATCCCAAATCTCGTCCTGAAAATGGGAATGAATGTCGTCGGCAAAAATAAACTCAAGTCGCTGCGTGATTTGTCCCTGTATATCGACGAGATCGCCAATGTCCGCCATGACATCAGGGCCCCGTTTATCGGTCAGACCGCCTTTGCCCATAAAGGAGGGACCCACGTTAATGCCGTTCAAAAAAGCTCAAAGGCCTATGAGCATATCGAGCCGGAATCCGTCGGGAACATACAGCGGATTCTGGTCGGGGAACTCAGTGGGCGTGATAATATCCTCATGAAAGCCCGGGCTTTGGGGTACGATTTGGATAAGAACCAACCGGAAGTCAAAAAGATCCTTGAGCAAGTTAAGGAGCTGGAATCTCGCGGCTTTGAGTTCGAGGCTGCTGAAGGTTCCCTCGATATCTTGATCAAAAAAACGCTGAATAAACACCAGACCTTTTTTGAGCTCATGGAGTATCATGTCAGTGTTTTTAAAAGTAAGGATCTTGACGCTTTGGATTGTGAAGCGACGGTGAAACTTAAAATCAAGGATGATATCTACCATACCGTGGCCGAGGGTGATGGTCCGGTCAATGCGCTGGATTGTGCTTTGCGTAAAGCCTTAGAAAAATATTATCCGGCGATCAAAAAGATTACGCTCACGGATTATAAAGTGCGTATTATCGACGGGAAAAAGGGAACCAGTGCCAAAACCCGTGTCTTTATCGAGTCTTCCGACGGGAAATTAACTTGGGGCACTGTCGGGGTATCGGATAGTATCATCGATGCCAGCTGGCTGGCATTAGTTGATTCCATCGAGTTTTATTTACTCAGAAAGATATCTTAGGCAATCCCCTGCTGGCGCGGGATACTTCTTTGAATTATGTCCGAGAGTAATCTTACACCGATGATGCAGCAGTACACGCGGATGAAACGCGAGGTGCCGGCGGATGCCATTCTCCTTTTTCGTCTGGGTGATTTTTATGAAATGTTCTTCGACGACGCAAAAATCGGAGCGCAAATTATGAATATTGCCCTGACCCAGCGCCAGGGTACTCCCATGTGCGGGATTCCCTACCATGCAGCGCAGACTTATATCTCGAAATTAATCAAGGCCGGTAAACGTGTGGCCATCGCCGACCAGACCGAGGAAGCCGTCCCGGGAAAACTGGTTAACCGCGAGCTGGCCCAGATCATCAGTCCGGGCTCGGTCGTGGATAGTAATCTGCTCGAGTCGGGTAAAAATAACTTTTTAGGAAGCCTCTGTGGTGCGAATGGAAAAACAGGGTTCGCCCTTGTTGATTTAACTACAGGGGAATTTAAGCTGACGGAGTTCGATAACGACAGTGAATGGCTTGATGAACTCTATCGTGTGGGATTATCGGAATTAATCATTCCTTCGGAATGGTTAGGAAACCTTTCAAAGAACCATTTTTCCTTTGCCGTGACGGTGCATGATGGATGGACGTTCGAGTCCGATTTCGCCGCAGAAACGTTAAAGAACCATTTTAAAACACAGTCCTTGGATGGATTTGGTATCTCCGGATTGAAATACGGGATCAGTGCGGCCGGGGCGATTCTCCATTATTTACAGTCCACTTTGCGTCGCCAGACCCACCATATTCACTCCTTGCGCTGCTACCAGTCGCATGAGTACCTTGTCCTGGATAATATTACGCAGAGGAATCTCGAGCTAACCGAGCCCTTGAATGCCCATGCGGCAAAAAATACCTCGTTGCTAAATGCCTTGGACCGGACGATTACCCCGATGGGGGCGAGAACCCTCAGGGATTGGATTGTCCGGCCATTGGTCAAAAAGGGGGACATTCTTGCCCGTCAATCCACCGTGGCGACCTTCCTCAAGAATCCAATCGCCTTGGCGGGCCTGCGCAATTTGCTCAAGGGTGTCCGCGACGTGGAGCGCATTGTCTCCCGGTTAAACCAAGGGTATGGAAATGCCCGTGATTTGAACGCGTTGCGGGACTCTGTCCGTGAATTCCCTGCGATCAAGAAGCAACTTGTTGACTTTGGAGACCAGTCTTTGACTCCGTATTTGGAGGGGATTACCGAGCTGCCCGGGGTGGATGAGTTAGTCTCGCGAGCGATTGTCGATGAACCCTCGATCGCGGTGAAAGAAGGCGGCATTATCCGTTTGGGTTACTCCGCCGAGCTCGATGAGTTGCTCGTCGCTTCCCGTGATGGGAAAGACTGGATCGCCCAGCTCCAGATCCGTGAGCAGGAACGCAGCGGCATCAAGTCCCTGAAAGTCAGGTTTAATTCCGTATTTGGATATTATATAGAGATTACAAAATCAAACCTGAACCAGGTGCCTGAAGACTATATCCGGAAACAAACGTTAGTGAATGCCGAACGCTTCATCACGCCTGAGCTCAAGGAAATGGAAAGCAAAATCCTAGGCAGTGAGGAAAGAAGGCAAAAACTTGAGTACGACCTTTTCCTTGAGGTCCGGGAAAAAATCGTCACTCATACCGAATCCTTGCAGTCCACTTCACGGACCTTAGCCGCCCTGGATATTTTGGCTTCTTTTGCTGAAACCGCACAACTCTTTGATTATTGTCGTCCCGAAATTTCTGAGGAAGGCCGGATTGTTGTCGAGGAGGGCCGGCACCCTGTGATTGAACAAATTAATTCCGAAGAAAAATTTATCCCTAATGATTCCCGTCTCAATGATCAGGACCACCGTGTCTTGATCATCACCGGGCCGAATATGGCGGGGAAATCGACTTATATCCGTCAAGTGGCCCTCCTTGTCCTGATGGCGCACATGGGCTCGTATATCCCGGCGAAGTCCGCGCAAATTGCGCTGGTGGACAGGATATTCACCCGTGTCGGAGCCAGTGATGACCTCTCCCGCGGCCAGAGCACATTCATGGTCGAGATGAATGAAACGGCGAATATCCTCAATAACGCCACATCCCGCAGCCTTGTGATCCTCGATGAGATCGGACGGGGGACAAGCACCTTTGACGGTTTATCGATAGCCTGGGCGACAGCGGAGTACTTACATTCAGAGTCCCGGACCAAAACCCTATTTGCGACGCATTACCACGAGCTCACCGAGCTTGCGCTGAGTCTGGACGGGGTGAAGAATTTCCATGTCGCGGTCCGTGAATGGAATGAACAGATTATTTTCCTGCGCAAGATTAATCCCGGCGGCACGGACAAAAGTTACGGCATCCAAGTCGCGCGTTTGGCGGGATTACCAAAGATCGTGGTGGAACGCGCCAAACAAATCCTCGCCCGGCTCGAAGAAGATGAGCTCGATGAGAGTGGGGTCCCGCGATTGGTCGCACAAAGGGCTAAACAAAAGAAGAAGGCCAAACACGCCGTTTCACAGATGGATATGTTTAGTCAGCATAAACCCGCAGTTAAAGCTGATTAATTCTTTTTCTTCGGGGCTTTGTCAGGAGCGACAGGTTGATCGGTAGGGATTTCAAAAATTCTCGGCGAGGGGGCTTGGAGTTTGAAATCGGCAAAATCAATGATCATGGAGCCATCCTCACTGCCCAGTCTGACTGGGGTCCATGTTGCGCGATTCACCCAGAGATTTGCTTTTCCGGCTTTTGTGTCGAGCTCGAGCTTTTCCGTGACGGTTTCTCCGATGAATTCGACAGTGCCCTCATTGATTTTAAATTTATTTTCGGAGTAAAGGGGCAGGAGCAGGCGTTTTACCGGGTTTTTTGTTGATTGGTTACTGTAATCGATCTGGGAGTATCCTTTGACCCCGGTTTTTGTGGCGAAGCCACTTTGTACATCATCCCTCATGACCAATGTGAGCACTTCACCTTTGTCGAGGATTTGATCCGCTCTCCAGAGGGGGCCGTTGACGGAGATTTTTTGGACTTCCATTTGTCCGTTCCTCCTCAGGACGAGGGTAGCGGTATAAGCGGTCGGCATTTCAAATTTCCGGTTCGGTCGGATAGTGTCGTAAACGTATTTAATATAGGGATTCACCGTGCCCGTATTAGCTGTAATGGCAGTATTAATATTTGTCGTCGGTGGCTCTGCATGGATCCGTTGGGATGTGATCAGGCACAAAATAAGTGCTGCGGGGAGGGTGAGATTTTTAAACATGTTATTTAAGAAGTTTAAGGATTTGGGGGAAAATCTTATTCTTTTCCTGTCTGGATATTTTTTCCATGAGTACATCGGCGGTTTGTACAAAATCTAAAAGCTCGTGGAGTTTCTCGTCCAGCAGCTTTTTATCGATACCGGTCGTCTCACTTTCCTTCACGTCGTCGATACAATCCTGCAAGGCTTTGATGACAGGCTCGATTTCCCGCTTTTTACGCTCGCGGACAATCGTGCAGAACATCTTCCAGACATCCTTTTCGCCGACAAAATATTCTTTCCTGTCGCCGATTTTTACTTCACGGCGGATGAGCCCCCAGCTGATGAGGTCACGGAGGTTCATATTGGCATTACCGCGACTGATCTGGAGCTCGCCCATGATCTGGTCGGTGCTCAGGGGTTCATTCGACACCATCATCAGAGCGTGAATCTGGGCCATCGTCCGGTTGATCCCCCAGCATGTGCCCATTTCCCCCCAGCTTGTGATAAATTTTCTTTTAGTCTCTGGAATGTCACTCATCTGTTAAATCTTTCAAAAGTTTCAAAACTTATTGAAAATAGCAGACAAGTTATTTTTTGCACGTAAAAAACTTTTTCTATCGAGATACTCTTCCCCGATACTAATGTCGGAAATGGCGCACGCCCGTAAAGACCATGGCGATATTGTGTTCGTCAGCCGCTTTAATGACTTCTCCATCACGGACACTGCCCCCGGGCTGGATGGCAGCGGTGACCCCTTGTTCAGCAGCGGCGATCAGGCCGTCGGCGAAGGGGAAAAAGGCGTCCGAGGCGATGACTGAGCCTTTTAGGGAGAGCCCCGACTCTTTGGATTTCGCGATGGCGATCTGCGAAGAGTTCACCCGGCTCATTTGTCCGGCACCGATGCCCAGTGTGCGGTCGGCGCCCCCATAGACGATCGCGTTTGACTTCACATGTTTAACGACTTTCCAGTTAAAGAGCAGGGCTTTGAGTTCCTCGGGTGTCGGCGGGCGTTTGGTGACGATCGTGAGGTCTGTTTCGGTTGTCTTGTGTGTGTCCTTGGTTTGTACGAGTAGTCCACCGAGGACACTCCTAATGACTAGACCGGGAGCGGATTTCTGGGATTCGGGGATTTTATTGAGCATCAGACGCAGGTTCTTCTTTTTCTGGAGGAGCTCGAGGGCGTCCGGGGCAAATTGCGGGGCGATGATGACCTCGCTAAAAATTTCCGAGATGGCTTGTGCCAAATCCAGCGTGAGTAATTTATTTGTCACGATGATCCCGCCAAAGGGGGCTTGTTGATCGGTGGCAAATGCCTTGTCCCAGGCGGCGCGCAAATTGCTCGGGTCGGTGCCCACACCACAGGGATTCGTATGCTTGAGGATGGCGACCGTGGGATCTTCAAATTCCGCGATTAATTCCGCAGCGGCTTGAATGTCGATCATGTTATTATAGGAGAGTTCCTTGCCGTGGAGTTGTTCGAGGGATTTATCGAAATCACCGAAAAGGGTGGCTTGTTGGTGGGGATTCTCGCCGTAACGGAGAGGCTTACGGTTTTTCAAGACCTGGTGGAAATGGGGGGAGGGGATATGATAAGCGCCGTGGAAAAAGTTTGAAATGGCGGCGTCGTACGCTGCGGTGGTCGCAAAAACTTTTGCGGCACAATATTTTTTGAATTCATAGGAGGTTTCCCCTTCGAGTTTATCGAGCTCCTCAATCAACCGCGGATAATCAGCCGGGTCACTGACGACTGTCACAAAATGATGGTTCTTGGCCGCGCTGCGTAGCATGGACGGACCTCCGATATCGATATTCTCGATGGCCTCTTCGAGGGTGGAGTCTGGTTTGGCCACGGTTTTTTCAAACGGATATAGATTCACAATGACGAGGTCGATGGGGGGGATACCGTGTTCACGGGCTTGTTTGGCATGTTCCTCATTGTTGCGGAGGTAAAGCAAGCCCCCGTGGACTTTCGGGTGGAGTGTTTTGACACGGCCGTCCATCATTTCGGGGAATCCCGTGTGTTCACTGACATCCTTGACTTTGAGGCCGCCCTCGCGGAGGGCTTTGGCTGTCCCGCCTGTCGAGAGGATTTCGATTTGGTGTTTGAGTAAGGCGGCGGCGAGGTCGGCCAAACCGGATTTGTCAGAGAGGGAAATAAGTGCGCGTTGGATTTTCATGGATTATGATAGTTTTGATGGATCAAGGATTTTGAGTTTTTTAAAGTAATCACGGTAGTAGCCCTTGTCCCTTGTAAGCAGGCGATCAGCATATACAATAGCATGGGCTCCGACGAGAAAATCGGAAAGTATGTGTCCACTGCTTTTACGTTTACAGAATAGAGTATAAAACTCTCCCGCAAGACGGGCTGTTTCCTCGCTGGACGGCTTGAATCCGATATCCCAAGTCGAGAGGAAGGAGGCGATATCAGTGGGGTATAGAGCAGGGGAAATCTCTGCAAGCACACATTCGCATATAATTATTTGTCCTTCATCGCGTGCTTTTTTGATGGTGGCGATTGATTTGTCCGCAAACTTTGCATCGTCACAAATAACATCAATGAGGACAGAGGAATCAACGGCGGTGACCATAACGCACTACTTCCAGATATTCGTCAGTATTGTTGCCGAAGGGTAATTTCCCTTTACCTCGCCATTTGTCGATAACATCCCCCGTAGCCTTCTTTGAAATGATGATTTTGCCTTCGGCATTTTCAAAGTTTAAAATCGTGCCATTCTTGATCCCTAAACGGACTCGTAAGGATTTAGGGATTGTGACCTGACCTTTTTCGGAGACAATGGCCGTTGTTTTCATACTTATAATGTAGTTATTCCTACTTTTAATGTCAAAGGGATATGTTTTTTTAGACGATACGAACGATCCCGGTGCCCTTTTCGATTTGGCCGATGATCGAGGGTTTCGCGCGCAATTTGCGCAGGAGAGCCATGGTTTTGTCGACATCCTTGCTCGAAACGACGAAACAATAACCGATCCCCATATTAAATGTCTGGTAACGCTCTTCCTCGGAGACTCTCCCTTTTTCACAAAGCAAATGGTAGAGGGGAGAGATTTTCCAAGATCCGCGGTCGATAAAGGCATTCACATTTTTGGGTAGGATACGCGGCAGATTGTCGATCAAACCCCCGCCGGTGATATGGGCCATGCCTTTGATGGTGACGGCTTTGCCGAGGGCTTTGACGAATGGCAGGTAATTAATATGTGTCCTCAGGAGCAATTTGCCCAAGGGTTCTTTTTCGCCGGGGATTTTCGAGGTCAGCTTGAGTTTGAGCTGGTCAAAAAGGATTTTACGGGCAAGGGAATAACCGTTTGTGTGTAGCCCGCTGGATTCCAGCCCGATAATGATGTCGCCTTCCTTGATTTTCGTGCCGTCGATCATTTTCGCGCGGTCGACGATACCGACTATACACCCGACCAGATCATAATCTTTCCCTTGATACACACCGGGCATCTGGGCGGTTTCCCCGCCGATCAGGGAGCAATTTGCGGCGGCGCAGGCATTGGCTAGGCCGGAGACTATTTGCTCGAAGACTTTTGGTTCGAGTTTACCCGTGCCGATATAATCCATAAAAAAGAGGGGTTCAGCCCCCAGGACCGCGATGTCATTGATACAATGGTTCACGAGGTCGGCGCCGATGGTGTCGTGTTTACCGGTATCGACGGCGATTTTGAGTTTTGTACCGACACCGTCCACGCTACCGACGAGCACCGGGTCTTTAAATCCCTTAAAGCTAGCCCGGAAGAGTCCGCCGAACCCGCCGACTTTCCCCAGCACCTCCGGGCGTTTGGTTTTGGCGAGCAATTTGCCCAGGCCGGATTTGACTTTATTACCGAGATCGACATCGACGCCCGCTTGGGCATAAGCTTTTTTTGAACTCATAGGAAATTATAATAACCGGGTTTGTTCTTCGAGGGGAACGAGCTCGACCGGGGGGCGCAACTTGCGGCGTTCCATGATGAATTTATCACTTTCGGCATTGTATTTGATCGGGTAATCCCCGGTGAAACAGGCCAGGCAGAAGTTATTTGGCTTGAGGGTAGTGGCCCGGATCATGCTCGACACATCGAGATAACCGACACTATCCGCACCGAGATACTCGGCGATTTGCGCGTTTGTATATTTATTTGCCAGTAACTCGCTGCTGTTCGGGAAATCAATACCGTAATGGCAGGGGAAACGGTGGGGAGGGCAACTCACGCGGACGTGGACCTCCTTGGCCCCGGCCTCGCGGAGATTCACCACACGGGCGCGGGCGGTGGTGCCGCGCACGATGGAGTCATCGACGACGACGACGCGTTTGCCTTTTACCGAGGCCTTGATGAGATTGAGCTTTACCCGGACTCCGAAGTCGCGGATGAGCTGGGTCGGCTGGATGAATGTCCGTCCGACATAGTGATTCCGCACAAAAGCCTGTTCAAAGGGAATGCCTGATTGCTCGGAGTAACCGAGGGCCGCGTAGTTACCGGAGTCGGGCACGGGGATGACCACATCGGCCTCCACCGGGTGGAGTCGGGCCAGCTCGATGCCCATCCGGACACGGGTGGTACTCACATTGACTTCATTAATATTACTGTCAGGACGGGCGAAATAGACATATTCGAAAATGCAGAAAGCATTTTGTTCCGGTGGCACAAAAGGTTTGATCGAGCGTAAACCATTCTCATCGATAATGACGATCTCGCCGGGCTCGACATCGCGGATGAATTCCGCCTGGACGAGATCCAGCGCGCAGGTTTCCGAGGAAAGGATATAAGAGTTCCCTAGTTTACCAATACAAAGCGGGCGGAAACCGTGGGGGTCACGCACACCGATGATTTCTTTCTCGCTTTTGATCACGAGGGAATAAGCCCCTTGGATTTTTTTCAGAGCGTAGATGAGGCAATTCTCATGGCTGACACTGCGGGGCTGGGCCATGAGGTGGAGGATGATCTCGCTGTCCACGGTGGTTTGAAATATCGAGCCATTAGCCTCGAGCTCTTCACGGAGTTCATTAGCATTTATCAAGTTCCCATTATGCCCGACAGCGACCTGGCCTTGGGCGCAATTCACGACAATCGGTTGGGCATTAATGATATGGCTCGATCCCGTGGTGGAGTACCGTACATGGCCAATAGCGCGGTTACCCTTTAATGATTTGAGTTTGTCCTCGTCGAAAATCTGGGGAACCAGTCCCATGCCTTTGACGGTCTTAAATTCCTGGCCGTCGGTGGAACACGTGATGCCCGCACTTTCCTGGCCGCGGTGTTGCAGGGCATAGAGACCATAATAGGTAATTAATGAGGCATCCGGGTGACCAAAAATACCAAATATTCCACACTCGTGCTTCGGATAATAATGAGAGTCATCGGACATGATGATGAACTAAAAAGAAACCATGCAGTAAATCAACCTTTGTGTTTCAAAGAAGTAAAATATTCAGGACCAACCGGATTTAGATGGTTATATTACCATACCACCCCCTTCTTTAGGTTAAATCAGTAAATTTCCCTTTCCCTCAGCGTAAAAGCCCGTTATTTATCTTTTCAGCACCGTTTTATGAACCCTATTTCTTACTTTATCGCCCGAAATGGCCAGCAATTAGGCCCTCTCACCGAGGAGCAAATTGCCCAAATGCGTGTTACCGGGAAAATTCTGGCCCGAGACATGGTATGGCATGAGGGAATGAATGAGTGGCAACCGGCCAAAACTGTTTTTGGCCTCCCAGACTTTCCGGTGGTGCCACCACCTCATGTACCGGGGAAGAAAAATTCCTCGTTGGGCTGGGCCTCCTTGGTGATCGGCGGGGTGATGTTTGTGGGGTGGTTCGCCTTATTGATCGCGGCAGGAGTCGCCCATCATTCCGGTGCCAATGACCAAAGCCCGGTCATGGTGATTATCGGCCTCTGCATTTTTGCGGGAGTGGGGGTGAACCTTCTGGGGATTATCTTTGGCATTGTCCCCCTCATGAAAAGCGAATTCTCCAAAACTACGTGCGTCATCGGCATTATCCTGAACGGACTGGAACTCCTCGGCATGGTCGGCATCATGATAATGGGCGTAGCCATGCAGTAGCGCAGGAAATAGGATTCCATCACGCGCAAGACCAAGGAAGAAAAGCCAGACCGAGCGAGTGTGCAGGGCGAGCGAGCCCGCTTGCCGCCAGCGAGAGCTTCACGGTTACCTTCGGTGTCCGGCAGCGGGGCTCTGTCACCCTACAGCGGGGGGGGGGAGAGGGGAGAGTTCACCGCGAAGAAACGTGAAGAATTTTGAGCTCCGCATCTAATTCATTCCCTTCCCCTTTTGCTACCGGCTTGTCTGGCTTAACAGGAATTGGGGAAAAGATGACCGATGATGTTCATCGTGAGAAAGACGAGTGGAGTGTCAGGCTCCGCATCTCGATCCCTTCCCTCACACGCGCTGATACTACCCTTTCAGGATGCCGGAGATACAGGCCTTCGTTACTGTCCGGAGCAATTTGCGCGTTTTACCTGATTTTGTAGGGCAAGCGGCCCTGCTTGCCAGAGGCCAGAGTTTCAGGGTGACATCCGACATACGGCAACGGGGCCCGTCGCCCTACACAGGGAAATTCAAAAAAACTTTGCGGCCTTCGCGAGAACCCCCCCTTTTTTTTTCTCCCGAGTTTATCGTGGTAAATTTCGTCCTAGGAAGACTAGGAGGGAAAAGCCAGGGCGAGCGAGCCCGCTTGCCGCGGATCGGGAGGCTCTCCGTTCAAACCAGCCCCGGGCTATATGATTGGCATCCTTTCAGGATACGGGGAATGCCAGCCTTCGTTGCCGTCAGGAGCAATTTGCGCGAGGGGGGGTAAGAAAAAACCCTCACCTCGGCCGGAGAGTCCGGAAGCCGAGTGAGGGTGTGAGACTGGTGTAATGAGTTTAGACGGGCGGGCGGGCGTTTGCGGAGGCGACGCGGCTACCCCATTCGAGGAGTTCCTTGGTGCAATCATCGCGGTCGAGGGCGCATTCAATCAGGACTAGGCCGTCATGTTTTTTGGCGCGTTCGATGGCCGTGGTGAGTTCGGCACTGGTGGCGGCTTTGAGGCCGAGTCCGTTACCTTCCCCGGCATTAAAGACATCGACGAGTCCGGCATAGTTCCAGTTCTTAATATTATTATAAGGCCCGTCGTGGATCTCGACCTCGATAGTGTACCCGCGGTTATTCAGCAGGAAAATAATGGGGTTAGTCTGGTAACGGATCATCGTGGAGATTTCCTGTGCGGTGAGCTGGAAGGAACCGTCGCCGATCAGGGAGACCACACGTTTTGCGGGGCCAGCACCGATAGCTACCCCGAGGGTCGCGCCCGTGGCCCAGCCGATGGAGCCGTACTGCATTTGGAAATGGTAACCCGCGCCGTCGGGCAGGATGAGTTTTTGGCCATTAAACCACGAGTCCCCGGTTTCGATGACCAGATGGGAGTCTCCATTGATTAAATCCTGCACGTGATGACGGAGCTCACGCAAGGAAAGCGGGGCATCTGTGGCGGCGAGCGTCGTCGCGGGTGGAGCCTCGTGTAATCGGGTGTAAGCCTGGAGTGATGCCTCCTTTTTCGGGGTGCGGCTGGCAAGGGCCGCGAGGAAATCATTGAGCCGCACGTTATGGAAGGGGGCTCCGGCCACGATGACAAAATCCGGTCCGATCTGGATGGATTTCTTGTGGTTAATCAGCGTGGTCCATCCTGTCGTGGTGTAGTCATTAAAGATCGGTCCTGCAAATATCTGGCAATCACTGGACTCGACGACTTCCGCACAATCGGGGCTGCTGACCTCGCCCCAGTAGGTGCCGATAAATCCGCTGTGGCTCTCAGGGAAAAGCCCTTTGGCATTTGGCATGACCGCTACCGCACAGGCTAAGGCATCGGCGAGTTTGGCGAAGGAAGTCATCGCTTCCTGAGAGGCGAGCTTGACCCCTGCGATGAGGACGGGTTTGACCGTGTTTTCTAAATGACTGACGGCGGCATCTACGGCTGCTTGTAAAGAAGCCGGGTCAGTGGTCACCGCGGACGGCGGGAAAACCAGTGGGCCGGGGGCAGGGACTTTGGCATTAGCGATATTACAAGGGATCTCTAGGTAAACCGGTTTTTTATCCCTGAGACAGAGGGTGATGGCCTCGTCGATCATCCGGGTCGCGTCATCGAGATGGCGGATGACAAAGGTTTTCCGCACGACTGGCTCGAAACATTTTGATGCCTGATAGAGCTCGTACTCACCGATGGTGTGGTGGAGCAAATGGTGCGCGGGGGCATCATTTGTATTTGGCCCGCCGGAGACGACGAGCACGGGCAAGTCGTCGGAGTATGAGCCCGCGGTGGCATTCATGACGCTGAGTCCACCGACCATGTAAGTGACGACGACCATGGATAATCCCCTGACCCGGGCGTATCCATCGGCTGCGTAACCGGCGTTGAGTTCATTACAACAACCGATCATGCGCAAGTCCGGCTCTTTGAGTAATTCATCGAGCAGGACGAGATTAAAGTCTCCGGGGACTCCGAAGAAATCTTTCATTCCCGCCTGTGAGAGGCGAGTGGCCAGGTAGGCGCCGAGGGTAGTGGTCTGAGGTGTGGTCATAGGAGGGATATTCCTTATACGTATGAGGGGTAAACGGGTGAATAAGCGTAACTGCGCACTTGGGCCGAAACATCTTTGGGGCGCGGGACCCCGGCGAGGTCACTGTCGTAGATCAGCTCGGCCACACGCACCGCGGCGTGGAGGGAGGCCTCGAAAATATGACTCTGGTGGGGATAGATC
>Ga0163153_10004982_pt1 | contig 16143 bp, 11 predicted proteins | sample OliLakLV19MP6IB1_FD_148629 | JGI IMG/M metagenome (GOLD analysis project Ga0163153, IMG submission 148629) | Freshwater microbial mat bacterial communities from Lake Vanda, McMurdo Dry Valleys, Antarctica - Oligotrophic Lake LV.19.MP6.IB-1 | ecosystem: Environmental > Aquatic > Freshwater >... | reverse complement strand
CGTGTCGGTGATCCGCTCGAACAGGTCTGCAAACGCTCGAACGCGCCCACGCGGACATCTAGAGTTGCGCGCCCATGTGAAGTTTGCGGCTCGGCGGCGATGCTAGATCCCGAGAAATTCCCTGGGCGCGTCCGACCGCATCGCGTCGCGCTGCGCGGGCGTCGCCCACGCGGCGGCGCGGACGAGCTCGCCGGCGACGTGTTCGCCCAGCGGGAACGGGTAGTCGCTGCCGACGCAGACGCGACGCGCGGAGAAGAGCTTGACGAGCAGGCGCAGGGCGTCGTCGTCATGAACGAGGGAGTCGACCCAGACTCGGGCCGGGACCGGCGCGGCCGCGGATCCTGAGGCGAGATACTCGCGCGGGTCGCGGGCGGTCGGGGGGAAGAGGTCGGGACGCGCGGCGAAGCCGTGGACAATGCGCCCGAGCGTGCCGGGGAACGCGCCGGCGCCGTGGGCGAAGCACAGCCGGAGCCCGGGGAGGCGGTCGAGCACGCCGCCGCAGAGGATGGAGACCGCGGCGATGGCGGTCTCGCACGGCATGCCGACGAGCCAGGGCATCCAGTAGCGCTCCATGCGCTCGGGGGCGAGCATGTCCCAGGGGTGGACGAAGACGCAGGCGCCCAGGCGCTCGGCGTGGGCGAGCACCTCGACCACGCCGGGGTCGTCCAGGTTCTTGCCGGCGACGTTGGTGCCGATCTGCACGCCGAGCAGGCCGAGCCCGCCGCGGACGGCGGGGGTGACGGCACGCTCAAGCTCGCGGCAGGCGAGGGCGGGATCGTGCATCGGGATGGCCGCGAGGCCGTGGAAGCGCGTGGGGTGGTCGCGGCACACGCCGGCGATGTGGTCGTTGAGCAGGCGGTGGAGTTCGAGGGCGTCGGTGGGCTTGGCCCAGTGGCTGAACATGACGGGGACGGTGCTGAGCACCTGGGCCGCGACGCCCGCGGCGTCCATCTCGGCGAGGCGCACGGCGGGGTCCCACAGGTTCGCGTCGACTTGGCGGAAGAACTTCGGCGGCGTCGAGCCGTCGATACTCGTGGTCTGGCACATCCTCGCACAGCCCGGGGATGCGTGCGCGAGCTCGACCCACCCGGCGTAGCCGGACCTGGCGGTCCAGCTGGGCCAGCGCTGGGGGAGGATGTGTGTGTGGAGGTCGATGGTCATGGGAGAGAGGAGTTCACCACGGAGAGCACGGAGGGACACGGAGGAAGGAGATTGATGGCAGCTGGGAGCTAGAGGACGCGGCGTTTCACACCGTCTCGAAGGAGTTTGACGTTGAAGTTGATCAGGAGGCCAACACGTAGACCGCTTAACCGCAAGTAGGTCAGGAGCTGGGCTTCATGGATGGCGGCAAGTCCGTCGACGGCCTTCACCTCCACAACTACGCTGCGAGCGACGACCATGTCCAAGCGATATCCAGCGTCAATCCGATGGCCTTTGTATTCCACCGGCAGGGCGACTTGCTGAGACACCGCCAAACCACGGCTTAGGAGCTCGTGCGCCACGCACGCCTCGTACGCGGACTCGAGCAACCCCGGCCCAAGGTACCGATGAACCTCGATAGCCGCCGAGATTATGGCTTCGGTGATGTCCTCGTGCAGCAGCGTCATATGAAGTCTTCGTTCTCCTCACCAAATCCATTCTCAACTCCGTGCTCTCGGTGTTCTCCGTGGTGAACTCTTCTTCCCCATCGCCGCCGTCACCTTCCCGCCGGTGAGCTTGATCGTGCCGGCGCGTTCGATGACGTGGCCGCAGTTCATGCACGTGCGCCGATCGGCGGGCCCGTCCCAGAAGTCGTGCATGATGACACGCAGGTCTTCGTCGATCTTCTTGAGCACCCAGCGGGCCTCGTACACAAGCCGGTCGCACTGCGGGCAATACCAGCGGAGGCCGTCCTTGCGGGGCTCGCCGTGCTCGTCGACGCCGCGGGGGAACTCGATGATGAGGCCGAGGGTGCCCGCGGGGCGCTGCGGGCGGTGCGGGACCCAGGAGGGGAGCAGGAAGAGCTCGCCCTCGCGGACGATGACGTCGCGGGGCTTGCTGTCGTCGAGGGGGCGAACTCGCACGGCGATGTCCCCCTTGAGCTGGTAGAAGAGCTCCTCGGTGGGGTTGACGTGGAAGTCGTTGCGCGTGTTCGGGCCGCCGGAGACGAACATGATCGCGCTCTTCGAGTCCGCGAATATCTGCTTGTTGCCCACGGGGGGCTGGAACTGGTCGGCGTGAGCCTTGATCCACCGGGCGAGGTGGACGACGGGGAAGTCGGCGTGCTCGTCGCCGAAGCCCTTGCTGCTCCCGCGGTTCGTTGGCTTGGTCGACGGCTTGCGTGCGGGTCGACGGGCGGCTTTCCTGGCCATGGCTGGAGCTCCTGCGTAGGTGCGGTGCGCGAGTCACCCCCCTCGCCCCGCAGCCGCATACTACCAAGGAATTCACCGCGGAGGGCGCGGAGATCGCGGAGCGGGGAGCCGGGACGTCATGCCCACGTCTCTCTCCGCGGTCTCCGCGGTCTCCGCGCTCTCCGCGGTAAATCTGCATTCCCAGCGGGCTTGAGTTGACGCGGCGACGGCGGACAATCCCGTATGCCCAAGCCGCGAGTCGCGCTCGAAACCACCCTGCTGCTCCACGGCGTGCCGCGCTCGGCCGCGCCGGTGCTCGCGCGCGAGCTCGCGGCGATCGTGCGCGCCCGGGGCGGGGAGCCGGCGCTCGTGGGCGTGGTCCGCGGCGAGTGCGTGGTCGGGCTCTGCGACGCGCAGCTCGCCGAGCTGCTCGCGCTCCCGCCCGAGCAGACGCCCAAGCTCAACACCGCGAACCTGGGCCTCGCACTGTCCCGCAAGCTCTCGGGCGCGACCACGGTCTCGACGACGATGGAGCTAGCCGCGTGCGCGGGGATCAGCGTGTTCGCGACCGGCGGGCTCGGGGGCGTCCACCAGTTCGGTGGTGACCCGACAAACGCGCCGCACCTGGATATCTCGTCCGACCTGGCCGCGTTCACGCGCTTCCCCGTCGCCGTCGTCACCGCGGGCGTCAAGTCGATCCTCGACGTGTACTCAACCCGCGAGCTGCTCGAGACGCTCGGCGTGCCGGTGATCGGCTTTCGAACCGATCACTTTCCCGCGTTCTACCGGCGCGCGACCGAGCCGGCGATCGGCGTCGATGCGAGGTTCGACGATGTTGAGGAATTGGGCATGTTCCTGCGGCACGAGCTTGCGCGAACCAACCGCGGCGTGGTGGTGTGCAATCCGATTCCCCCTGAGCACGAGCTGGCGCTCGCGGACTGGGCGCGGTGGCTGCGCGAGGCGAACTCGCAGGCGACGGCCGCGGGAATCACCGGGCGCGGCGTGACGCCGTTCCTGCTCGGAAAGGTGCATGAGCTTTCGAACGGCGCGACGCTGCGCGCGAACATCGAGCTCGTGAAGGCGAACGCGGGACTCGCGGCGGAGTTGGCGGTGGCGATGCAGTCGCGATCAGAGCCCTGAGCGCGAGCGACTGATCGAGCGAGGAAACGCGCGGCTGCGCACATGGCTTCGGCGCCGTGAAGAAGGGAGTAGAAAACGAGCCCTCACCCCGGCTCTCTCCCTTGCTCAAAGTCACAAGGGAGAGGGAGCCGGAGCAGCGACCTTCAGTCGGCGCCAAACGTGAACCCGTGGCGCTCGGCCTGCTCGCGGATGCTCTTGATAATCGCCGTGTCGAAAGTCTCGCCGTGAACGGGGCCCGCACGCCGGCTTGCGTGCCAGGCGGCGCGCTGCTTCGAGAGCGTCTGGATCTCGGCCTGGATACGGGCGCGATCGGCCCGCAACCTCGCGATGTGCTCGCGGCGCTGGTCGATCGTCATGGGTTGGAGGACGGCCGGCAGGTCCTCGGTGGCGATCTTCGCAAGATCGACCTTGCCCTGGTTGAGCGCATCGATGAGGTCCCAGTGGTCGTTGACGTAGTTGCCGGATGATTTGGACGCGGCCCGCGAGACGGCCCCCGCCATGCTTTTCTGCACATTCACCGCGTCCTGCTCGCCCTGGCGCTGCTGATACTCAGCGCCCTTGGCGCCGTAGGCCAGGTACGTGGCGTTGAGCTGCTCGTTGAGCTTCAGGATGGCCGCGTCCTGGGGCGCCGCGACGTACTCGAGCTTCGCATCCTGGTTGATCGTGTTGTACGCGCCGGCCCCGAGGTACGCACCGTTCAGCCAGCCGGTGCGCTCCCCCTCGGCTTGGGGGCCGCAGTAGATGGTGTTGAGGATGATGCCGCGGGCTTTCGCGGCGGCCGCGGGGGTGCGGTAGTCGACGGGCCCCTGGGTGAACTCTTCGTTGCCGGCGATGACGACCATCCGGAGCGGGTGGCGCGTGACCGGCGCACCCGCGTCGGGCTCGAGCCAGGAAAGTTGCTTGAGGGCCTCGTCGATCACCTGGCCGCAGTACTCCGCGGAGCCGTTGTCGGTGAGCGCGAAGAGCTTCTCAGAGACCGCGTCAAGGTCTGTGGAAAGCGGGAGCAAGCACGTCATGAACCCCTCGGAAGAGGGAAGTGTGGCGGAGCCGTACTGGTAGAGGGCCACTTGGACATCGGGCTGCTGGCCGTCGCGCCGGGCTTGCGAGAGGGTGTTCACAATGTCCCAGATGCGGGTCTGGGCCTGGGTGATGAGGCCCCCCATGCTGCCGGACGTATCGAGGCATATGGCGATCTGGATGGTGGGGCGCGGCGCGGCGGATCGAGGCTCGGTGGATCGATCGTTGTGGCCGGGCGCGCCAGGAGCGGGCGTCGCAGGAGGTTTGGAAAGGCCAAGGGCGCCGCCGCAGGCAACGAGAGCGCTCAGAACGATCGAGTAGGTCGCGGTACGGGACATGGTGGTCTCCTGGTGCGTTCCTTGATGGCCGCCGGGAGACCAACGTCTCCCTCACGCTACCAATACCGTGTACTTGTCTAAGGGGGCGCGGGGCGCTCGCCTTTGGAGGCGCTGCTGCGTTCGCCTGGCGTTAGAACTGCGGGGAACGATTGCGGCTTGTTCTGGATTGCGATGGGGACGGCCGCGCAATGAGAGCCAGGAGCGCCTAAGCGACTGGGTCTTATCAAACTTACCGCGCCCCGCGTTCCCGTGCCTTGAGCTTCACCTTGATGACCTGCTCGGCCTTGTCGCGCACGACCGTCACGTCGACCTCATCGCCCGGCTCGTGCTTGCCCATCTTGGCCATCCAGTCGGCGACGTCGCCGATCGGGTCGCCGTTCCACTTGGTGAGCCGGTCGCCGGCCTTGATGCCGGCGTCCGCGGCCGACGTGTTCGGGTAGACCTCGCCGACGGGGATCCCGGGCTCGCCCTCGGCATAGCTGCCCGGGGCGACGCCGAAGCGGATCTTGAGGCTCGGCATGGCGGAGCCGGGCGTGCCGGCCGCCCGGTCGCCGCGAGCGGGGCCGTCGCTGGGCATGCTCGGCCCGGTGCTCGTGGTGAACTCGAGGCGCTCGGCTCGTGCGGCGAGGTCGATCGCAACCAGCGAGCACAGCTTCGCGACGCGCGTCCCGCCCTCGAAGTTGATGGTGTCGGTGGTGTCCCCGGGAGTGTGGTAGACGTCGTGCAGGCCGGTGAAGAAGTGCAGGACGGGGATGCTCTCGGCGTAGAACGAGGCGTGGTCGCTGGGCCCTCGCCCGCCGGGCAGCGCGTTGATCGTCAGCCCCGAGCTGTCGAGGATCGACTGGATGACCGCCTGGAAGTCCTTCGCGGTGCCGACGCCGGCGAGCTCGAGCTTGTTCTCGCGCAGACGCCCGATCATGTCCATGTTAAGCATCGCGTCGATCGACGATGCCGGGATCGGCGAGTTGCGGACGAAGAACCGCGAGCCGACGAGGCCCATTTCCTCGGCCGAGAAGCCCATGAACAGGATCGAGCGGATATTGGCCGTCTCGGGGAGGGTCTTGTAATGCTCCGCGAGCCACGCGGCGTTGAGGAGCAGCCCCGCCGTGCCCGAGGCGTTGTCGTCGGCCCCCGGGTGGATGACACCGACAGGACCGCGCCCCCCGCCCAGCGAGTTGTCGCCCACGTGGTCGAAGTGGGCGCCGACGATGATGTACTGCGCCGCGAGCTCGCCCCGCCCGGGCAGGATCGCGGCCACGTTGTCGGTGGTGCGGGGCGTGCGCTCGACCGCGGCGTCGAGGGTCACGGCGGCCTTGGGCAGGTCAATCGCCCCGTGCCCGCCGGCGTCGGCGAGCTTGCGGAGGTCTTCGAGCGAGCGGCCGCTGGAGTCGGCCGCGCGGATCATCGCGTCGGCGGCGGGGATGGTCATCATGACCACCGGGATGTCCAGGGCCCTGCCCAGGCGGGTGGTTTCCTGGGCGGTCTGGATCTTGTCGATCCGGTCATCCTTCGCCCCGGGCGGGTGCGCGATGATGATGCCGGCCGCGCCGCGCTTGGCGGCGGCCTCGAGCTTGGGGTACATGGCCGCGGCGTTCGACCAGGACGCGCCGGTGAAGGCGCTCTTGCCCTCGGCGTTCTGCGGTTCGAACCGGATGATCACGGCGATCTTGCCCGTGAGGTCGTCCCCCTCCTTGTAGCTGGAGAAGGCCTTGTGATCGGGGGCGGGGCCCTCGTTGAGCGAATAGCCGACGAAGACGAGCGGGGCGGTGACAGTCCCACTGCCCGAGACGCCCAGGACGTTGAAGTCGGCGCCGGGCTTCAGCTCGCTGGCGACGGCGCCGGCCGGGTAGCTCATCGCGGCCCGCTTGACGTCGGTGCGGCGCCCGAACTCGAACGGCTGGTGGAAGGCGCCTTCGCCCGGTTCCTTGCCGTCTGCGCCCGGGGCGGCGGCGGGGAACGCGGGCTTGAGGCCCAGGGCCTTGAAGCGCTGCTCGATATAGGCCGCGGCCAGCTCGTTGCCGCGTGAGCCCGGCATGCGGCCGTCGAAGAACGGATTGGCGAGGGTGATGACGTGCTCGCGGTAGGCCGTGACGTCGGCGTCAGCGACGGCGAAGACCGCGGGCTTGGCGGCGATGACCTCGGCGACCGGGGCGGCCGGAGCGGGCGCGGGCTTCTCGTCGCCGTCACGCCCTTGCCCGCCCCCCATGGCCAGTCCGGCTACTCCCAGGAGGCCGATCGTGAGCGTGCAGGTCCACAGGGCCGCCGGCCGTGTGGTGCGGCGGGGATTCGTCAGCGTCATCTTGAGTCCTTTCGCGGGCGAATGGCCCATGAACTGGAGTGTATCGCCGCCGCTGGGCAGCGGTTGCGTGCGCGCGGACGGCGGATCGCATTCCTACACTTGTCCGCGCTGAAGTTCCCCCGCCGAATCACCCGTCCCCGCAGGCCGTCTCGGCAGGCGGGGGCGAGATGAGGAACGATCCCCGATGAGCCCGAATTCGTCCCCCGCGCCGACCTCGTCCGCCTCCCATACCCCCCCACCACCTGCCCGCTCGCCCCACGCCAACGGGTCTCACCCTCGCCCGGCGGGCGGGGTCGCAAGCCTCGAGCCGACGGACACGTTCTGGCACCGGCACATCGGGCCCAACGACGACGAAGTGGCCGAAATGCTCGCGCTGCTGGGGTGTACGAGCCTCGACCAGCTCGCCGACCAGACGGTGCCCGAAGCCATCCGCCTCCGCCGGCTGCTCAAGCTCGAAGGGCTGCCCGACAAGGGCCTGACCGAGTCCGAGGCCCTCGCGCGCCTGAAGTCGCTGGCGGGGAAGAACCAGGTCTTCCGGTCGTACATCGGGATGGGGTACCACGGCACCATCACGCCGCCGGTGATCCTGCGCAACATCATGGAGAACCCGGGGTGGTACACGCAGTACACGCCCTACCAGGCCGAGATCAGCCAGGGGCGGCTCGAGGCGCTGCTGAACTTTCAGACGATGATCGCGGACCTCACGGGGCTGCCCCTCGCCGGGGCGAGCCTGCTCGATGAGGGGACCGCCGCGGCCGAGGCGATGGCGATGTGCTACGCCATCGGCGGCGGCAGCGCGGGGACGCGCCACGCGTTCTTCATATCGCAGGACTGCCACCCGCAGACGATCGCCGTCGTGCGGACGCGCTGCGAGAGCCTCCGCGTCGCGCCGATCGTCGGCGACCCCGCGAAGATCGACCTCGCCGACGGGCGCTTCTGCGGCGTGCTCGTGCAGTATCCCACGAGCGACGGTCGCGTCGAGAGCTACAAGGACCTCGCCGAGAAGGTCCACAAGGCGGGGGCGATGCTCGTCGCGGCCGCGGACCCGCTCGCGCTCACGCTCCTGACGCCCCCGGGCGAGTGGGGCGCGGACGTGTGCGTGGGGTCGAGCCAGCGCTTCGGCGTGCCGATGGGCTTCGGTGGGCCGCACGCGGCGTTCCTGTCGACCAAGACCGAGTACGCCCGGCGCATGCCCGGTCGCATCATCGGCGTCTCCCGCGACGCGCAGGGGCACATGGCCCTGCGGATGGCGATCCAGACCCGCGAGCAGCACATCCGGCGCGAGAAGGCCACGAGCAACATCTGCACCGCGCAGGCGCTGCTGGCGATCATGGCGGGGATGTACGGCGTGTACCACGGGCCCGAGGGGCTGCGGGCGATCGCGCTGCGCATCCGCGCCCTCACGCTGGCGCTGCGGGCCGGGCTCGTCAAGGCCGGGCACCAGGTCGGCGAGGGGCTGGTGTTTGACACGCTGCGCGTGAAGCCCGCCGGGCGGGCGGCGCATCAGGTGGTGGCCGCGGCGGCCGGGGCGAAGATCAACCTCCGCGACTTCGGCGACGGGACCATCGGCATCACGCTCGACGAGACCGCGTCGAAGCAGGACGTGCGCGACGTGCTCGGCGCGTTCGGCGCGCCGAACGCGAGCGCGGCGGATGTTGACGCCCTGGGCGCCTCGGCCGACCTCGCGATCCCGGGGGCGTTCGAGCGCACGAGCGCGTTCATGACGCACCCGGTGTTCAACACCCACCACTCCGAAACGGAGATGCTCCGCTACATCTTCAAGCTGCAGAACCGCGACCTGTCGCTGGGCCACGCGATGATCCCGCTGGGCTCGTGCACGATGAAGCTCAACGCCACGAGCGAGATGATCCCCGTCACGTGGCCCGAGTTCGGCGCCCTGCACCCGTTCGCCCCGGCCGAGCAGACCCGCGGCTACCGCGAGATGTTCGCCGACCTCGAGAAGTGGCTCGCGGAGATCACCGGGTTCGCGGCCGTGAGCCTGCAACCCAACGCCGGGAGCCAGGGCGAGTTCGCTGGCTTGGTGGTCATCCGCGCGTACCACGAGAGCCGCGGCGACACGAACCGCAAGGTCTGCCTCATCCCCGACTCGGCCCACGGCACGAATCCCGCGTCCGCGATCGTCGCGGGGTTCCGCGTCGTGCCGGTGGCGACCGACGAGCGCGGGAACGTGGACCTCGCCGACTTTGAAGCCAAGGCGATCGAGCACGCGAAGCAACTCGCGTGCTGCATGATCACGTACCCCTCGACCTTCGGCGTCTTCGAGGAGGGCGTGCGGAAGGTGTGCGAGATCGTGCACAAGCACGCCGGCCTGGTGTACATGGACGGCGCGAACATGAACGCCCAGGTCGGGCTCACCAGCCCGGGGCTCATCGGCGCAGACGTGTGCCACCTCAACCTGCACAAGACGTTCTGCATCCCGCACGGCGGCGGCGGGCCGGGCATGGGCCCGATCGGCGTCGCGCCGCACCTGGCGCCGTTCCTCCCCGGGCACCCGGTGGTGTCGCCGTTCGAGAAGGGTTCGTCCCCCCACCAGGCCGGCGCCAAGGCGATCGGCCCCGTCAGCGCCGCGCCGTGGGGATCGTCGAGCATCCTGCTCATCAGCTGGATGTACATCGCGATGATGGGCTCGGGCGGCCTGCGCAAGGCGACGCAGGTCGCGATCCTGAGCGCCAACTACATGGCCAAGAAGCTCGAGGGGCACTACAAGACGCTCTTCGTGGGCACCAGCGGGCGCGTCGCGCACGAGTTCATCCTCGACGTGCGGCCCTTCGACGACTCGGCCGAGGTCAAGGTCGACGACTTCGCCAAACGCCTCATCGACTACGGGTTCCACGCCCCGACGATGTCGTGGCCCGTCGCCGGCACGCTCATGATCGAGCCCACCGAGAGCGAGCCCAAGAGCGAGCTCGACCGCTTTTGCGAGGCGATGATCCAGATCCGCGAGGAGGTCGCCCAGGTTGAACGCGGCGAGCTGCCGCGGGACAACAACCCGCTCAAGCACGCCCCGCACACCGTCTACGTGCTCACGGCCGACGCGTGGGACCGGCCGTACCCGCGCCAGCAGGGCGGCTTCCCGCTCCCGTGGGTCAAGGAGCACAAGTTCTGGCCGGCGGTGGGGCGCGTCGACAACCCCTACGGCGACCGGAACCTGGTGTGTACGTGCCCGCCCATGGCGGCGTACGCGAGCTGAACTTCCGCTCCCTCTCCCTTCGGCTTTGCGAAGGGAGAGGGCCGGGGTGAGGGCTCTGTCCCTCCTACGCCTTCATGCCTCCAAAGACCTGTCGCTCTGTACGCGTTGAGCGTGCGGCGACGCCATGGGCTGCGGAGCGTTGAAGGAGGAGTAGAAATTATGCCCTCACCCCAGCGACCTGATGCGGGACCATCATCGGCCCCGTCATCAACGCCCTCTCCCTTGCTCAAAGCAGCAAGAGAGAGGAAGCCGGGCCTGCTCACGGCGGCGGCTGCGTCGTCGGCGCCGCCGGAGCATCCGCCGGCGTCGTGAACCCGTTCGCCACGAGCTGCCGTGGATCCGGCAGAGCCGCCAGCCCCTTGGAAACACGCAGGGCGTTCTGCGCGTCGAGCGCCGCGCCGAAGTCGGCGTCGGCGATCTCTTCCACGGCGCCGTCGGCCCGGGCGGCCGCCAGGGCCGGGCGCGCGGTCGGGCTCGAGCCGGGCGCAAGCACGGTGGTCCGCCCCGCGGCGACCGAGAATGGCGTCGGCTCCGTCGTGATCACCAACGTCCACAGCCCCGGATCGACCGGCGCGTTCAGGTCGATCCCGTGGTACGTGAACACCACGTCGCCCAGGCGGTGCGCGGTGATCTCGCCCGCGGGCCGCGCGGCCGCGACCGCCGCGCGGATCGCGCCCGTCGTCGCACCGCCGGCGTGCATGAGGTTGATCCCGCCGATCGACCCTCGGGCGTCGGTCCGGAACGTCTGCCCCGAGAGCAGGTCCGGCGGCGTCACGGCGCCCGACAGGAGCAGCTCGCTCATATGCACGGGGCCAGCGCCGGCGTTGGCCCCCGCGTGCCCATGAAGGGCCGATGAGATCGCCGCCGCCTGCTGCGACGGATTCGCCGCCACCTGCATGGCCGCCATCGTCGCCATCGCCGAGCGGTACGCGGGCATGACGACCAGCCCGATGAACAGGCCCAAGCCGACCGCGAGCAGCACGGGGAACACCGCCGCCGCGAAGATCGCCCGCCCCCACGACACCCGCTGCCCGGCCCGGAGCATCACCGTCGACACGACGGTCCAGTAGATGACCGCGAGCGGGGTGAGGTAGAGCCCGACGGCCGGCACGGCCATCGGCAGGCACGCGGGGACGCCGTACGCCAGGCACTCCAACGTTCGCTTGAAACCGCCCCGGTTTGAGCCGGTCATCCTCAGCGCCAGGTGCGCCAGCCCCGCCCACGGCAGCAGCCCGATCAGCGCCCACACGACCACGCCGAAGACAATGGTCACCGCGACGAGCCCGGGCCCGAACCCACCCACGGGGAGAAAGGCCCCGACCACGGCCACCAGCAGAAGCGCCGGGATGAGCATGACGAGCACCGCCGACGCGGCGAACCCGAATGCCGCCAGCGGGCGCTCGGGCACGGGCAGGCGTTGCCCCAATCGCCCGGGGAGGAACAACGCCCAGAACGACGTCTGCACGAGCCGCACAAGGAAAGACCGGATGCCGGGGTCGAGCCACGGCACTGGCCTGTAGCGTGTGCGCTCTTCCGCCACGCCCGGGCCGGGGCGCAGCACCATCTCATCCTCGTGCAGCGGCTGCCCGCACTTGGTGCAGGTGAAGGCCCGCGGGTCGAGGTGCCCGCCCTCGCCCGTGCCGAAGTAGGGCTGGTCGCAGTGCGGGCAGCAGAAGGCGATGCTGTGGCGCCGGAACGTGAACTGCGAGGGCGCAAACGGCGCGTTGCACTCGGGGCACGCCCGTGACTTCAGGTTCCACAGCGGATATTCGCAGGTGCGGCAGTTCATGAGTCGCCCATGGAAAGTCGGCTCAGCGCTCCTCGCCCTTGACCGTCAGCCGCACCGGGTGGCCGAACCAGGCGTTCTCGCCCGTCGGGTTCCTCGCCGGGTCGTACTGCTCGTCGAGCACTCGGGTGACGTCGGCCATCGTGCCGGTGGAGGGGACCCAGCCGCCCTTGATGTCGGGGAAGTCGACCGAGCAGTTCTCGCACTTCTCCGGCGAGCCGAACCGGATCGGGCACCAGAAGCTCTCGACGTTGCGGAGCATCTCCCCGCCCAGGCTCCACACGCCCGTCATCCAGTCGCAGTAGAGGCACCAGATCAGGTCGTGCCCCACCAGCCCGTTGAACTTCTGACGCGAGACGTTCACCCACTGGGCCTGGTTGTATTTCGGCAGGCGCACGAGCCAGTGCAGCGGCGGGTAGATGAACAGCTCCCCGATGCGGACGATCGCGAACAGCGGCACCGCCCAGGCGGTCCACCACACCGCCGCGTGGTTGCGGAAGCGCCCGACGTGCCGGTTGATCGTGTGGACAATCCGCGGGCCCTTGCGAGCGGCGGGGTGGGCGAGCTCGTGCAGCCAGCCCCAGACGACCACGCTGACGATCTGGCCGATCACGGCCGCGAGCAGGCCGAGCCACCCCCCGATCCAGACGCCCGCGACCATGGGCGCGACGGTGAAGTACGCGATGAGCAGGTCCAGGCCCGGGGCGCGGCAGAGCCACGCCGCCACGGCCCGCCCGGGGCCGCCGAGCCTGGGAATGGCGTGCAGCACGCCGGCCCCCAGGAGCATTGCGCCAACGGTCACTCCGCCGATCCACAAGGCCGTGTCAATCATGACGACAGCATACCGCGCCCGCGGCGCGCGCAGGCACCCGGGACGTGGGCGGTCCCGGGTGCTTCAGCGCCATTCCCACAGCGTGGAAAGATCCTCGATTCGCGGGTCCAAGCACTTACCGACGGCGGCGGATACCGACCAGCCCGCCCAGGCCGAGCAGCGCCAGCGCACCGGGCGCGGGAACGGGCGTGCCCTCGATCTCGATATAGAACGACGACGGGGGCCCGGCGGCGCCGAAGTTGAACCGGCCCTCGGGGTTGGTCGCGTCGGTGTCGTACATCCAGAAGACGTTCGCGTTCGCGTCGGCGCCGGAGGTGATGCGCCAGCCGTTGAGCGCGTCGGCGCTGCTGAACTGCACGCCGATGAAGAACGTCGCGAAGTCCGGGGTAATGACCGTGGTGTTGAGCGGCGCGGTGAACAGGACGCTCGAGCCGTCGCCGATCGTGACGAGCTCTGTCACCGTCGCCGCGGCCGCCGCGAGCGAGACGGCGCCGATCGTGTTGAAGGGCACGTCGAGCTCGGTGTCGGGGAGCACGGCGCCGGTGGTCGCGGTGGACCAGAAGAGCGAAACTTCCACGGCCGGGGCGCCCGCGAGGCGGCGGATACCGACGGTGACGCGGCTCACGGCGATCGAAGTGTTGCCGGCCAGCCGGCTGGTCGGGACCGGAACATCATCGAAAACGACGTTCTGCTGCGTGGCCGGCCCGCCGACGGGACCGCCCAGGCCGGGGTTGAAACGCGATCCGGTCTCGGTGATGCGCGAGTACAGGATGCTGGCGCCGCGCTCCCCGCCGCCCCCTTCCAGCGCGTACGGGCCGGGCCCGGCAACAAACCGATCGAGCACCGCTGCGTCCTGGGCGCACGCGCCCCCGGCCATCACCAGCACTCCGAACACACCGCCTAGTTTCCGCTTGTCCATGTGGGCCAACTCCTTGGTATCAAGTCTTGCGCACGCGCCGCCGGGCCATCGCTCGATGGCTCGTTGTCGCATGCAAAGGCTGCAGATTCTCCAGCCGAGCAGAATGCTCGACCTTTCTACCTACGAATCATGCCCCGCGATGCGGGTCGCGGCCAATCCTGCGGGATTTTCGAGCTCGGCAAGATGGAGAACCTTTGAGGCGTCTGACGCCCTTGGCGCCCGATCAACCGATCCGTAAGCGCCTCGAAACGCTTGATTTGCCCTCAGTCACCGTGCCGCTGGCGAAGCCTGGGGCTCAGGCGCACCAGCAGGTGGGCCCGCTCGAACTCGTTCACCCAGTCCTGCAACGTCGCGGCGACCTCGTCGGCGGGGACTGGCGCGCCCGGGAGCGGGCAGCTGGTCCCCAGCTGCCGGGCCGCGATCGCCCGATAACGCGCCAGCGTCCGGTCGCCCGCGAGCGCGATGAACTCGTGGTCCTCGTTGAGGAACAGCACGACCGGGACGCGCCCGCCGCCGCAGATTGTGAGCTCGCGCGCGAGGTCGGGATGCTCATCGCGGTCGAGCAGGCGCAGGTCGATCATGCCGCGGCTCGCCCGCGCGATGTGGTCGAGCATCGGAACCTGCTGCACGCAGTCGCCGCACCACGCCCCCGACACCACGAGCACATTGACCCGGCGCGTGAACGTGGCCAGGAGGCTCGACTGCGCGTCGCTCAGGGCCACGCGCCCATGGAACGTCCGCCAGTTCGTCCGCTCGTGCGGCTTGGCGGCCGCCAGGTACGGCTCGTAGCCCGCGGCGCGGGCGAAGTGCTCCGCGAGCAGCGCTTGACTCAGCACGCTTGAATCACCACGGTTTCAACCCCTCCCGTCCACCCCACACCCCGCACGCCCGCCGAGCTACTTGGTGAGCACGGCCTGCCACACCTTGAACCCCTCGTCCGCCGCCGCGGGGGCGGCGCCGTACGCGCGGGTCGCGGGCATCCACACCGCGCCCCGCTTGGTCACCGGATCGCGGGTGAACGTCATGCCATCGATCCAGGACAGGCCGGGGGCCTGGACGAAGGTCGAGAGACTGCCGTTGGGGGCCCTCATGATGACGGCGTCGCGCTCGACGGCCGAGAAGTACAGAACGCCGGCCGCGTCCAGGAGCATCGACGAGGCCATGACGGTGGGGCCCAGGTTGTTGACTCGCTTGGCCAGGTCTTCGTTCTTCAGGCCGGTGTCGCGGATGAACGCAGTGCGGAGCGAGTAGAGCGTCCGCGAGCCCAGGGGCTGCCAGTAGATCACTTCGTTCACGGTATCGATGGCGATGGCGTCGGCGTTGAGCGCCATGGGGGCGGCTCCCACCCCACCACCCCCAACTTTGAGTTCCGCGCCGCGCACGTTGGCGACGAACCCGGGATCGGCCTTCGTGCACTCGTAGCCGGCGAGCAGCCGCCTCACCTTGGCGGCGTTCATGTTGATCACGAGCAGCGCCCCGCCCGCGTCGCCGCCGCCGGCGTCGGTGATGTACGCCCAGTTGGTGTCGTGCCGCTCGATCTGCGGGTCGACGGCCGTCTCACGCCCGGTCGAGTCGCGGAGCATCTGGCGGCGGTCGTTGCTCTCCAGCCGCACGTCGGCGAGCATCGAGGTCGCCGGCGCAATCCGGTCGTTGAACGGCCAGACGCCCGCGACCGTGTTCGTCGAGAGCTCGATGCACACGAGCTTGGGGCCCGCCCCCCATCCGGGCGGGCCGGGCGCCCGCACGACGCCCTTGCCGTCAGGGTTCGCCGAGTCGAGGATCCACAGCCGCTCCTGGGCGTCGACCTGGATCGACGTCACCGCCGTGAGGACCAGCGGCTGGGCCGCGGCCGGGTCGCCGGGCGGATACGGCACAAGCGTGCCGTCCTCCTTGCGCTCAGCGACGACCCACGCCCCCGATTCCCCGGCCGGGGCGGGCGAGCACACGAACACCCGCCCGAATCGGTTCGCGGTGATGCCGGTGATCCGGCGCTTGCCGAACTCGCCGAACACCGCCGGCTCGGGCGTGCCCGCGGGCAGTTCGGCGATGGGTCCGGGGGTGGCGTTCTGCTGCTGACGCGGCATTTCCGGCTGCCGCAGCGCGTTGGCATCGGGCTGGGCCGTCGCCAGGGGCAGGGAACACACGAGGCTCGCGAGGATCGACATCATGGTCATGCCCCGAGGGTACGTCAGCACGGGCCCGCCGGCAGACTCTCCCCGGCGCGCACACCCGCGACCGCGGGCGATTGCCCCGCCCCGCCCGCGCCGCCGA
>Ga0163153_10004981_pt1 | contig 16143 bp, 8 predicted proteins | sample OliLakLV19MP6IB1_FD_148629 | JGI IMG/M metagenome (GOLD analysis project Ga0163153, IMG submission 148629) | Freshwater microbial mat bacterial communities from Lake Vanda, McMurdo Dry Valleys, Antarctica - Oligotrophic Lake LV.19.MP6.IB-1 | ecosystem: Environmental > Aquatic > Freshwater > Lake... | reverse complement strand
GCCTTGAACAATTGCACCCGACACATTTTTTCCGTCAGTAGGAAAGAAACCCATTTTTGTCCCAAACATTTCGGTTTCTTTAATTTCCAATCCAAGAATAGCTTTGTAAAAAGATACTGCTCTGCTGAAATCCGTTGCAGGAATTTCAAACCAATTGATTAAATTTTCCATCGTTAAATTATTTTACGTTAGGTAGCAAAGTTGCAAAGTGTTTTAAACGCAAAATTGTAGAAATGCGACAAGGCTAATCCGTTCCGTAAAAAAGCGAGGACATTTTCAGGTTGTTACCATAAAATTCTTTTGGTGTAAATCCTGTAAGTTCTTTGAAGTCTTTGATAAAGTGAGCTTGGTCGTAATATTCGCTTTGGTAGGCCAAAGCGGTAAGGCTTGTAAATTTTTTGCTCAGCAACATTTTGAGTGTAGCTTGCAATCTTATGGTTTTTGAAAGTTGCTTTGGGCTTAATCCAATGGTTGAAGAAAATTTACGTTCCAACTGCCTGCGATTGATGTTCGTTCGTTTGGAAATTTCATCAATGGAAAGTTGTCCGTTAGCTGTCAAAATTGTTTCAACCGTTGATTTTACAATTCGGTCAACGGTTTCGGTATTAGGCAATCGGTTTAACAAAAATGTTTCGATAAGTTTTATTCTTTCCGTGGTTGAATTTGCTTTTAAAATCGCCTGTTCGATTTCTTGTCCATCTTTTCCAAACAATTTTTCAAACGAAACGGTTGTGTTTTCCATTTCTTTTATTGGAATGGTTGAAAAAGGCAAAAATCCATTTGGATGAAAACGAACGGAAAAAATACCTGTTTCTCCTGTCGGTTGTATTTCAAGTGGTCGGGTCAGTTGTCCAATTACAAAGCATCGCGGTTGGATAATGCTAATTTTGTTTTCGGTATATTGTCTGAACAAATCTCCATAGTGAAAAATCATCTCCATACAACCGTCCGGAACTATGGTTTGTTTTTCGTGTGTTTGTTTTTCGTGTGTTTGTTCTTTCGGGCTTTCTAATGTCCAATAACATTTGATAAGTGATGTCAAGTCTTGGCTTGGTTCAAATGTTTGGTAATTCATTGGGCTTTCTCTTTTTCGAGTGTTTTTTTAGGGTGTTGCACAACGTCTCTATATAAGAAACTCCGTTTCCTATATATCCCTATTATCATTCTAGTTTAACCCCCAAATTCTTACCCAACAGTTTAAACTGTTCCGCCCACTCGGCTTCTAACTCTCTAGGTACTTCATTCTTTCGCTCTTGCGAGAGTTCAAAATAGAAATTCTGGCTTTTATGAAAATTAGGTTCGAGTTTAAACTTTTGAAGCAACGGAAATAATCTGTTGAGCCTTTGAATGCGTTTTAGATTTTCGCGCTCATCACTAATCCGTTTCAACTCTCGGAAAATACTATCTCCTGCCAAACGTGATACTTTGCTTGGGTCTTCAATCTTGAAATTCCATTTTGCCAACTCCCCTACTATGCGTTCCATTTCTTTAATGTTGATCTTTTCAGATTGAAAACTTTTAATCAAGTCGGCATTCAAAACGTATTCGAAAGTAGTTTTATAGGTACTGGGGATTGGAATATTATTGTTCGCCAGTGCATTGATTAACGGATAATCGCGGTTATAACTTTTGCGAAGCGATTGCTCCAACTCTGCCATACTTTCCTGCGAAATCATGTCCAAGATTTTACGCTTCTCATCCTGAAACAGTTGCCAGATTGTGTACTTATCCGGCCCAAAGTAAACCTGCATCAATCCAATTACATCGCCCAACCGTCCTTCTTCGAAGGACTTCACCATACGAAACTGCATACTGGCAAAGCGATCGGGTTCCATATCCAAAGAAATATTTCCAATAATATTATGCTTCCCTAAATAGATTACGGCAAAGGCAAATTTCTTTTCGGATCGGGTAACCATCGATTTTACTTTGGTTATACCCAGCGCCAACTTTTGTTCACCCGCTTCTTTTTTCACAAAGAAATCGTTGCTTGTTGTGTAGTTGAAAATATTCATGGCCTCCGTTTCTTCTTCAAAAATAGACGAGACTGCATAGTGCATACCCACGCGTTGTAGGTTAGTGCGCGAAGGTAACACCACATTTTTATATACGTTGGCACCGTTTTGATAAGTGGCCACATTACTCGGTGCCGTTTCCAATCGTTTCATAAATTCTTCTTCCAAATCAACCATACCAATCTGGTTGGCTAATTGAATTACGCGGCAGGCATACTGCATCACCTGAATAGTTTCAATACCTGAAATCTCATCGAAGAACCAGCCACAACTGGTGTACATCAACATGGCATGGCGTTGCATTTCCATGATGCGCAAAATCCGGTTAGCGGATGCATCGGTCAGGGCATGATCTTTCAGGAAGTGGTTTATATTCTCATCGCTCCGCTTCAGTACAATGCTGATATACTCATTGCGAGCTTTCCAAGGTTCTTTAACAACTTTAATTGCTTCCCGTTCAAAAATTACTTCCACACTGTCGCGCAACCAATCCAAGGCTTCCCTCAATGGCTTGCGCCAGAGTTGATGATAGCCTGGTTTGCCAGAATTACAGCCGCAGTTATTTCGCCAGCGCTCAACCCCATGCACGCAACTCCATGAACTATCTTCAATTATCTGGGCTTCCTCTTCGGCTGGGCACAAATCAATAAACTGTGCGTAGTTGGTGAGCGTTGCATTTTTATCTTCCTCAATAAAGTCGAGGCAAAATGCCAACGCCATTTCACCATGCTTGTGATGATGGCCATACGTTTCGCCATCAGTAGCTACGTGCACGAGTTGTGGCCTTGCATCATCTTCATTAAAGGTATTAAGAAGTCGATCGGCAAAGCGTTTGCCGTCATTCAATAACCCATTGAATGCAATGCCTTGCGAAATATCACCTTCGTAAAAGAAAACAATGATTGATTTGCCACTTGGCAGGTTGCACCGATATGCTTTGGTGGTATTTACACTTCTGTCATTTACGTGCTTCCATTCTGTATCGCCAATTTTGCGCACGGCCTTAGCCTGCCGCGGTGCAAGAATTGTAAACTTAATATCATTCTCCGCTAGGACTTCAAGCGTTTCAGTATCAACGGCTGTTTCGGCCAGCCACATACCTTCAGGCTTGCGCTTAAACCGGTATTCAAAATCACGAATTCCCCAAATTATTTGAGTTTCCTTATCGCGCCTGTTTGCCAACGGCATGATGATGTGATTGTAAACCTGAGCCACTGCCGAACCATGTCCCCCAAAATTCTTCGCGCTCAGTTTGTCGGCTTCTAAAATTATTTGAGTTTCCTTGTCGCGCCTGTTTGCCAACGGCATGATGATGTGATTGTAAACCTGGGCTACTGCCGAACCATGTCCCCCAAAATTCCTCGCGCTCAGTTTGTCGGCTTCTAAAATAGCTTCGTAGGTATCGGGCGCATAAACCTCCATCCACGAAAGTAATGTAGCCCCAAAGTTGAAACTGATGCGGGCATAGTTATTAACGATGTTCTTGATGATACGCTCTTCATCGAGAATACGAGATGTTGCATTGGGTTCGTAGCACTCTGCAGTAATGCGCTCATTCCAATCATGATACGGATGTGCTGAATCCTGAACTTCAATTACTTCAAGCCACGCATTTTCGCGCGGGGGTTGATAAAAGTGGCCGTGAATACAAACGTATTTATTGGAAGACGACATAGTGAATTACGAATTTGGAAGGACGAAGGACGAATTAAGATTTACGAATTACGAATTACGAATTTAGATTTACTACTTACCGATTACTCATTACCTCTTACTGAATACCGATTACCCATTACTATTTACTAACGACTTAATACTCAAGACTAACGACTCAATACTACTCCAAGTCAAACTCTGCTTTTTCTTCCTGAAGTTTTAAAATGGAAATCCCCAACGGAGGTAATGTTATGGACACTGAGTAATCTTTGTTATGATATTTTACCGGAGTTGTATTCAACACACCTTGATTCAACACGCCACTTCCACCATACTTCAACTCGTCTGAATTGAAAACTTCTTTCCATGTGCCTCGAAAAGGAACACCAATGCGATATAGATTTCTTGCTTCCGGAGTAAAATTGCAAATCACAATCAGCGAGTCTTCTTTAACTTCACTTTTCCGCATATAAACAATTACACTGTTTTCACGATCGGAATAATCTACCCATTCAAAACCACGCTCGTCAAAAGAATATTGATAGAGCGCGAGTTCATTTTTGTAAAATGAATTCAGATCTTTTATAAGTGTATGAATACCACGATGTCCGCCATGATCTAACAAATACCAATCGAGGCTCTTGTCATGATTCCACTCGGCAGTTTGACCGAACTCACCGCCCATAAACAAAAGTTTAGTACCCGGGTGTGTATACATGTACCCATACATCAGGCGCAGGTTTGCAAACTTGCGCCACTCATCGCCAGGCATGCGCCCCATCAGCGAACCCTTTCCATGCACCACTTCGTCATGCGAAAGTGGCAGCATGAAATTTTCTGTAAAGGCATAAACCGCGCTAAAGGTGATTTCATTCTGATGATATTTTCGATGAATCGGATCAGTTTGAAAGTAATGCAGTGTGTCGTGCATCCAACCCATCATCCACTTTTGCCCGAACCCAAGACCACCTAGGTAAGTAGGTTTAGAAACACCCGGCCATGCAGTCGATTCTTCCGCAATAGTTGCCACATCTGGAAAATTTCCATAGACAACTTCATTAAATTCTTTAAGGAATGCAATCGCTTCAATGTTTTCATTGCCGCCATACTCATTCGGTATCCACTCACCATCCTTGCGGGAATAATCTAAGTAAAGCATGGACGCAACGGCATCCACACGCAATCCATCAGCATGAAAAAGTTCAATCCAAAATAATGCATTGCTTATAAGGAAAGATCGAACCTCAGGGCGACCGTAATTATAAATGTAACTGCTCCAATCCGGATGAAATCCTTTGCGCGGATCGGCATGCTCAAACAAATGAGTTCCATCAAATTTATAAAGTCCGTGCGCATCGCCCGGAAAATGTGAAGGCACCCAATCTAATATCACACCAATCTCGGCTTCATGAAAAGCATCCACTAGTTCCATAAACTCTTGCGGTGATCCGAACCTGCTAGTTGGCGCAAAATAACCGGTAAGCTGATAACCCCACGAACCAAAGAATGGATGCTCCATCACCGGAAGAAATTCTATGTGCGTGAATCCACTTTCCTTCACATAGTTGACTAACTCAATGGCTTGTTCTTTATAACTCAACGAACGATTTCCATCTTCCGGTTTCCGTTTCCAACTTCCGGCATGTACTTCATAAACCGAATATGGTTTTGGTTTCTTCTCATTCTTCTTGCGCTCGGCAAGCCAATGACTATCGCGCCAGGTATATTCATGATCCCAAACAATAGAAGCTGTGTTGGGTGCTATCTCCGCATAAAAGGCAAACGGATCTGCCTTCTCTAAAATATCGCCCGTGTTAGCGTGTATCGAATATTTATAGGTCTCTCCTTTTCCAATGCCCGGAAAAAATCCTTCCCAAATTCCAGACTCATCCCAACGGGGTGTAAGCTTATGGGCGTTGCTATTCCAACTATTGAAATTACCAATCACTGAAACGTTACGGGCGTTTGGAGCCCAAACGGCAAAGTAAGTGCCCGCTTGCTTTTTGAACGTAGCCAGGTGAGCGCCTAATTTTTCGTATAACTTAAAGTGTTTGCCACTTTTAAACAAATGAATGTCGAAGTCGGTAAGCAGACTAAAACTGTCTTGCTCTATGGACTCATTTTTTGAACTCTTTTTCTTTGCCATGGTAGTTAGCTTTTCTTTTTCCGTGCTTCTTTCGCTTCAAAATATCGGTCCATGTGGTAATAAATTCCACGCAAAGGAATATTTACCCAATCGGGTCTGCTGTTTAATTCGTAGCCTAATTCATAGATTGCCTTTTCAAGCAAATAGGTTCGGATTAAAATTTCATCCTGATCACTAAGTTTATTGTCGAGTCCTGAGCGCTCCAGGTATGCGCCCAAATAAAATCTACTTACATAATGTTGCCATTGCTCGGCCCATTGCACCAGAAACTCAAGATCTTTTTCACGATAATTTTCATTCAATAAAATTTTACCAAATGCAGCATAGTGAAACGAGCGCATCATTCCCGCCACATCTTTCATTGGGTTTTTCTTCAGTCTTCTTTCGCTGAAACTAAAACCCGGCTCGCCTTCAAAATCTATAATAATAAAATCTTTACCGGTAAATAATACTTGCCCCAAATGGAAGTCGCCATGAATACGGGTTTTGATTGCATTCATTTTCGTTTGATATATTTCACTAAAGCATTCCATCACATCATCTTCCATAGCCAGCACTTTTTTAGCAAGCGTCTGCGTTTCGTCATTCAGTTTATCCAACGATTGCTCTAATAGTTTAAACCGATCGCGCGTAAGTTTGCGTAGGGCCGAATAAAGAGACCGCTGATAATTGGCATTAAAATAATCAGGAGCAAAAGCAGGATTGGTTTTATCGGATTCCAACGCAAGGTGCATTTCAGCTGTGCGCTGCCCTAACCGAACCACGCGCTCATAAAATCCCCGACCAATAAATTCCTGAATCAACTCCGGAGCTTCTTCAAATTTTATAGCTGCTTTATTTATTAACGCGGGTAGTTTCTCCTTCTTCGCTTTGGCCATCACCCGTTCATAGAAACGACCAACTGAATCTATGGTCATTACCCACGCATCACCTTGGTTCTCCACTTTCTCCTGCAATAACCCAAGCACAGTCGTGTTCCCATTGTTATCACGATACTCAACACTACCTGCATATTTGGGCGCATTTCTAAACGAGGTATTCTCTGAAAGGAACCGAATGATTTCAAGATCAGGATTTATCTCTTGCTCAATCTTTCTATAAAACTTAAAGAAGTACTGATCATTATAAATAATAGCTGTGTTGCTTTGATCTGCCTTCAATATTTTTGAATCAATCGTTTGAGTGTTCAACTTAGTGAACACACTGCTATTAAATTCAAGTGTTCCTTCATCATCTTTAATGCGCACTTTTCTATCCATGCTTGCAAACATGAAATCGCGGAAGCCTTTATGATAACTGCTGTCTAACATAAAACCAACCTTGCCTTGAATATCGGCTCTACAAATTACACTTTGCGCTGTGTACTCCACCTTATCAAAAATACTATCAGATGGAATAAAGCACATGGGTAGAAAATACAATTCAGGCAGGCGTTGTACGTAATGCACTTCTATAATTGTAAGATAGTGCATTTCACCATCCGCCTTGAGCGGAATGATTTTATTGATGCTCATCTTACTGATCGCGCGTGCTTTGCCCCCAAACCAGCGGCACTTCTTCATGAAAGGTTGAAGCACTTTTCTTTCTAAAACGCGCATGTCGTTATAATTCGAAAATGCTCGCTCCCATGATAGATCAGACTTAAAGAGAAACAATTCATTGGCATCACCACCTTTCGGTTTCTTTTCAGTAGCATCTGCCTGAAACCAGAAATAACCATAAGGGCCAATGGTTATGGGATAGTCACCCTCACCCACACTCATAAACCTATTTTGACTAAACACTTCTGTAATATCGCAATCTTTAAATTGTTTAAGATCAAGTGTAGTCGCTTGCGAAAACTGCGAAAGGTTTGCAACTACAATAATGTTTTGTTTTTCGTAGCTGCGAGAAAAACACAAAATCTTAGAGTTAGTGCTTTCAATAAACTTAATATCTCCACGACCAAAAAGATTTAGTCGCTTGCGCATGGCAAGCACATTTTTAACCCACCACATGAGTGAGGATGGATTTTCTTCCTGTGTGGCAACATTAATTGACTCGTGGCGATAGACCGGGTCGCTTACAATGGGCAGATAAAGTTTCTGCGGATTTGCTGTTGAAAATCCTGCATTTAAATTCATGTTCCATTGCATGGGTGTGCGCACACCAAACCGATCACCCAAATAAATATTATCACCCATTCCAATTTCATCACCATAATAAATCACCGGTGTGCCGGGTAGCGAGAATAGAATAGTATAGAGCAATTCAATTTTTCTTCTATCGTTACTCAACAAAGGCGCTAACCTTCTTCGTATTCCTAAATTGTGTTTTGTGTTGGGTTCACTTGCGTAAGCTTTAAAGAGATAGTCTTTCTCTTCTTCCGTTACCATTTCAAGGGCAATCTCGTCATGATTGCGTAAGAACAAAGCCCACTGACTATTTGGAGGCGTTGAAGGTGTTTGCTCAAGAATATCTATTATCGGATAGGAGTCTTCCGTTCTTAACCCAAGATACAAGCGTGGCATCAATGGGTAATGAAAATTCATGTGACACTCTTTGCCTTCGCCAAAATATTCTGTAGCATCTTCGGGCCACAAGTTTGCTTCCGCAATTAAAATCCGGTCTTCATAGTGTTTATCGATGTGGCTACGAAGTCGTTTTAAAAACGCATGCGTCTGCGGAAGATTCTCACAACTTGTACCTTCTTCTTCAAACAAAAAAGTAACAGACGAAAGCCTGAACCCATCCACACCGATCTTCATCCAAAAGTCAACCACCTTAATCATTTCGAGTTGTACTTCTGAATTCTCAAAATTCAATTCAGGTTGATGACGATAGAACCGATGCCAGAAATAAGCTTTCGCCTCATTATCCCATGCCCAGTTTGATTGTTCTTCATCACTAAACATAACACGCGCTTCCTTGTACTTATCGGCTGTTTCACTCCACACATAGTAATCTTTATAGCGCGAGCCAGACCGGGCACTGCGCGATTTTTGAAACCAAGGGTGTTGATCAGACGTATGATTTAATACCAGCTCGGTAATTACTTTTATTTCTCTGCGATGTGCCTCCTTTAAAAATAATCTGAAATCAGCAAGCGTTCCATAGTCTTCATGAATGTCGCAATACTCCGTTATGTCATACCCATCATCCTTTAATGGAGAAGGAAAAAACGGAAGCAACCAAATTGTATTGATGCCAAGGTCCTCGAGGTAATCAAGTTTTTGAATCAATCCCTGAAAGTCGCCAATACCATCACCATTGCTATCATAAAAAGAACGCACACTTAACTCGTAGATAATTGCGTCTTTAAACCAGAGTGGATCGGTACGTTTAGCTGAAGCCATGATTACATATTTGATTCGTGAATTTGCAACTTAAATAAATGAAAAGGCATTTTGTTTGGATTGAGATCAACAAAGTTCCATTCTTGTGTCCAGGTGTAATGTTCGTCTGTTATCAAATCGTGTAGTTTAACATTAATCTTATCCGTTAATCTCAACCGCTCTTTAGGCAATTGTATAAACCCATTTTGCCCATTGTTTGGATCAAGATTTACTACAACCAGAATAATATTTGAAAGATCGTCTGTTGCCTTTATGTAAGCTACTATCTGATTATTTTCAATTGCGCAGAACTGCGTGTTCCAGGTAGACTGAAGTGCAGGGTTTGCTTTTCTGATTTTGTTTAAATAACTCATAATATCCGTCATCCGGTTGGTACGTTTCCAATCGTAATTACGCACTTCATATTTTTCAGAATTGAAATACTCCTCTCTTCCTTCTATCGGAGTATTTTCATAAAATTCATACGAGGGTCCATACACACCATAATTTGAGGAGAGCGTGGCGGCTAGCGCAAAGCGAAGGATAAAACTATTTTCGCCTTGATGCTGCAAATGATAGGGTAAAATATCAGGCGTGTTGGGCCAGAAGTTTGGCCGGAAGAAATTTCTGGAGGGGCCGTAAACTAAATCATTTACATACTGAACCAACTCTTGCTTGGAAACCCGCCACGTGAAATAAGTATACGACTGAGTAAATCCAACTTTGCCCAACGAATCCATGATCTTAGGTCGTGTAAATGCTTCCGCTAAAAATATCGTGTCTGGATATTCTTTTTGTACTTCAGCAATTACCCATTGCCAAAATGGGATGGGTTTAGTGTGCGGATTATCAATTCTGAAAATAAAAATTCCTTGATCAATCCAAAAGATGAAAACCGATTTCAATTCTTCCCACAACTCTTTCCAATTATCCGTTTCGAAATTGAATGGATAAATGTCCTGATATTTCTTTGGCGGATTCTCTGCATATTGAATCGAACCATCTGGCCGCTGCTTAAACCATTCGGGATGTTCGGTTACATACGGGTGATCGGGTGCGCATTGAAAGGCAATGTCCATAGCCAAATCAATTCCCAACTTTTTCGATTCACTAACTAACTTTTTGAAATCGTCTAACGTACCAAGTGCCGGAAGGATAGATTTATGACCACCTTCATCACTACCAATTGCCCAAGGCGAACCGGGCTCGCCTTTCACTGAGCGAACATTATTATTCTTTCCTTTACGGTTTACTTTTCCTATAGGATGAATGGGCGGAAAGTACAACACATCAAACCCCATGGCTGCGATGCGCGGCAACAATCTTATGCAATCTTGAAACGTACCATGCTTTCCTGATTCTAAAGAAGCTGAGCGTGGAAAAAATTCATACCAGGCAGAAAAATTTGCTTTCGCATACTCCACCTGAATTTTAATTTCTGAATCGAGTTTTGTTTCGTGAGCTCGCAAGGGATTGGCGTGAACGATCTCAGCAAAAGTAGGACTTAAAACAAAATCAATAGCCGCTTGATACCGAGATGTATCCTCAAGCTTTTTTATATGTGGGACTAACGTAGAATTTTTTTTTGATAATTCCATAAGGAGTAAAGCTCCTTCCATCAACTCTACCTTCACATCAACTTTTGCAGCAGCTTTCTTTTTGAAACCATCATACCATGTATCGAAGTGATCAACCCAGGCATGAATAGTAAATTCATAAATACCAGTTTCAGATACATCAAAGGAGGCACTCCACCGATCGTTAAACGTTGGGTTTAACTCCACGGTCTCCCACTTTTTAGCACCTTGCTTATTATATAAAACTTCTGCGCGAATGTGATCGTGGCCATCGCCAAAAATGGTGGCCGAAACATCTACGCGTTCACCCACAGTCCGCTTAGCCATATACAACCCGTTATCTACCATCGGTTGCACATCTTCAATTATTACTCTCGCCTTACCATTTTTCATTTATATAAAAATTACATCGCTACTTAACTATTAAAGAAGCATAAGCGGGTATCACAACCACGTGATTCTTTATCTCTGCTTCCCCTTCTGAAATAAAATCAACTTTGCTAAAACTACTTAACTCATTTTCTAATCGTACTGTAATTTCTACATCCGATACATTATTAATTATCAAGAGTTGTTCATCCCCTTTTTTTCTAATAAAACTTACAAGCTCTTGCACGCTTAACGGTGAGCTTTCAATACTGCCATAGGTTAACGCTTCACTTGAATTTCTATAATGAATGAAACGTTTGTAAAAGTTATACAACGACTCAGGATCATCCTTCTGTTTAGATAATGGAATTACTGTTTGATCTGAACTATACGTTGGCTTCTCCCAGGTAGTTTGCATAACCTCGTTCTTTCCTTCTGCCCACACAAATGGCTCACGGATTAATTCATCGGGCTTGCGTCCTTTCATTCCAATTTCTTCGCCATAATAAATGTAGGGAGTGCCTGGTAGGGTGAGTAAAATTCCTGCAGCTACGCGTGCCTTGTGAGTGTTATCACCTAATTCACTTAGAATTCTATTTTGGTCATGATTTTTTAAGAATGTCGCATCAATGAATTCATTGGTACTTGAATTATAGAAATCATTTATCTGCTTGTATTTACTTATGAGGCCGATAGTATCCTTACCTGCATTTACCACTGAAGTGATTGCATAGCCCATATCAAAATTAAAAAGCGCAGGCAATCCTTTCAGATAAGGTGCCACATCTTTCGCGTTGCTCCACACCTCGCCAACCAGATAAACCTCGGGCTTAATTTTTTGCATTGCTTCCCGAAACCAAATCCAGAATGCATGATTATCTTCAGCCCGATCAGTTGGAAAAATATGTTTGGCGGCATCAAGTCGAAATCCATCAACATTCATGTCGGTCAACCAGTATTTTCCAATCTCAACAAATTCGGCTTTCACTTTTTCGTTATCGAAATTCAAATCGGGCATGCCGCCCCAAAAGAAACCGTAGTAATGCTCGGATAATGTATCTCCTTTTACCGGATGCCATTGCGTTATGTTATCCGAATCCAACGAAGTTTCCTTTTTAGAAATCAGCGCACGAACGGAATCCTTCTTCGCCCACACATAATAATCCCGATACGGATTTTTTTTGTCTGAGATAGCTTGCTGGAACCAGGGATGATCAGAACCCGTGTGATTTAAAATCAAATCCACCAATACTTTGATCCCGCGCTTATGCGCTTCCGTAACTAACTTTTCAAAATCTTCTTGAGTACCGTATTCGGGATCAACGGCTTTGTAATCAGTAACATCATACTTGTGATAGGTGGGCGAAGGCATTATTGGCATCAACCAAATACCCCCTACTCCTAAATCTTTTAAGTAATCTAACTTAGCTGTCAACCCATTAAAGTCGCCAATGCCATCGCCATTGCTATCGGCAAATGAACGAACAAAGACTTCATAATTAACTCCGTATGGCCAGCGCGCAACATTCTCCGATTGCTTTTGGCAGGCAGAGAAAATTAGTATAAAGCTTAAGACGAGAAATTTTTGCATCAGTATTTAATCTTAAAAATGTACGCTGTATGCGGAAACAAATCTGTTTCAAACATAAATGAATTGTCGAGCCCGATATCGGTACCACTTCTTAACAAATCGCGACCGATATAAACCTTATCATTCTGCAATTGAAACGCCTGAGCAACCTCGTCCGAAAGTTTAATCTTTATACGTACTGGCTTATCCTCAAATCCAGAAACAATTACTAATCGCTCCTCACCCAATACTCGTGCGAATACATGAATTTGATTTGAAATATTTCCTTGTTCTAAATTGTATTTGGTAAGATCGTAATAATCACCATTGGCAATTGCTTTGTTTGTTGCCGCAAATGTGAGCACATCACTATAGAATTGGCGAAGTTGTTTTTGATCTGCGCTCAGTAACCCACCATCATACTTTCCACCATTTACCCACTTCTGATGTTGTGGCACACCCCAATAATCATAAATAGTTGTTCGTCCATCTTCGCCACCAAATCCCTCACTTCCTAAACCAGGCTCTCCTACTTCTTGTCCAAAGTAAATCATTACGGGTCCGCGATCTATCAACGCACTGATCACCAACGCTGGCGCAGCTTTCCAATAATCACCTGCAAAAAATGGTGAAGCTATTCGTTGCTCATCATGATTTTCAAGAAAATGAACCATGTTATGATTTATACCTGAAAGACTTTTTTGAATTTGATCAATACCTAATGTGTTAGATTTTCGATTGATCAATAACCTAAGGGTATCATACAATTGAACCTTGTCGTACAAGAAATCAAAATATCCAGTTTGAATGTAATTTTTGTACTCGGCTGGATTGTAAATTTCTGCAATGAAAATTATCTCCGGATTTACTGCCTTTACCTGAGGTATTGCCCAATTCCAAAATTCAACTGGAACCATTTCGGCCATATCGCACCGAAAGCCATCTACTTTTTTATTTGTCCAGTAGATCAAAATATCGCGCATCTTTTCCCATGTGTTGGGGATGGGATCAAACTGTTTTGTCCTTCCATTTTGGATATCAACACCATAATTCAATTTTACGGTTTCAAACCAATCATCTATTGAAGGTGATGCCGTAAATTGATCGTTGCCTGTAACCTTTGCGGGAGTTTCTTCAAACTTTTTATCCTTTGTGGGGAAGGAATTGGAGCCTATTGAATTATATCTGGTGGGAGGCTGAAAACTTTGCCCCGGCAGATAATAGAAATTATTTGAGGCTTTAAACGAAACAGAGTTGTCATCGCCTTCACCTAGATCCTTAACCGTTTCTGGCTTAGCATCACTTTTGTAAACACGCGCGTCATCGCCTTCACCTAGATCCTTAACCGTTTCTGGCTTAGCATCACTTTTGTAAACACGCGCAACGTGATTGGGTACAAAGTCTATGATCACTTTCATGCCTTGTGCATGGGTGCGATCAATCAACTGCTCAAACTCTTGAACTCTGTTTTTGATATCAACAGCAAGATCGGGATTTACATCGTAATAGTCTTTTATTGCGTAAGGCGAACCTGCTCTGCCTTTCACTACATCGGAATCATCTAATGGAATTCCAAATTCGGTATTATCATTTAAGGTTGCGTGTTCCAAAACACCCGTATACCAAACGTGGGTGGTGCCCAACTCTTTGATCCCTTTTAAGGCAGTTTCGTTAATGTCATTAAACTTCCCGACCCCATTCTCTTCAATGGTTCCATGGGTTTTGTTGGTAGTATTTTGATTACCAAATAGCCGAGTCATCATTTGATAGATGACTAATTTTTTTTCCTGTGCTGATGACATAGGTGAGTCTAGGATTTTTTCCTTGGGTGCTGCACAACCAAAGAATAGTAAGAGGGTATATAAATGCAGTTTCTTCATTCTCTTAAAGGTAATTATTTGAACTACCCGTGCAAAACGATAAAAACCGATTTGTAATAAAATTTCGCAACCATTGCCACTATTTCTTGAAATCGTGATGTTTCAAAATCGACAGATGAAAATGATGAGCCTCAAGCCAACTTCCGTCAACAATCCATGAAAGACAAAAGATTTAACTCTTGCTAGCCCAGCTCTTTAGCATATAACCGCCAACTGCCAGCAGGCAAATGACTAGCCCTAAAAACTCGCGGGTCTCTTCAATATAGAGGTTTTGCATTTTAGCAATGTCATCGAAAAGCATCTCCTTATTTGGAGACCGAAACCATTCCATCGCACCGGGAATTAAAAAGCAGGCATAAACGAAGTATAAAACACCTGTAATCAACAGCCATAAACTATTATGCTTTTTAAAAATTCCGTAAGCACAAATGATTGCCATATTTAAATAAATCAAAATCCAAATGGTAGGATCCGGATCGTTGAATTGCACAATGACAAAGACAACAAACAGTAGCGATAGAATAATATTAAAGATTTTCATGATCGACAATAGTATTTCTAAAATATGGCTCCGGCTATGGTTGCCGTCATCATGGTGGCGAGTGATGCCGCAATCATGGCTTTCAATCCTAACTTAGACAAATCTCCCTGGCGCTCTGGTGCCATGCCACCAATGCCTCCTATCTGAATAGCAATAGAGCTAAAGTTGGCAAACCCACATAGCGCATACGTAGAAATTCGAATCGACTTTTCACTTAACACTCCTGCGGCCTTCAAGTTGGCTAAATCAAGATAAGCAACAAATTCATTGATCACCATCTTTTGGCCAAGTAAGCTACCCACATACAACGATTCGTCCCAACTTACACCTATGCAAAAAGCAAATATCCGGAACAACTGACCTAAAATATATTGCAAGGAGAATCCCTGATAGGTTCCATTGGTACTTTGTACAACAAAATCATTAAGACCAGTGTACGCTCCTATGAAGTCAACCAATATCCAATTGACTGCATAAATTATTGCAATGAAAGCAAGCAACATCGCTCCAATATTTAATGCTAGTTTCAGTCCATCAGCAGCACCTCCCGCAATTGCGTCAACAAGGTTTACCCCAATCTGACTTTTGTTAACTACCAGATTGCGGTCAATTTTTTCAGGCTCGGTTTCAGGCAGGAATAGTTTAGCCAAAACGATTGCCGCAGGCGCATTCATAATGGACGCACTCAACAAATAACTTGCAAACTTCGCTTGCTGCTCAGGATCGCCACCGCCTAAAAAAGAAACATAAGCACCCAACACACTACCCGCAATAGTTGCCATGCCACCTACCATCAAACAGTTTAATTCTGATTTTGTCATGCGATTGATAAAGGGTCGCACTAACAAGGGTGCCTCGGTTTGCCCCATAAAGATATTGGCGGCTGCCGATAAACTTTCCGCCCCAGACAATCGCATAGTGCGCGCCATGATCCAAGCAAAACCAAAAACAATTTTTTGAAGAATACCCAGGTAATATAATCCGGCTGTTACCGCTGAGAAGAAGATAACTGTGGGGAGAGCCTGAAATGCAAAGAGAAAACCCAGGTTGTGCTTTACAGTTGGATCGCCAGTGC
>Ga0163153_10004979_pt1 | contig 16152 bp, 13 predicted proteins | sample OliLakLV19MP6IB1_FD_148629 | JGI IMG/M metagenome (GOLD analysis project Ga0163153, IMG submission 148629) | Freshwater microbial mat bacterial communities from Lake Vanda, McMurdo Dry Valleys, Antarctica - Oligotrophic Lake LV.19.MP6.IB-1 | ecosystem: Environmental > Aquatic > Freshwater >... | reverse complement strand
TAAAACCGGTGGGCAAATGTTCAATCGCCCCGGTGATTTCGCTCAATTCCGCCCCATTCACCAAAGCCGAAATGTCTAATTGCTTTGCTTCTATTGCTTTTGCCAGGTGGCCTTCGATTGTACTCGTGACTAATTCGCGTTCCTTTGCAATCTGATCAATCGTCATTCCTTTGTTGAACATCTCCCGCGTGATATCAAACGTACTTATACCATTTTTCTTTTTTGATTTGCTCTCCTTTTTTCGTTTACGCGTCCTTGATGATGTATCGCCCTGGCTCTTTTGTATTTCAACATACATAGCGGTGCGTTCGTCAACTCGTTGCTTTGTGAGCACACTAAAATCAAAATGCGATTGACCTTGTAAGATGCCTTCCGTAAGAAGCAGGGTGGTATCCACCTCCTCCAGTTTTTTATTTAGTGACTGATCTAATTCACCCAATTGGGTCATGTACGTTTTCACGCGCTTCTGATGTCTCATTACTTCCAGGTGCTCAAGCAACATTCTTATGAGGTTGCAAAGGAATGAACGATAATAAACCCTCCCCTTTGCCATACGCTCCATTAATTGAGATTGATCATTCTGGTTAAGCAAGTCACTGAGTTGCCTTCTGAAAGTGTCTGTATTTATTCGCTGTCCCGCAAGCGCCTCAGCGATCTGTGTCAACACGGGCTTCATCGTTTCTTCATTGAAGCCATCAGCATCCTGATCTTTTTGCACATATTGAATTTCTTTCAGGAGTGAAGAAAAATCAAATGTAGTATCAAGTTGCTGACGGAGAAAAATACGCTGCTTCGTTTTCATTACATCATCCAAAAGATGAGGATGGTGATTGGCTTGGGCAAAAGCAGCCACTTGCTTATCGGTGCTGATGGACGATGGGTGGATGCGCGTGCGAAGTACAAGTCCATCCAGTGAACGCAATCGAGATAAAGCGACATACACTTGACCACCGGCAAAGGCCTGGCCTACATCTATGATCGCTTTGTCGAAGGTAAGTCCTTGACTTTTGTGAACTGTAATGGCCCAGGCCAGTTTTACCGGATATTGCTCGAATGCTCCGATTACCTCCTCAGCCAAGTCATGTGTTTCTGATTCAACCGTGTACTTTTTATTCTCCCAACGAACTGTTTCCAGTGAATATTTTTCGTGATTGCCTGCCATCTCTACTGTGATTCCCTCCTCAGAAATTTTCTTCACCGTGGCGAGTTTGCCATTGAAGTATTTTTTTTCTTCCGTAGCATCATTGCGTATGAACATGATCTGTGCTCCCTCCTTCAACTCGAGTTGCGACATAACCGGGTACATACTTTCCGGAAAGTCCCCTTCAAGATGGGCATCAAAAAAATGAGAGGGTGAATCAAGGCCTCGCAATTCTTTCTGGTTTAATTCATCCGCTTTATAGTTGTGAGTAGTTAATGTGATCACCTCTTTCAACTGATTGATTTCACTCTCCGATTTATAATGTTGGTTTAATGTTTCAATGTCCTGATCCGTGACGGTGTTGTTTCGAAGATTATTCAATATGTCGATAAAGTCCTGATCGTGCTGGCGAAATATTTTATTCAATTCGATATATACGAGCGGATCGTTCTGAAGTGCTTTTGCTTCATAAAACCAGGCACTGTTATAATAGCGGCTTAAAATTTCCTGCTCTTCATTTCTTACTACGGGTGGCAATTGATACAAATCGCCAATGAACAATACTTGCACACCTCCAAAGCTTTGCCTGAAATTTCCACGGGCTGCCTTCATACGATAGTCGATGGCATCCAGTAAGTCAGCCCGTAACATACTTACTTCATCGATTACTAATAGAGTTATAGAACGCAGTACTTTTTTGCGAATACTATTGAGTGGATGTTTTCGTGCCAACACATTTTGATTGAGTACTCTTCCGTTGTCGGTAACATCATCCGGTAAAGACCGATCAGGTAAAAACGTAACCGGGGGCAAGAGAAATTGTGAATGAATAGTCACTCCGCCTGCATTCAACGCAGCAATGCCCGTTGGTGCTACTACGATATAATTTTTATGAGTGATGTCACCCAAATTCCTGAGAAAAGTTGTTTTACCCGTGCCTGCCTTGCCCGTTAAAAAAATATGGCTGGAGGTGGTGTTAATAAATCGGGTTGCCGTAGCAATAAAGTCTTCCATTCCTGAAGCGGGTATTAAAATTGATGGAAGTTAAAAATAGAACAGTTACACATTGACTACCTGTCGATCTTCCTTTACCTGCCGGGCAAGTGAGAATGTAATCACCGTAGATAATATAAAATAGGCGAATAGCACGGTAGTAACGCCCGATACATAATTACCAATACCAAACCAATCGCTTGTCTGTATCAGGATATAAATTCCCAATGCGTTCTTGATTGCTTCCCATATCCATGCGTAGCGATTTTTATCCAGCAACTCCGTATAGGCATATACACTCAGAAAGATAAATGCACCATATAAAAAAATGCCGGGGACACCGATATCGGCAATGTTCGCAAAAAGATAACTGATGAATAAAAAAACCATAAACATCTGCACGCCTCCCAGTGTCAGCACCGAAGATGATACAACAGGATGATACTTTTCGAAATGATATACATCATTGATTTTGTAAACCGGATGCTTGCTGGCTACATCTGCCGGGCGCCAACCCAAGGGCATAAACCAGATGCGCAGTTTATCCCACCAGCTTTGTGCGTGCCAGGCATCTTTGCTGAGCAACCACAAATGCATAAAGTTAATTTTGATCGGATTCCAGGTGCGAACCGGCCGGGTTATACCATACACAGCCGGTGTGTCTTCACGCTCTTCCTGAAAGGTGCCGAATAGCTTATCCCAGATGATGAATATCTGAGAATAATTTTTATCGAGATAAATCGGATTAATGGCATGATGCACGCGGTGGTGCGAAGGAGTAACAATGATGTGTTCCAGAAAACCCATCCTGCCGATGTGCTGGGTGTGATACCAGAATTGTGCAAACAAATGCAAGGGTGCCACAACGGCTATTACCTGCTGTGGCACTCCCAGGAAGGCAGCAGGCAATAAAAAGATAGCAAAGATCCTTACGATGGATGAAATGCTTTGACGCAATGCGCAAGCCAGGTTATACTCTTCGCTGCTATGATGGATGATGTGATTGTTCCAAAACAAATTATACTCATGTGAAATGCGGTGCACCCAATAGCCGGCCAAATCCAGCGCAATAAAAGCAATCACATAGGTTGGCCAACCCGAATCGATTTGTGTGACGGCTACTTTATTGGTAAGCCATCCATAAGAGATAATGGCCACACTAAGGCCCAACACATCCTTCGTCACGTTAGTGATACCCGAACTCAGAGATGAAATCATATCACTGACCGGCACGGTGTCATGGCCTTTGTACCAGCCATACCATTTTTCAAATAACACCAGCAGCAAAAACGCTGGCATGGCAATGAGGAGTATTTTACCGTAAGCTTCCATGGTTACAAAGTTCGTAATCACAAAAGTAAGCAAAACAGAACATTCCAATTACCGGAAAAAAAAAGAGGAGCTTTCGCTCCTCTTTCCGTGTTCACCCACTAGCGAAAGAGTCTACCTCCCTCTTCCGTTTGCGTTTACACTCACCATTACGCCTTCGGAGGCAAGTTTAACGGTGGTGATAATTCTGGCTGCCACTTTATAAGGGTCAGCCGATGAGTTTGGTCTGCGGTCTTCCAGCCATCCCTTCCATTCATTTTCTACCGTAGCGATCGGAATGCGGATGGAGGCACCACGATCAGAAATTCCATAAGAAAATGTATCAATAGATTGTGTTTCATGTTTACCGGTCAGTCGCAAGTGGTTGTCTGCACCATACACTTCAATATGTTCTTTCACGTAAGGAGCAAAGCCTTCGCAGATTTGTTCATAAATATCGCGCGAGCCGCACTCTCTCAATAATGAGTTAGAGAAATTGGCATGCATGCCTGAACCGTTCCAATCCGTTTGGCCCAATGGTTTGCAATGCCAATTGATGGAAACTCCATATTTCTCTGCTGTGCGCTCAAGCAAATAGCGAGCTACCCAAACCTGATCGCCAGCTTCCTTTGCCCCCTTGGCAAAAACCTGAAACTCCCACTGGCCGGGTGCTACTTCTGCATTAATACCTTCTACATTGATTCCAGCAGTTAAGCATAAGTCAAGGTGCTCTTCAATGATATTTCTGCCGTATGCATTCTTTGCGCCCACAGAGCAATAGTATGGTCCCTGCGGAGATGGATAACCGTGTTCAGGGAACCCAAGCGGCTTGTTGGTTTTTATGTCCCACAAGAAATACTCTTGTTCAAATCCAAACCAGAAATCCTTGTCATCATCTTCGATCGTTGCACGACCATTGGAAGGATGGGGTGTCCCATCCGGACTCAATACTTCGCACATCACAAGATAACCGTCTGTGCGTGCCGGATCAGGGAACAACGCCACAGGCGCCAACAAACAGTCGGATGAACCTCCCGGAGCTTGCTCGGTGGAACTTCCATCAAATGACCACATGGGGCAGCCATCTAATGTTCCATCAAAGTTTCTAACAATTTTTGTTTTGCTTCTCAGGCTTTGGGTGGGTGTATAACCATCCAGCCAGATGTACTCAAGTTTTGCTTTTGACATGGGTAGTGTGTTAAGTCTACTGATACATTTTAAAATTTATATACCGCTGCTAAGTTCATAGTGGGTAACAAATCTTTTGATTCACTGCCCTTGTAGAAAGAGTTTTCAGAGGTTTTATCAACGCGCAACTCCGGTATGAAAGTAAGGCCTCCTACTTTATAATTTCCGGATAGTGTAAATGCGATTACATTGCCATCGCCATTTTCATCCAACCCAAAAATTCCAAGGTGTCCATTCTTTACGGAGAAATATTCGGCACGTAAACCAAGGCCAAAGTTTTCGGAAACGGTAACTTTAGGATACACCGCAAAGCCAACAAATGAACTCGCATCTCCTGTAGAATTTGTTATATCTCCATTCGTATCGGCTTCTTCACCCACTGCTACACTTTGTGCAGAAGTATTAAATCCGAGATACAATTTTTCGCTTAGGTTAAAGCCTAACGTAACATCTGCCTGAAAAAGTTTTCCTGCTGATGTCACATCTACAGGGGCATCATCTTCATTCAGGTTTCCATCCTGATCTCCATATAAGAAGTTGAACCAAATACCACCTTTGTCGTTTGTCTTTCCGATCTGTGCACCAAGTGTATAGGTATTCACAGGGTTGAATTCAACAATATCGGTAGGGTTCATCACAGCCAGTTTTGCTACAATCCCATTCTCAAATGCAAAGTCTACACGAGCACCGGTGTGATTGAAAGGTCCCCAGGAGAAAAGATAAGACGTAGAGTAATGGAAGTTAACCGTTGGTGAAATTACTTCGTAGCCAACAAAGGTGTTGAACTGACCGATGTTTAGCGTCACCTTGTCGGAAAGCTTATAATAAACAAATGCCTGGTTAATGATTCCTTGTCCTGAGGCGGTACCAAACACGGCTGCTTTACCTCTTGGACCAAAAACCACATCGGCTGTAAAGCCAACTTTATCGCCTCCGTAAGAAGCAATCAAATTGACCATACCCAAACCAAACCCTTTCGAATCCGCAAAGGAAGTGGAGGGTGCGTAGGCATCGCCATAGTAAGCATTTTTGGTATTAAAGGAGCTGTGAAAATACGTGTCTACTGATCCTGAAAAAGTAAACGATGGTTCTTCTTCAACTTTTTTGGCCTCTTCGGCAAGATCCCCTGCCGTTACAATCGCTTCCTCTTTTACTATGGGTTTGGTAAGAGAAGCAACTACTATATTTTCCTGTGCGAAAGTCCTGTTGCTGCTCATTACAACTACAAGCGCAAGACTCAATCGCATCACATTCAGTGTATAATTTTTCATAATTTTGTGTGTGTTTTTTTTAAACAATAAGCTAAAGTGGCCCCGGTCGGGTATCTCACACCCTCCGGGACGCTTTGGTGATTTTAAATCAGGCAGCTGCTACCTCACTTTTAATTTCAGAGGGATGCATATTTTCTCCATGCTGGCTGAAATCTGAACCAATCAGTTTCTCTTCACTGCTGACCGTCATCGGTGAAATCAAATCGGTAATCTTCAAAATCAGAAATGAACCTGCTATGATAAAGGCGAGTGCAAGCACCAGCGCTATCATGTGAACTTTGAAGAGGGTAAATTCACCAAACAGTAAGCCATTGCCTGTAGTATTGGCTGCATTGACAGCGGTGTTGGCTAATAAGCCGGTCATCACCATACCTACTGCACCACCCACTCCGTGACAAGGGAATACATCAAGCGTATCTTCCAATGAAGTTTTAGATTTCCAATGAACGACTACGTTGCTGATGATCGCGGCAATCGTACCGATGAATAAGCTGGAAGGAATCGTTACAAAACCAGCGGCAGGAGTAATCGCCACCAGACCTACTACGGCACCGATACAAAAACCAAGAGCCGAAGGTTTCTTGCCACGCACAGCATCAATTAATACCCAGCACAATCCGGCTGAGGCCGATGCAGTGTTTGTTGTTGCGAAAGCAGAAGCAGCTAATGGGCCAGCACCTAATGCACTCCCTGCGTTGAATCCAAACCAGCCGAACCACAGTAAGCCAGTGCCCAAAAGCACGAATGGAATATTAGCTGGTGAAATGGCTTCTTTGATTTCCTTTTTATTTCTCAAATAGATGGAAGCCGCCAATGCCGCAAAACCAGCCGACATATGCACCACGGTGCCGCCTGCAAAGTCAAGCACGCCTAACTTGAAAAGGAATCCATCAGGATGCCACGTCATGTGGGCAAGCGGTGCATATATAAGGAGTGAGAACAGCACCAGGAAAATAATATATGACTTGAAACGCACACGTTCTGCAAATGTGCCCGTGATGAGAGCCGGTGTAATAATGGCAAACTTCAACTGGAATAACGCAAACAACACCAAAGGAATGGTGGGTGCCAGCGACCAGGGTTTTCCATCAAGTACATTCTGGAACATGAAGAAGGAAGCAGGGTTTCCGATGAATCCTCCAATGGAGTCACCGAATGCGAGGCTGAATCCAACCACAATCCACAACACACTGATCACCCCCATGGCAATAAAACTTTGCATCATGGTGGAGATGATATTCTTGGTGTTGATCATGCCGCCATAGAAATAGGCGAGGCCAGGGGTCATTAATAGCACCAGTGCTGTGGCCGCCAGCATCCAGGCTATATCACCGGAGTTAAGTCCTTCGGTGTTAATGGTAGTAGGCACGGCTGGCATAAAAAGAGCCAGCACGCTGAAGCCTATTAAGAGTGAGAGGTAGATAACCGATCTTTTCATAGGTTTTGGTTTAGTTTAAGGTTTACGCTACAAAAGTGATCTATATAGATTAAAATTTAACTACTTTTTAAATATTTATTATTGAATTCGTTTACGATAGGGTGTTTTTTAAACCTATTTTAAAAAAAACATACATTTTTTTATAAACTATGGGTAAAATTTAATGAGTGGATACCTTTTAGATGATTTACTAATTTTTACTAGTGGTTTTTACCTGTTTCTGTATTGTTTCAACCGTTTGCACCAATTGTAGAATTCCTGTTGTATTTTACCACGGAAGTTTATTTGTTGACGTGAGAAGGGGTATAAGATGATGTACAGGAGCCTGGTTTTTTTACTATTTATTATTTCGGGCGTTGTTCAAGCGCAGAAGTTCGACTTATTCGAGATTGAGAATAATGAATTGATCTGGAGATACACCTATGATTACCAGGGGCCAAAAGATAGCCTGCGCAGTGAGGTGGTTTCGATGATTAAATCAAAAATCTTTACCCGCAACGTAGAGAGAACTGAAATTGGAAATAGTGGCGTTGGTTATTACGGTGAGATACAACATTACAAAGTGGATTGTAAGCGCTACGGACGCAAGTATCAGAATACGCCATTAATCTATTGGAGTGGCGAATGGAGTGGCAAATTTGCCGTGGAGGTACGCGACAACAGTTATCGGGTAACGATCTATGGATTGTACTTTGAAAACCAGCGACAAACACAATCTTCTCCTCATCAAAACAAAACTCCACGCAAAGGATTCTACGTGAATGAGGTATGGGATGAAGGCTATCCCAACTTCAAAAAAAATGTCTCAGAAGATATGATTCTGATGAGCATGAGCTTACGCGATGCGTTTGATATTAAAAAGTACGTAACACCCATCAAAGAATGGTGAGATTAGCTTCTCAGTTTATCAAGAATCCGGTTTAACTCTTTCGCTTCTGTTTTAGAGATTTTTCCCATGGTCTCCATCCAGGCGGGCTGACCCAAATCAATTTTCTTTAGCAACTGTTGCCCTTTATCCGTGATCGAAATATCTACTTGCCTTCGGTTATTCTCGCAGGTAACACGATTCACCAAACCCTTCTGCTTCAGCTTCTCTACCAGGCGTGTGCAGTTACTGCTCTTATCAATCATGCGCTCCGTTATTTCAGCAAGCATCATGGGTTTAGGAAAACTTCCGCGAAGGATACGCAACACATTAAACTGTTCAGGCGTAATGCCGAATTTTTTTAAGTACCCTGCATTGATATTGTAAAGCCAGCTTCCGGTATACAAGATATTAATGGCCACTTTCTGATGATCACTATTAAACTTCTCCTGCTTGATATCGTGTTCGATGGGCATAATAGATACAATCTCAATAATTGTAGATACAACATTACAAACAAAAAAATTCTTTCACCTGAATTCTAAGCAAATTTTGCCATCCGGTGAGTAATATTGTGAATGCATCATAGATTGAATAGCTAAAATCAGAAAACACAACTCCTGGAATGATCAAAACTATCAGTCGGTTTATAAAAAGAATTTTCTTTTATGCGAAGAAGAGGCTGCCACCCAGGCAGTTTTTTTTAGTCTCGTGCATCGTTGTTGGTCTATTGTCCTCTCTGGGAGCCATTATTCTTAAATTTTGTGTCCATTCTATTGGAACATGGGTGACCTATTATGCCAATAATTACGAGCAGTTTTTTCTATTTACATTATTCCCGATTGTTGGCATTGCCCTCACAGTGATATATGTTCAGTTTGTGATCAAGGGAAAATTCACAAGGGGAAGCGCGGAAATCAGTTATGCCATAGCAAGGAAATCGAGTGAGCTACCTGCCAATCAAACCTATTCACACATCATCACAAGTGCGCTCACGGTTGGGTTTGGTGGTTCGTTGGGTTTGGAATCACCCATGGTGAGTACAGGATCAGCCATCGGTTCTAATTATGCAACATTCTTTCATCTTTCCTATAAAGATCGAACGGTACTGCTTGCCTGTGGTGCTGCAGCCGGAATAGCGGCAGCGTTTAATTCACCGATTGCCGGTGTGCTGTTTGCAATCGAGGTTTTACTTACGGATGTAACAGCAGCAGCCTTTATACCAATCATCATTGCTGCTGCCTCAGGAGCGCTGCTTTCAAAAATAATTCTGGCAGAGGGAATAACGCTCTCCTTTTTACTGCAACAACCTTTTGACTATCACAATGTGCCTTACTACATCGTCCTGGGAATTGTAGCTGGCTTTGTCTCTTTGTATTATGCTCGTATGCTCGAGTACATTGAAGCTCTGTTTGGTTCCATTAAAAGTCATGTGAAAAAGATTATCCTTGGCGGATTTCTCCTTTCCATTCTCCTGATCGTGTTTCCTCCCCTGTTTGGTGAAGGATATGAAAGCATTAAACTACTTGCCAATCTTCAGACATCGGAAGTCACCAAGACGAGCATCCTCAGTCAATTTATCCAGAATGACTTTGCGTTGTTGCTGTTTTTAGGAGGACTGGTACTTGTAAAAGTGGTTGCTGTAGCCATCACACTGGGAAGCGGTGGAAATGGGGGCAACTTCGGCCCTTCCTTATTTGTTGGCGCTTACATGGGGTTTACCTTCGCAAAACTGATTAACCTAACCGGCCTGGCTCATATTCCAGAAACCAATTTTACGTTGGTTGCAATGGCCGGGATTCTCAGCGGGGTTTTCTATGCGCCCCTCTGTGCCATCTTTTTGATTGCTGAAATAACGGGAGGGTATGCCCTGATTATCCCCCTCATGATAGTTGCTGCCTTGAGCGTAACCGTAGTGAGATACTTTGAACCACATTCCATGGAAGGAAAAAAACTCTTCAGGCTATTAAAAGTATCAGTCGATGATCGCGACAAATACCTGTTGAGCAAATTAAATCTGAAAGAACTTCTTGAAACTAATTTTTCTGCCGTGCGCCCAGATGACACACTTCGTTTATTGGTGCGGATCATTTCAGTTTCGAAAAGAAATACTTTTCCCGTGGTGGATAATGGCAAACTCGTTGGGGTGGTGCAACTCGATAGCATCCGTGAATTAATTTTCAATACAAAAATCTATGACACCACATTTGTCAAGGAATTGATGATCGAAGCGCATGCGGTTGATTTCGAAGACAGTCTGCACGATATTCTTAAAAAGTTTGATGAAACACGTCAATGGAATTTGCCTGTGGTGAAGGATAAAGTCTATTTAGGATTTTTATCGAAGGCGCGTATCTTAAGTGAATACCGAACCGAGTTAATGAAAACTGTTTAAATTCACTTCATGATTCTGTTCTCGGCCACCATTTACAAATTCGCCAAGCAAGGTGAAAAAACCGGCTGGACCTATATTGAAATCAATGCCCGGCAGGCCAATAGATTAAAACCGGATACCAAAGTTTCTTTTCGGGTGAAGGGCACACTCGACTCATTCAAAATAAAACAAATCGCCTTGTTGCCAGTGGGCGAAGGTAATTTCATCGTGCCATTGAATGCCGCCATGAGAAAAGCAACCGGAAAGAAACCTGGTGATAAATTGAAAGTATCGCTGGAGGCAGACGATAGCGAGTTCGCCTTTTCTGAGGATTTTATGGCGTGCTTACAAGATGATCCAGTCGCTTATGATTTCTTTCAAACATTATCCGGATCACATCAAAAATATTTCAGCAAATGGATTGACAGCGCCAAAACATCCGCCACCAAAACAAAGCGAATCGTCATGGCAGTTACAGCGCTTTCAAAAAAGCAAGGCTATCCTGAAATGATCCGGTCGAATAAAGCGCTTTAAATACTCGACAGTTAATTTCATTTTTCTTAGTGGTCTTTGTGCCTTTGCGTGCAATTATCATATTTCCTGAAAAGAATTTTAACCATATTTATAGGGTTAAAAGTAAGGCCTCATTATGAAAGATAAACTGCGCAGCCAGGGTTGGTTTGGTAAAACGGGAAAAGACGGATTCATCTACCGGGCGTGGATGAAAAATCAGGGCATCCCCGATTATGAATTTCGCGGCAAGCCGGTGATTGGCATCTGCAATACCTGGTCTGAACTCACCCCATGCAACGCACACTTTCGCGAATTGGCTGAGTCCGTAAAACGCGGTGTCTCTGAAGCCGGTGGTTTTCCGGTAGAGTTTCCTGTGATGTCGCTGGGCGAAACGTTGATCAAACCCACCGCCATGCTGTATCGAAACCTGGCCAGCATGGATGTTGAAGAATCGATTCGTGCCAACCCGATGGATGGCGTAGTACTGCTTTGTGGATGCGATAAAACAACACCCTCCCTGGTGATGGGTGCATGTAGCGTAAATATTCCTACGCTTGTGGTTTCAGGCGGGCCGATGCTTACCGGAAAATATCAGGGTCGCGATATCAGTACGAGCGATGTATGGAGATTTAATGATGCGGTGCGGGCCGGTGAAATGTCGCAAGAAGAACTAACGGTGGCGGAAGAATGCATGTGTCGTAGTCGCGGGCATTGTGCTGTGATGGGCACCGCCTCCACGATGGCGTGCATGGTAGAGGCATTAGGACTTTCCCTTCCGGGAAATGCCGCTATTCCTGCTGTTGACTCAAGACGCAAAGTGCTTGCGCAAATGTCGGGCATACGCATTGTGGAAATGGTGAAAGAAGATCTTCGGCTTACGGACATATTAACAAGACAGGCTTTTGAAAATGCCATCATCACCAATGCCGCCATTGGTGGCTCAACAAATTTTATCATTCACCTACTCGCTATTGCGGGAAGGATAGGCATTGATCTTAAGCTGGATGACTTTGATAAATTATCAGCAAACATTCCACTGATAGCAAACCTTCAGCCTTCCGGGAAATATTTTATGGAAGATCTTTATTATGCGGGTGGATTGCCTGCTGTAATGAAAGAGCTTGACAAAGTTCTTCATTGCAATTGCATTACCGTGAATGGAAAGACGGTAAAAGAAAATTATGATATAGCCGAAATCTATAATCAGGATGTAATTACATCGGCTAGTAAACCGTTTAATCCACTTTCTGGTGTGGCTATTCTTAAAGGCAACCTTTGTGAAAATGGGGCTGTGATCAAACCTTCAGCGGCAAGCCCATCATTGATGAAACATACCGGCAAAGCCATTGTGTTTGAGGATATCGATGATTATAAAAAAAGAATTGACGACCCCAATCTGGATGTCGATGAAGATAATATTCTGATTTTAAAAAATGTCGGCCCGATTGGTTATCCCGGTATGCCCGAAGTGGGCAATATGGCATTACCAAAAAAATTGTTAGCCAAAGGCATTCACGACATGGTGCGCATTTCAGACGGACGCATGAGCGGCACCGGGTTCGGAACGGTAATCTTACACGCCTCACCCGAAGCAGCATTAGGTGGAAATTTTGCAGTAGTGAAGACAGGTGATGTCATCCATCTTGATGTTGCAAACCGCTCGCTTACTTTGGAAGTATCCGAAGAAGAATTAGTGAAGCGAAAACAAAACTGGAAACCAATTCATAAAAAATATGATCGTGGTTATGTGATGTTATACCAGCAACACGTGCAACAAGCCAATGAAGGTGCTGACATGGATTTTCTGAGGGGAAGTTCGGGAAGTGAAGTGTCAAGAGATTCGCATTAAATAAGTTTAGGCGTTTAGGGTTCAGACCGCTCAAAGCGGTCAGACGCCTCTGCACAGATAAAAGAATATATGAAACCATTCAAAAATCAAGTAGCCATTGTAACCGGTGCAGGCCAGGGCATCGGTCTTGAAATTTGTCGACAGTTAGCGACACAAGGAGCCAGTGTTGTGCTGAATGATATTGCAGTTTCCTTAGCCGAAGATGCAGCCCTTTCGATTCAAAAAGAACATGGTATCTGCATGCCGTATGCCGGTGACTGCTCGGACGTTGCGTTCATTCAAAACATGGTCGATGAAGCGGTGAATCATTTTGGCAAACTCGATATCGCCATCGCCAATGCCGGCATCACACTCTTTGGTGATTTTCTGGAATACAAACCGGAAGATTTTTCAAAAGTTATGAATGTAAATCTCGGTGGCAGCTTCTTTCTCGCTCAGCTCGCCTCACGCCAAATGAAAGAACAAGGCAGCGGAGGAAGAATATTATTCATGTCATCCGTTACCGGGCATCAGGCTCATAAAAATCTTGCAGCCTACGGCATGACCAAAGCTGCGCTGGAAATGCTAGCTAAAAACTTAGTGCTTGAAGTTTCCCCTTACCACATCACGGTAAATGCCATTGCACCGGGAGCAACCAATACCGAACGAACGAAGAGCGATCCGGAATATGAAAATACGTGGTCGCGAATCACACCCATCGGCAAGCCCGCCACTACACAAGACATCGCGCATGCAGCATTATTTCTTGTTTCTCCGGAAGCAGGTCACATCACCGGGCAGGCCTTGGTGATTGATGGTGGCTGGACGAGCGTGAGTCCCTCACCGTATTAAATTAATAGGAAATACTTGTAAGAAAAGTTTTCAACTGCTCATTAAACTCCTCCGGGTTTTCCAGGTTGCTGAGGTGTCCCGCTCCTTCAACAATATGAAGGCTCGAATCTTTGATCAATACCTGCATTTTGCGAGCTACTTCGGGCGAGGTGATTTTATCTTCCTTCCCTACAAGAATACAGACGGGTACTTTTATTAGCGATAGAGAAGAACAAGTCTCTTCTCTGTCTGCCAGCGCTTGCAGGGTATAGCAAATATTTTCTGCCGGGGATTTTAAAATGGTATTCTGAATAAAGGTCACTTCATCTTTTTTTGCAGTAAATGACGCAGGCGCAAATAAATTCTTAAGGGATTCTTCGGCATATACGGATAAACCGTTTTTCTGGATGAAGGCAATTGTCTTTGTTCTTTTCTGGCGCACCTCATCGCTATCCGCTGCGCATTGGGTATCGCAAAGAACAAGTGCTGCGATTCGTTGAGGTTGATTTTTAATCGCATGCAAGGCTATATAACCGCCCATCGACAGTCCGACTAAAACTGCCTTTTCAATTTTTAATGCATCCATGAAAAAGAAAAGATCATCGGCAAACTGAGGAATACTAAACTGAGCGACCCCGGGCTCCGAATCGCCATGGCCGCGAACATCATAGGCAATGCACCGATGGGTTTCGTTTAACACACTCAATTGCTTTTCCCACATCTCCTTGTTGAAGGGAAATCCATGAATAAAGATTAATGGCAATCCGTTGGGTGAACCTTCCTCCAGATAACTTACGCGGATTCCATTAGCTTGAATATTTTTTGCTATAAATGTCATGACGTTTTTTTTTAATGAATCAAATTATTTTTGCTGTTAGTACAGTCGTCCACTATCAGCAAAGCGTGCACCAACCTTAATCGAAGCTTTTATTTGTTGTGTGAGCACTCCTTAGAAACATAATGGCTTCATCGAGTCATCAGTTTGAGCATTTATTGACACACTTAATCCCAATAAGGCCCCACACTATGAGGATATGATACGCTGGAATAGTTGATCATCTGCCATAATCCAGCCTTCTGTGGATCTGCTAATACCGACTGTCTTTCATTGTATCTTTCACTCCACCATACAATACATCCTGCACCCCGGCTTCATTGAAAAACTTTTGCGGGAAGGGAAGTTCTACTTTTGAAACTTCGTTCAACTCATTCATCAGGTCAACAGGAATTTCAAACGTCAAACATCCCAACACATCTTCAAGTTGCGATGCTTTCGTTGCACCTACAATGGGAATTACACTTTGATTTTTATGTTGGCGTGTCCAGTTGATGGCAAGTTGTGCTGGGCTCACTCCTAACCTATCTGCCACCTCTACGAGTTTCTTTGTAATGTTGGTGGCACGTTCACCAAGTCGCACACTATTCTCAACCAACCTTCCTTTATCCCCTTTCAGGTATTTTCCTGTCAATGCGCCTCCGGCCAACGGAGCCCAGGGTGTTATGGTCATTCCATACGCTTTAGCCATCGGTAGTAGTTCTGCTTCTACCGTGCGCTGGATTAAACTGTATTCAATCTGCAAACCGATAAACTGATTCCATCCGCGCAACTCAGCCATGGTGTTGGCCTGGCTTACGATCCAGGCAGGCGTATCGCTGATGCCGATATAATGAACTAATCCGCGAGTGATTAAATCTTCCATTCCTTTCAATATTTCTTCCGTGGGTGTCCAGCTATCCCAGATATGCAACCAAAGCACATCAATATGATCGGTGTTTAGTCTCCACAAACTTTCCTTCACACTGCGCATCATGTTTTTACGATGATTGCCCGCAAAGTTCAGGTCGCCACTACGGTCGCGAAGGGAATATTTGGTAGCCACCACAAAATGATCGCGATCTTTAGCGATGAAGTCACCCACAAATTTTTCGGAGGTGCCTTCCGTATATCGGTTGGCCGTGTCGATAAAGTTGCCCCCGGCATTGGCAAACGAGTCAAAGATTTGTTTGCTCATGTCCTTATCACAGCCCCATTTCCACTCGGTGCCAAAGCCCATAGTGCCGAGACAAAGTTCAGAAACGCGAAGGCCGGATTTTCCAAATAGTTTGTAGTTCATAGATGATATTCAGTTTAATTGGACTCATTAAATTAAGTCATTTTAGCTCTAAGTGCATAACCATGTGTCTGAAAAAAGGAAGCATTATTATATCTTAATTAAATGGATACCGAATGATTATTGCTTTATGGGGCTTAAGTCTACATCATTAGAACTTTTTAACGGATTTTTAAATTCCTTCACGGAAAGATTGATATCCTCGTTGGCTCAAGGCCGGAAGGATAGGGTGATATCTGAAGAGTGAGAAGACATAATATCACATATCCGGGGTTTAGTCTTCTTGTGCTT
>Ga0163153_10004978_pt1 | contig 16153 bp, 15 predicted proteins | sample OliLakLV19MP6IB1_FD_148629 | JGI IMG/M metagenome (GOLD analysis project Ga0163153, IMG submission 148629) | Freshwater microbial mat bacterial communities from Lake Vanda, McMurdo Dry Valleys, Antarctica - Oligotrophic Lake LV.19.MP6.IB-1 | ecosystem: Environmental > Aquatic > Freshwater >... | reverse complement strand
GCGATGAAGGGTCTGGGGTATCGACAGGTGGCTGAGCATTTGGCCGGCGAATATGATGCCGCTGAAATGGTACGACGGTTCAAACGAGACACAAGGCATTTTTCCAAACGGCAAATGACGTGGTTTCGAAAAGAGCCGGGGATTCAGTGGTTGACGATTGAGGAGTCAGAATCCGCACAGCACACGGCCGCGCAGGTGATCGGACTGGCAGACAGGTTTCTCGCTACATGTGGGGGGCAATGATGACACGGCAAGGGAATGCGGTGCGTGCCGACATCGGGATCATCGGCGGTAGCGGGTTGTACGACGTGGAAGGGCTTCGGAAGGTCAAGGAACTTTCGGTGAAGACTCCTTTCGGGGCAGCCTCCGACACAGTAGTGCTCGGCGAATTGGACGGGATTCGTATCGCTTTCCTTTCGCGGCATGGACGTGGTCACCGGATCAATCCGTCCGAAATCAACTATCGCGCGAACATCTATGCCCTGAAGGCACTGGGTGTTCGGCGGGTGATTTCTGTCAGCGCGGTCGGCAGTATGAAGGAGTCGATCAAGCCCGGTGACGTTGTGTTGCCGGATCAATTTATCGATCTCACCAAGCGGCGGGTGTCGACCTTCTTTGAAGGAGGGATTGTCGCCCATGTGGCGTTCGGCGATCCGGTCTGCGCCTCGCTCGGCGCGGCATTGTTGGAAGCGGCTCGCACGGTTGGTGCCACCGTCCACCAAGGCGGCGTTTATCTGTGTATCGAAGGCCCGCAGTTTTCGACCAAAGGGGAGTCGCGGTTGTATCGTCAGTGGGGTACGAGTGTGATCGGGATGACGAATCTTCCCGAAGCCAAGCTCGCACGCGAGGCCGAGCTCTGTTATGCCACGGTAGCGTTGGCTACCGATTACGATTGTTGGCATGACACCGAAGCGCCTGTGACTGTTGAGTCGATCTTGACCACGCTTCGTCAGAATGTCACGTTGGCCAAGCAACTCTTGCGGACGGCGATGCGTGCGGTGGCCGACGTTAAGGTGTGCGGTTGTCACCGTGCGTTGCAGGACGCCATTATCACGGCTCCGGATCGGATGCCGGCCTCGATCCGACGGAAGCTGGCTTTGCTGATGGATCGGGTTATTCTGGAGAAGAAGAAAGGAGCTCGGTAAGCCATGGGGAAGCTGCTCGTCGTCGGATCAGTTGCGTTAGATACAGTGAAAACACCTTTTGGGGAGGTCAGCGAGGTCCTTGGAGGTTCGGCCACGTTTTTTTCAACTGCGGCCAGTTATTTTACCAGTGTGGATCTCATTGCCGTGGTGGGGGAGGATTTCCCCCCGCAGCACCTGACCTTCCTGAAGAGTCGTGGCATCGACTTGACTGGGTTGGAGCGGAGGCCTGGGGCGACGTTTCGATGGAAAGGAGAGTACACGCATCAGTTGAACGAAGCACGCACGCTCGATACGAAACTCAACGTCTTTGAAACCTTTCGTCCGAAGATTCCTGAGTCCTATCGATCCTCGGAGCTCTTATTCTTGGGCAATATCGACCCGGAGCTGCAATTCGATGTGTTGCAAAAACTCCCCCGTCCGCCGTTGGTTGCGTGCGATACGATGAATTTTTGGATCAATGGCAAGCGTGATGCGTTGTGGCGGGTGTTGGAGCAGGTCGATATTCTGATTGTGAACGATGGAGAGGCCCGGGCGCTAGGCGAAGATTCAAACCTGGTAAAGGTTGCACAAAAAATACTCGCACGTGGGCCTAAGCATCTCATCATCAAACGTGGCGAGTATGGGGTGTTGATGTTTAACGAGAAGCAGGTGTTCGGGGCTCCGGCCTTTCCGCTTGAAGATGTGCGTGATCCAACCGGTGCGGGAGATTCGTTTGCCGGCGGTTTCCTGGGCTACTTGGCGGCCACCGGAAATCGTTCGATTGACGCGTTTAAGCAAGCAATTATCTTCGGGAGCGTCATGGCGTCATTTGCTGTAGAATCCTTTAGTCTTGACCGTTTGCGAATCCTGGACTACAAAGAGGTTCACGAGCGGTTTCGGGCCTTTAAGCAATTGACTCATTTCGAGGATATTCCGTGATGCAGATTCCCTCGGCCGCTTCGATCGTTCGCCCGCTCGCATGCCCGTGGCTTGTGTTGGTTCTGGCGCTTGGATGGCTGCCTGGTTGTGCCACATCGGAGGGTTCGATTCAGAAGTCGAAAGGGTATTTTCAAGAAGGTGTTGCAAGTCTAGAGTTCGATCAGCAGAAAGCGTTTGTGTCATTCCAGAAGGCGGTGAAGCTGGATCCGAATAACAAAGAAGCGCGATACGGGCTCGGCCATATTCTGGCGATGCAGGGTAAATTGCCCCAAGCTGAAGAAGAATTCATGGCTGCGATAAAGCTCGATGAGAATTACTCAGAAGCCCATACGTATCTAGGTCAGATTTTGGAGAAACAGGGGCGATGGACGGAGTCGATCGCTGCGTTTCGTCAGGCGCTGACCAATCCCTTGTATGCCACACCGGATCTGGCGCGATTCCATCTCGGTCGGTTGTTGGCTCACGAGAAAGATTTTCAGGGCGCGGTGGAAGCGTTTGAGGACGCCTTAGTCGTCAGTCCGCCCAATGTTTCCCCGGCGCTGTTACACTTGGAATTGGGGCGTGCCTATTACAAGCTGGGGTTCGAACAACGCTCCAGAGAAACGCTGACAAAGGTCATGACTCTCGATAAGAGCGGCGAGTATGCCGCTGTCGCGAAGGAGTTGCTGACACGGCTGAAGCCGTAGAGAGACACGCATGGAATCGATCGGCGAATTTTTTAAACAGGTGCGAGAGACCAAGGGGCTCACGATCGATGATGTCGCGTCCAAGACGCGAATTCGAAACGATTTTGTGCAGGCGTTAGAAGAAGGGAACTTCGCCAAGTTACCAGATCAAGTGTTCGCGCGAGGCTTTGTCCGGTCCTATGCCAGGTCTCTGGGGCTCGATGAAGACGATGCGATTCAACGATTCACTCAATCGTCAGGCCCCTATTACGACAAGCAAGGCGAGCGTGAACGTCTGAAAGTCAGGCAGGCGGAAGAAGACCGGAAGCGCAAAGCCAATCGCAAGGCCGTCGCAATAGCGATCGGCATCGCGATTCTCACACTTATTTTCCTCTTGAGCCGGGAACAATCGTCGCTCCTGGTCCGTCGTTCAAGTTCAGACGCGCCAGCTCCTACACCCAAGAGGACCGCACCCCCGGTTTCTGAATCTCAAGACGCGCCGCCTACTCGGAAGGCTGAAGCGGTTCCTCCGGCCCCCCCGGTTGTTCCGGCTCCGCCTACCCCTTCCAGGACTAAACCGAGCGAGCCCCCTCCGGTGCCAGCCAAGGTGGTTGAGGAAAATACTGCTGGGCCAGTGAGCGGTTCAGCACCCACAGCGTCGTCAGCTGTGACGGAGCAGACGGCTCCGGTCCCCGCGTCGCTGGGGAGCGACGGGCCTCTGGGCGGGATTTCACTTGAGGGGTCGGCGGCAACGGAGGGACAGTTGTTGCTTGACCTTGAGGCAATAGAGCTGAGCTGGGTCGTCGTTCAAATCGATGGCGGGAGCCCACAAGAGGCCTTGCTTCGGCCTGGAGAGAGGGCCAGATGGAAAGGCCAAGACCAATTTATCCTGACCCTCGGTAATGCCGGTGGCGTCAAGGCCGAGCTCAACGGCAAACCTCAAAAGCCCTTCGGTCCGAGCGGCAAAGTCGCGCGCGATATTGTCATCAAGCGCTGACTGCACGTGAGTTCGTTTATCTGTGGAACGAGACGGATTCCTCGCGTCGGTTCAGTAGATCCCCTCTATTCACATCCATGCAGATTCCGTTCGATGACTGACCGTTTTGGCTCGTGGTGCCGAAGGTTGCCGGTGTATAAGATCAAGGGTGGGGCGTCGCAGCAAGGGCTGAGGCGAAATGGCGCCACCCTTTTGAGGTCTCCGGGACTCTAGATATCCCTAACTAACTGAAATATCGTGCTTCGTTAGGAGAGCGTTCTGGCACGAGCCTTGATACATATCGGATGAGGATGTAATGAAATCCGGCGGAGTGGAAGTGAGTCAGAGCACTCAGGTTTGCTTGACATGAGTGGAAGGCCGTTGTTATATTCGCCCGCGTTTTGTCGCTTTGATATGGATCGCATATAAGCTGGTGGCCCGATGTCGAGTTCACGTGCAGTGGTTAAACACAAAGGAGGAAATCTGATGGGGTATTTTTCTAAGTTCCTGGGAATCAGCGCAGCACTGCTGATGCTGTCGGCTACGGTGGTTGGAGCCGAGGAGAAGGATCCACTCAAGTCCCGTGTCCCGGCTGATCAGATGGCTGACGCGAAGGCCATGAAGAGTCCAGTTGCCGCGACCCCGGAGAACATTGCCAAAGGAAAGGCACTGTATGAGGGTAAGGGCACCTGCTTCAATTGCCATGGTAAGGATGGAAATGGCCAGGGCGAGGCCGGTAAGGTTCTGAATCCGAGCCCACGCGATTTCACGAACTGCAAGTTCCATAAGAAGCGGAAAGATGGTGAGCTCTTCTGGATCATCAAGAACGGGAGCACCGGCACAGGCATGATCTCCTTGACCCCAGCAATCATCACAGAAGAGGAAGCCTGGACGATCATCAACTACGAGCGGACATTCTGTAAGGCCGAGTAGTTTCGTCGTCGCGGTACATGTGAAGAAAAGAGGGTGGAGGATCGAATCCTCCACCCTCTTTTTGTTGTCTTGCGACCATAGGCTCCATTTCGTTGAACATCCGTGCAAGGTATGGGCAATGTCACGCTTTAAAGCGGCACAAGTGCTGCGAGCATATGTCGGCCGGGAAAGGTATATAGCGGCACGTTGGAGGCCTGGCGGGTAAGGAGGGCGGCTGTGACAGGAGTCGTAATCCCACAGGATGCTCAAAAATATCAGACTTCTCACCCGCCCAACCCCGGCGCGCCGAGACGTGGCTTGTCCCAGCTACCTCACCTTCTTTTCCAGCATCCCACTAATGCGCTTCAGTGCTCTGGATCGCGGCGGGCTTGGTCAATATTAAGGCAGCAGCAGGATCGGTCGAGTTGATTACTGGAACAACGAGTGGGCGTTGTTCGTGGTTCATATAGGTCTTGGAGGCCCACCGTACTTTCTGGTTGAGATACGTCACTGTTTCTCCGAGTGTGACCTCGCCATTCCGGTTGGTATCGGCCTCACCACGCAGTGCCCGCAGCAAATAGTAGGTGAACAGGCCATGCCGATGCTGGTCGTCTTCTAGCCCCTGCCCGATGCCGCTGGTTCCAATGACATAGAGAGTCGAATTCTCCGCGGAATTCCATTGCGGGAGGGTGGTCTTGGTTCGGTTGTCCGGTTCCATGCGTGACACGGTGCCATCGAACAGAAACACTGTCTGTTTTGGGTGCAAGCGAGCCAGGGCCGCTTCTAAATCCTTGATCGGGTATGACCGTGAGGGGGTCGTGGCAGTTCCATCGTATGGGACCAGGAACGTCTCTCCCGTTGAAGAGACCGAAGCCAGACCGGCAAAATAGACAATGACAACTGCGTGCTCGTGTATGCGAGGCGGCAGCCAGTCCAGCAACGCTTCATCGATATCTGATCGCGTCGCTTTCCCGTCTTGCAGGAGGAGAATGTTGGAAGCTGGCAAACCACCAAGGGTCTGAAAATAGTTTGACACTGATTGGGCATCTGCGGAAGCGAACTTTCTTGATTGAACTTGCTGGTTTCGGTACGAGCCGATCCCGATTGAGATCACGTAGGTGTGGGGCTGCCTGAACTCTGTCACGGTAGCAGGGAGGTGATCCACCTCGTCGACTCTGATGCCGCTTGGTTGGATCGCCAGTGCCAGGGTTTGTGGCGGAGGCTGAGTATGAGTTCCTGCGTCAGAGACCGCTACGTAGATTTCGGATTTTGCCGGTTGGAGGGATTGGGGTATTGTCGCCACAAATTCCATCGAGCGGGATTGGCCCGCTTGCAGTCGTCCGATCGACAGCGTTGTCGTTGGAAACTGCGCGAGTAGCGAGGCGGTTCCCGTTAGAGCTGCCGTGATACCCTGAAGTTCCTGCTCTCCTCGGTTCACGAGATCGACGCGCACCCGAATGCGCTCGCCTCCTTCAAAGACTAAATTGCTGTTCTCATCCAGCACCGTGGCCTTAAACATGAGTGCCGACGGAGTGGCTTGGATCGGTATGGCCGTTCCCGGCGAAACCGGTCTGAGGGGTACTGCTGCCAGAGGTGCGGGACCGGATCCACCCATCGCTGCTAACTGGGTTCGGACGGCGCGGATGAATTGTGTCGAGAAAGCGATTCCAGCATCATAAACGAATTCCCTCATATTGCCATAATCGCATCGGCGTGGGGTCGGTTCGAGAATAAGGCGTTGGTTGTGCACCATGGAAACAGTCTGCTCGCCAAGCTCTCTTCCCCCGGCATCCTTCAGGGCGACACGCGTCTCGATGGTCATGTCTGCAGGTACCCGATCATAGACATGATCGGTCCAAAGTTTGAGGCCTGAGCGTTGGAGCGTGACGATGATTTCCTTGTCTGGCGGGATTTGCGCAGGGATTCCATCAGCGACGGTAACGGCCCTAAAGTTCTTGGAGGCCGCGTCAATCATCAGCGATTCGATTTCTTCCCCCACGTGGAGTTCATGGGGGCTATTGCACCCATCAATGTACTGCATCGTGAGATTCGTGAAGGAGGGGTCGAAGGTCAGCTTGACGGAGTTGGCAAGCCGTGGACCCAAGTCCGGTAAAGGGGTTCGATGCAGCACCGACGTCACCGTATCGCATGCAGATAGGCCACCGGCTGTGACGAGTAGAAATAAGAGAAGGGCCCATCGTATGGTGAGTTGCTGAGGAAAGCCTGTTGGGTGCCGTTCAATGGCCATGATGAAACAGTCTGGCGTGACCGGAGTTTCAGCCCGATCCCGATCCCAAATCGATATGAGGGGCTGAATGTAGCAGGGCTTAGGGTGTTTTGCGAGCCGATGAATCCACAGGGATCGTGTAAAACAGCTGGAGTCAGTCGAGTGAAGTCTGGAGAAACGCGTCTTCTGGCAGGATTGCAAGGGGGCGGGTTCTGCCTAACTTGACAGACCCGCCGACGGGGAGCGAACGTAGAGGAGTATAGAATGATGCGACGAGCGAAGCTGCATGGTCTGAGGTGGGGATGCGCCATCAGTTTAATCAGTTCAGTCTCGTGCTTATCGCCATATTTATGGTGTCGTGTGCCGCCGCCGTTTCACCGGCACGGATTGGCGAGTATGTGTCCTCATGGCGCCAGGTCGGCCGTGAAGCGTTCACGAAGATCGATCAGCGCCCTGTACAGGCAGGGCTTGTTATGGTATCGGATACGGCAGAACCGGGCGCGGCTCCAAGTCTGCCGGAGGAAGCGCTGGCTCGCCTCGGCGAAAGTCTGCAACGAGACCTTGGCCGTGTGATTCCTGTTGCGATCACAGAGATCATCTCAGCCGACCATATCAAGCCACAGCAGGGAGATTGGGCCCAGTTTGCTGAATTGGGGCAGCAACATGGGCTCGACTATCTGGCCGTTGTGATTGTCTCCAGTACTGAGCGGGAATACCCGGTCACCCTCTCTCTAGGATTGACCAGGCATGCACAGCCCGGGTTTCGTCGAGATAACTGGTCGTTACTGGAATTCGCTCTCTTGGATTTGAAGCAGCATCAAATATTGGCGCAGGCGGAGGGGCGGGGCCACCCTGGATCGTCCGAGCGCGCGAGGGATCAATCAATGGTATCCAGCGATCTCCCTGCGCCCACAGGATGAGCGGCGTATCTGGCCTCCGACATATGTCGGCGCGCCGAATACGCTACGCGTGGTGTCCTTTGAGCAAGCGGCTCAGCGGCTGGTCTTGAAGCTGCACAATTCGTGGCGTGGAGTATGAGAGTCAGAGACGGCAGCTCGAAGCACCACGTCGTTGTAGGAATATGGTTTCTCTTCCATCCGGTGAGCGGCACGGCCATACTCCGTTCCCCTCTTCGGGCTCTGTCCGGTGAGCCTCTGATGGAGGCTATTAGTCTTTGAAGCCCTCGGAATGGATAGTGTACAATATGTTGCGCGGCTCATGCGGTCGTGTCAGTCAACCCGTGGAGGAACACTGTTATGGTCATGCGGAGTCGGGTGTGGAATATGCGAGGTCTTGTTGCAGGTATCGGTTTGATCATGGGTGCCGCTACCGTTACTATCCTGCCCAGTGAGCCCACAGCCTTTGCCGCAGGGGTTCCCGCCGGGATGACACAAGGGTTTTCTGAGATCGTCAAGAAGGTGACGCCTGCGGTAGTGAACATTGCGGTCACCGGTGGCGGGGAAGGTAAGGGGCGAGGCCGGAAGTCGCCAGTACCGCCAGGTCCATTTGGGGGACCTCCGGGTGAAGAAACGCCGGAGGGTGAACTCCCAACTCCTCCGCCGATGCCGCCTGGTGGCGGACATGGACGCCCTGATCAGAGTGCCGGGTCCGGGGTCATTTTTGATTCGAACGGATTTATCGTCACCAATAATCACGTCGTTGAGGGGGCCACGCAGATCACTGTCACGCTGAGCGATCGACGTGAATTCAGCGCAAAAGTGGTGGGGACCGACCCGAAGACGGACTTGGCGGTGGTCAAGATCGAGGCGAAGGATCTTCCATCCTTAAAATGGGCCGAGTATGAGAAATTGCAGGTCGGCGACCTGGTATTGGCAGTCGGCAGTCCGTTTGGACTGAGTTCAACCGTGACTCTGGGTATCATCAGTGCCTTGGGACGTGGCAACGTCGGGATTGCAGACTATGAAGATTTCATTCAGACCGACGCGGCGATTAACCCCGGCAATTCCGGCGGCGCGTTGGTCAATGTGAGCGGTGAACTCATCGGAATCAATACGGCGATCTTCTCCAGGACGGGTGGGTCGGAGGGGATTGGATTTGCCATTCCCAGCAGCATTGCGTTGGATATCGTCGATAGCTTGCAGAAGACGGGCAAGGTTGTACGAGGCTGGATGGGTGTGGCCATTCAGGAAATCACGCCGGCCTTGGCCAAATCCTTCAAACTCCCGGAACAGCGCAAAGGGGTATTGATCAGCGACGTGAATGAGAACGGTCCTTCGCATGCTGCAGGTGTGAAGCGTGGCGATGTGGTGATTTCCTTCAATGGAAAAGAAGTTCAGAACGTGAGTCAGTTGCGAAACCTCGTCGCGCGCACGATCGTTGGCAAGGATGCGCAGGTGAAGGTGTTGCGAGACGGTAAGGAGCAGACGATCGCGGTGAAGGTGGCGGAGCGGCCGACGGATGAGATGTTGGCGAAAAAAGAACCGGCATCTTCCAAGGAACCGGTCGAAACGGCGAAGTTGCCTGATAATGTCTTGGCGTCGATTCGTGTGCAGGGGTTGGATGCTGCCACGATGAGTCAATTGAATATTCCGGCGAAGATGACGGGTGTCGTCGTGACGTCGGTCGAGGGCGGCGGCCCTGCAGAGGCAGCGGGTCTGCAGCGTGGCGATGTGATTCAGGAAGTCAACCATGAAGTCGTGAAGACGCTCGAAGACTACCAGACCGCTTCGAATAAGCTGAAAAAAGATGAGTTAGCCGTCCTGCTTCTGAGCCGGCAGGGGAACAACCTGTTTGTCGCAGTCAATCCAAAATAATAGGCCTGACGCTAGCCACGACCGCTCGGTATCCGAGCGGTCGTGGCTAGCCATCGGATGAACGGATCGTATGTCCAACGGCCCGAATTCACTTTATCAGTGGCTGCAGGACACGATCTTCAAGCCGCTGGAAGATAAGAAAATGCCGGTCATGGAGCACCTCGTGGAGCTCCAGGTCCGGCTGACACGAGTGGCCATCATCACGGCTGTGGTGTTTGCCGGCACATTTTTCTATGCCGACACGTTGGTCAAGTGGCTTCGCATCCCCCTTCAAAACATGTTTACGTTGGGCTCTTTGTCGTGGGTGCCGACCGATCTGCCCACTGTCCCGTTCGTCTTCCTTGCGCCGGCTGAAGCGTTATGGCAGAACGTCAAGGTTGCCGGGCTCTTTGCCGTCGTTGCCGCGACCCCCTACATTTTGTTTGAGATTTGGCAGTTCGTCGTGCCGGGCCTCCATGCCCAGGAGCGGCGCTTTGTCGCCCCGTTTGTGATGCTGACCGCCGTTGCCTTCTACGCAGGCGTTGGATTTGCATTTTTCTTCGTGCTCCCGTTTGCGCTGAATTTTTTGATTGCCTATGGCGTCAATGCTGGTTTCGTCCCCCAGATCTCCATTGCGCAGTACGTCGGGTTTGCCCTTTGGTTTTTGATGGTATTCGGGCTGATTTTCGAAGTCCCACTGGCGATCACACTCATGGCAAAACTTGGGTGGACGAATGCGCCGTTTTTGATTCGATACTGGAAGTGGGCGTTGCTGGGATCCTTTGTGATCGCCGCAATCTTGACACCGACTCCTGACCCGTTTAATCAAGCGCTCATGGCAGGCCCGATGTTTCTTCTGTACTGGGTTGGAATTTTCGGCGCCAAGTATTTCGGTAAGACCAAACCGGCAGATAGTCAGACAGGTGTTCCCGCAGTCGCAATGGCTACGGCAGGAGCCGGGACAGCGTCCCCAAATGCGATGTCGAAGTCCTCAGACGGCGACTATGTCGGCGTGCCGACAGATCGACGACGATGACCAGCATTCAGGTAGAGCGAACGTGATGTCTCAAAAAAGGAAAAAGCATGGCGCGTGAATTAAACGTGATTCAACCTCCCAGTTCCGGTGGTAGCGATGCCTGTGTCTATATGTGGGCCTGCGCGATCTGCGACGAAAATGAAACCTGTCAGAAGGACAAGGAGGGGCACAGTCGCTGGTTGGTGGCCAAACGGATGGAGCGGATCGAATACAAAGTGCTCATCATGAGTAATAAGGGTGGAGTCGGGAAAAGTACCTGTACGACGAATCTTGCCGTGAGTCTCGCACTCAAAGGGTGGCATGTCGGCATTTGCGATATGGATATCCATGGCCCGAACATTCCCAAGATGGTGGGTGCCGAAGGGCAGAAGCTCAAGATCAGTAGCTCGGGCGGAATCATTCCCTTCCAGGCGTATAACCTTAAGATTGCCTCAATGTCTTTCTTGCTACAGAATTCGGACGATCCGATCATCTGGCGCGATGCGTACAAGTATGAATTCATCAACCAGCTCTTGGGTGGGGTTGAGTGGCAGGATCTCAATTTTTTGTTTGTCGACCTTCCCCCAGGGACCGGCAACGAATCAGTCACAACCATTGATCTGCTCGGTAATGTCAGCGGTGCGGTGATCGTGACGACGCCCCAGGAAGTGGCCCTATTAGATTCACGCAAGTCGGTCACATTCTGCAAAGACAGCGAAGTCCCGATCATTGGGATTGTTGAAAATATGAGCGGGTTAGAGTGCCCCCATTGCCATAATCACATCGACGTATTCAGGAAAGGCGGTGGAGAAGCATCTGCATTGGATATGGGTGTGCCCTTCCTCGGACGGATTCCGCTCGACCCCGATGTCGTCATCCAGTCCGATGCCGGTGAGCCATTTGCGATGTTCAATTCCGATACGGCTACGGCCGAGTGCTATCACGAGATTGCGAACAAGGTCGAAGCGTTCTGCAAAAAACGCGGGTCCCTCGTGAAGGTTGGGTCTCGGCAGGCGCACTGATAAGGGGAGAAGGTGAAAGCTATAGATGCAGCACAGGGGCTTACGCAGTTGGAGGAGGCGCAACGGATTGTCTTGGAGTCCACGCCGATCCTGGGCTTGGAGAAAATTTCGATCCTAGATGCGCTCGGCCGTGTTCTCGGCGAGGACATTGTGGCGGATCGGGATAATCCACCCTGGGACAACAGCGCGATGGATGGCTTTGCGGTACGGTGGGACGATATCAAGCAGGAGCATGCCATTCAGAAAACGGTCACGCTCACAGTAATCGAGGATGTCGCTGCAGGCAAGATGCCGTCAAAGTCCATCGGCGAGGGGCAGGCGATTCGCATCATGACCGGAGCCCCGCTTCCGAAGGGGGCAGACACGGTCTTGAAGGTGGAAGACACTGAGCATACCCCGGATTCCGTGCGCGTCTTCAAACCGGAACAACTAGGCGCCAACATTCGGCCGCAAGGTGAAGACGTCAGGAAAGGCGAGTGCATTATCAGCAAGGGGACTTGGATTCGCCCAGGGGAAGCGGGGATGTTGGCGATCCTCGCCAAGTCATTCGTCTTCGCTCATCAGCGACCCCGTGTGGCGATCCTTTCGACCGGTGACGAATTGGCGGATTTGGACGAGCGATTCAGCGAGGAGAAAATCATCAATTCCAACAGCTATGGAATTGCGGCCGCGGTGCAAGAGGCAGGCGGCATTCCTGTACTGCTCGGGATTGCGCGGGATACGCCTGCTGCGTTGAAGGACAAGATTTCGCAGGGGCTGACGGCAGATATTCTCGTGCTATCCGGTGGTGTGTCGATGGGCGACTACGATTTCACGAAAGCAGTCTTCCAGGAGCTGGGCGCAGCAATGAACTTCTGGAAGTTAGCGATCAGGCCTGGACAGCCGCTTGCCTTCGGCAAGATTCAGGGCAAGCTGGCGTTCGGCTTGCCGGGGAATCCCGTGTCCTCCATGGTGACGTTCGAACAACTGGTTCGGCCGGCCATGCTTAAAATGAGCGGGCACCGGAGCTATGGTCGTCCGGTTGTGCAGGCGGTTTTCCAGGAGAAGTTTTCTAAACGGACGGATCGGCGTCACTTTCTCCGCGGGGTGCTCACACGAGAGGAAGGGGTTTTCACGGTTCGCACGACCGGGGCGCAGGGATCCGGGATATTGACGTCTATGGTGAAGGCCAATTGTTTGATCGATATCCCGGTCGAAGTTGAGCGAGTGAACCCGGGTGATCTGGTCTCGGTGCAACTGCTGAGCTGGGAAGCGTGGGCCACCCATGCCGATCCGGCCCAGACGAGTGGGCATCGTCTCTCTTGTTGCTGAACATCGTGGTGAGTAGGACTGGGTGGGTATCCGTAGCCGATTGATCTGTGCTGGATCACGAAGGACTTTTTGTATATGGCCGTACCTATTGTTTCTTTTGTCGGTCGATCGAACAGCGGAAAAACGACATTGATCGAACGGGTCATTCCTCAATTGGTCCAGGCGGGCTACAAAGTGGCGACGGTGAAGCACGCCGGGCATGGTTTCGATCTCGACACGGAAGGAAAGGATAGCTGGCGCCATAAGCGAGCTGGGGCCAGTAGTGTGGTGGTGCTCTCCAAGGGCAGTATGGCGATGTTTGCCGATGTGCCAGATCAGTTGAACGTCGAGGCCGTGCGGGATCGGTTTCTCGATGACACCTACGACCTGATCATTGCCGAAGGATGGAAGCACGAACACTATCCGAAAATCGTCATCGTCCGTGAGCAGATCGGTGAAATTCCTGTGTCGACGGAAGGGCTTCTTGCGGTGGTATCGGACAAGCCCCTGGATCTAGCTGTTCCGTTGTTTGGACTGGACGATGTCGTTGGTGTGGCGGCGTTGATCATGAAGCAGTTTCCACGATCACCTTCCCGTGCAGAGCAAGGACTGGACATCTAACAGGATGCTCAAAAAGCCTGCCAGCGGCGTTCTCGCGTCGCTCAGAGGCTCAACGTACCGAAGCGTACGCCTTCGCCTCTTTGCTCGCTGCGGCCTTGCTGACGGTCTTTTTGAGCATCCTGCGACTATTTTGACAGCAACGTCATAGAGAAGACTTAAACGGTGTTTTGTGTATAAACCAAGTTTCTCCGCAGCCTGCTAAAGGTGTTGTCGCCCTGGCGCTCGTTGGCGGTACCCCCACATTGTCAGCGCCCTGTTGAGTTGCTGATCCTCCATGTCCATACCTGTCTTGCACGTCCAACATCTGATGAAACGGTTCGGCGAGTTTGTCGCCGTCAACGATATTTCGTTCGACATCAGGCCGGGAGAGATTCTTGGGTTGCTTGGCCCAAACGGAGCGGGGAAAACCACCACGATTCACATGTTGCTCGGGGTGGTGACACCGACTGCCGGCTCCATCCAGATGTTCGGGCTCGATTTGGCGACTCATCGTGAAGCGATTCTCCAGCAAGTGAACTTTTCATCGACCTATGTTTCTCTGCCTCAGGCACTCACGGTGGAGGAGAATCTCTGGGTGATTGCGCGGCTGTATGGTTTGACTCAGATCCAGAACCGAGTCAATGACATCGTGAAGCGGCTTGAGATGGAGGAAATTCGCCATAAAGTGACGCGCAAGCTCTCCTCCGGTCAAAGCACTCTTCTTGGGCTGGCCAAGGCGTTTCTGACCGGACCGAAGATTCTGTTTCTTGATGAGCCGACGGCGAGTCTGGACCCAGACATTGCGCAAAAGATTCGAGGCTTTCTCAAAGAGGAGCGACGATCGTCCGGGCTCAGCGTGCTGTACACGTCGCACAATATGCATGAGATGGAAGAGATGTCGGATCGGATCATCTTTCTCCAGCGTGGAAAGATTGTGGCGGAGGGGACGGCGCAGGAGATCGTGACCCGGTTTGGGCAGGCGGACTTAGAAGAAGTATTTGTGAAACTGGCCAGAGAAAAATAGAGAAGGAGGAACCGGGCAGGATGTTCCCGTTGCTCGCGCAACGCGCGGGCTGTGAAGGATGGGGAGGGAGCGGCCAGGTGCCTTTCTTGCTCGCAGAACGCGCACGGTGAAACTGTGCTCGTTCGATGCGCGCAGTAAAGGGCAGCCTCGGCCGCTCCCTTAAAGAGAGGTGCAGAGGATTTGAAGGCCCTCGCCAGGGCTTATGGCACGTCTCGGCGTGCCAATGGGTGGGCGGGTGAGAATGACGCGCGCAGTCAGGAGCATCCTACCCGGTTCCTTCTCGGAGAAGAGGCTCTTGCTAACCAGAGTGGGGAAGGGGAAAAAGAACAATGAAGCTGCATCGGGTTTATGCCTTGGTGGTGAGGTATATGTACCTGTACCGGCGGAGTTTGCCGCGTATGATGGAAATCTTCTATTGGCCGTTCTTAGATCTCGTCATTTGGGGATTCATCACGGTCTATCTCATGAAATTCCAGGCGCAGATCCCTGGAGTGGTGACATTTTTTTTAGGCGCGTTGATTCTGTGGGATATCTTATTCCGAGCCCAGCAGGGAGTGACGATTTCGTTTTTGGAGGAGATTTGGGCGAGAAATCTCATGAACCTATTTGCCAGTCCGCTGAAGCCGAGCGAGTTCCTTGCCGCAACAATGGTGATGAGCGTCCTCAAAGTGATCGCTGTGTCTGTCGTGATGGTCGTATGCGCGGGCTTGTTCTACTCCTATAATATCTTTGTGGTCGGGATGTGGCTCATTCCGTTTGTCTTGAATCTCGTGATGACAGGATGGATTATCGGGGTACTGACTACGGCTCTCATCATGCGATTTGGCCAGGAAGCGGAAGTCCTGGCTTGGAGTATGGTATTTCTGTTCCAACCCATCTCGTGTGTGTTCTATCCGATGGAGGTGCTCCCAGGTTGGTTGAAGGCCATTGCCTGGGTGAACCCGGCTGCCCATGTATTTGAAGGAATGCGCGCCGTGATCAATAACTCTGGCGAGCCGATCGCCCATCTTGGGTGGGCGGCTGGCCTTAATGTATTATTCCTCGGCATCGTCATTGGCGCCTTTCATTGGACCTTTGAGCTTTGCAAGGAACGGGGTTTGCTGGTTCGCATCGGGGAGTAAGGAAGTATTGAGCCCGACAGGGTGGTGAAAATATCTTGATACGCCAGTGCTTCTGCAGTCTGTGGGTGTCTCACAACAGGAAAATATTCTTGCGGGATGCTCAGGCAGGCCTGGCTTCCCCCCAGTAAGGTTGGCGCGAGTGAAATGCCGACGCATACTCGTTGGGGTACGTGGAGGGTCCAAACGGTGGGAGAGCGACGCATGGGGGAAGGCGCGGCCCTGGGCTGAAGGGTGAGAAGGGTGTCTTTTGCAGTATTCTGCGGAGTACAGATTGCCATTTTCAGGAAAGCTGTGATAGCCTGAGGCTGCCTTATCGCAGTGGCCTGGCGGCGAGGTGGAACGAAGCATACAGGTCTGCAGCATCGATAGTGCCTTGCCCGAGAATCTCGCCGGAAGTCAGACCTAAGTCGCCGCATTTTTCGCGTCTTCGGCCCGCTCCTTCCCCCGTTCCTTGGGTACAAGACAATATCATTATACTCATAAGG